>Ga0182229_1000001_pt1 | contig 67454 bp, 62 predicted proteins | sample G6R1MG_32_FD_129663 | JGI IMG/M metagenome (GOLD analysis project Ga0182229, IMG submission 129663) | Miscanthus phyllosphere microbial communities from Michigan, USA - G6R4_MAIN_07NOV2016_LD1 MG | ecosystem: Host-associated > Plants > Phyllosphere > Phylloplane/Leaf | place: USA: Michigan...
GTCGGGCAGTTCTTTTTCGTTATTGGACGTGATGATCACGATGGGGCGCTGCGCGGCCTTCACCGTCTCGCCGGTCTCGTAGACATGGAACTCCATGCGATCGAGTTCGGTCAGTAGGTCGTTCGGAAACTCGATGTCGGCCTTGTCGACCTCGTCGATCAGCAGGACCGGCCGCTCGGGGGCGGTGAAGGCCTCCCACAGCTTGCCCCGGCGGATGTAGTTGGCGATGTCCGAGACCTTCGGGTCGCCGAGCTGCGAGTCGCGCAGGCGCGACACCGCGTCGTACTCGTACAGCCCCTGCTGCGCCTTCGTCGTGGACTTCACGTTCCACACGATGAGCGGCGCGTTCAGCCCCTTGGCGATCTCCTCGGCGAGCACGGTCTTGCCGGTGCCGGGCTCGCCCTTCACGAGGAGCGGGCGCTCCAGGGTGACGGCCGCGTTCACCGCCGCCGTCAGGTCGGGGGTGGCGACGTAGGTGTCGGTGCCGGAAAATCGCATCGCGGTCTCGAAGGCTGGCCTCGTTCCGGAGTTACGCGGCGCCCGCCGCCCCCGCAAGCGCTCAGCCCTTCTCGTGCCACACGCAGTTGCGGGCCAGGATCTCGAGATTCACGTCGGACTTCTGCGGCTGCGCCAGGGTCTTGCCGTCCATGGCGAGGTCGATCTTCAGCTCGACCTGTCCCTTGCTCTCGTTGGAGCGGCGGGAGAAGTAGCAATATTGCTGGTAGGGCTGCTCGGCGCCGTCCTTGAAGTTCCAGCCGGTGACGATCTGGCCGTCGAGGTAGGGCACCTGCTTGAACACCGTGAAGGTGGTGTTCACCTGCGCCTTCGAGGCCGGGCTCGCCTGCTCGCCGAGCTGCGCCTTGGTCGGCGTCGGCGGGCCGCCGGCGAGCTTGGGCAGGCCCTCCAGCTTCAGGGTGTTGTCGGTGAGCGTCACCTCGCCCTTGGTCTTCAGGGTCACGTCGGCGAGGGCGGCCTGCATCGCGGCGGCGATCTTCTCGGCGGCCGTGTCGAACTGGTTCATCGTCGCCCAGCCATAGGCCGCCGCGCCGATGCCCGCGCCCGTCAGGCACAGGAAGGCGCCGAGGCCCAGCGCCCGGAACAGGAAGGCGCGGGCGGCGACATAGCTCGCATCCGCGCGCAGCCGGGTGTTCACCTGCTGCGCGAGGGCGATGTTCTCAGGCGTGCCGGAGGCGACGTAGTTCATGCGCCGGCTCCAGCGGCAGGAAGGGTCGGGCCGGGCAGGCCTTGGTTCGCCGCAGCCTGGCCGGGAAGGGTCTGGCCCGGCAGCGCCTGCGCAGCCGGACGGTTCATCGGGATGACCGACGCCTGCTGCGCGGGCGCCCGCGTCACCGAGGGGTTGGAGCGCAGGGCGTCGGCGATGGCGTCGAGCATGTACGGCGCCGCCTCCGGGTTCACCGCCGCGCCGAGGTCGTCCTCATCCATGAAGGTCCGGCGGGTCGAGACCGCGCACAGCGCCAGGATGGTCGAGGCGAAGGCGGCGCAGAGCGCCGGCAGGAACACGAAGATCCGCAGGAAGGCGTGGACCTGCTGCTCGGTCACGTCGATGGGATCGACGCCGTAGACCATGGCCGTGAAGGAGTGCAGCTGCGAGCGGTTCACCGCGTTCCGGTAGGCCTGCTCGGTGTCGGCGACCTTGCGGTCGGCGGCGCCCCGGTCGAGGGCGGCGCGGTCCTTGCGGGCCACCTCGAGGTCCTTCACCAGCGCGGTGCGGTCGGCGCTGGCCTTCGTGACGCCCGCCGAGAGGGCGGCGACGCGCGGATCGGTCACGCATTTCAGATTCTGGTAGCGCATGCCCTTCGAGTTGGTGCCGAACACCCGCTCGCAGCGCTGGGCCGGCAGGCCCGCGAGCTGCTGGGCGTTGTCGGCGGCGCGCTTCTCGATCTGGTCGAGTTCGGCGGTGTACGAGGCCACCCGGTCATCGGCCGCTTTGATGCGGTCCTCGATCGTGGCGCGGTCGGCCTGGGCGTCCTTCAGGGCGGTCTTGGTGCGGGCCGCCTCCATCAGGCGGGGGTGGAACATCATCTCGCCGAGCTGCGAGACCGACTTCGTGGTGACGCCCGCCGCGAAGATGATGCCGAGGATCGCGAGACCCCGGATGAGATACGAGCGCTGGGTGCGCGCCAGGATGCCCAGAGGCACCCGGCACAACTCCACCGCCGCGTAGACCAGGGGCGCCAGCAGCATGAAGTAGAAGGCGTGCCAGTCCCCGTCGCTGTAGACCCCCGCGAAGAGCCATGCGCCGGCCAGCGAGGCGCCGATCACCATGAACTCCACCAGATAGGCGATGGCGACGTAGCCCCACTTGATGCGGTAGCCCTTCTCGACGTGCCGCTGGTGCGTCCACCGGTCGGATTCGAGCCGCCATTCCCGGCGCTCGCGGGCAATCTCGCGGCTCGGCGGCCCGTTCGGGGACCGCCCGGCCCGTGAGAAGATCGACTTCAGAGAATTCATCGGCCTCGTCACTATCAGGGCTCGGTCCCGGTCGAGCGTAAGGCTCTCTTAAATGTTTCCGTATCCCGGCATTGTGCCTATTTTACGCCTCCGCGCGGCTCGCCACAGGAACCTCGGGCGAGCGGGCGCAAATGTCTCAGGCGATAGCGCATCGGTCCCCGGTCCGGGTACGATTCAACCAGTATGACGGTTGCCGTATCGAGTCCGTGCCCTCATGATCGCGGCTCACCCGATTCCACGATAGCGCGAGGTTAGAGCCGCCGCCGATGCCAGATGTCCATGCCGGCTCCTACAAGGAAGCGATCCTGTTCCTCGTGACGGCGGGGATCGTGGTCCCGCTCTTCCACCGGCTGCGAATCTCCCCGGTGCTCGGCTTCATCGGGGCGGGGGCCCTGCTCGGCCCGTTCGGACTGGGGCGCCTCGCCAACCAGTGGCCGACCGTCCACCTCTTCACCATCGGCAACCGCACGGAGATCTCGCACCTCGCCGAGTTCGGCGTGATCTTCCTGATGTTCATGATCGGCATCGAGCTGTCGTGGGAGCGGCTGCGGACCCTGCGGCGCCTCGTCTTCGGCCTCGGCTCCCTGCAGGTCGGCTGCTCGACCCTGATCCTCGGCGTCATCCTCTACGGGCTCGACGTGCCGTTGACCGGCGCGGTGATCGTCGGGATCGGCCTCGCCCTCTCCTCGACGGCGGTGGTGCTGCCGGTGCTCGCCGAGCAGCGGCGGCTCAACACGCCGACCGGGCGCGCGAGCTTCGCCGTGCTGCTGTTCCAGGACCTCGCGGTGGCCCCGGCCCTGTTCGCCATCGCCGTGCTCGGCCAGGACACGGGGGGCGACAAGGGCCTCGCCCTGGCCCTCGCCCTCGGGCAGGCGGCGGTGGCGCTGGTGCTGATCGTGGTGGCGGGGCGCCTCGCCCTGCGCCCGCTGTTCCAGCTCGTGGCGCGCACCCGCTCCACCGAACTCTTCATGGCGGCCTGCCTCCTCGTGATCGTCGGCACGGCGCTGACGGCGGCGGCGAGCGGCCTCTCGATGACCCTCGGCGCCTTCGTCGCCGGGCTGCTGCTGGCCGAGACCGAGTATCGCCGGGCGATCGAGGCGACGATCGACCCGTTCAAGGGCCTCCTGCTCGGGGTGTTCTTCGTCTCGGTGGGGATGAACCTCGATCCGGCGCAGCTCATGGCCTCGCCGGGGCGATCCTCGGCCTGTCGCTGGCCCTCGTCCTCATCAAGGCGGGGGTGGTGGTGATGGCCGGGCCGGTGCTCGGCCTGTCGCGGGCGGTGGCCCTGGAGGCGGCGCTCCTCCTCGGGCCGGGGGGCGAGTTCGCCTTCGTGCTCATCGGCGGCGCCATGGCGACCGGCCTCGTGCCGGAGGAGGTCGGGGCCGCCGCGCTGATCGTCACCACGGTGACGATGATCCTCATCCCGGCGCTGGCCTCCCTCGGCCGCCGGATCGGCCGGCACGCGGCCACCACCGCCCGGGGGATGGTCACGGCCGAGCCCCTGCCGGAGAAGGTCGAGAACCGGGTCATCATCGCGGGCTACGGACGGGTCGGGCGGCAGGTGGGCGAGATGCTCGCCCGCCACCGCATCCCCTATCTCGCCCTCGATTCCGACGCGGCCCGCGTCGCCGAGCAGCGCCGGACGGGGGCGCCGGTGTATTTCGGGGATTCCGGCAATGTCGAGATCCTGCGCCGCAGCGGCATCGACACCGCCCGCGCCCTGGTCGTGACCCTCGACACGCCGCGCTCCGTCGAGGAGGCGGTGATGGCGGCGCGCAGCGAGCGGCCAGACCTGACCATCGTCGCCCGCGCCCGCGACGCGCGGCACGCCACCGCGCTCTACGAACTCGGCGTGGACGACGCCGTGCCGGAGACGATCGAGGCCTCGCTGCAATTGTCGGAGGCCGTGCTGGTGGATGTCGGCGTGCCGATGGGCCTCGTGATCGCCTCGATCCACGAGCGGCGGGACGAGTACCGGACGCTGCTCAAGAAGCGCGAGAACGACGCGAAGCCGGTCTTCCGCGCGCGGCGGACCGTGGGGAAGGCCCCGCGCCCCGAGGCGGACAAGGCCCCCGCGCCGGGTCAGCCGCAGGCGAGGGCCGGGAGCGCCTGAGGCGCCCCGGTCAGGGCGGCGGAGGGGCCGCCTCCTCGTGGGCGGCGCTCCGGCGCGGCGCCCGCGCCCGGGCGACGGGCTCGTAGCCCTCCGCGAAGCTGCAGCGGTAGGTGATCTCGTCCGGGGCGCCGAGCCCCGTCACCAGGGGCACCGTGACGGTGTCCCCCTGGAAGCGCCAGCCGCGCGCGCCCTTGTCCCAGTAGAGCCAGACGGTGCCCGGAAAGCCGCGCAGGCTGAACACCGCCGCCTTCTTCGACAGCGCCTGTACCGCCCGTGGCGCGTACATCCCCCGGTCCCGGTAGGCCGCCCGCGTCGGCTCGGGCTGCCGGTCCATGAAGGTGTTGCGCACCACTTGAATCGTCGCGCCCGGCTTCGCGAGAAACCGCTTGAACTCGGGTAAACTACGCAGGATGACCGCCACGGCAGGTCTCCTCGACACCGGCTCTCGCCCGCAGGATCGCGGACGCGCCACCGTTCGGGATGAGTTGGGGTGATTCCCGTGACGGTTTAAGTGACTGCGCGAGTCTCGCGAGGCAGGATATCAACAGGATTCGGGACTTATACCCAGATTCAGGCCTTATGAGCCGAGTCCAGCGCCGCGAAGCCCCCGCCGAAGTCTTCCGCAGCGCCGCATTCCACTTAACGCCAAGCCGTCAAGACTCTGGCGCGATTCGCTCCGATTCGGCGATTGCGGCTCGGCGCGTCGTGCGGCATCGCGGGATCGCCGGGCGCACTTGACCCCGGCGCGGGGCTCGCGCGTTGTCGCGCCATGCTGCTCCAGTTCTTCACGGCCCTGCGCGACGCGAAGGTGCCCGTCACCCTCAAGGAGTACCTCGTCCTGCTGGGCGCGCTCGAACGCGACCTGCCGGACAAGAGCGTCGAGGCGTTCTACTTCCTCTCGCGCACCGCCCTCGTGAAGGACGAGGCCCATCTCGACCGGTTCGACCGGGTGTTCGGCACCGTGTTCAAGGGGCTGGAGACCGTCGGCGAGGCGGTGGAGGCGGTGCCGATCCCCGAGGAATGGCTGCGCAAGCTCGCGGAGAAGTACCTCACCGACGAGGAGAAGGCGCAGCTTCAGGCGCTGGGCTGGGACAAGCTGTTCGAGACCCTGAAGCAGCGCCTCGCCGAGCAGAAGGGCCGCCACCAGGGCGGCTCGAAATGGATCGGCACCGGGGGCACCTCCCCGTTCGGCGCCTACGGCTACAACCCGGAGGGGATCCGCATCGGGCAGGACGGCAACCGCAACTTCCGGGCGGTGAAGGTCTGGGACCGCCGCGAGTTCCGCGACTTCGACGACGATGCCGAGATCGGCGCCCGCACCATGCGCCTCGCCCTGCGGCGCCTGCGCCGCTTCGCCCGCACCGGCGCGGCGGACGAACTCGACCTCGACGGCACGATCCGCGAGAGCGCCCGCCAGGGCTATATCGACGTGCGGATGCGGCCGGAGCGGCGCAACGCGGTGAAGGTGCTGCTCTTCCTCGATGTCGGCGGCTCGATGGACTGGCACGTGGAGCAGGCGCAGGCGCTGTTCTCCGCCGCCCGGTCGGAGTTCAAGCACCTCGTCCACTTCTACTTCCACAATTGCGTCTACGAGGGCGTCTGGACCGAGAACGCGAGGCGCCACGAAGGGCGCACGCCGCTCACCGACGTGATCCGCACCTACGGCAGCGACTATCGCGTCGTCTTCGTGGGCGACGCCTCCATGAGCCCCTACGAGATCGCCGCGCCGGGGGGCTCGGTGGAGCATTGGAACGAGGAGGCCGGCGCCGTGTGGCTCGGGCGGCTCCTCGACCATTTCCACAAGGCGGCGTGGCTCAACCCCGTGCCGGAGACCCATTGGGCCTACACGCAGTCCATCGGGATGGTGCAGCGCCTGATGGCGGGGCGGATGTTCCCGATGACCCTCGACGGGCTCGACGCCGCCGCCCGCGCCCTGGTGCGCTGAGGGGCGGCCTCAGCCCTGCTGGGCGGGGGTCGCGACCTTCAGGCCGTCGAGGTCCGGCGTGATCTTGATCTGGCAGGACAGCCGGGAATTCTCGCGCACGTCGGTGGCGAAATCGAGCATGTCCTGCTCCATGTCCTGGGCCTTGCCCACGACGGCGATCCAGGCGTCGTCCACATAGACGTGGCAGGTGGCGCAGGCGCAGGCGCCGCCGCATTCCGCGTCGATGCCGGGCACGTTGTTGCGCAGAGCCGTCTCCATCACGGTGGCGCCGACGCTGCCCTCGACGGTGCGTTCCGTCCCGGCGTGATCGACGTAGGTGATCTTGGGCATGCTCACGGGCTCCTCGTGCGCGCCGGGCCGCGTGGGGGCGGCTCGGCGGACGGCGGTGTCTGCTTGGCGGCTCGCCGAACGGAAAGCAAGCGGATCGAGGCCCCGGACGGCGACGCCGAGGGGCGACCTTTCGAAGCTTCAGGCTCCCTCGATTTCGGCCACGGCGTCCCGGATCGCCGCGTCCAGAACGGCCACGCTGTCCCCGGCCCCGGCCGCATCCGTGCGGAGCGCCTGCTCCGCCTCCCCGGCGAGGCGCTGCACGCGGGCCGCGCCGAGCCCGGCCGCCGCGCCCCGCAGGGTGTGCGCGATATCGGCCCGCTGGATCGCCGGACGGGTCGGGTCGGTCAGCGCGGGAAGCAGGCGGCGGCACTCGCCCGCGAACAGGGCCAGCACCTCGCGGGCGAGGTCGGCATCCCCCCCGGTCTGGGCATCCAGGGCCGCGCGGTCGATTTCTGCCATCGGAGACCCCGCAATCCACATGGTATCGGCCGGGTGCCCCCACCCATCGCCTCGCGATTCCGCTCCGTCCCTGGCACGATGGCGTCGCTCCTCGGGCCGGTCGCGGTAACCATTCGGTTAATGTTACCTGGGGGCGGTCTCCCGCGCTCCTATCGAAGCAGGGTGCCGGACCTTAGGCTCGGGTGGTAAACGGGAAGTTGCGTCTTCGGCATGCAAGTGCCGGACCCGTGCGTGTGAGGCGTTTCATGGCGACGGACAAAAAGCTGAAGGACCCGGCCGAGGCCGCTCTCTCAGCCATCGAACAGGCACTGAGCCTGGACGCCCTGATGCGCGACGGCGGCGCCCGTTCGGAGCCCCGGCTCCCGGATGTCGGCGACACCGATCCGCTGCTCGAGGGCGGGCGCGACGCCTCGGGCCGCCTGCCCCCGCCCCGTCTCGACATCGAGCGCCCGCCGGGCGGTCCGATGCCGCTGACGCAGGATCCGCCCCTCGCCTCGGACCTGCCCTCCCCCGATCTCGACCGGCCCCGCCGGGAAGGCGGCCTGCTGCCGCCCGACCGCTCCCTCGTGGCCAACGACGACCGGCGCAACATCGGCATCCTGCAGCAGACCCTGAGGGTGCGTCCCTCGCGCAAGCCCTACATCGTCGCCTCGCTCGCCGGCCTCGCCTGGATCGGGGCGCTCGGCGGCATCGTCTGGTCGCAATCGGGCGGCGACCTCGCCGGCTTCGTCGCCGGCCTGCCCCCGCTCCAGGCCATGGGCGCCGTCTCGGCGCTGCTCGGGCCGGTGATCCTGTTCGTCGTCGTGGCGATGCTCGCCATGCGTGCCCAGGAGATGCGCCTCGTCGCCCGCGCCGTGGGCGAGGTCGCGGTGCGCCTCGCGGAGCCGGAGGGCTTCTCGACGGACGCCGTGCTGACCATGTCGCAGACCGTCCGCCGCGAGGTCGCGGCGGTGGGCGACGGCGTCGAGCGCGCCCTGGCCCGGGCAGGCGAACTCGAAACCCTGGTGCGCGGCGAGATCGCCACCCTGGAGCGCGCCTATTCCGACAACGAGATCCGCATCCGCTCCCTGGTCGATGAATTGGTCGCGCAGCGCGAGGCCATTGTCACCAATGCCGAGCGGGTGCGCGGCGCCATCGCCGGCTCGCACACCAACCTCACCCAGGAACTCGACGGGGCGGCCCAGCGGATCGTCTCGGCCCTCGACGGGGCCGGCGAGCGCGTGACCGGCGCCCTCGACGCGCGGGGCCTCGCCCTCACCGCCTCGCTCGGCGAGGTGGGCGAGCGCGTCACCGGGCTGATGAGCGAGCGCGGCGACACGCTGATCGAGCGGCTGTCGCAAACCGGCTCGGGCGTGCGCGAGAGCCTGGAAGGCGTCGGCGCGGACTTCGTGCGCACCTTCGAGGAGCGCACCTCCGTCCTCACCGGCGCGTTCGAGGCGACGGGGCAGGCCCTCACCGGGCGGCTCGCTTCGAGCGCGGACAAGGTCGCGGAATCCCTGGCCGAGACCGGGGCCGGCGTCGGCGCGGCCATCGCGCGGCAGGGCGAGGCGGTGCGGGAGAGCTTCGAGCGCTCCGCGTCGAGCCTGGAGAGCGCCTTCCTGAACCGGGGCACCGAACTCACCGAGCGCTTCGCCGCCACGGGCGCCGAGATCACCGGCCGCTTCTCCGAGGTCGGCGCGGCCTTCACGCAGGACCTGTCGGGCCGGGGCACGGCCCTGCGCACCGAGATCGAGACGGCGGGCCGCGACATCGTCGGCGCCATCGCCCAGAGCGGCCGGATGGCGCAGGACACCCTCGCCCAGGCGGCGGACGGCGCGGCGGCGACGCTGGCCGCCCGCGCCGACGCGGTGCGCGACGACATCGTCGCGGCCGCCGACCAGATCGGGGATGCCGTCAGCGGACGCGGCGGTGAACTCGCCGAACGGATGGAGGGCATCGTCTCCCGCCTGCACGAGACCATCGCCGTCGAGGGAGCGGGCCTGGAAAACCGCCTCGACGCGGCGGCCGAGCGGGCCAGTGGCCTCGTCGCCGGGCGGGCGCGGGAAGCCGCCGAGGGCCTGGAGGCGGCCTTCACGACCCTCGGCCGGGGCTTCGAGACCGGCGCCGGGGATGCCGTGCGCAGCCTGCGCACCAGCGTCGAGCACCTGTCGGGCGAGATCGACGGCCGCGCCAGCGAGGCTGCCGAGATCATCCGCGCGGCCGCCGCCAATGCGGGCGAGGCGGCGCAGACCCGCGTCGCCGAGGCCGCGACGCGCCTCACCGAGAGCCTGGGCCTGCTGCGCACCGCCTCGGCCGAGGTCACGGGGGCCATCGAGGCGGAATCCGCCATCCTGCTCACCCGCTTCCGCGAGGCCGCCGAGCGGGCGACCGAGGAGCTGGGCGCGCGGGGCGGCGCCGCCGTCACGGAACTACGCGTCGCCCTCGAAGGGCTCGACCGGGAACTCGCCGCCCGCACCAGCGCCACGACCGGCGCCCTGGAGCGCGCCGCCGCGCAGGTCGCGTCCGACCTGTCGAGCCGCCTCGGCGAGATCGAGGCCACCTTCGGCGCCCATGGGCGCGACGTGGCCGACCTGCTCTCCACCCACGCGGAGGAGACCCACGCCCGCATCGCCGGCACCGGCCGCGACATCGTGCTCGCCGTGGCGAGCCAGGGGGCGCGCATCGCCGACAGCCTCGGCCGCAGCGGCGACACCTTCGCCGAGACCGCCGACGGGCGGGTCAAGGTCATCGAGGAGGTGCTGGGCAGCCGCCTCGCCGCCCTGCAGGAGACCATCGCCCGGGGCGACATCCTCGCCGACCGGATCGGCCGCGACACCGCCGCCCTCGGCGAGACCGTGGGCCACCAGCTGGACGAGGTCACGCGCCTCCTCTCCGACCGGGGCCAGGCCGTGGCCGAGACCATCGCGGGCCAGGCCCGCGAGGCCGGCAGCCTGATCGAGACCCATCTCGGCTCCCTGGAGGAGCGCTCGGCCCGGCACACGGCCGAGGTCGCCAAGCGCACCGCCGAGGTGGCCGAGACCATGGCCACCCTGGTCGGCCAGCTCGACGGGCAGATCGGCACCAGCGCCGCCGCCCTCGCCGAGACCCTAGCCGCGCGCACCGCCGCCCTCACCGAGGCGCTGGCCACCCGCGCCGCCACCCTGGACGAGACCTTCGCCACCCGCGCCGCCGCCCTGGACGAGACCTTCGCCACCCGCGCCTCGACCCTGGACGAGTCCCTCAACGCCCGCACCGCCGCCCTGGACGAGGCCCTGTCCGCTCGCACGGGCGAGATGGCCCGGATCGTCGAGGAAGGCGGTCGCGGCCTCGTGGAGTCCGTGGATTCCCACTTCGCCGCCGCCGCCCGCGACTTCCAGGCCCGCTCCGTCGATTTCGGCGCCGAGGTCGAGCGCCGCACCGGCGAGATCGCCCGCGCCCTCGATACCGGCGCGGAGCGGTTCGACGGCACGGTCCTGCGCCGCCTGGAGGAGATCGGCGCGACACTGGAAGAGCGCGCCCGCCTCGTGGACGAGAGCTTCGGCTCGCAGGCCTTCGAGGCGATCCGCCTGATCGAGGCGCGCACCCGCGCCGTCGATGCGGAGCTGACCCAGCGCACCCGCGACCTCGTGGAGGCGATCGAGACCCGCACCGGCGGCCTCGACGCGGCCATGGCTGAGCGCATCGCCGCCCTGACCGGCGCCGTCGAGGAGCGCACCCGCGCCCTCGACGTCTCCCTCGCGGCCCGCGCGGAAGAGATCGCGTCCCTCGTGGACGAGCGTGCCACCGCCGCCGACACCGCCCTGTCGGCCCGCACCGACGAGGTGCGCGCCGCCTTCGCCGAACGCTCCGACCTGCTCGGGCGCCTCATCGACGAGCGCACCGAGGCGATGTCGAAGGAGCTGGACGAGAAGGGCCGGGCGGTGTTCGGCGTCATCGGCAACCGCATCACCGAGCTCGCCCGCCTGTTCGACACCGGCAGCACCTCGCTCGCCGAACTCATCGACAACCGGGGCGAGGGCGTCCTCGCCAAGCTGCAGCAGACCATCGCCGACGCCGAGCGGATGCTCGAGGAGGGCGAGGGCCGCCTCGGCCATACGCTGGCGAGCCGCACGGGCGACATCAGCGGCCTGCTGGACGAGGGCGTGCGCACCGTGCACGGCCTGCTCGACGACCGCACCAACCAGATCCGCATCATGCTGGACGGGCACGCCCACACCCTGGTCGAGACGCTCGACGGGCGCACGGGCCCCCTCAGCGAGGCCCTGGACGGCCGTGGCCGCGAACTCGTCACGGCGCTGGAAGGCGCGCTGACGGGAGCCGCCGGGGCGCTGGAGAGCCGCACCGAGGCCCTGGGCAACCTGTTCGACGCCCGCCTCGGCCGCCTGGAGGATCTGGTCGAGGGACGGGGCAACCGCCTCGCCGAGACCCTGGACGCCCGCGCCGAGGGCCTTCGCAGCCTGTTCGAGGAGGCCCAGGCCACCCTCGACGCGGCGGTCGAAGGCGGCAGCGGCCGCTTCGCCGCCTCCGTGGACGAGCGCCTGCAGACCCTGCGCAGCCTGCTCGAGGAGGCCCCCGCCGCCGTGGCGGCGCTGGTCGAGACCCGCGAGCGCCAGCTCGCCGCGACCCTCGACAGCCGCACCCAGCGCCTGCGGACCCTGTTCGAGGAGGCCCAGGACGGCCTGCGCGACCTCGTGGAGACCCGTGGCGGCGACATCGCCCAGGCGATCGCCACCCAGACCGACGAGATCCGCAGCGTCCTCAACACGGCGCCCGCCGGCATGGCCGACCTGTTCGACGCCCGCCTCGCGGCCCTGCGCACCACCTTCGACGAGGCCCGCACGGCCATCGACGGGCTCCTCGACAGCCGCAGCCGCGGCCTGATCGAGGCGGCCGACGACCGGGTCGGCGCCCTGACCGAGGTGTTCGAGACCCGTCTGCGCGACCTCGACGGGGTCGTGGAAGGCCGCACGCAGGACCTCACCCGCGAGGTCGATGCCCGCGCGGACGCCTTCACCCAGCGGATCGACAGCCGCATCCAGCGCTTCGCGCATCTCGTCGGCCAGCGCGCCGACGCCCTCGCCACGGCCTTCGACGAGCGTCACGACGCCTTCGCCGGCCTCATGGACGAGCGCACCGCCGGCCTGGGCGCCGCCCTGGACGCACGGGCGCAGGCCCATGCGGAACAGGTCGAGGCCCACACGGCGACCCTGGCCGCGACGCTCGCCGCCCGCGAGGCGGCCCTGGCCGCCCTCATCGACCAGCGCGCCGAAGCGATGGGCATGGGCTTCGAGCGCCGGGCCAACGCCCTCGGCTCCCTGGTGGACGCCCGTGGCGAAGCCCTCGCCCGCCGCCTCGCCGAGAGCGCCGAGACCCTGGTCCGGGCCATCGAGGAGCGGGGCGGCGCCCTGCTCGACAGCCTCAACGCCAGCGGCGACAGCGTCGGCTCCGAGCTGGAGGGCCACGTCTCGCGGTTCCGCGCGGCGGTGGACGGCCCGATGCGCGACCTCGCCGACGCCCTGTCCGACCGGGCCGGGACCATCGAGCGGGTGCTGGAGGAGACCGGCCTGCCGCTGGCCGAGACCCTGCGCACCAGCACCGAACGCCTCGCGATTCAGACCCGCGCCTCGGCCGATATCCTCCGCGCGGCGGTGGACGAGGGCGCTGGCCGGACCCTGGCCGACCTCGCGGAGACCAACGACCGGCTCACCCGTGAGCTGGGCGGCGTGATCGTCCGCGTGGAGAGCGCCAACGCGGCCCTGACCGGCCTCGTGGCGGGGGCGGATTCGAACCTCGGCGCCATCGAGCGCAACCTCTCCGGCCGGCTCTCGCAGATCCGCACCGAACTGGAGCGCGTCGCCGCCGAGACCGACCGGGCCGGGGCCGACGTCTCGACCCAGGTCGCGGCCCTGCGCGAGGCCTCGGAAGGGGCCCTGCGCGAGGCGAACGACCTCGCCCGCAACCTCGACGGGGCGGCGACCTCCCTCGACGCGGTCGAGACCCGTCTCTCCACCGCCCTCACCGAGCGGGAGCGGGCGCTCGCCACCGCCATGTCCGAGTTCGAGGCCCGGGCCGAGACCCTGGAATCGCGCGGTTCGGCCTTCGCCAGCCAGATCGACAAGGTGCTGCGCGAGGCCGAGAACCGGGCGCGCGCGCTCACCGACGCCCTCGCCCGCTCCGCCGAGAGCGCGGGCGAGCAGGTGACGGGGGCCTTCGCCGGCCTGAAGGACGATGCCGGGGCGGAGGCCGAGAAGGCCGCCGCCGGGGTGCGCGAAGCCCTCGATGCGGCCTCCCGCGAGATGCGGGAGGGCCTGGAGGAGGCGCAGAGCCGGTTCGGGGAATCGGTGACGAACCTGCGCGAGATGGCCTCGTCCATCCGCAGCGAGCTCGAATCCACCCGCGCCGACCTCGCCCGCGGCGTCCTCGAACTGCCCCGCGAGACCCAGGACGCGGCCGGCGAGATGCGCCGGGTCGTGGCCGACCAGATCAAGGCCCTCAACGAGCTGTCGGCCCTGGTCGCCCGCACCGGCCGCACGGTGGACGTCGCGCAGCCCGTCGCCCAGACGCAGCGGCGCGTCGCGGAGGGGGGAAGCCGCTCCCTCGCGGCGCCCGCCTCGCCGCCGCCGGCCCCGGCCGCGCCGGCTCCCACCGCCTCGGCGCCGAGCCCGGCACCGGTGCCGACGCCCGCGCCGACCCCGGCGCCCCGCCCGGCCCCGGCGCGCAGCGAGACCCGCCCGGTGACGCCGCGCCCGGTCAACCCGGCCCCCGCCACGGGGGCGGGCAACAACAAGAAGGGGTGGCTCTCCGACCTCCTCACCCGCGCCTCGCTGGATGACGACGAGGAGAACCCGGCCGCGACCGCCCCGGCCCGCACGGCACCGGCTCCGACCCCGGCGCCGGCGCCGGCCGCCTCCCCTGCCCCGCGCAACGGGAAGCTCGCCGCCGAGACCGGCCGGATCGCCCTCGACACGATCTCCACCGACATCGCGCGGATGATCGAGCACCGCACCGCCGTCGACCTGTGGGAGCGGTACCGCCGGGGTGAGCCGAACCTGTTCACGCCGCGCATCTACACGGCGCAGGGGCAGACGACCTTCACCGAGATCCAGCGGCGCTACCGCTCGGATCAGGAGTTCCGGCGCAGCGTGGACCGCTACGTGAGCGAGTTCGAGCGCCTGCTCGGCGACGTGGTGAAGAACGACCCCGACGCCAAGCGGACCGACGCCTACCTCACCTCCGAGACGGGCAAGGTCTACACGATGCTGGCCCATGCCAGCGGGCGCTTCGAAGGGGCCTGAGCGAGACGGGGTCGCGCGCCTTCACGGGGCGCGCGGTCCTAGAGCAGGCCGAGGGCGGCGAGTTCCCGGCGGAGCTTTTCCGGCATCTCGGCGACGTCGCCGCCGAGCCCCGCGCCGAGATCGGCCGGGGCGTCGCCGGCCGCGAGGTAGCGCCAGCCCTGGAACGGGCGGCAGGGCCGGGGGACCACCGGCACCAGGGGCGGCGCGAGCACGATGCGGCAGCGGGGAATCCCGTCCTCGCCGGTCAGCGGTTCCAGGGCGACGATGGCCTGGCGGCAGCACAAGCTTCCCCGGATCACCCAGTAGATCGAGCCCTTGCCCGCGATCTCCCGGTGCCGCTTGGGCAGGGTGCGCGTGACATGGACCGGCTGGGCCGCCTGGCCCGCCTGTCGCGCGGCGAGATCGGCCATGGAGGCCGGGCCGACGCTGAGCTTGATGAGGTGCAGGGCCAAGGGATCGTGGGGAATGGGATCGAGGGGGCTGACGCGGGTGGGCGCCCCCTATATCGGCTCGGATCGCCTCAGGCGAAGAGGGCGAGGCGCTTCTCGGCCGGCACGGCATCGAGCCCGTCCAGGCTCATGGCCTCCGGCTCGGCGAGGGAGAACTCGAACAGGGCGTCGGCGGGCTCCTCTTCCGTCCAGTGCGGCGGCGAAAGCTCCGATTTGGGCTCCGGCACGGGGGCGGGCGGCGCGGCCGGCTCCGGCGGGGTCGAGACCGGGACGAACACGATGTCCTCGTGCAGGGCGGGGCTGCCCGGCTGGGCGGCGATGGCCGCCGCCGTCATGGCCGGCACCGACATGGCGATGTAGCGGTCCACGTCGATCTGGCAGAGATCCTCGTCGATGGCGAGGGCGCCCTCGCTCGCGCCCGGAGGGGGCGGGACCCGCGCGATCTCGTCGCCCCAGATCGCGATCATGGAGGCGATCCGGTCCTCCAGGTAGCGGAGGGTGTAGATGATCCGCGCGGTGCGCTGCGCGGTGAGGTCCTGGAAGGAGCAGGCCGTGTAGATCGCGGTCGCGTGGCGGTCGAGGGCCTCGCAGGTCTCCGGCTCGACGTTGCGCTCGCGCAGGGTCCAGGCCGCCTCCTGCACCGCCTCGGCGGCGCCGAGGATGTCGGAGGTCGCCTGCTCGGTGGCCCGCACGATGGCGTCGAGGGCCTGCGAGGCGGAGGTGAGGCGGGTCTGGTCGCCGTCGGGCACGCTGATCGCCGAGATCTCGGCCTTGGTCCGGCTGATCGCCTCGGCCATCTCCGCGAGGCCGCCGCGCAGGCTGCCCACCGCATCGACGGGACGCTCGGCGGTGACGCTGCGCTCCAGCCGCTCGATGGCGTTCAGCACCGTCGCCATCTCCTCGGCGCGGGCCCGGCGGGCATGCTCGGCGAGGAAGTGCTGGCCGCGCTCGCTGGCGCCGATCGTCGCCTCGATCGCCGCGTATTCCGCAGCATCGATCGCGTGGGCGCTGGGCAGACCGGACATCAACGGCGCTTCCGACAGGGGCGCCCGGCGGGGCGAAGACCCCGCGCCCGGCGCGTCCCGAACCCCTCAACATTGACAGAAGCGGTTTAACGGGCGCTTACGACGGCCTCCGTCCCACAGCCCCTTTTCCCCGTGCCCGCTACCCCCGGCGCGCTGCGCCTGTCGCTGCTCTACGCCGTCGTCTTCACCGAGATCGGCATCGCCATGCCGTTCCTGCCGGTCTGGCTCGCCACGCTCAAGCTCGATGCCGGGGTGATCGGCCTGCTGCTGGCGCTGCCCATCGCCACGCGGATCGTCGCCACGGCGCCGCTGATGGGGCTGATCGACCGGGGGCTCGGGGCGCGGCGGCTGATCGTGGCGGGCAGCTTCGGCGTCGCGGCGACCTATGCCGCCATGGCCCCGGCCTCCGGGTTCGGCTGGCCCGCGCTCGCGGTGCTGACCGTGCTGAACGCGGTCGCCGCCGCGCCCCTGGTGCCCTCCATCGATTATCTGACCCTCGCCGCCGCCCGGCGGGATCCCCGCCTCGCCTATTCGCGCATCCGCATGGCGGGCTCGATCGCGTTCCTCCTTGCCAACCTCGCGGGCGGGGTCTTGCTCGCGGCGCTCGGCGGGCAACTCGCCGTGCCGATCCTGCTCACCGGCCTCGCCCTGATCGCCGGATTCACCGCGCTCCTCGACCGCACCCCGGCCGAGGCGCCCCGCCGCGCGGCGGGGGGCAAGGGCCCGCCCCTGCCCCGGCGGCTGTGGCTGTGCATCGCCGCCGCCGCCGCGATCCAGGCGGGGCACGCGGCGGTCTACGGCTTCGGCAGCATCCACTGGACGGCGCACGGCCTCTCCGCGACGCAGGTCGGCGCCCTGTGGGCGACGGGGGTGCTCGCCGAGATCGTCCTGTTCGCGGCGGCCCCTCGCCTGCCCGCCTCCTGGCGCGGGCCGGTGCCGCTCCTCGTCCTCGGCGGGGCGGCGGGCATCCTGCGGGCGGCGGGGCTCTATCTGGTGGGCGACCGGATGGAGACGCTGGTGCCGCTGCAGGTCCTGCACGGCCTCACCTTCGGCGCGACGCAGCTCGGGGCGATGGAGGCGGTCTCGTCCCTGTCGCCGGAGGGGGCGCGGGGCCGGGCGCAGGGCACCCTCTCGGCGGTGAACGCGGGAATCGCCGTCACGGCGACCCTGGCGAGCGGGCTCGTCTACCGCGAGGCGGGGGCGCTCGCTTTCCTCGCCATGGCGCCGCTCTCGGCCTGCGGCGTCATTCTGGCGCTGGCCGCTGCACAAGAGAGAAACCGTCAACCGTAATCTCGTCATAACCGTGGCGCAGCATGACATCTCGCGATGGCGTGTCCTGCCGCACGGACGGGGCAGGGCAAGCCTGGCCTTACGATCCGCTCCCGGCGCGGGAGCGGGCTCGATCGTGCGACACCGCCGGTGAAGGAGTACCCCCTGTTGCTGACCGAAGGGCTCGCGCCCGGCACCGCATCGCTGACGGAGGCGGCTGACGGGCGGTTGCGGCTCGGCGGTCGCTGGACCGCCGACCAAGCGCCGGCCGTGGAGGCCGCGGCCGCCCGGATCGCGGCGGGCGGACCCGCGCGACTCGTGGTCGACCTCGGGGAGATCGAACGGCTCGACACCCTCGGCGCCTGGGTTCTCGAACGGACCCGCGCGGAGGTCGAGGCGTCGGGGGGCACCCTCGCCTATCTCGGCACGCGGCCCGAGCACCGGACGCTCCTCGGCGAGGTGGTGATCCGGGGCGAGCCGCCGGCCCCCGCCCCGCGCCTGCGCTTCCCCCTGTCGCTCCTCGACGGGACCGGCCGGCAGGTCGTGCGGGGGGGCAAGGAATTCGGCACCGGCATCGCCTTCCTCGGCGAGGTCGTGGCGGCCTGCGCCCGCGTCGCCCTGCGCCCGCGCACCTTCCGGGGCACCGCCCTGGTCAACCAAGTCCAGCAGATGGCGATGAACGGCGCGCCGATCATCGTGCTGATCTCGTTCCTCGTCGGCGGCATCGTCGCGCAGCAGGGCATCTTCCAACTCCAGCGGTTCGGGGCGCAAACCTTCGTCGTCAACCTGATCGGCCTGCTGATCCTGCGCGAACTCGGGGTGCTGCTCACGGCGATCATGGTGGCGGGCCGCTCCGGCTCGGCCATCACCGCCGAGATCGGCTCCATGCGGATGCGCGAGGAGGTCGATGCCCTGCGCGTCATGGGCCTCGACGCCACCGAGATCCTCATCGTCCCGCGCGTCCTGGCGCTGATGATCAGCCTGCCGATGCTGACCCTGCTCGGCGATCTCGCCGCGCTCGCCGGCGGCGGCCTCACGGCGATGCTCTACGGCGGGCTGACCCTCGACCAGTTCCTCGCCCGGCTGCAGGCGGCGGTGGGCGTGCACCACGTCATCGTCGGCCTCATCAAGGCGCCGTTCATGGCCCTGACCATCGGGCTCATCGCCACCATCGAGGGCTTCGCCGTCGAGGGCTCGGCCGAGTCCCTCGGGCGCCGCGTCACCGCCTCGGTGGTGAAGTCCATCTTCATGGTCATCGTCCTCGATGGCCTGTTCGCGGTGTTCTTCGCCGCCATCGACTTTTGAGTTCCGCCCGGTGAGCGACAGCCCCATCATCCGCGTGCGCGACCTCGTGGTCGGCTTCCGCGACAAGACCATCCTGAAGGGTCTCAACCTCGACATCCGCCGGGGGGAGATCCTGGGCTTCGTCGGCCCGTCCGGGCAGGGCAAGTCCGTGCTCACCCGCACGATCCTCGGCCTCGTGCCGAAGCGCTCGGGCACGATCGAGGTGTTCGGCCAGGACGTGGACGGCCTCACCTATGCCGAGCGGCGGCGGATGGAGACCCGCTGGGGGGTGCTGTTCCAGCAGGGCGCCCTGTTCTCCGCCCTCACCGTGAAGCAGAACATCCAGGTGCCGATGCGCGAGCACCTGAAGCTCTCCGGCCGCCTCCTCGACGAGTTCGCCCGGCTGAAGATCGAGATGGTCGGCCTCAAGCCCGACGCCGCCGACAAGCTCCCCTCCGAACTCTCGGGCGGCATGATCAAGCGCGCCGCGCTGGCGCGCTCCCTGGCGCTGGACCCGGAGATCCTGTTCCTCGACGAGCCGACCTCGGGCCTCGACCCGATCGGCGCGGGCGAGTTCGACGACCTCGTCTCCACCCTCAAGGAGACGCTGGGCCTGACCGTGTTCATGGTCACGCACGACCTCGACAGCCTCTACACCGCCTGCGACCGCATCGCGGCGCTGGGCGACGGCCAGATCATCGCCGCCGGTACGGTGGAGGAGATGCTGGAAAACCCCCATCCCTGGTTGCGCTCGTATTTCCACGGCAAGCGCGCCCGCGCCGTCGCGGGCGGGCCCTCGGCCGTGCGCGCGCCGCCCCAGGATTCCCTCGCCGCAGCGACCGGAGGCTGACCTCATGGAAACCCGCGCGAACTACGCCCTGATCGGGGCCTTCACCCTCGCCGTCATCCTGGCCGGCTTCGGCTTCACCCTGTGGATCGCGGGCGGCTCGTCCCGGCAGGTGAGCGAGCAGGTCCGCATCGTCTTCTCCGGCTCGGTCGGCGGCCTGTCGCGCGGATCGAGCGTGACCTTCAACGGCATCAAGGTCGGCGAGGTCACGGACATCCACCTCGCCCCGCAGGACCCGCGCCGGGTGCTCGCCATGGTCAAGGTCGAGCCCTCGACGCCGCTCAAGTCCGACACCCGCGCCCGGCTCGATTCGGCGATGCTGACCGGCGTCTCGGTGATCGCGCTGACCGGCGGCGACGCCGACGCGCCGCCCCTGAAGCCCGGCGCCAACGGCGAGCCGGCGACGATCTTCGCCCAGACCTCCGACATACAGGACATGATGGCCCTGGCCCGGCAGGTGGCGCAGCGGGCGGACGACATGCTCTCCCACCTCGACCGGCTGGTCGCGGGCAACGAGGGCGCGATCTCCCGCACCCTCGCCAACGTCGAGACCTTCTCGAAGACCCTGGCCGACGCGGCGCCGGCCATGTCGTCGCTGGTGAAGGCGGTGGACGGCAACCGCGTCGTCCGGGTGATCGACAACGCCGACAGGTTCTCCGCGGCGCTGGCCAATTCCGCCCCCGACATCCAGGCCGGCCTCCACGACGCCCGCTCGCTGGCGGCCAAGCTCGACGCCTCGGCCGACCGGATCGACGCCGTGCTGAAGGGCGCGGAGGGCTTCCTCGGCTCGGCCTCCGGCAAGGAGGGGACGAGCACCTTCGTGGAGATCCGCGAGGCGGCGATCTCCGTGCGCGACGCGGGCCGGGCCTTCCGCACCATGTCGGAGAACCTCGACAAGCGCACCGCCAGCATCTCCACGAGCTTCGGTCGCCTCTCGGGGAGTAGCCGCCGGGAGGTCGAGGCCCTGTCCGGCGACGGGCAGCGCACCCTCGGTACCCTGAACCGCACCGTGCGCAGCCTGGAGAAGGACCCCTCGCAGGTCCTGTTCGGCGGCAAGCCGACGTTGCCCGAATACAACGGTGGCCGCTGACTCGTGCGTCAGGGCCACGTTTGTGCTGAGCCGCACTGCAGCCTTTCCCTTACGGCATAGTTTTGGCTGCATGGATTTGGTGACCTGCCGCCTCGCGTCGGCAGGCGCAATTAGGTTGTGTGTATGATCCGTTCGGTCCTCCCGACCGCGACCCTGCTAGCCGCCGCCCTGCTGGGCGGCTGCGCCGGCGGTGCGGCGCCCCTCACCTTCGACCTCGCCGCCCTCCCGGCGGGCGGGCGGCCCGTGGCGTCGGGGCGGGCGATCGTGGTGTCCGAACCGGTCGGCATCCAGCCCTTCGAGGCGGACCGGATCATCGTGCGCGAGGGCGCCGGCTCCCTGTCCTTCCTCGGCGGCGGCCAGTGGGCCGACCGCCTGCCGCGCCTGATCCAGACGCGGATCATCCAGAGCCTGGAGAATGCCGGCCGGCTGCGCTCGGTGAGCCGGCCCGGCGACAAGGTGAACGCGGATTACCAGCTCATCAGCGAGATCCGCGCCTTCGACATCCAGACCGCCACGGGCGAGGCGGTGGTGGACCTGTCGCTGAAGCTGGTGGCGGACGGCACGGGCCGCGTCGCGGCGGCGCGGATCTTCACGGCGCGCGTGCCGGTGGGCTCGCTCGATGCGGGCTCCGGCGCCCGCGCCCTCGATCAGGCGCTGGTCATGGTGCTGGCCGACATCGTGCGCTGGGTGAACACCGGGCGGTAAGTCACGGATCGCAAAGGGCTGCGCCCTTTGGCGGGGTGCCGGGGCGGCGCCCCGGCTATTCCATCACGGCGGCCTTCATGATCACGACCATGGTGGCCCGGCCCGGTCCCTCGGCGCAGCGCACGAGATGCGGCCGGTCGCAGCGGTAGCGCAGGGTCTCGCCGGGCCGCGCCCGCTGGAGGGCGCCGCCGACCTCGACCTCGAACACGCCCTCCGTCACCGACAGCGATTCCACCGAGCCGCGCTGGTGCGGGTCGGAATCAAGCACGCCGCCGGGATCGGCGCTGACCTCGTACCATTGCAGCCACTCGACGGTCTTGATCCAGCCGACGATGGCGAGCCGCACCTTGCCGTCCTCGGAGAGGAGGATCGGCGTGTCGGCGCGGGAGGTCTTCTCGATGAAGGGCTCCTCGTCGCCCGCCGCCAGGACCCGCTCGATGGATACGTCGAGCGCCTGGGACAGGCGCCAGATGGTGGCGAGCGTCGGGTTGGTCTCGTTGCGCTCGATCTGGCTGATGATCGACTTGGCGACGCCGGATTGCTCGGCAAGGTCCGACAGGGACAGGTTGTAGGCCTTGCGCAGGCGCTGGATCGTCTTGCCGAGCTGCCCCGACAGGACCTGCGCCCCCGTCAGCAGGTCGCGCGTCCTGCCGACCTTCTCCGGCCGTTCCCCTTGCCGTTCCACCTGATCCCGCATGGTCCTTCGATCCGCCCGGCCGTTCCGTTCATCGAACGATCGTACGCTTCTTCAAACGCAAACGGATGACGGGCGCAAGGTTTCGGCGGGGGCGATGCACATCAGCCGCGTTCGCCCCACCAGGCGTGGAAATGGTGGACCGGCCCGTGGCCGCCGCCGATGGCGAGTTCGTCGGCGGCCAGGATCGCGGCGGTGAGGTAATCCTTGGCGGCGGCGACGGCCTCCGGCAGGGGCAGGCCCCGGGCGAGGAGCGCGGCGATGGCCGCCGAGAGGGTGCAGCCGGTGCCGTGGGTGTTGCGGGTCTCGACGCGCGGGGCGGCGAGGCGGCGCTCGATGCCCTCGGCGGTGGCAAGATAATCGACGCTTTCCGGGCCGGTCCCGTGCCCGCCCTTCACCAGCACCGCCCGCGCCCCGAGGGCGAGGAGCCGCTGCGCCAGGACGGCGCCGTCCTCCTCACTATCGTCGCCGAGGAGGACGGCGGCCTCGGGGAGGTTCGGCGTCACGAGATCGACCTGCGGCAGCAGGCGCTCGCGCAGCACGGCCACCGCCTCGTCGGCGATCAGCCGGTCGCCGCTGGTGGCGATCATCACCGGATCGAGCACCACCGGGATCCCGGTCGCGTGGCGGGCGAGGCCGTCGGCGACGGCGAGGATGACCTCCGGCCGGGACAGCATCCCGATCTTCACCGCGCCGACCGTCAGGTCGGAGAACACGCTCTCGATCTGCCGGGTGACGAACTCCGCTGGCACCTCGTGGATGGCCTGGACGCCGCGGGTGTTCTGCGCCGTCAGGGCGGTGACGACGCTGGCGCCGTAGACGCCGAGCGCCGAGAAGGTCTTGAGGTCGGCCTGGATGCCGGCGCCGCCGCCGGAATCCGAGCCCGCCAGAGTGACCGCGATGGCCGTCATCGGTGCGCTCCGCGCTCGGCGAGGGCGGCGTCGATCAGCCCCCGCAGGTGGCGGGCATTCTGGCGCACCGGCTCGGCGCCGAACAGGGACGAGATGACGGCGACCCCGTCCGCCCCCGCCGCGATCACCTGCGCCGCGTTGCCGGCGTCGATGCCGGCGATGGCCCCGACCGGCAGGCCCGGCCCCCGCGCCAGCCGCGCCCGGAACAGGATGCGCGACAGCCCGTCGAGGCCGACCGGCGGGTCCGGGTTGTCCTTGCTCGTCGTGGCGAAGACCCCGCCGATGCAGGCGTAATCCACCGGGAGCCGGTAGAGCTCGTCCGCGTGGGCGGCCGTCTTCACGGTGAGGCCGATGATCGCCTGCGGCCCCAGCAGCCGCCGCGCGTCGGCCGGGTGCAGGTCCGATTGGCCGAGATGCACCCCGTCCGCCCCCGCCGCCAGGGCAAGGTCGACGCGGTCGTTCACGAGGAGCGGCACCTGCCCGCCGATCGCGGCGCGGATCGCCCGCAGGCGCTCCACCGCCGCGCGGGCATCCGCGATGTCCTTCTCGCGGTACTGGAGCAGGGTGCAGCCGCCCGCCACCGCCTCGGCGCCGAGGCGACCCAGGACCGCGCCGTCGCCGCCGCTCGCGCCGGTATCGAGGAGCCCGTAGAGCCGCAGGTCCACCGCCCGCGCCCCGGCCTGCGCCCTGCCCGTCATCCCGCCCGGTTCCATCACCGCCTCCGCCAGCCCGGCCCCCGCCCCACGCGGGTGCCCTGCGGTCCGACGGTGTTTGGGTGCCCGAAGCCGGCTTGGCAAGCGACCTTAACAAGTTGCCTCCGCGAGCCGGCCCGGAAGGTCGATTGCGCGCGACCGATTGCGCCCTATCATAGATTGCGCACCGCCAATCCGGCGGCCGTCCCGCGCGCCACGCGGGCGATGACAGGAGGAAGCATGGACACGCATGCGACCGGGGATCCCGGAGGCGGCGGCGCCTTCGGCCCCCACAACACGGTGACGGTGGTCGATCCGTCGCCGGTGAACTGGCTCTCCATCACGTGGAACACGATGGAGGAGGCCAACCGGGTCGATCACGAGGGAATCGGCCAGCCGAGCCTCGCCGAATCCTGGCGCTGGCTCGATGGGGAGACCCTCGAACTCACCATGCGCGAGGCCGTCTACCAGGATGGCGAGCGCTTCGATGCCGGCATGTTCAAGCTCGGCTTCGACAAGGTGCAGGAATGGACCAACCCGCATCCGCCGGGGGCCTTCCTGAACTTCGCCCGCGACGTGACCTGCGAGGCGGTGGACGACCGCACGGTCCGCATGCGCTTCCCCGGCGGCGATTCCGCCGCGCTGATGAAGCTGCGGGGCATGCACCTGCCCTCGACGCGGTTCTGGAACGAGTGGGGCTTCATCGACCCGAAGACGGGATCGGCCGAAGGCCATTGGTGAGTGATCGACGCGCCCGGTCCGTGGGGGACTGGCCCGTTCGTGCTCACCGAGGGTGTCTCGCTGATCGATTCCCGCTCCGACAGGGTCGTGATGGAGCCCAACCCGACCTACTGGAACCCGGCCCGCAGGCCGAGCGTCCGCATCGTCTACGACAACGTCATCGGCAAGGCGGAGGGTATCCGCTCGGTGGCTTCCGGTGACGGCCGCGTCGACGTGGTGTTCGACCTGACGCCGGACGAGGCGAAGGCCTTCCCGCCGAGCGACAAGGGGAAGATCCAGACCAAGAAGGCCAAGACGATCCTGACGGGCGTCTTCAACGAGAACCGGCCGGATTCGCCCTGGCGCGACCCGGCGGTGCGCAGGGCGCTCAACCTCGCCATCGACCGGCAGGCGGTGCTCGACCAGGGGGCGCATGGCTACGGCACGGTGATCCCGGCCTTCATCCAGCCCGGCCGCTACGGCGCGGATCCCGGCATGACGCCGTTCCCGCACGATCCCCAGGCCGCGAAGGCGGTGCTGGAGAAGGCAGGGCTCGGGGGCCGGGCGCTCGTGTTCGTCGCGTCCCCCGCCTGGGCAGGCGTGGTCGAGGCGATCGGCCGGAACCTCGCGGAAATCGGCCTCTCGGCCCGGTTCGTCAGCGACCGGGGCGACCTGCCGGAGGATTTCGACGTCAAGCTCGAATGGTACTTCGACTGGACGCCGCAATACCCGGTCGCCTGCGTCCACCGGGAGTTCTTCGGCAAGGACGCGACCCTGCGCCAGGGCCCGGAGGATCCCGCCTTCGACGCCCTCTACGACACACTCCTGCACACCGCAGAGCCGGCGGCGCAGGAGGGCGTGGTGCGGGAGGTGGAGCGCTACCTGCAGGACGAGGCCAAGGCCCTGTTCCTGTACTCGCCCTTCACCCTGTTCGCGGTGTCGGAAAGGGTGGCCTTCACGCCCTACGACACCTGCATGTCGGAACTGGCCGAGACCCGGATCAAGGGCTGACGCGAGGCGGCGCGGAGTGGATCCGCGCCGCCCCTCTCAATCCACGACGCGAAGTCTATAAAAAATGATCGTCGCGACGGCGGGGCATATCGACCACGGCAAGACGGCGCTGGTGAAGGCGCTGACCGGAATCGATGCCGACCGGCTGCCCGAGGAGAAGGCCCGGGGCATCACCCTCGATCTCGGCTTCGCCTATGCCCGGCGGGGCGCCCTCTCCCTGGGCTTCGTGGACGTGCCGGGCCACGAGCGGCTGGTGCGCACCATGGTGGCGGGGGCGACGGGGGTCGATTGCGCCCTCCTCGTGGTGGCCGCCGACGACGGCGTGATGCCCCAGACCCGCGAGCACGCCGCCATCCTCGACCTGCTGGGCCTCTCGCGCGGGATCGTCGCCCTCACCAAGGCCGACAGGGCCGGGCCGGAGCGGATCGCCGCCGTCACCGAGGCGGTGCGCGCCCTCCTCGCCGGCACCGGCCTCGCGGGGGCGCCGATCCTGCCCTGCTCCGCCCTGACCGGCGCCGGCATCCCGGAGGTGCTGGCCCGGCTGGAGGAGGCCGGCGACGGGGCGGCCCCGCGCGGGGCCGAATCCGAGCGCGGCTTCCGCCTCGCCATCGACCGCTGCTTCAGCCTGCCGGGCGTAGGCCTCGTGGTGACGGGGGCCGTCCATGCCGGCACGGTGCGGGTCGGCGACCGGGTGCTGGTGTCGGCAAAGGGTATCGAGGCGCGGGTGCGCGGCATCCATGCCCAGGGCGAGGTCGCGGAGGAGGGCCGGGCCGGCGAGCGCTGCGCCCTCAATCTCACCGGGCCGCGCCTATCGCGCGACGACATCCACCGGGGCGAGTGGGTGCTCGCCCCCGCCCTGTCCGGCAGGGCGACGCGCCTCGACGCGCGGATCCGCCTGCTGCCGGGGGAGGCGCGGCCCCTGCGCCATCGGGCGGCGGTGCAGGTCCATTGCGGTGCGGCCGGCGTGACCGGACGGGTGCTCCTCGCCCCCGAGGCGCCTGCCATCCCACCGGGGGGCGAGGCCTTCGCGCGGATCGCCCTCGACGCTCCTCTTCATGCCCTCATCGGCGACCGCCTCGTCCTGCGCGACGCCGCCGCCGCGCGCACGATCGGCGGCGGCCGCGTCATCGACGCCGACGGGCCGCGCCGGGGGGCGTGGCTCCCCGCCCGCCGGGCCGTCCTCGCCGCCCTGGCCGAGCCTGACGACGGAACCGCCCTCGCCGCGCTGCTCGACGCGGAGCCGGCGGGGCTCGATGTCGGGCGCTTCGCCCGCCTGCGCAACATCCCGCCGCCGGCCCTGGACCGCCTGCTCGCCGGGTGCGCCGCGCGGGTCGTGGACACGGCGGCGGGGCGCCTCGCCTTCCCCGCCGCGCGGGTCGCGGATCTGGAGGCGCGGCTCGTCGCCCTGTTCGAGGCACGCCACGCCGCCGAGCCCGACAATCCCGGCCTCTCGGCGGACGAGGTCGCGGCCGACCTGTCCGCCGCCGACCGGCCCCTCGCCCGCCTCGTCCTCGACGGGCTCACCCGGGCCGGGGCGCTCGCCCGGCGGGGCGCCCTGCACCACCGGCCCGGCCACGAGGCGCGCCTCGCCCCCGCCGACGCGGCGCTCTACGCGGAGATCCGCGCGGTGGTGGAGGCGGCCGGGCGCGACCAGCCGCGCCTGCATCTCCTGGCCGAACGCCTCGGGCGGGAGCCGGAGGCCGTGCGCGCCCTCCTCGACAAGGTGGGGCGCATCGGCTGGCTGCGGCGGGTCTCGAAGGCCTATTACCTCCCGCCGCCGCTGCTGGCCGACCTCGCCCGGATCGCCGAGGCGGTGGCGGGCGAGCATCCGGAGGGGTTGCTCACCGTGGGGCGGTTTCGCGAGGCGGCCGGGATCGGCCGCAACATGACGATGCCGGTGCTCGAACATTTCGACGCGGTCGGCTTCACCGCGCGGATCGCGGACGGGCGGCGCCTGCGGGCGGGCTGGCGCGACCTGTTCGGCGCGGATGCGCCCTGACGCGCACTGGATACCGCCGGCCCGCAGGCGTATCTCACGGGGCATCCTTGTGAACGGAAAGGTTTGGGACTCATGTCCGGCACCACCCGTACGAGCGCCGACCTCGACCCCCGCCGCCGCCGCACCCTGTTCCGGGCGTGGCACCGGGGCATCCGCGAGATGGACCTGATCATGGGCCGCTTCGCCGACGCGGAGATCGGCGACTTGTCCGAGAGCGAACTCGACGAGTTCGAGGCGCTGATCGAGGTGCCCGACCGCGACCTGTTCAAGTGGCTGACCGGCGAGGCCGAGACGCCCTCGAACTACGACACGGCGGTGTGGCGGCGCCTGCGCGACTTCCACCGCCACGACGCGCCGATCCATTCGTAAGGGGAGCCCGCGATGAGCGAGGAGAGCAAAGTGCCGAAGGCCCCCTACGACCACCCGGCCCGCTCCATCGCCACCGAGCTGGTGGTGCGCGTGATGCTGGAGATGCTGGAGCGCTCCGATCCGACGCTGCGCGCCGAGATCCTGCGCCAAGCCGGCACCCGCGCCGCCACCATGACGGAGGGCATGCCCAACGCGGAGTTCTTCCGCGGCCGGGTGGAGATGGCGCTTCAGGAGATCATGGCGAAGGAGTGAGGTCGCTCAGCCGGCCTTCTCGTTGGCCCGCATGTAATGCCGGAGGACGGCGTTGATGCGGGTCTGGTAGCCGCGCCCGTCCTGGCGGAAGAAGCGCAGCACGTCGCTGTCGAGCTTGATCGAGATCGCCTCCTTCGCCGGCATCGGCGCCAGCGCCCCATCCCAGAAATCGTCGTCCAGGGCGGGGTGGTCGGGATCCGAGGCCGCCATGGATTCGATCTCCGCCTCGGTCAGGGCGGCGAGCTTGGCGTGATCGCTCCGCCCCTCCGTGGGCCGATAGGACCCGTCCGGTTGGCGACGCAGCAGCGTTCCGTCCGACAGGCGGGTGAAGAGAATTTCAGAGGCGTTCGCCATAGCGTGCCCGCTCCTTCCGGTTGGCCGGCCAGGCGGTGACGAGCCACGTCACCGGCCCGCGCATCGTGTAGACGACCGTATAGACGCCGCCCAACGCCGCGCCGACCGTGACCCTTCGGACCTCGCCGTAATCCCGCCGGGCATCGACCACGTCGAGCCGGTCTGGATCGGAAAACACTTCGGCCATGTCGAGCAGGTCGAGATGCCGCTCGCTCAGCAGAAGGTGGCGTTTGCCGGGATCGCAGCCGAACAGCCGTTCCATGACCGCGTAATCTATACCCGAATCTATACCCGTGCCAGCGATGTGGCCGCTGCGGCCCGCAGGCGCATCCGGAACCCTGGATCGGCGCGGCGCGATGGGCTAACGCCCGCCTGACCCGTGGACGCCGCCCCGGCGGACGAACATCCCGCGAACGAGCCCCGATGGCCAAGCCTCAACCGAAGCCGCAGCCGGCTGCCCCCAAACAGCAGACCGCCCGCTTCGCCCTGCCGAAATCCTCCGCCCTGGCCAAGGCCATGGACGCGCTCAAGCGCGGCGACAGCCCGACGCTGGCCGGCGTGCCGGAAGGGTTCGACGCCGTCGTCGCCGCCGACCTCGCCCGCGCCCTCGCCCCCGAGGCCAAGGGGCCGGCGGTGCTGGTCCATGTGGCGCGTGATTCGGGGCGCTCGGCCTCGTTCCAGGCGGCGCTCGGCTTCGCCGCCCCCGAACTCGACATCATGTCCCTGCCCGCCTGGGACTGCCAGCCCTACGACCGGGTCTCGCCGACGACCGGCGTCGCCGCCCAGCGGGTGACGGCGCTGGCCCGCCTCGCGCGGACGCGCTCCTCCGAGGAGCGCCCGCGCATCCTCTGCACCACGATCAACGCCCTGGTGCAGCGGGTGCCGCCCCAGGCGCACATCGCCCGCGAGACCTTCTCGGCGGCCATCGGCAACGTCGTGAAGATGGACGACATCGTCGCCTGGGTGGAGGCGAACGGCTTCCTGCGCACCGGCACCGTCCGCGATACCGGCGAATACGCCGTGCGCGGCGGCATCCTCGACCTGTCGCCGCCGGGCCTTGCCGCCCCGATCCGCCTCGACTTCTTCGGCGACACGCTGGAATCGATCCGCGCCTTCGATCCCGAGACGCAGCGCACCACCGGGCAGCTGCGCTCCCTCGACCTCGTGCCGATGAGCGAGGTGCAGCTCACCACCGAGACGATCCGGCGCTTCCGGCAGAACTACATCCAGAGCTTCGGCGCCGCGACCCGCGACGACCGGCTCTACGAGACGGTGAGCGAAGGGCGCCGCTATGCCGGCCTCGAACACTGGATGCCGCTGTTCTACGACCGGCTCGACACCCTGTTCGACTACCTCGCCGGGGTGCCCCTCCTCCTCGACCCGCAGGTGGAGGAGGCGGCGGCCGAGCGCATCGCCCTGGTGCAGGATTACTTCCAGGCCCGCGAGACCGCCCTCAAGCAGCCGCAGGCGGGCGTGGCGCCCTACAAGCCGCTGCCGCCGCGCGCCCTCTACCTGATGCAGAACGAACTGAAGGAGCGCCTCGCCACCGCCACGGTGGCGCGGATGACGCCCTTCGACCAGCCGGATTCGGAGGCGCGTACGGTCATCGATTGCGGCGCCAAGCCCGGCCGGAGCTTCGCCCCCGAGCGGGCGGACGAGCATGCCGGCGTCTTCGACGCGGCGGTCGCCCATATCCGCGACCTGCAGGGATCCGGTCATCACGTGATCCTTGGATCCTGGTCCGACGGCTCCCGCGACCGGCTCTGCGGCGTGCTCGCCGACCACGGGCTCAGGAAGCCGGTGGCGATCACGCGGCTCGCGGACGTCTACGCCCTCAAGCGCGGCACGGACACGGCGGTGGCGGTGTGGGGGCTGGAAGCCGGCTTCACCGTCGGCGAACTCGCCGTGGTGTCCGAGGGCGACATCCTCGGCGACCGTCTGGTTCGCCAGAAGCGCAAGGCCAAGCGGCCCCAGGACGTAATCCTGGAGGTCCAGGCGCTGCAGACCGGCGACCTCGTGGTCCATGCCGACCACGGCATCGGCCGGTTCATCGGCCTCAAGACGATCCACGCGGCCGGCGCCCCGCACGACTGTTTGGAGTTGCAATACAACGGCGGCCAGTTGCTCCTGCCGGTGGAGAACATCGAGCTCCTGACCCGCTACGGCTCGGAGGATTCGGAAGTCGCCCTCGACCGGCTCGGCGGCGGCGCGTGGCAGGCCCGCAAGGCCAAGATGAAGCGCCGCATCCTCGAGATGGCGGGCGAGCTCATCAAGGTCGCGGCGCAGCGCTTCGTGAAGAAGGCCCCCGTCCTCCACGCGCCGGAGGGGCTCTACGGCGAGTTCGCCGCCCGCTTCCCCTTCGAGGAGACGGAGGATCAGGCGGGCGCCATCGAAGCGGTGCTGGACGACCTCAATGCCGGCCGCCCGATGGATCGGCTGGTCTGCGGCGATGTCGGCTTCGGCAAGACCGAGGTGGCCCTGCGCGCCGCCTTCGCCTGCGCCATCGCCGGCAAGCAGGTGGCGGTGATCGTGCCGACGACGCTGCTGGCCCGCCAGCATTTCCGCACCTTCGCCGAGCGCTTCAAGGGGCTGCCGGTGCAGGTGGCGCAGCTCTCGCGCTTCGTCTCGGCGGCCGAGATGAAGCAGACCCGCGCCGGCCTCGCGGCGGGCACCGTCGACATCGTGGTCGGCACGCACGCGCTGCTCGCCAAGAACATCGCCTTCAAGGATCTCGGCCTGCTGATCGTGGACGAGGAGCAGCATTTCGGCGTCTCCCACAAGGAGCGGCTGAAGGCGCTGCAGGCGGACGTTCACGTCCTCACCCTTTCGGCGACGCCGATCCCGCGCACCCTGCAGCTCGCCATGACCGGCGTGCGGGAACTGTCGATCATCGCGACCCCGCCGGTGGACCGGCTGGTGGTGCGCACCTTCATCACGCCCTTCGACCCGCTCTCGATCCGCGAGGCGCTGCTGCGCGAGCGCTATCGCGGCGGGCAGTCGTTCTACGTGGTGCCGAGGATCGAGGACCTCGCGGAGGTCAAGAAGTTCCTCGACGCGGAGATGCCGGAGATCAAGGTCGCGGTCGCCCACGGCCAGATGGCGGCGGGGCAATTGGAAGACGTGATGACCGCCTTCTACGAGGGCAAGTTCGACGTGCTGCTCTCGACCACGATCGTGGAATCGGGCCTCGACATCCCCACCGCCAACACGCTCATCGTCCACCGGGCGGACATGTTCGGCCTCGCCCAGCTCTACCAGCTGCGCGGGCGCGTCGGGCGCTCGAAGGCGCGGGCCTACGCCCTGTTCACGACCCCGGCCGGGCGGCAACTGACCCCGCAGGCCGAGCAGCGGCTGAAGGTGCTCCAGGGCCTCGACACCCTGGGCGCGGGCTTCCAGCTGGCGAGCCACGATCTCGACATCCGCGGCGCCGGCAACCTGCTCGGCGACGCGCAGTCCGGCCACATCAAGGAGGTCGGCTACGAGCTCTACCAGCAGATGCTGGAGGATGCGGTCACGGCCCTCAAGGCGGGCATCGAGGACGTGCCGGAGGAGGCGTGGTCCCCGACCATCGCGCTGGGCGCCCCGGTCACGATCCCGGAGGAGTATGTCGAGGACCTGTCGGTGCGCCTCGGCCTCTACCGTCGCCTCGCCACCATGCAGGACGATGCCGAGATGGAGGCTTTCGGCGCCGAGATGATCGACCGGTTCGGGCCGCTGCCGCCGGAGGTGGAGCAGCTGCTCAAGATCGGCACGATCAAGATCCTGTGCCTCAAGGCCAACGTGGAGAAGGTCGAGGCCGGGCCGAAGGGCGTGGTCGTCCACTTCCGCGACCGGTCCTACGCCAACCCGCAGGGTCTCGTGGCCTTCGTCGCCGAGCAGGCCTCCTTCGCGAAGGTGCGGCCGGACATGAGCGTGGTGTTCGTCCGCGACCTGCCGTCGGTCCAGTCCCGGCTGAAGATCGCCACCGACGTGCTGCGCAACCTCGTGAAGATCGCCGGGCGGGGGAAGAAGGCGGCGTAGGGGGCAGGGCGACGCAACGCTCTCCTCCACCCGCTCCCCTCCTTCGAGGCCGCCGCTTTCCATCACCCCCCTCAGGATGAGGCGGGTGATGGAAAGCGCACTCTTTCCCCTTTTCTCCCCCGGCGCACCGAACCTTCCCGGATCCGCGAGGTTCAACCCATGAGACCGGACGATACTCCCCCTGAGTACCATCCCGGTCCGCTGCGCATTCGCAGGGAGGAACCTCCATGTTCTATTTCGACAAGCGCCTTCAGTATCCCGTGAAGGTCGAGAACCCCGATCCGATCTACGCGCGCATGCTCCAGCAGGCGATCGGCGGGGTCGAGGGTGAGATCCGGGTCTGTATGCAGTACTTCTTCCAGGGCTGGGGCGCCCGGGGGCCGACGACCAAGTACCGCGACATGCTCCTCAACACCGCCACCGAGGAGATGGGCCATATCGAGATGCTGGCGACCGCCGTCGCCCTGAACCTCGAGAACGCCCCGACCGCCCTGCAGGAAGAGGGCGCGGCGGATGGCGTCGTCGGCGCCGTCATGGGCGGGGGCAACGCCCGCCACACCATCGAAGGCATGCTGCACCGGCACGTCCTCTCGACCGGCATGGCCGCCTTCCCCGCCAATTGCGAGGGCGTGCCCTTCGACATGAGCCACATCTACGCCAGCGGGAACCTCGCGGCGGACATGTACTGCAACGTCGCCGCCGAGAGCACCGGCCGCGTCCTCGCCGTGCGCCTCTACAACGCCGCCCACGATGCCGGCATGAAGGACATGCTGCATTACATGATCGCCCGGGACACGATGCACCAGCAGCAATGGCTCGCGGTGATCGAGGAACTCGGCGGCCACCAGGGCGCCCTGCCGATCCCGAACTCCTTCCCGCAGGAGAAGGAGGACAGCGAGAACGCCTACAATTTCTACGTCAGTTCCGTCGACGGCACGACGCCGGAGGGGCGCTGGACGAAAGGCCCGTCGCTCGACGGCAAGGGCACCTACACCGTGTTCAAGAACAAGCCCCTGGGCGAGGAACCCGTCCTCGGCCCGGCCCGGCCCGACAGCGGCGCCCAGACCGAGCAGATGTAAACCCGACCCCGCCGCCCGGTGCGTGCCGGGCGGCGGCACCCCCGTCTCGTTTCAACCTATGATACGGAGGCTCGAGTTTTCCGAACGGGGCGGGGATGTCGAGCGAGACCGTAGAAGAGACCGTGAACGAGACCGGGGACGACATTCGCGGTGATGTGGTCGGCGACCGGATCCTGCTGAAGCGGGGCGCGGCGGCCAAGCGTCCCCTCATCCAGCGGTTGAACCGGATCGAGGGCCAGGTCCGGGGTCTGCGCAAGATGATCGAGGAGGACCGCTACTGCCTCGATGAGGTGCAGCAAATCAACGCCATGACGGCGGCGCTGCGCGAGGTCGCCATGGCGATCATCGCCCAGCATGTCACGGCCGGCGTGAAGCTCGCGGCCGACACCGAGACCTCCGAGGACGTGGCGCTCGCCGACGTCACCCGTGTCCTGCGGGCGGCGATGCGCCTCGACACCTAGCCGGACCGTTGCAACCCGAGCCTGAGTCTGGCTCTCTCCGCCCGGCGGGGGATGGTGCGATGGCGGATACGATGCGGGCCGGGACGGCGCCGGCCGACAGGCCGGGCCTGTTCGCGCCGCTCTTCACCGATATCCGCGTGGCGGCGGTGCTGGGCCTCGGCTTCGCGCAGGGAATGCCGTTCCTCCTCGTCTACGCGACGCAATCGGCGTGGCTCAGCGAGGCGAAGGTGCCCCTGGCGACCATCGGGCTGATGAGCGAACTGACCATCGCCTACAAGTTCAAGTTCCTCTGGGCCCCCTTCCTCGACCGCTACGATCCGCCCCTCCTCGGGCGCCTCCTCGGGCGGCGGCGGGGCTGGATCGTCGCCGCGCAGATCGCCGTGGCGGCGGCGCTCGCGGGCGTCGCCTTCGGGGATCCCGCCCACTGGCTCGCCTGGACGGTGGCCTTCTCCCTGGCGCTCGGCGTCGCGGGGGCGACGCAGGACATCGTGGTCGATGGCTGGCGCATCGCCGTGGCGCCGCTGGAGCGGCAGGCGCTGATGTCGTCCTGGGCCGAGATCGGCTTCCGCTGCGGCAACCTCGCGGCGGGCGCCGGGGCGCTTTACCTCGCCGACGCCTATGGCTGGCGCGTCGCCTATCTCTGCATGGCCGCGCTCATGGCCCCCGGCACCGTCGCCGCGCTCCTGGCCCCCGAGCCCTCGACGGAGGGGCAACCCACCCGCGCGGGCCTCGGGGAGACCATCTGGTCGCCGATCCGCGACCTCCTCGCCCGCCTCGGGCCGCTCGCCGTGCCGGTCCTGCTGCTGGTGGCCGGGTTCCGGATGCCCGGCTACGTCTCGAACGCCATGGCGATCCCGCTGTTCAAGCAGCTCGGCTACTCGAACACCGACATCGCCACCGTGACGAAGCTGTTCGGCTTCTGGATCGCGCTGGCCGGTACCTTCCTCGCCAGCGCGATCATCCAGCGGGTCGGCATGATGGCGAGCCTGCTGATCGGGACGGTGGCGGCCTCGGCCTCGCATCTCGCGCTGGCCTATCTCGCGTGGCACGGCGGCCATGGCGGCGCGGCCTTCTGGACCTTCGCCGCCAGCGTCGGCATCGACGGGTTCGCCTACGCCTTCGCCTCCATCGTGCTCATCACCTACATGTCGCGCCTGTCGGATTCGCAGCACGCGGCGAGCCAATACGCCCTGCTCACCTCGCTCTGCGCCCTGCCCGGCAGCGTGCTCGCCGGCTTCTCGGGCTTCGTCATCGAGGAGACCGGCTTCCCGCTGTTCTTCGCGGGCACTTCGCTCATCGGCCTGCCGGTGGCCGCCCTCTGCGTGTACGTGGCGCGCCAGCACGGGCCGATGGAGGCCTGAGTGAATTCCGTTCCGGTCTTAGCCGGAGATTAACCCTGATCCCCGCTTAATCGCCACGGTTGAGTTTTCCCGAACGGGTGTTCCGGCCTGCCCGGCCGACGCGCGCGGATGCGTTCCGCGGCGACGGACGGCGGCTGCCCAACGGGGCGAGCAGGGCCCAGTCACGTCATGTCCAGCATCGCGTATGCCCGCCGCCCGCGTCATCGGCGCTCGAAGCTGCCGGCTCTCGCCTGCCTCGCCGCCGTCGCGGCGGCGGGCTGGACGGTCCTGAACCGCTCGGAGGGCGAGACCCGCCTCACCGTTCCGGCGCAGGAGGAGGCCCAAACCCAGGCCCAGGCTCAAGCTCCGACGCCCGCCCCCGCGCTGCGGCTCCGGCCGGACCTCGCCTGGGTCTTCGCCCCGGCGCCGATCCTCGGGGCCGAGGCCGCCGCCGGCTTCGTCCGCGACCTCCCGGTCCTGGCCCTGAACACGAGCGCCCCGGCGAGCCTGCGCCCGTCCCTGGTCGCGGAGGCCGCGCCCGCCCGCGTCCCCACCCCCGCCGCCGTGACGCCGGTTCGCCGGGTCGCCTCGGCCGATCCGGCCCTGGTGCCGCTGCCCGTCCGCCGCCCCGCCGACCTGCCCGGCCCGGTGCAGGCCCAGGCTCCGGTGCAGGCGGTCCCCCAGGCGCCGGTGCGGATCGCCGCCCGCCGCGCCCTGCCCCGCACCCGCGACGTGTTCCGCGCCGCCATCGCCGAGGAGCCCTCGTTCCTCGAACGCCTGTTCGGCGGCGGCAACGCGACTTCCTCCGGCCAGGGCGCGCCGCAGGCCCTCGCCTATGCCAACCCCGACGCGGTCGCCCCGTCGCGCGGCCGCCTCATCCCCGGCCCCTCGGCCAGCACCTCGGAGGGCACGGCGGTCTACGACATCAGCGCCAGCACCGTGACGCTGCCCAGCGGCGAGGTGCTGGAGGCCCATTCCGGCTACGGCAACCTGATGGACGACCCGCGCTACGTGCACGTGCGGATGCGCGGCGCCACCCCGCCCGGCACCTACGACATGCGGGAGCGCGAGGCGCCGTTCCACGGCGTCCGGGCGATCCGGCTGACCCCCGTGGGCGGAAGCGGCGCGATCCACGGCCGCGACGGCATCCTCGCCCACACCTACATGCTGCGCGCCCAGCCCGGCGCCTCGAACGGCTGCGTCGTGTTCCGCGATTACGACCGCTTCCTGCGCGCCTACCTGCGCGGCGAGGTGCGCCGCCTCGTCGTGGTGGCCGGCAACCGCTCGCCCCGAATCGATCTCGCCGATCGCGGTCGTTAAGCCTTCTGCACAGCACGAATGCTTAACAATTTGCGGAAACGATAGATAAAAACTCGTGGCGTGCTGTGGATAGGGGTGATTTCTGACTTCGCGGCGCGATCTGAGCGAAAAATTGCTGGCCAATGTTGCCGGCGCGTTGCAGGAATGTTTCCGACGAACGCGGAAACGTGCCGTGAAGAAGATCATCCTCGCCACCAGCCTGTTCTCGCTTGCCGCCGCCGGGGCCTATGCCGAGGCGCGGATCCACGAGGACGGGCGCACCCTCACGAGCACGGCCATCCGGCCGAAGGCCGCTACGTTCCAGCCCTCGCCGATCCCGGCGCAGTGGGTCGTGGCCGGCAACCCGGTCGCCGAGGCGGCGGAGGTGTCGCGCACCGAGGATGACGGCGCGCAGGTCTTCCTGTGGCGGGTGAGCGCCGGCACCTTCAACTGGACGCACAGGTCCGACGAGATCGTCACGATCCTGAAGGGCGAGGTCTTCGTGACCGACGCGGACGGCACCCGCCACCACCTGACCGTGGGCGACGTGGCGCATTTCCCGCAAGGGGCGGTGCAGACCTGGGAGGTGCCGAAGGAGTTGCTGAAGTCGGCGATCCTCAAGCACCGCGCGCCCTCGACGGTCGAGGCGCCCATGCGCTGGATGCGGCAGGTCCGCGCCCTGGTCCTCGGCTGAGGCGCCGGGACCCCTCCCGAACGTGACCATTTGTAACGGCTTCGCACCTCCGCAGGGAGATTCGGAGCCGTTTCCGCGTGGCCGGCGCGGTTCATGCCGTTGCTTTCGGGAGGTCGCTGGCTATAGTCCGCGCGCTTTTCGCCGGGCCTCTCCCCTGCTCAGACGACCCCACGTTCGGGGGCGGGCCGGCCTTCCAGACGCAGGAGATGCACGTTGATCACCCCCGCTTTCGCGCAAGGGGCCGGCGCGACCGCCGCCGGTGGAGCGGAGATCGCCTTCCAGGTGATCCCCTTCGTCCTGATCTTCGTGATCATGTACTTCCTGATCCTCCGGCCGCAGCAGAAGCGGGTCAAGGATCACCAGGCGCTGATCCGCGCCGTCCGCCGGGACGACACCGTCGTCACCAATGGCGGCCTCGTCGGCCGGGTGGTGAAGGCCCAGGACGACCAGCCCGAGATCGAGGTCGAGATCGCCCCGAACGTCCGCGTCCGGGTCGTGCGCACGATGATCTCCGAGGTCCGCGCCAAGGGCGGCCCCGCCAAGGCTGTGTGAGGATGGCCGCCTGAGGCGGCCGTTCCGTTCGGGCATCACGTGAGGAGGCTGGCGCAAGCCGCCGGCCAATCAAGAGAAACGATCCGCCGATGTTGCGCTTCTCCCGTGCGAAGATCGCCGCGACCCTCGCGATCATCCTGGTGGGGCTGGCGCTCGCCGTGCCGAGCTTCTTCTCGCCGGAGCAGCGGAAGGGCTTCCTCGCGAGCCTGCCGCCGTGGTTCCCGCACTGGATCGTGCCGACCCGGGCCATCGTGCTCGGCCTCGACCTCCAGGGCGGTTCGCAGCTGCTCCTCGAAGTCGATCAGAACGACCTGGTCGCCTCGCAGGCCAAGTCCCTGCGCGACGACGTGCGCCGCGTCCTCCAGCAGGAAAGCGTCCGCGCCGACGGCGGCATCCAGCTGCTCCAGCGCGGCGTGCAGGTGAAGGTGACGGACGACGCAGCGCGGGCCAAGGTCCTGCCGAAGCTGCGCGACCTCGCCGCGCCCATCGCCACCGCCATCGGCCAGACCGGGGCCCGCACCCTCGACGTCACCGAGCAGCCGGGCGGCGTGGTGCGCCTGACCCTCACCGATGCCGGCATCGTCGACCGTACCCGCCGGGCCGTGAGCCAGGGCATCGAGGTCATCCGCCGCCGCCTCGATTCGACGGGCACGACCGAACCCTCGATCCAGCAGCAGGGCGCCGAGCGCATCCTGATCCAGGTGCCGGGCGAGCAGAACCCGGAGCGGCTGGAGAAGCTCCTCGGCTCCACCGCCAAGCTCGAATTCCGCATGCTCGCCGACAGCCCCTCGGGCGACGTCGACATGCTGCCCTCCAAGGACGGCAAGGGCGCCAAGGTGCCGGTGGAGCGCCGGGTGATGGCCGACGGCAGCGAGCTGACCGACGCGCAGCCCGCCTTCGACCAGCAGAGCCACGAGCCGATGGTGAGTTTCAAGTTCAACCTGCGCGGCGCCCAGCGCTTCGGGCAGGCCACGAGCGAGAACATCGGCCGCCCGATGGCCATCGTCCTCGACAACGAGGTGGTCTCGGCCCCCGTCATCCGCTCGGCGATCACCGGCGGCTCGGGCCAGATCACCGGCAACTTCACCGTGCAGCAGGCCAACGATCTCGCGGTCCTGCTCCGGGCCGGCGCCCTCCCCGCCAAGTTCACCGTGGTGGAGCGCCGCGTCGTCGGGCCGGGGCTGGGCCGCGATTCGATCGAGGCGGGCAAGCTCGCGACGCTGGTCGCCGCCGGCCTCGTCGTCTGCTTCATGTTCGCGACCTACGGGACGTTCGGCTTCATCGCCAACATCGCCCTCATGGTCCACGTCGGGCTGATCCTCGGCCTGATGTCGGTGCTGGAGGCCACGATGACCCTGCCGGGCATCGCGGGCATCGTGCTCACCATCGGCACGGCGGTCGATTCGAACGTGCTGATCTACGAGCGCATGCGCGAGGAATCCCGCGCCGGCCGCTCGCTGATCTCGGCCCTCCAGGCCGGCTTCGACCGCGCCTTCGCGACGATCATCGACTCGAACTCGACCATGGCCATCGCGGCCCTGATCCTGTTCTTCATGGGCTCCGGCCCGGTGAAGGGCTTCGCCGTGGTGTTCATCCTCGGCATCCTCACCACCGTCATCACCGCCGTGACCCTCACGCGGATGATGATCGCCCTATGGTACAAGACGTTCAGGCCGAAGGCCCTGCCGTTCTGATTCTCGGGAAGAGGTCGCGCCCCGTGCCGGCTCGATGAGCCGGTGCCGCTGACATCCTCCGCACGTTAGGTCCGACACCATGCGCCTGCTTCGCCTCTGGCCCGATGAATCGCATTTCGACTTCATGCGATTCCGGCGCTTCACCTTCCCGCTCTCGGCGCTGCTCTCGCTGGCGACGGTGGTGCTGTTCCTCACCGTCGGGCTGAACTTCGGCATCGACTTCAAGGGCGGTACCCTGGTCGAGTTGCAGGCGAAGTCGGGCAAGGCGGATGTCGCCGCCATCCGCCACACGGCGGCTGCCTTCGGCTACGGCGAGCCCGAGGTGCAGGAACTGGGCAACCAGGGCACCGTGCTGGTGCGCCTGCCGCTGCAGAGCGGCGAGCAGGGCCAGACGGCGGTGATGAACAAGGCGCATGCCGCCTTCGACCAGGATTACGATTTCCGCCGCACCGAGACGGTCGGCCCCCGCGTCTCGGGCGAGCTCGTCCAGTCGGGCACGATTGGCGTCGTGCTCTCGGTCATCGCGGTGCTGCTCTACCTGTGGTTCCGGTTCGAGCGGGAACTGGCGCTCGGCGCCATCGTCGGCACCCTGCACGACATCGTGCTGACGGTCGGCGTGTTCATCATCACCCGGATCGAGTTCAACATGACCTCGATCGCGGCGATCCTCACCATCGTCGGCTACTCCCTGAACGAGACGGTGGTGGTGTTCGACCGGACCCGCGAACTCATGCGGCGCTACAAGACCATCCCCACCGTCGAACTGCTCAACCTGTCGATCAACTCGACCATGTCGCGCACGGTGATGACCTCGATCTCCTCGGCCCTGTCGCTGCTGGCGCTGGTGCTGTTCGGCGGCGAGGCGATCAACGGCTTCGCCGTGGTGATGCTCTGCGGCGTTCTGATCTGCACCTACTCGGCGATCTTCGTCTCGACTCCGGTGTTGATCTATCTCGGGTTGATGTTGTCGGGCGCCCGGGCGGCTTCCGAGCGGTCCGGCCTCCCGCAACCGGCGGAGTAGCTGTTTCGGGACATGGCAGAGCGGGAGCTTCCGGCAAACTTCGATTCCGGCTTCGTGCCGGGGCGGCACATCATCGACACCTACGGCAATGGCGGCTTCCGCTTCGCCGGGATGTCGCATCGCGGCTCGATCCTGCTCCTGCCCTCCGGCGTGCGGGCGTGGCCCGTCGAGGCGCCCCGCGAGATCGACCGGACTTCGCTCCGTCCGGTCCAGGCCGAGGCCGGGGACATCGAGCTGCTGCTCGTCGGCACGGGGCTCGACATCGCGGCGATCGACCCCGCCCTGCGCGGTTGGCTGAAGGATGTGGGCGTCGGCCTCGACGTGATGCAGACGGGGGCCGCCGCGCGGACCTACAACATCCTGGTGGCCGAGAACCGCAAGGTCGCCGCCGCCCTGATCGCGGTCGCCTGATGGCGGAGGCGGCGCGGGATCAGACGGCAGCGGCCGAGACCGGGCTGCCCTTCGCGCAGAGCCATTGCGAGGCGCTGGTGCGCGAGGGCGATCCCGACCGCTACCTCGCCACCCTCTTCGCCCCGGCCGCCGCCCGGCCACATCTCTTCGCCCTCTACGCCTTCAGCCTCACCGTCGCGCGGGTGCGCGAGGCCGCCACGAACCCGATGGCGGGGGAGATCCGCCTGCAATGGTGGCGCGACGCCCTGCAGGGCGAGGCGCGGGGCGACGTGAAGGCCAACCCCGTCGCGGCGGCTTTGGAGGAGGCGATCAAGGCCAACCGCCTGAGCCGCCAGCCCTTCGTCGACCTGATCGACGCCCGCGTCTTCGACCTCTACGAGGACCCGATGCCCCGGGTGAACGACCTAGAGGGCTATTGCGGCGAGACCGCTTCGGCCCTGTTCCGCATCGCGAGCCTCATCATCGGCGGCGGCGCCGAGCCCGGCGGCGCGGCGGCGGCCGGGCATGCCGGCGTTGCCTACGGCATCACCGGCCTGCTGCGCGCCCTGCCCTGGCATTCCCGCGCGGGGCAGGTCTACCTCCCCACCGACATCCTCGGCCGCCACGGCGTGACCCGCGAGGACATCGTGACCGGACGCGGCGGCCCCGGCCTGCGCGGCGCCTGCGCCGACCTGCGCGACCTCGCCCGCCGCCACCTCGCGGCCTACGAGGCCGGCCGCCCGACCATCGCCCCCGCCGCCCGCACGGCCTTCCTGCCCATAGCGCTGGTGGAGCCCTACCTCACGGCGATGGACCGGACCTCCTACGACCCGCTCAACACGGCCGTGGACCTGCCGCGCTGGCGCCGGGTGTGGCGCCTGTGGCGGGCCTCGCGGGCGATCCGGTAGGGGGCCGCAGGGCGCTGCCCTGCACCCGCCAAAGGGCACGGCCCTCTGGGAACCCCGACAAGGCTCACCGCGTGAGGGGAACGGCCGTCACGAAGCGGGCCGCGCCGCTTTCGTCCAGGCGCCAGACGGTGCGGATGCGGGGTGTCCGGCCGTCCGGTGCCTGAATGGGGCCTTCGAACATGAGCTTGACGTCGCCCCGGCCGGAGACCGTCTTGGCGATGAACGTGTCCCATGTCGGGTGCGCTACCAGGGCCGAGGCCAGGACGAAGGGCGCGGTGGGGTCGTAGCCGAACCGCAGGAAGAAGCGGGCTTTGGCGCCGCCTTCGACGTGCGATGCGTCGAGGAGGTAATGGACGACCTTGCGCGGATCGAGCGAGAAGCTCGACGGCCATGGCAGGTCGCTCAAGCGGGCCCGTGCTCCACGAGCCGCAAATGGCCAGCTTCGACAGTCGCCAGGGACCCGGGCGGGTCGGCGAACTCGACCTCGTAGGCGGCGCCCTCGCGCCAGATCCCCACGATGGTGCCCTGTCGCCCGGCCTCGATCCGGTCTCCGTCATCCGTGACGGCCGCAGCCGTCAGCGCGACGCGGTCGAGGTCGCGCAGGGGAAGGTCAGGCTCGGCCTGCCTCACGAGAGTGAGCGTATCCACCGGCATGGGGAATAGGATGCCGCCAAGCCCCTGTCCGCGCAAGGGCTTCCGCGCTCACAACACCCGCGCCAGCCCCGGCATCAGGGTGGCGAGGCGGATCGGCGGGCCAATGTCCGGGGTGCCGTCCGCCGCCACGGAGGCGAGGCGGCATTGGCCGTCCACGGTAAGGCCGGTGACGAGGCGTCCGCCCGGTTCCAGGGCCGCCAGCCAGTGCTCCGGCACCGCTTCCACGCAGCCGTTGACGAGGATGCGGTCGAACCCGCCATCCGGCAGGGACGGCGCCAGGGCGTCGGCCTGGACGACATGGACCCCGGGCAGGTCCGCGAGGCGCGCGGCGGCGTCCTCCGCGAGGGTGCGGTAGCGCTCGAGGCTCAGCACCGCGCCCGCCCCGATGCGGTCGAGGAGGGCCGTGACGTAGCCGGAGCCCGCGCCGATCTCCATCACCCGCTGGCCGGGTTCGAGCTTGAGCCGCGTCAGCATCGCCGCCACCGACGAGGGGGCCGTCATGGTGGCGCCGCAGGGCAGCGGCAGGGCGATGTCCCACCGCGCCTGCTCCCGGTGCGCCTCCGGGGCGAAGGTCTCGCGCGGCACCCGCTCCATCGCCCGCAGCACGGCGATGTCCCGGAGGCCCTTCTCGCGCAGCGCGAGGACGAAGGCGGCGTCGCCGATGGAGCCCGCCTCGTCCCGCGTGGTGGTCATTCGGCGAAGGCCTGGGCGAAGCGGGTGAGCGTCGGCTCGTCGGTGAGGTCGAGGCGCAGCGGCGTCACCGAGATGCGCTTCTCCGCGATGGCCTTCAAATCCGAGCCGTGGCCCGGCTCGAACCGCGCCTTGGCGAAGGCGAGCCAGAAATACGGGTTGCCGCGCCCGTCGACGCGGGCGTCGATGGAGAGCAGCGCCTGATTGCGGAAGCCCTGCGCGGCCACGGCGACGCCCTGCACCTCCCCCGGCTCGCAATCGGGGAAGTTCACGTTCACGAGGATGCCCGGCTCGATCCCCGTGTCGAGGATCTTGCGCACCACCTTCGCCCCGTGGGTGCGGGCGCAATCCCATTTCAGGGCCTGCCGCCCGCCCGCGCCGTAGGCTTGGCTGAGGGCGATGGAGCGCACGCCGAGGATGGTGCCCTCCATGGCCGCCGCGATGGTGCCGGAATAGGTCACGTCCTCGGCGACGTTCTGGCCCCGGTTCACCCCCGAGAGCACGAGGTCCGGCCCCTGCTCGGCCAGGATGTGGCGGATGCCGAGGATCACGCAATCGGAGGGCGTGCCCTTCACCGCGAAGCGCTTCTCCCCCGCCTGCCGCAGCCGGAGCGGGTCGTTCAGCGAGAGCGAGTGCGAGACGCCGGATTGGTCGCTCTCCGGCGCCACCACCCAGACGTCGTCCGAGAGCTCGCGGGCGATCTCTTCCAGGGTGGCGAGTCCCGGGGCGTGGATGCCGTCGTCGTTGGTGACGAGGATGCGCATCAGCGGGGTCCTTCGATCCGGTGGAGGCCGCCCATGTAGGGCACGAGCACGGACGGGACCGTGACGCTCCCGTCGGGGTTCTGGTAGTTCTCGAGGACGGCGATGAGCGCGCGGCCGACCGCCACGCCCGAGCCGTTCAGGGTGTGCAGATAAGCCGGCTTGCCGTCCTTGCCCCGGTAGCGGGCCTGCATCCGCCGCGCCTGGAAATCGCCGCAGACCGAGCAGGAGGAGATCTCCCGGTAGGTCCGCTGGCCCGGCACCCAGACCTCGATGTCGTAGGTCTTCTGGCTGGCGAAGCCCATGTCGCCGGTGCAGAGGGTCATCACCCGGTAGGGCAGGTCGAGCTTCTTCAGCACCGCCTCGGCGGAGGTGAGCATCCGCTCGTGCTCGTCGGCGGAGGCCTCCGGCGTCGTGATCGAGACCAGCTCGACCTTGTTGAACTGGTGCTGGCGCAGCATCCCGCGCGTGTCCCGCCCCGCCGCCCCGGCCTCGGCCCGGAAGCACGGGGTGAGCGCGGTGAAGCGGAGCGGCAGCTCCTCCTCGCGCAGGATCGACTCGCGGACGAGGTTCGTCAGCGGCACTTCCGCCGTGGGGACGAGCCAGCGGCGCGGCTGCTCGCCGGCTGCGGCCCCGCGCAGGGCCTCCCCATCGAGCACCGCGAACTGGTCGTCCTCGAACTTCGGCAGTTGCGCCGTGCCGAACATCGCCTCGTCGCGGACCATGATCGGCGGGGCGACCTCGGTGTAGCCGTGCTCCTGCGTGTGCAGGTCGAGCATGAACTGGCCGAGCGCCCGCTCCAACCGGGCGAGCTGGCCCTTCAGAACCACGAAGCGCGAGCCGGAGAGCTTGGCGGCGGTCTCGAAATCCATGAGGCCCATGGCCTCGCCGAGTTCGAAATGCTCCTTGCCCTCGCTGAGCCGCTCGCGGGTCGAGGCGTGGCTGCGGTACTCGACGTTGCCGTGCTCGTCGGCGCCCTCCGGCACGTCCGCCTTGGGGCGGTTGGGGATGGCGGCGAGGCGGGCGTCGAGCGCCTTGGCCGCCTCGCCCTGCGCGGCGTCGAGGCCCGGCCCGGCCTCCTTGAGGGCGGCGACCTCTGCCATGAGGGCGGCGGCGCGCGCCTCGTCCTTGGCCTTCTTGGCGCCGCCGATCTCCTTGGCGAGGGCGTTGCGGCGCTCCTGGTTCGCCTGGGCGGCCGAGACGGCGCCCTTGCGCGCCTCGTCGAGGGCGATCAGCTCGGCCGAGAGCGGGGCGAGGCCCCGGCGGGCGAGGTCGCGGTCGAAGGCGTCCGGGTTCTCCCGGATGGCGCGGATGTCGTGCATCGGATCGGCTCGGGTGGGGTCACTGGAATGTGGCCCGCGCTGGCCCCGCTTTGCCGCATCGCGCCGGATGGGACAAGCGGGCGTGCCTTTCGGTGGCCGCCGCCTTATGGAGGCGGGACCTCCGCACGATCCCGACCGACGCCATGACAAGCCCCACCCCCCTCGACGCCCTGATGCCCCTGTTGGAGCGCATCGCCACCGCCCTGGAGCGCGCGGCGCCCCCTGCCCCGCCGGCCTTCGATCCCGACGCGGCGGATGCCTTCCTGTGGGGGCCGGAGCGGCGGCTGGTGCCGGTGCCGCAGGTGGCGCATGTCGACATGGCGCTGCTCACCGGCATCGACCGGGCGCGGGAGATTCTGGTCGAGAACACCGAGCGCTTCGCCCGTGGCCTGCCGGCCAACAACGCCCTCCTCTGGGGCGCCCGGGGCATGGGCAAGTCCTCCCTGGTGAAGGCGGCCCATGCCGACATCAACGCCCGCCGCCCGGCCGACGCCCGGCCGATGAAGCTCGTGGAGATCCACCGCGAGGACATCGAGGCCCTGCCGGACTTGATGGCCCTGCTCCGGCCGGACCCGCACCGCTGGCTGGTCTATTGCGACGACCTGTCGTTCGATGCCGACGACACGTCGTACAAGTCCCTGAAGACGGCCCTCGACGGCGGCATCGAGGGCCGCCCGGCCAACGTCCTGTTCTACGCCACGTCGAACCGCCGCCACCTGCTGGCGCGGGACATGGTGGAGAACGAGCGCTCGACGGCGATCAACCCCGGCGAGGCGGTGGAGGAGAAGGTCTCCCTCTCCGACCGGTTCGGCCTCTGGCTCGGCTTCCACAAGTGCAGCCAGGACGAGTACCTCGCGATGATCGACGCCTACGTCGCCCGCTACGGCCTGGATGTCGCCCCCGAGCGCCTGCGCGCCGAGGCGCTGGAATGGGCCACCACCCGGGGCCACCGCTCCGGCCGCACGGCCTTCCAGTACATCCAGGATCTGGCGGGGCGCCTCGGCCGGACGCTGGAGTGACGGGGGTTCGCGCAGCGGACCCCTCGGGGGCCTCGACGTCTCAATAATCCAGCGACGCCGAGAGCCAGACCGTGCGCGGCGCACCGAGGATCAGGGCGCCGTTCGGGTTGGCGATCCAGTGGCGGCTGGCGGTGGCGTTCGTCACCGTCGCCCGGAGCGTGACCGGCTTGTCCTGCACCCGCGTCGTGTAGCGCAGTCCGAGATCCACACTCGTCCAGTCGGGGATCTTGGAGAAGGCCAGCTTCGTGAAGGACGTGCCGGCATAGGACGAGCCCGTGTAGACGACGGTGGCGAGGGCGGTGAGGCCGCGCAGGAACGGCGTGTCCCATTCGAAGCCGGTGGTGGCCTGGAACCGGGGCGCCCCGGTCGCGGGATTGCCGTCGTAGCGGCCGCCCCGCGTCCGCTCCCAGCGGGCGTCGAGGAGCGTCGCCCCCGCGATGACCCGCAACTCCGGCACCACCTCGCCGAAGACCGTCGCCTCGAAGCCCCGGTTCCGCTGGACGCCGCCCACGCCGTAGATGTTGCCGACCGGATCGACGTTGCCCGCCGGGTTCGAGATCTGGAAGGCCGCCAGCGTCGCGCCGAAGGTCCTGAAGTCGAGCTTGGAGCCGACCTCGTATTGCCGTGACCGGGCCGGGGCGAAGGTCTGCCCGGCATTCACCGCCGAGCCCGGCGCACGCAGGGCGGTGAGGCCCTGGACGGTGTTGGCGTAGAGCGAGAGGGTCTCGGCCGGCCGCAGGACGAGGCCGAGGGCGGGGGTCGTCGCGGACCTGTCGTAGGCGCTGCTCACGAGGCCGGTGACCGGCGCGTAGTTGCCGGTGTCGATCTCCTGCCGCCGCAGCCCGACCAGCACCTCCACCAGCCCATCGGCGAATGTCATCGTGTCGGCGACGCCGTAGCTCGTCATCTGGTTGTAGCTGGACCGACCGCGCGGGTAGGTGCCGGCGCGCAGGGGCAGTCCCGGCGAGGCGAGGCGGACCGGCGCGTAGAGGTTCGAGAGGTAGTTCGCATAGGTGGCTTGGCCGAGGGTCAGGTCCTGGTCGAGGTGCGTGGCCGTGAAGGCGACCTCGTGCCGGATCCCGCCCATGGCGAAGCGCCCCCGCACCCCCGCCTCGCCCGAGAGCGTCGAGGTCGTGCCGGTCTGGAACACGGAGTTCACCCGCGTGGTGCCTCGTGTGTCGAGGAGGGTGAAGGCGGGGTTCTCCTGCTTGTCGTAGGCGAAGCGGTTGGCGCCCAGCGCCCCGAACACGGTGATGTCCGGGGTGAGGTCGTACTCGGCCCGGCCGAGGACCGTGAGGCTGTCGGCGCGGGAGAAGTCGAAGGCCTGCGACATGTTCCGGCGCGGATCGGGGGCGCGGGGGATGCGCAGGCCCGGCACCGGGTTCCCACCGCGAGTCTGGCTGTCGTAGGCGTCGTGCTGATAGATCACGTCGGCGAAGAGGCGCAGCCGGTCGCCGTCGTAGTCGAGGCCGAGGGACCCGACGCCGTTGCGCTGGCCGGTCCGGTCGATGGGCGTGTCGCCGCCGAACCCGCCGCCGTTGATGCGCACGCCCACCTGCTTCCCGTCGCCGTAGCGCCGGGCCACGTCGACCTGCGCTCCGCCGGCGCCGGGCGAGGCGTAATCGACCGTCACCCGGTTCAAGGGCGTGTCCCCTGCCCGCTTGGTGACGACGTTCACCGTGCCCGCGACGCTGCCATTGATCGACGCGCCGAACAGGAAGGCGGCCGGGCCCTTCAGCACCTCGATCCGTTCGAGGGGCACCGGGTTGATCCGGTAATCCGGCACGAGGCCGTAGAGGCCGTTCAGCGCGAACTCACGGTTGTCCACCCGGAAACCCCGGATCGTCAGCGCGTCGTAGCGGTTGCCGCTGCCGATGGCGGCCCGCACCGAGGGGTCTGTCCGTGTCAGGAACTCGCCGACGCTCACCGCCTGCGTGTCGCGGATCGCCTTGTCGGTGTAGCCCGTCGCGCTGAACGGCGTCTCCATGATGTCCCGGTTGCCGAGGAGGCCGAGCCGGCTGCCCCGCGCGACCTGCCCGCCCGCGAAGGCCGGCGGAAGGCCTCCCGCCTCTCCCGTCCTGGTGCCCCGCGCCTCTACCGACAGCGTGTCGAGGGTGACGGCGCTCTCGTCCGGCGCCCGCTGCGGCGCAGCCTCGACGGGGACGACAGTCACGAGCGGCACCGTCATGAACAAGGCAATGGCAGATTTGCGTGTTGTTGTTCGCGTGAGGTGCCGATGATCAATCTCGAAGTGATCTATTGAGTCTTCACAATTCGAGTTATTGTCGGTCTTCATCGGCTCAACCTGCGACGTTATGTCCCTGGAAAGCCGCCGGTTAGCATGGGAGATACGATGCTGAAACCAGAATGTTTCAGAATTAATATACGAATACTTCTAAATAGGGGGCAGGCTTGGCAAGCCGGCTCATTGTCCTAGGATCATCGGGCGGTCGAGCCGAGCCTCCAGACAACGCGTTGGCCCAGGAATCCTGTCGCGACGCCTTGACCAGGACAGAATGCCTGCCTCAGGCTAGCTATCGTTCCATCTCTAGGAATCTGTTCTGGTTCCTGGGCGCGTGAACGGCCGTCCATCCCCGGGGGGATCGGATGTCGGGGCTCGCTCATGCGCCGGGGTTTTGTGCGGGAGGGTGGAAGGCGCCCCCCGGCGACGAGTCGGACACCGATGGGCTGAGCCCGTGGCCCCTCCTCGGGGCGGGGTATGGCAGCTTCGCCGAGGGGGCCTCCGCCTCGTATGGGGCGCAGGGGGGCGCCACGGGCAGCGACCACGACGTGACCAGTTACTCCCAGCGCGGCGCCTCGCTCCTGACCTCCGCGCTAAGCGGGAACCAAGTCGCCGGCATCACCACCACCGATCGCTTCGGCCGGGCGGGATACGTCAACGGCGACATCAACCCGTCTTTCACCGGCACCTCGTCGGCCGCGCCCGAGGTGACGGCGGTGGTCGCCTGGACCTCCATGAACCCCGTGGCGCAGACCTTCAACAACGAGGTCCACCTCTCGGCGACGGCCGCCGGACAGGCCGTGCCGGCCAATGCCGCCGGGACGCGCTTCACCTTCGCCGTGACCGGGTCGGAGATCGTCGAGAACGCCGACCTGACGCTCAACGTCGCCACCGCCAATCTCGACCATCTCAAGGTGTTGCTCACCAGCGCCTTGGGCACGCAGTCCATCGTGCTCGACACGTCGTTCACGCCGCGGGGCGAATACATCGTGAACCACGCCTCGGGGGTCACTGCCCTAGCGCCCGCTCGATCCGAAGCCGCCCACGCCACGGCCGGAGCCCGGCCCGTCCTCCCCGTCGATGAGGGTCAGGTCCGGCCGGGCGATGCGGGTGAAGACGAGCTGGGCGATGCGCTCGCCCGGCTCGATCCGCACGGGCTCGCCGGCGCGGTTCCAGGCGGAGATCATCAGCGGCCCCTCGTAGTCGGCGTCGATCACCCCCGTGCCGTTGCCGAGGATCAGCCCGTCGCGGTGGCCCCGGCCGGAGCGGGGGAGCACGAGGCCGCACCACGCGGGGTCGCGGATCAGCACGGTAAAGCCCGCCGGGATCAGCGCGGCGGGGGCGCCGGGGTCGAGGGTGAGCGGCGCGTCGAGGCAGGCGTGCAGGTCGAGGCCGGCGGCGCTGGCCGAGCCCCATCGCGGAAAGCCCCAGCCGGAGAGCCTGTCGTCGAGGAGGCGGATCCCGACGGAGGGCAGATCCCCCATCGGCTCAGGCGCCGAGCCGGTCGATGGCCTCGGCCATGGCGATGAGCCGCCGCGCCGCCTCGACATGCAGCCGCTCGACCATCCGGCCCTCGATGGCGACGACGCCGAGCCCGTGGTTCTCCGGCGCGTCGAACACGGTGGCGATGCGGCGGGCCAGGGCCAATTCCTCCGGATCGGGGGCGAAGGCGGCGTTGGCCGGGCCGATCTGGTTCGGGTGGATCAGCATCTTGCCGTCGAAGCCCAGTTCCCGGCCCTGGCGGCACTCGGCCGCGAAGCCGGCCTCGTCCTTGAAGTGCGTGTAGACCCCGTCGATCGCCTCGATCTCGTAGGCGCGGGCGGCGGCGAGCACCTGCATCAGCCACGGCACCAGGGCGGCGCGGCCCGGCGGCGGGATGCGCCCGGCCTTCAGGAGGTCGTTCGGGCCCACCACCAGCGCCGAGAGCCGCGCATCCACGTCGCGGGCGGCGCTGGCGATCTCGGCGGCGTTCACCACCGCCATCGGCGTCTCGATCATCGCCCAGACGCGGGTCGAGGCCGGCGCCCCGAGCCGGCGCAGGCGCGAGCCCACCGCGATCAACGCGTCGGAGGTCTTCACCTTGGGCACCAGCACCGCGTCGGGCGCGGCGGCGGCGAGCGCGGCGAGGTCGGCCTCGCCGTCCTCCGTTTCGGGCGGGTTGATCCGCACCACCACCTCGCGGGCGCCGAAGCCCCGGGCGGCGACCGCAGCCGCCACCGATTCGCGCGCCGCCGCCTTCGCGGCGGGGGCGGTGCCGTCCTCCAGGTCGATCAGGACGACGTCGGCGGGGAGGGAACGGGCCTTCTCCAGGGCCCGTGCGTTGGCGCCGGGCATGGCGAGGACGCTGCGGCGCGGACGGATCTCGCTCATGATGGATCTCCCCCGACGGACGGCCCCGTCCAGCCGGGCGCATAGCGGGCGCGTCCGCTTCGGGCAAGGAGGGGGTACCGGAATGGCGCGGTGGATCGCGGGTCTCGACGGCTGCCGGGGGGCCTGGGCGGGAACGCTGATGGATTGCGACGACCCGGAGCGCTTCCGCTGCGGGCTGTTCGAATCGGTCGCGGCGCTCCTCGATGGGCCGGAGGCGCCCCGCATCGCCGGGATCGACGTGCCCATCGGCCTACCGGAGCGCGTCCTCGGCGGCGGGCGGGGCGCCGACCGCGCGGCCCGCGCCCGCCTCGGGCCGGCCCGCGCCTCGGTCTTCCCGATGCCGCCGCGCGCGGCGGTCTATGCGCCGGATTACGAGACCGCCAAGGCCCTGTCGCGGGCGGGAAGCGAGCCGCCCTTCGCCCCCTCGATCCAGGGCTGGAACATCGTTCGCTATATCCGCGAGGTGGATACGCTCCTGCGCGAACGGCCGGACCTGCGGGAGCGGCTGCACGAGGTCCACCCGGAGGTGGCCTTCCACGCCCTCAACGGCCTGCGCCCCCTCGGCCTGCCGAAGAAGGGGCCGCGCCGGCACGAGGGCCTCGCGCTCCGCCGCAGGCTCCTCGTGGAGGCCGGCCTGCCGGAGGCGCTGATCGCGGCGCGTCCGCCGGGGGGGCCCGCCGACGACCATCTCGATGCCCTCGCCGGCCTCGTCACCGCCCGCGACATCCTCCTCGGCCGGGCGCAGCCCCTCCCCGATCCGCCGGAGCGCGATGCGTTCGGCCTGCCGGTGGTCATCTGGGCGCCGGCTCCGGTGACGGGGGCAAGCGTCGCCCTAGATCGTCCCGCATGAGCCTGCCCATCCGCCACATCGCCCGCGCCATCGTCCTCGATCCTGCCGACCGGGTGCTGCTGATCGAGTACGTCTCCGTCCACGCCAAGGGGCCGGACGGGGGGCCGCTGCATTTCTGGTTCATGCCCGGCGGCGGGCTGGAGCCGGGGGAGGACCACGTCACCGCCTGCGCCCGCGAACTCGGCGAGGAGATCGGCCGGGACGACGCCACGATCGGGCCGCAGGTCGCCTCCTGCGACGGGCCGTTCCACCTGTTCAAGCAGTCCCGCGACGCCCGGGAGCGCTACTTCGTCGTCCGCCTGCCCGATGACCGGGTCGACACGAGCCGGCTGGCCGAGACCGAGGACAATCCCCTGGTCGGCACCCGCTGGTGGACGCTCGCCGAACTCGAGGCCACCGATCAGCGGATCGAGCCGGCGGGCCTTGCGGGTGTCGTCGCGCACCTGGTGTCCGGGATGACTCCGTCGGTTTCGCGCGTTCTGAACTGGCACAACCGCTGATTTCGCAGCCGCAGCAAATTAACCCATGAGAAAAGGAGAGCCCATGTTTCCCCACGCCCTCACCGAAGGCTACCGCTCGTTCCTGTCGGGTCGCTTCCCGGAGGAGCGCCGCCGTTTCAAGGAGCTGGCCACGAGCCAGGCCCCCGAGGTACTGGTGATCAGCTGCTGCGACAGCCGTGTCGCGCCGGAGGCGGTGTTCGACGCCGGGCCGGGCGAATTGTTCGTCATCCGCAACGTGGCCAACATCGTGCCGGTCTACGAGACCGGCGGCGATTACCACGGCACCTCGGCGGCCATCGAGTTCGCGGTGGTGGGGCTGAAGGTGAAGCACATCGTGGTGCTGGGCCACGCCACCTGCGGTGGCATCAAGGCCTACGCCACGAAGGCGGAGCCGCTGTCGAAGGGCAACTTCATCGGCAAGTGGACCTCCCTCGTCGCCCCGGCCGAGGCTAAGGCCGGCGATTCGAGCGCGCCCGACTACCTCACCCGCCTGGAGCACGCGATGGTGAGCCAGAGCATCGAGAACCTGCTGACCTTCCCCTTCGTGAAGGAGCAGGTGGATGCCGGCGAGCTGACCCTCCACGGGGCGCATTTCGGCATCGCCAACGGCGTGCTGCTGGTGCGCGACCCGGAGACCGGCGATTTCGGCCCGGCGACCGATGGGACGGGCCGCGCGCTGCGCCCCTCCGACACGATCGCCTGCAACTGAGAGTACGAGAAAGGGGGGCGGCTTCGGCCGCTCCCCCGTTTTTGTGTCGTGATGCAAAAAAAGGGCGGTGGGTCTTTCGACCCACCGCCCTCTCTCGTTCAGCCCTGGGGCTGGATTACATGGCGCCCGGCATCCGCTGCAGCATGCCGTAATGCTCCTGCAGCGACGGCAGGACCTGCTGGGCGTAGGTGCGCAGCGCCGGGTTCGGGCCGTTCTGCGCGTAGGCCTGGGTCATGCCGATCGCCATCTGGTGCGACTGGACCTGCTGGCTGACGTAGAGGCGGTCGAAGCGCGGGCCGGCCGGGGTGGCCGAAAGCTCGGCGAGCATCGCCTGCTGCTGCTGGTTCGGAGGGACCATCGTGCCGGCGCCGGTGTTCTCCACCATCGCGCCGCCGCCGAGGCGGCTGCCGGCCGCCGCGCCCTGCGCCGCGCCGTTGCCCACGCCCTGGAGGCCGCCGACCGGGCCGCCCGAGAGGGTGCCGCCCACGGCGCCCGTCGCGGCGCCGAGGCCCGCGCCGACCGCACCGCCGGCCACGGCGAGCGGAGCGCCGATCAGGCCACCGATCGGGCCGCCATCGGCCATCGCGCCCATCGAGCCGGTCGCGCCGCCCGACAGGGCCACGTTCGCGGCCCGGTGGTCACGGAGCGCATCCTTGGCGTAGGTACGGATCCGCGCGTTGCGGGTCTTCTGCAGGGCGATCTGCGCCGACTGCACCTCGAAGGCGTTGGACTGCATCGCGTCCATGCGGAAGTCGTTCATCTGGGCGAAGGCGGGGGTGGCCAGGGCCAGGACCATCGCGGAGGCGACAACGGTATTCTTCAGCATCAGAGAACCTCGTAGCAAGAGAAGACTGACGCACGGCGACGCCACCCGCGCCGGATCCTCACGGATCCAACGGCACTTGGCGGCCCATCGTGCGCCGATTCAGTGGGTCAACCGAGACTTTCGGGGATTGTTCCAGATGTCGTTGCCTGGAATCGGGGCAGTGAACACGCGCCGCGCAGGCTTTCCGTGGGAAAGACTGCTCTGATGCTGGTCTTCATCCAAATCCTGCGCGCTGTCGCGGCGACGATGGTGGTCTGGCATCATGCCCGGCACGAGGCCGGGCTCTTGGCCGCGCGGGGCGCCGGGGCGGCCCTGGCGCCGGGGACGCTGCTGCCCTGGTGGGCCGGCGTCGACCTGTTCTTCGTGATCTCCGGCCTCGTCATCGTGCTGGCGAGCCGGTCGCTCGCCGGGGCACCGGGGGGGCGGGGGCGCTTCCTCGCCCACCGGATCGCGCGGGTGGTGCCGCTCTACTGGCTCACCACCGCGCTCTACCTCGCCCTGGCACTCGCGGCGCCGGGGCTGCTCGGCGAGGCGGGCGCGCTGGGCCGCGATCCGGCCTTCGTCGCCGCCTCCTTCCTGTTCTGGCCGATGGCCCGGCCGGACGGGAGCCTCCAGCCCCTCTACGGCCTCGGCTGGACGCTCAATTACGAGATGGCCTTCTACGCCCTCTTCGCCCTCGGGCTCGGCTTCGGCCTGCGGGGGGCGGTGGCGTGGCTCGGCGGGGTTCTCGTCGCCCTGGTGGCCCTCGGCACCCTCGTCTCGCCGCCCCCGCCGCTGGCGTTCTGGGCGGATCCGATCGTCCTCGAATTCGCCCTCGGCGCGGGGCTCGGCCTCGCCCGCCTCGCGGGCCTGCGCCTGCCCTCCGGCGCGAGGATCGCGCTGGCGCTCCTCGGGCTCGCCGGGATGCTCGGCGCGGCGTGGCATCTCGGCGGCGAGGGCGAGGTGCCGGGCTTCGCGCGGCCCCTCCTCGTCGGGCTGCCGGCGGGGCTCCTCGTGGCGGCGGCCGCCTTCGGGCCCGGCCTCGGCCGGGGCCGGATCGCCGCCCTGCCGGCCCCCTTGCGCGCCCTCGCCGTCCTCGGGGACGCCTCCTACGCGCTCTACCTCACCCACCCCTTCGCCCTGCGCGCCGGGCGGGAGGCGCTGCTGCGGCTCGGCCTCGCCCCCGCCCTGCATCCCTGGGTCGCCATGGCCGCGATGACCGGCCTCGCCCTCCTCGCGGCCCTGGCGGTGCACCGCCTCGTGGAGCGTCCCTTGACCCGGAGCTCGCGCGGGTTCCTCGAAAACCGTGTGGGGCCGTCGCGCCGCCCGGTTTTCATAGGCCGAGAGGATCGCTAGCCTCCGCCCGATCCGAGACGTCAGCCCCGAGGACGGCATGATGAAGACCCTGCTCGTACCTGTGGCGATGCACGACGCCCTGCCCTCCGTGTTCGAGACGACGCGGCTCGCCGCCGCGCGCTTCGGCAGCCTGATCGAGGGCGTCTCCCTGCGCCCGGCGCTGGCCGAATACGTCCCCGTCGACATGGTCGGCGGCATGACGTGGCTGCGCGACGAGGAGGCCGACATCGCGGAGGCGGAGGAGGCGGGCTCGCGCTTCGTCGCCGCGATGGATGCGGCCGGCATCCCCCGCCACCCGCGCGACGGCCAGTGCAACCCCGCCAAGGTGATGGAGGCCGGGCCGCGCTACCGGTGGCGCCAGGACGTGCCGACCGGCGACGCCTTCCTCGGGCAATATGCCCGCCTGTTCTCGGCCACCGTGGTCGGGCGGCCGGGGACCGGCGACAACGCCCCGCGCATGACCACCTTCGAGACCGCCCTGTTCGAGAGCGGCCGCCCGATCCTGCTGGCGCCCCCCGCCCCGCCCGCGAGCCTCGGCGAGGCGGTGCTGATCGCCTGGAACGGCTCCACCGAGACCGCCCGCGCGGTGGCCTTCGCCATGCCCTTCCTGCGCCGGGCGGCGCGGGTGCTGGTGCTGAGCGTCGAGGGCGGCATGGTGCCGGGCCCGAGCGCGCAGGACCTCGCCCAGGCGCTGGCCTGCGAGGGCGTCGAAGCCACCCACCGCGCCCTGCCCACCGGCCGGCGCACCCCCGGCGAGACCTTCCTGGCCGAGGCCAAGGAGTTCGGCTGCGACCTGCTCATCAAGGGCGCCTACACCCAGAGCCGCCTGCGCCAGATGATCTTCGGAGGTGTCACGAGTCACGTCCTCGCCCAGGCCGACATGCCAGTGTTGATGGCCCATTGACGGGAACCCCCGCCCCACGGCCACGTTCGGCCTGGGCCTTGTCTGTTTCGGCCGGAGGTATGCCTTGGTCCGCACCCTGACCGCCCTCGCGGTGCTGCTCGCCGCCGCGCCCGCCCTCGCGCAGCCGGGCAAGCCCGACCCCTCGACCCACAGCTTCCGCGGCACGGTCGAGGCCCGCCACGGCGACGACCTGACGCTCGTGCGGTCGGGCGGCAGCACCGTGACGGTGCGGATGGACGCCAAGACCCAGGTCTACACCGCGACCGATGCCCGCCTGCGCGACATCAAGCCGGAGAGCTACATCACAGTCACCGCCGCGCCCGATTCGGCGAAGGCCACGGGGGTGACGATCTATTCCCCCTCCGAGCGCGGCTTCGCCGCCGGCAGCCGCCCCTGGGATTCGCAGCCCGGCGCCACCCTCACCGGAGGGTGGATCGCCGACCTGAGCGGCACGGGCACGCGGCAAGTCACCCTCACCCACGGCGACGGGCGCAGCGACTTCACGATTCCCCCCGACACGCGGGTGACGCAGGTCGCCCCGGGGGAGAAGGCCCTGCTCGTGCCCGGCGCCGCCGTCACGGTGCTCACCCAGGCGGGCCCGGACGGGGCGCACGATGCCGGCACGGTCATCGTCGGACGCGCCGGGGCCGTGCCCACCCTGTGAACCGGCGACGGCGCGGGGACGCACGCGCCTGTTCGGCCCCGACGGCCGCGCTATAGAGACGGGATGACCGCGCCCGATTTCGTCCCCGATCCGCGTCTTTCGGCCGACACCGTGCATCTCGGCGACCTCGCCCTGTCGCGGGTGCTGCTGATGGACGATGCCCGCTTCCCCTGGCTGATCCTCGTGCCGAGGCGCGAGGGGGTGAGCGAGCTCACCGACCTCGACGAGGCCGACGCGCAGGCGCTCTGGCAGGAGATCCGCCTCGCCACCGGGGTGATGCGCGACCTCGCCAAGCCGGACAAGATCAACGTCGCGGCGCTCGGCAACGTCGTCGCGCAGCTCCATGTGCATGTGGTCGGGCGCTTCCGCTCCGATCCGGCCTGGCCCGGCCCCGTCTGGGGCTTCGGCACCCGCACCCCCTACCCGCTCCATGCCCGCGCCCAGCTCGCCGAGCGGGCCGGCGCCCTGTTCGCGGCGGCCTGACCCCGATGCACGATCCGATCTCGACCCTGGGCTTCGTCCACAACCGCCTGGACCGGCACTCCGCCGAGCAGCCGGAGGAGGCGGTGCCGCCCCTCGACGCGCCGGACACGCGCCTGCTCATCCTCGGCGGCGACCGCTTCCTCCTGCGCGAGGGCACGGCGATCCATGTCGCCACCACCGCCCTGCTGCACGCGGTGGAGCGCATCGAGACGGTGTTCCTCGGCCGCTGGGACGGGTTCCCGGTTTTCGCCGCCTCGATCCCGACCGACGAGCTGCCGACCCTGGAGGGCAGCGAGAACCGCAGCCTCGATTTGCGCAGCATCGCCACGGACGGCGTCGTCGCGCCGGAGGAACTCGGCCTCCTCGCGGTGGCGAAGTCGATGCTCGACTGGCACGGGCGGCACCGCTTCTGCGCCAATTGCGGCGCGCCGACCTTCACGGCGGCGGGGGGCTTCCGGCGGGAGTGCCGGGCCTGCAACGCCCACCATTTCCCCCGGGTCGATCCGGTGGTGATCATGCTGGTGCGCCGGGGCGAGACCTGCCTCCTCGGGCGGGGCCCGCATTTCCGGCCGCACATGTTCTCCTGCCTCGCGGGCTTCCTCGAACCCGGCGAGACCATCGAGGATGCCGTGCGCCGGGAGGTCTACGAGGAGACCAGGATCCGCGTCGGGGCGGTCTCCTACCGGACCTCGCAGCCCTGGCCCTTCCCCTCCTCGCTGATGCTCGGCTGCGTCGCCGAGGCGCTGGACGGGGAGATCGTCACCGATCCGGCCGAGATCGAGGATGCCCGCTGGTTCGACCGGGAGGCGGTGTCCGCGATGCTCGCGGGCACCCATCCCGACGGCATCCTCTCGCCGCCGCCCATGGCCATCGCACACTTCCTGATGCGGCAGTTCGTGGAGGGCTGAGCCCTCTCACGCTGCCGCCTCGGCCGGCTCCGGGTCCGCCAGCGACCGCAGGGCGGCGAGCCCGTAGGCGGCGACGCAGGCGTAGCAGAGGATGGGCGCCGCCAGGGCCACCTGGAGGCCGAATCGGTCGGCGAGCGCCCCGGTGATGACCGGCACCACCGCCCCGCCGACGATGGCGACGCAGACGATGCCCGCCCCCTGCGCCGTGCGGGGGCCGAGCCCCTCGATCGCCATGGCGAAGATCGTCGGGAACATGATCGAGTTGGCGAGCCCCACCGCCAGCAGGCTCCAGCCGGAGACCGTCCCGCCGGTCAGCGCGGAGAGGGTCGCGAGGCCCCCCGCCGCCAGGGCGCAGACGGCCAGCGCCGCCCCGCCCTTCACCCGCCGCAGCACGAGGCTGCCGACGACGCGCCCCGCCAGCGCCCCGCCCCAGTAGAAGCTGAGGAGATGCCCGGCGGTCTCGGGGCTCGCGGCCAGGACCTGCTTCTGTTCGAGGTAGCTCACCATCAGCGTGCCGATGGCGACCTCCGCGCCGACATAGAGGAAGATCGCCAGTGCCCCGAAGGCGAGGCGCGGCCGGGCCAGGAGATCGAGCCCGACCCCCCTGCCCCCGGCCGACCCACCCTCCTCCGGCAGCCAGCGCCGCAGGGTCCAGAACACGCCGGCCAGCAGGGCGAGCCCGCCTGCGATGACGAGGAACGGCATCTGCAGCACGGCGGCCTCGGCCTGCCGCGCGGCCGCCATCGCCGCGGGCGAGAGGGTGGCGGGATCGGCCGGCGCCGGCCCGCGCGACAGGATCGCCCAGGCGCCGATGGCCGGGCCAACCGTGGTGCCGAGGGAATTGAAGGTCTGCGCCAGGGTCAGGCGGCTCGGCGCGCTCTCCGGCGCCCCGAGGCCCGTCACCAGCGGGTTGGCGGCGACCTGCAGCACGGCGATGCCGGAGGCCATCACGAAGAGCGCCGCCAGGAAAAGGGGATAGACGCCGATCCTCGCGGCCGGCGTGAACAGCAGGCCCCCCGCCGCCATCACCAGAAGCCCCAGCACGAGGCCCCGGATGTAGCCGATCCGCGCCACCAAAGCCCCGGCGGGCAGGGAGATGACCGCGTAGGCCAGGAAGAAGCAGAACTGGGTGAGCGTCGCCTCGGCGTAGCTGAGGGCGAACAGCGCCTTGAGCTTGGGGGTGATGATGTCGACGAAGACCGTCACCAGCCCCCAGGTGAAGAACAGGGCCAGCATGAAGGGAAACAGCCACCCGGCCTTCGCCCCCGCCGGCCCGTCCCCAGCCCGCGCGGCGCCGTCGGCCGGATTGCCCCCGAGAGCGACCATCTTACAGCCCGGCGAGGGGGAAGATCGCCAGGGCGCCGAGGAAGACGAATCCCGTGAGAAGCGTCGTCCAGATCGCCTTCTCCCGCAGGCGCGGCGCGGCGGGCGCGCCGAGATCCTGGCCCGGCACGATATGCTCCGGCCGCGTCTCCGCATGGTTGCGGATCGGCAGGATGGCGAAGAGCAGGGTCCACCAGATGACGAAGTAGAGGGCGATCCCACCCCCCACCGTCAGCTTGAACAGCCCCACCCCGACCGCGACGAAACACGCGACGAGGAGGGCGACCGCCGCGAGGGTCGCGGGCGTGGACCGCCCGAACACCCGCATCAGCCCGCTCATACCTGCTCCAGCTCCACGAGGGTGCCGAGGAAGTCCTTGGGGTGCAGGAACAGGACCGGCTTGCCGTGGGCGCCGATCTTCGGCTCGCCGGTGCCGAGCACCCGCGCGCCCTGCGCCTTCAGCTTGTCGCGGGCGGCGATGATGTCGTCGACCTCGTAGCAGACGTGGTGGACGCCGCCGTTCGGGTTGCGCTCCACGAAGGCCTCGATGGGCGAGCCCTCGCCGAGCGGCGCCATGAGCTCGACCTTGCTGTTCGGCAACTCCACGAAGACGACGGTGACGCCGTGCTCCGGCTGCGGCAGCGCCGCCGACACCGTGGCGCCCAGCGTGTCACGGTAGGTCGCGGTGGCGGCGTCGAGGTCGCGCACCGCGATGGCCACATGGTTGAGCCGGCCGATCATTCTCTTCTCTCCCTCTCTCGGACCTTCAGCGGGCCCTGTCTCCCACCTTTTGCCCTCGTCCCGAGGTGCTGCGGAGCAGCCTCGAAGGAGACCTCCAGCCGGCCACGCGGACCCTGGAGCCCTCCTTCGAGGCCCGCCGGGGCGGGCACCTCAGGATGAGGGAGGCGGATGGGGGAAGCCGTGCCCGCCTTTCGCGAACCGTAGCTTACACCTCCACCACCTGCACGTGGCAGGCCGGCTTCTTGCCCCACACCTCGTTGACCGCCTGCCGCACGGCGCGGTCGACGCTCTTCTCGACGCCCTCGGAATCCTTGAGCTTGCCCCGCGACAGGCTGCCGAGGGTCTGCGAGACGGCATCGACCACCGTGTCGATCAGCGCCTCGCCGCCCCGGCCCCGGTTCGGCAGGCCGATGATGTCCACCGCCGGCTCGCCCAGCACCACGCCGTCGTCATCGATGGCGATGGCCACCGAGACGAGGCCCGCCTGCATCAGCTTGCGCCGCTCGGGGATCGCCCGGTCCTTGTCGTCGATCAGGACGTGGCCGTCCTTGTAGAGGCGCCCGGCGCGCACGTGCTCCACCACCTCCGGCTTGCCGGGGGCGAGGCGGACCATCGCGCCGTTGCGGGCCTTCACCACATGGCCGACGCCCTGGGCGCGGGCGAAGCGGGCATGCTCGTCGAGGTGCAGCGCCTCGCCGTGGACAGGGATCGCCGTCTGCGGACGGGTCCACTTGTACATCTCGACCATCTCGTCCCGGCGCGGGTGGCCGGAGACGTGGACCAGGGCGGTGCGGTCGGTGATGACCTCGACGCCCTGCTCGATCAGGTCGTTGATGATGGCGCCGACATCCCGCTCGTTGCCGGGGATGGCGCGCGAGGAGAAGATCACCCGGTCGCCCTCGGCCAGGCTGATGTCCGGGTGGTCCCGGCGGGAGACGCGGGACATGGCCGCGCGGGGCTCGCCCTGCGAGCCGGTGAGCAGCGCCACGACCTTGTCGCGGGGGATGCTCTTCCACGAATCCGCCCGGCGGAACTCCGGCAGGCCGTCGAGGTAGCCGCATTCGCGGGCGACATCGATCACCCGGTCCATGGCCCGGCCGACCGCGATCACCTCGCGCCCGCAGGCCTGGGCCGCCTCGGCCACCGCGCGGATGCGGGCGACGTTCGAGGCGAAGGTCGTCACCGCCACCCGGTGGGGCGCGTCGGCGATGATCGTCTTCAGGGTCGCGGCGACCTCGGTCTCGCTCGGCGAGAAGCCCTCGCGGACCACGTTGGTCGAATCGCAGATCAGGGCGAGGATGCCCTCGTCGCCGAGCGCCGTGAAGGCCTCCGGCGAGGTGACGTTGCCCGCCACCGGGGTCGGGTCGAGCTTCCAGTCGCCGGTATGGACCACGAGGCCCGCCGCCGTGCGGATCGCCACCGCATTCGATTCGGGGATCGAGTGCGCCACCGGCACGAATTCGAGCTCGAACGGGCCGACGTTCAGCCGCTTGCCCGGCTTGACCTCACGCAGCTCGACCTTCGGCGCGCCCGGCTCCGAGAGGCGGCGCGTCTCGAGCAAGTTCTTGGCGAAGCGCGTCGCGTAGACCGGCACGCGCAGCTTCGTCCACAATTCCGAGATCGCGCCGATATGGTCCTCGTGCGCGTGCGTGATGAAGATGCCGAGAAGGTCCTTCCGGCGCTCCTCGATATAGGTGAGGTCCGGGAACATGAGGTCGATGCCGGGCATCGCCTCCTCGCCCGCGAAACCCATTCCGCAATCGATCATGATCCATTTGCGGCTCTTCGGCGGCCCGAAGCCGTAGAGAGCCGCATTCATCCCGATCTCGCCCACGCCGCCGAGCGGCAGGAAGACGAGCTCCTCCTGTCCCATTGCCATCTGTCGTCGTCCAAACTCAGGCCGCCGTCGCGGCCGTTCCAAAGTGCACCTCCCCGGCAGTCACGACATGCCGGGCATCGTCGGGGCCGAGGATCACGAGCCGCCCCCCCTCGTCGATCGTGTCGAACCGGCCCCGCAGGACCCGTTCCCCGCTGGCCACCGCGATCTCGCTTCCGAGACCGGCGGCCCGCGCGAGCCAGCGCTCGCGGATGCGGGTGAATGCCTTGCCTCCGGCCCAGGCGCGCGCGTGCGCGGCCATCTCGTCGGAGAGATGTTCCAGTAACGCTTCCGGCCCGCCGACGTAACCCGCCGCCGCAAGGCTTGTCGCGGGCAGGTTCGCCGGCGCGGCGGCGACGTTGACGCCGAAACCGATCACCACCGCCCGCCGGCCGCCGGGCAGCACCTCCGCTTCCAGCAGGAGCCCCGCGAGCTTGCCGGACCCGAGCAGCAGATCGTTCGGCCATTTCAGGCGAACAGATCGGGTCGGATCGCGCCGATCCCAGCCCGGCAGGGTGCCGCAGGTGGCCTCGACGGCGTCGGCCAGCGCCACCCCGGCCACGAAGCCGAGTTCGGCGAGATGGTCCGGCGCCACGCCGGAGACCGGCCAGAGCACGCTCGCCGTGAGGTTGCCCGGCAGCGAGGACCACGCGTTGCCCCGCCGGCCGCGCCCCGCCTCCTGCCGGTGCGCGACGACCCAGAGGGGCCCGAGCTCGCCGGCCCGGGCCCGCTCCAGGGCTTCCGTGTTGGTGGAACCGAGGCGGTCGTGGACATGGAGCCTGTGCCCCGCCGCCCGCGCCGCCTGACCGAGTCGGTAGGCCAATCCTAGAAGAGCGATTTGGCCGCGTTCGCCGCAGCGGCCCGGAGGGGATCCGGCATCACGACGAACAGGATCACCACGACGCTCGACAGGGCGAGCACCACCCGCAGGCCCGGCGCCATGGGCTCGTAGCGCTCCTTCGGCTCGTCGAAGTACATGATCTTCACGATGCGCAGGTAGTAATAGGCGCCGACCACGCTGGTCACGACGCCGATCACCGCCAGCGTCACGAGGCCCGCCTTGATGGCTGCCGCGAATACGTAGAACTTCGCGAAGAAGCCGGCGAGCGGCGGGATGCCGGCGAGCGAGAACATCATCGCCGCGAGGCAGAAGGCGATCCACGGGTGGGTCCGCGACAGGCCCGACAGGTCCTCGATGGACTCGAACATCACGTCCCGGCGGCGCAGGCTGAGGACGATCGCGAAGGTGCCGAGCGTCATCGCGAGATAGATGATCATGTAGAGGACGAGGCCCTCGATCCCCTCCTGCGAGCCCGAGGCGAGGCCGATCAGCGCGTAGCCGATATTGGCGATGGACGAGTAGGCCATCAGGCGCTTGATCGAGCGCTGGCCGATGGCGGCGAAGGAGCCCAGCGCCATCGAGACGATGGAGACGAACACGAAGATCTGCTGCCAGACCGCCGTGACGTCCGGCAGGGCGCCGATGAACACCCGCACCGTCATCGACACCGCCGCCATCTTCGGCGCGGCGGCGAAGAAGGCCGTCACGGGCGTCGGCGAGCCCTCGTATACGTCGGGCGTCCACATGTGGAACGGCACCGCCGACATCTTGAAGCAGACGCCCGCCGCCACGAACACGATGCCGAGCACGATGCCCGCACCCGCCTGATCGTTCAGGGCCGAGACGATGCCGGGGAACGAGACCGTGCCGGTGAAGCCGTAGATCAGCGAGGCGCCGTAGAGCAGCATGCCGGAGGAGAGCGCGCCGAGCACGAAGTACTTCAGGCCGGCTTCCGTGGAGCGCACGTCGTCCCGGTGGAAGGCGGCGATGACGTAGGCGGCGAGCGACTGAAGCTCCAGCCCGAGATAGAGGGCGATCAGGTCGTTGGCCGAGACCATCACCATCATGCCGATGGTGCAGAGCACGATCAGCACCGGGAACTCGAACCGGTCGATCTTCTCGCGCTTGAAGAAGTCGTGCGACAGGACGATCGCCGCCGCCGAGCCGAGCAGCACCAGGGACTTCATCACCTTCGAGAAGGCGTCCGACACGAAGGCGCCGGAGAGGGTCGTCACCCGGCCGTGGGCCGGCTGCGAGATCACGACGAAGAGGGCGAAGAGCAGCAGCACGAGGGCGCCGACACTCACGGTCTCGGCGGAGCGCTCACCCCGCCACGCGCCGTAGAGGATCAGCACCAGGACCCCGATGCCGAGGATCAGCTCGGGCAGGAGCGGTGCGAGCGACGGGAGGGCGGCGTGGACGGGCGGCATCGGGACGGCCTCAGCGCGGGACCGGCAGCGCAGCCGCCGCGGTCTGGGTGTTGGCGAGCGCGGCCTTCATGCCCGTCATCAGCGCCTCGGTGGAGGGCGCGAACACGTCGAGCACGGGCGCGGGATGCACGCCGTAATAGATGGTCAGGACGACGAGGGGGGCGATGATCAGCTTCTCGCGCAGGTCGAGGTCGAGGATGCCCTGGAGATTGGGCTTCTCCAGCTTCCCGTAGATCACCCGGGCGTAGAGCCACAGGGCGTAGCCCGCCGAGAGGATGATGCCGAAGGTCGAGAAGAAGGCGACCATCGGGTTCGCCTTGAAGGCGCCCATCATCGACAGGAACTCGCCCACGAAGCCCGAGGTGCCCGGCAGGCCGACATTGGCCATGGTGAACACCATCATCGCCGCCGCGTAGAGGGGCATGCGCTTCACGAGGCCGCCATAGGCCGCGATCTCGCGGGTGTGCATCCGGTCGTAGACCACGCCGACGCAGAGGAAGAGCGCGCCGGAGACGATGCCGTGGGAGATCATCAGGAACAGGGCGCCCTGAATGCCCTGCTCGTTCAGGGTGAACAGGCCGAGCGTCACGAAGCCCATATGCGCCACCGACGAGTAGGCGATGAGCTTCTTGATGTCGGTCTGCATCATCGCGGTGAGCGACGTGAAGATGATCGCGATCACCGAGAGGGCGAAGACCAGCGGCGCGAAGTCCTGGCTCGCCACCGGCAGCATCGGCAGGGAGATCCGGATGAAGCCGTAGCCGCCCATCTTGAGCAGGATGCCGGCCAGGATCACCGAGCCCGCCGTCGGCGCCTCGACGTGCGCGTCGGGGAGCCAGGTATGGACCGGCCACATCGGCATCTTCACCGCGAACGAGGCGAAGAAGGCCAGCCACAGCCACCATTGCATCTCCGCCGGGAAGCGGTGCTGCAGCAGGGTCGGGATGTCGGTGGTGCCGGCTTCCCAGTACATCGCCATCACGGCGAGCAGCATCAGCACCGAGCCGAGCAGGGTATAGAGGAAGAACTTGAAGCTCGCGTAGATCCGGCGCTTCCCGCCCCAGATGCCGATGATGAGGAACATCGGGATCAGGCCGGCTTCGAAGAACAGGTAGAACAGCACGAGGTCGAGCGCCTGGAACACGCCGATCATCGTGGTCTCGAGGACCAGGAACGCGACGTAGTATTCCTTCACGCGGGTCGAGATCGAGTTCCACGAGGCGCCGACGCAGAACGGCATCAGGAACGTCGTCAGCAGCACGAGCGGCATGGAGAAGCCGTCGACGCCGAGCTTGAAGCGGATGCCCTGGGCGAGCCACGCATGGCTCTCCACGAGCTGGAAGCTCGCCGAGGTGGCATCATAGCGCGACCACGCCACCAGGGAGAGGGCGAAGGTGACGATCGTGGTCGCCAGGGCGGCCCAGCGGCTGTTACGCGCGACCGCCGCCTCATCGCCGTTCAGCGTGAGGATGAAGGCCGCCCCGCACAGGGGCACGATCAGCAGACCGGAGAGGATGCCGAGGCCGAGCATTTACTTCGTATTCCCCTCTGCCTGCCGCAACGAAGACCGTCGCATCAGTGGGTGCCCTTGGGCAGGCCGGACATCAGATACCAGCTGATGAAGCCGGCGACGCCGATGAGCATGACGAACGCGTAGTGGTAGAGGTAGCCGGTCTGGAGGCGGACCACCCCGCGGGTGACGTCCACAACCCGGGCGGCGATGCCGTTCGGGCCGAACCCGTCGATGATCCGGCCGTCGCCCTCCTTCCAGAGGAACAGGCCGAACTTCTTCGCGGGGCGCACGAAGATCGCGTCGTAAATCTCGTCCACGTACCACTTGTTGAGCAGGAAGCGGTACAGGGTCGGCTGCTGCGCGGCGAGCTCGCCCGGCAGCTTCGGCTGGCGGATGTACATCCAGAAGGCCAGGACGAAGCCCCCCACCAGCATGATGAACGGCGAGTAGGAGACCAGCGCCGGCACGTGGTGGATGTCGTGCATGATGTGGTTGTCGGGGCCGTGCGCCAGGGCGTGGCCCCAGAAGGCGTCCATGCCCTCGCCGATGAACTTGTTCTTGAAGATCAGGCCGGCGAACAGCGCGCCGAAGGCCAGGATCGCCAGCGGGATCGTCATCACCAGCGGGCTCTCGTGCGGCGTGTGATCGCCGTGGTGCCCGTGGCCGTGATGGTCGTCCTTCACCACGTCGCTGTGGTGGGCCGGCTCGATGTCGTGGCCCTTGTCGTCGTGGGCTGCGCCCTCGGTGTGCCCCGGCGCGCCATCGGCCTCGTGGGCCATGGCGGAATGGGCGACGGCCGGCGCGGCCTGGTGATCGTGCGCCGCGTGGACGCCCCAGCGCGCCGGACCCTCGAAGGTCATGAAGAACAGGCGCCAGGAATAGAACGAGGTGAAGAAGGCGGCGATCACCGTGCACAGGAAGGCCAGGGTGTGGCCCGGCCGGGTCGAGGCATAGGCCGCCTCGATGATCGCGTCCTTGGAATAGTACCCGGCGGTGAACGGGAAGCCGATGAGCGCCAGCGTGCCGATGGTCATCATCGCCGTGGTGAACGGGATGTAGCGGCGCAGATTGCCCATGTTCCGCATGTCCTGCTCGTGATGCATCGCGTGGATGACCGAGCCGGCGCCGAGGAACAGCAGCGCCTTAAAGAAGGCGTGGGTGAAGAGATGGAACACGGCGGCGGAGTAGGCGCCGACACCGAGGGCGACGAACATGTAGCCGAGCTGCGAACAGGTCGAGTACGCGATCACCCGTTTGATGTCGTTCTGGACGAGCCCGACGGTGGCGGCGAAGAAGGCCGTGATGCCGCCGATCACCGTGACGACGATGAGAGCGTTGGGGGCCAGTTCGAAGATCGGCGACAGGCGCGCGACCATGAACACGCCGGCCGTCACCATGGTGGCGGCATGGATGAGGGCGGAGACCGGCGTCGGTCCCTCCATGGCGTCGGGAAGCCAGGTGTGGAGCAGGAACTGCGCCGACTTGCCCATGGCGCCCATGAACAGAAGCAGGCAGGCGAGCGTCCACACACTCCAATCGTAGCCGAGGAAGTGGAACGTCGCGTCCTTGATCTCCGCGGCGCGGGCGAAGATGCCGTCGAAGGCCACCGAGCCGGTGAGCACGAAGACGAGGAAGATGCCGAGGGAGAAGCCGAAATCGCCGACGCGGTTGACGATGAAGGCCTTCATGGCCGCGGCATTGGCCGAGGGCTTCTCGTACCAGAACCCGATGAGCAGGTAGGAGGCGAGGCCGACGCCCTCCCAGCCGAAGA
>Ga0182229_1000002_pt1 | contig 67121 bp, 63 predicted proteins | sample G6R1MG_32_FD_129663 | JGI IMG/M metagenome (GOLD analysis project Ga0182229, IMG submission 129663) | Miscanthus phyllosphere microbial communities from Michigan, USA - G6R4_MAIN_07NOV2016_LD1 MG | ecosystem: Host-associated > Plants > Phyllosphere > Phylloplane/Leaf | place: USA: Michigan...
CTTCAACGAGCGCGACACCGCCAATCTCGATGTGCAGGGGAAGGATCTGACGGCCGATGGCCTGAATCTGACCTCGATCACCGGTAACTCGGGTGCGACGGTGAACGGACAGGGCAACTTCCTGCTCGACGCCGACATCAAGGGCACGCTGACCAAGCTGACGGCAGGCTCCGATACCCTGCGCACGGCGAGCTCGACCTTCGGCTCGAACCTCTCGGTCGTGCAGAACCGGCAGGACTTCACCAAGCGGCTCGTCAACATCCTCGATACCGGCGCCTCGAACCTGACCAACGCTGACCTCAACGAAGAGGCGGCCAACTCCCAGGCGCTCTCGACCCGTCAGTCGCTGGGCATCTCGGCGCTGTCGCTCGCCAACCAGGCGCAGCAGGGCATCCTCCAGCTCCTGCGCTGAGGGCGGTTTCCACCCGAGAAGCGGCCGGCCGCCGCGGGACGTTCAGGGGCGATCGCGCGCGGCGGTCGCCCTTTTTCGTCGTGCGGGCTTTGCATCCACACCCGCCGCCGACGCATCCCCGTCCCGTGCCCGCCCCGTGGCGTCCGGGCGCACGCGTCCATAAATCAGCCGCGTTGTGCGCCGCTTGATCGGCACCGACACGCTTGTCCGTCGCGTGCCGGCCGGGGACCTCAACCGCTCGATGAACGCCATCCTGATCAAGCTGTTCGCGACCGCGCTGACCCTGTCCCAGGTCACGACGCGGCCCGATGCGGTGCGGACCCAGTTCGACCCGGCCAAGGATGGCGCGCAGGTCGTGGCGATCCTGCGCGAAGGCTGCGCCCACATGCGCAAGTCCTTCGACATCGAGGACATCAATCTCGACGAGCTGATCTCCACCGCCATGGAGGATCCGAGCGCTGTGGCGGGCGACAACGCGCCCAAGATCCTGCACGGGCTCGACATCGCCGAGCTGAACACGAGCTACAAGCAGTTCTGCAAGGGTGAGAGCCCGGCCAACTCCCCCTTCGAGGCGGCGGCGGTGATCGCGTTCTACAACAACGCCGTGAAGGATCTGCCCTCGGCCGAGGCCCTGCGCGACATCAAGCTGCCCAGCGCCAGCGTGATCCTGGATTCGGCGGGCAAACCCTATTCCGAGACCTTCGAGACCCATGGGCGCCGCCTCCTCGTGCCGATCGAGGGCGTGCCCGACCTCGTGCAAAAGGCCTTTGTCGCCGCCGAGGACAAGCGCTTCTACCAGCACCACGGCATCGACGAGCGTGGGGTGATCCGCGCCTTCGTCGGCAACCTCGCCTCGCCGGGGCGCCCGGCCGGCGGCTCGACCATCACGCAGCAGGTGGTCAAGAACCTCTCGGTCGGTGACGACGTCACCTACGAGCGCAAGATCCGCGAGATGATCGTGGCCTCGCGCCTGGAGCGGCTCCAGACCAAGCCGCAAATCCTCGGCCTCTATCTCAACGGGATCTATCTCGGCCGCGGCGCCTACGGCATCGAGATGGCGGCCCGCGCGTGGTTCGGGAAATCGGTGGGTGCGCTCACCCTGCCCGAGGCGGCGTTGCTGGCGGGCCTGCCCAAGGGGCCGAACTTCTACAGTCCCGACAAGTACCCCGAGCGCGCCCGCGAGCGGCGCGCCTACGTGCTCTCCCGGATGAAGGAGGAGGGCACGATCACCGACGACCAGATGAATGAGGCGCTGAGGAGCCCGCTCGGCACCAAGCCCGTCGAGACCGCGCGCCGCGACTCGGGCTTCTACTTCGTGGAGCATCTCGGCCGCGAGGCCCGCACCTTCGCCGGCCTCACTTCCTTGACCCAAGCCTCCTACACCGTGCGCTCCACCGTGAATGCCGGATTGCAGAGCGCCGTCGAGACGGCGCTTCAGGACGGGCTCTCGGCCTACGAGCGCGGCACCGGCCGAACCCGCTTCGAGGGGCCGGAACTCAACCTCGCGGACGCGATCGCCAAGCTCGACGCAGCACCCCCGGCCCCGGCCGCAGAGGACATGCCGGCCCCCGTTGCTGCCGAACCCGCCGGCAAGGCGGCGAGAGGCTCGACGGGGGCCCGACCCAAGCTTCCCGCCAAGCCCATCGTGATGCCATCATGGCAGCGCGCCCTGCAGCAGGCGCGCCCGCTTCTTTACGATGTGCACTGGCCGCTCGCCGTCGTGCTGCAGGCCGGGCGCGGTGCCGTGAAGGTGGGCTTGGCCGACGGCCGCGTGGCGAGCCTCGATCCAGGCACGGCCCGCTCCCGGCTCCAGCTCTACGACGCGGTGCGGGTGCGCCTGCGCGACGCCACCGCGCGCAGCCCCCGCGCCGAGTTGCGGGTGAGGCCCAGCGTGCAGGGCGCCGCGATCGTGCTGGAGAACCGCACCGGCCGGATCCTGGCGATGACCGGGGGCTTCTCCTATCCCCTGAGCCAGCTCAACCGGGTGACCCAGACCGTGCGCCAGCCGGGCTCGACCCTGAAACCGCTGACCTACCTCGCCGCGCTCAACGCGGGCCTCCAGCCCAACACCCTGGTGATGGATGCCCCCGTCACCCTGCCGCCGATCGGCGGGATCGGCGATTCGTGGTCGCCCAAGAACTACGAGGGCGGCGGGTCCGGCGCGACGACCCTGCGGCGGGGCCTGGAATTCTCCAAGAATCTCGTCACCGCCCGCCTCCTGCAGGGAGGCATCGCCGAGAAGGCGCCGGCCTCGCTCCAGCGGGTCTGCGACATCGCGCTGGAGGCTCAGCTCTACGCCGAGTGCGAGCGCTACTACCCCTTCGTGCTGGGCGCCCAGCCCGTGAGGATGATCGATCTGGCGAGTTTCTACGCCGCCATCGCCAACGAGGGCGGGCGTCCGAGCGCCTACGCGCTGGAGACGGTGGAGCGAGACGGCAAGCCGGTCTACGCCCACGCCGACAAGGCGCCGGTGCGGATCGGCTCGGCTGACCGGGTGGCGTTCTACCAGCTCAAGACCATGCTTCAGGGCGTGACCCAGCACGGGACCGCCGCGGCCTTGTCCGGTATCTCGTCCTACGTCGCGGGCAAGACCGGCACCTCGGAGAACGAGAACGACGCGTGGTTCGCAGGCTTCTCCAATGAGATCACCGTGGTGGTCTGGGCGGGCTACGACAACGCGGACGGCGTGCGCCGCACGCTTGGGCGCGGGCAGACCGGCGGTCACGTCTCGGTGCCGATCGCCCGCGCGATCTTTCAGGCGGCCTGGGCCAACGGCGTGGCCCGGTCGCCTCTGTCGGGCCCCTCCCCCGAGGCGCGCCCGTTCATCGCCGACCGGCCGCTTGAGCCCCGCAGCGGCCGGCAGACGGCCGGCGGCGGGTTCCTGGAGCATTTCCGCGTCAAGGATGGGCGGGTCGCCGACACGCAGTACCAGCTCCTGCCCCGCGAGGACCGCTACGCGATGCGCCCCGACGCGGAGGACGGCGACCTCGGCGCCGGCGAGGACGGCCGGGATATGGCGGGCGGCTATTCCGATCGACTCGATCCCTTCGCCGAACCGCGCGACCCCTATGCCCGTCGCAGTCCCCGCGAGGCCTCGCCCTGGCCAGGCCGGGACCGCTACGGACAGGCCCTGCCCTCGCCGTTCGGCGACGAGGACGCCTACCCGGCCCCCCGCCGACGCGACCCGGACTACCTGTTCGGCGACGACCCGCGCTACTGACGCGTTCCCCTCACGCCTCCCCTCGATCGTCCAAGGACCAGATGTGCCCAGGCAGCTTCCGGCCACCCTTCTCGTCGCGCTCGTTCTCGGCGGCTCCGCCGTGGCCCAGGAGGGCATGAAGGTACAGCCGCCGGCGCCGGAGCGGGTGCGCGACGTGCCCTCGCTGGCGGTCGAGCCGACGCCGAAACCGGGCACTGTCCTGTTCAGCGACCATCGGGAGAAGGGCTCGACGAACCCGGAGAGCGGTCTGATCGCCTTCACCGACTGGCGCAAGGCCCGGCCCGAGGAGGCGGCCGTGCTCTCGCCATTCCCGACATATGCCGAGCCGGACTACACCGCGACGGTCAACGGCGTCGCCAAGCCCCGGCACGAGGGCCTGAAGGTCTACGTGGCGGAAGGGCGCTTCACCGTGGCCAAGCCCCCCTCGGCGATCGACCTCTCGCGCTACGCCAGCCTCGACTTCGTGGCCAAGATGGACCCGATCATCCGGCACAAGGTGCTGGCACCCGCCGAGGCCACCCCGACCAAGGACCCGGCCGCCGCCTTCGCGCGGCGCCCCGACCGGCCCTGGTGCGCGGCGCCGGGCGCCGTCTGCATCGAGTCGCGCTACGACCTCGAGGGCAAGCTGCCGTTGGGGGTGAAGCTCGCCAACCGGCTCGAACTCGGCAGCTCGAAGAAGATCGCGGAATTCGTCTCCTTCCAAAGCGAGTTGCACGCCCTCTCCGGGGAAGAGGCCGCCCGCTTCGGGGCTCTCACCGGGATCGGTACGGCGCCGAGCGGCGGCCTGGAGCAGACGATCTTCTGGGTGAACCAGATTCTACGCTTCGGAAAATTCCTGGCCGTGGTCCAGCCGGTCCCCGACGACCCGAACCGGACGGTGGTGACGACCTACATGGCGCTGGCGATCAAGGCCGACGTGCTCGACCGAAAGCAGGAATACGCCCGCGTGCCGGTGCTGAAGAACCTGCTGCCGGTGCAGGTGCTGATGGGCAACTCGTCGTTCAATACGGGCACGTCGATCAGCGCCGGCCTGCCTGTCTACGCCCGCAACCGGATCAGCGCCTTCGCCGACGCCCTGGCGAAGTGAGACGGCGGCCGCTTCGAACGGGCGACGCCGCTCAGCCCTCCGGGGCCTTGGCCGGCATGGCCATGCGGCGCAGGCGCCCGTTGCGCTTCTCGTAGCGGAAGATCGAGGTCAGGGCGTCGTCCGGCGTCGTATCGGTCTCCGGGCCGGGTTCGGGCGCCGGCAGAATGGAGGGACGGGCAGCCTCTCTTCGGGCCAGCGCGCCGCGGGCGATCTCGGCGTCGCGCCCGATCATCGCGGCGGTCTCGGGCATCATCCGCGCCGTCAGCGTGGCCCCGTCCGAGAACACGATCTCGACGACGGCCCCGGCCGGCGTTGGGCGCAGGCCCTCCTCGATCACGCCCAGCCCGGCCCGGACGGTCGAAAAGGCGAGACGCAGGGGCAGCGAGACGGGAGCGCTGGCAGCGAGCGCACCGCGCAAGCCGCCCACCACCGCGCCCGCCCGGTCCAGCGGCTGGGCGGAACCGGCACGAACTTCCACACGCGCCACCTCCTCGACCGGGCGCACCTGCCCGTCGGGCAGGGTGATCAGACCGGCCGCGTAGCGTCCTTCGCCCGCGCTCCGCCCATCCTGCTCGATCCCGAACGCGTCCATCTCCAACTCCCGGCACGAGCCGTCGCCGCGCGGGGTCACACTACGCACGGGTGTGTCGGAATGATGCCGGCTTGACCGCAGCCGGCTCAGAACCCGCGATTGGAGATCGACGGCAGAGACGGCTGCGTGAAGGCCCGGTTCACATCCGGACGGCGCTGGGTGCCGTTGGTGTCGTTCGACCGGCTGTAATTGTCGGTGTTGAAGCTCTCGGCGAGCCCGGTGCCGCGGGAGTCCGAACCCGTGTTGCAGGCGGCCAAACCGCAGGAGAGGACGGCGAGGACGAGGGCGAGGCGCATGGGTCTGATCCTGTGCCGGCGCGACACGCCGGGAGGGGCTTGGTGCGGCCGCGACATCCTCCGCGTCAAGGCGCCGACGCCGCGCGAGCCTACGCCCCCTGCCGGGGACACCAAGGGTGTAGCGTGTCTATGCACCTGATCGATTGCTAGTTTTCGAGGCCGTGCGGACGGCGGACGTGCATCGCCCCTGAACGCATTGGCGCTTATGTGAGGTCTCACGGCCACGCAAAACTCACCCTTTGGCGGGGAATGAGTAGCGCGATCGGGGTTCCGGGCGTCAATGGAGGGAGACAGAGCGGGCACGGGCGGCGGCGCCGTCCGGTTTCCGCGACAGATCAGGCATCCCGCGATGCACAGGACGTCATGAGCACCGTCGTACCCTTCCGCCCCCGAGCCCGACGCCCCCAGCCGAATTGCAGCGTGGTGGCCGTCGCCGACGACCTGTTCGCGGTGCTGGAGCAGCTCGAATCCCTGGTGGAGCGGGCCGGGCTCACCGGCCGCCCAAGGGTCGAGGTCCAGCACACCGTGAACAATCTCCTCGACGCGCTCGCCGCAGCGGAGCGCGCCCTCGATTGCCTCGGCGAAGGCAACGAGGCCGCGCCGGCCCGCTAGGCTGCGCGCTCGTCCGCCTCATGCCCGCACGACGGCGGGCTTGGCCTTGAGAGCGGTGGCGAGCGCCTTGAGTTGCCGATCGAGATCGGCCAGCTCGTTCAGGGCGATGGTCTTGTGTCCGGCCTTCACCGCCCGCTCGATGTCGCTGACCTGCGAGGAGGCCATGCGCTTCAGCTCGGCGGCGAGTTGATCCCTGGTCATCCCTGCTCCTTTCCGACACCGGGGTCGCGTGAGGCCCGTGATAGAGCCTCATGCTTAACCGGGAGTGTTGAAGCAGGCAGGCTCCGTCAGGTCCGCCAGGGATGGGCGGGCAGTTCGGTGCGGCCGATCGCCTTGGCGCCTGCTTCCGCTACCGTATGGTCGTTCTCGACGGTCGAGCCGCTGACGCCGATGGCGCCCGACATCTCGCCGTCCTCGTCCACGATCGGGATGCCGCCGGGGAAGGTGATCAGCCCGTCGTTCGAGTGCTCGATGGCGTAGAGCGGGCCGCCGGGCTGCGAGAGCTGGCCGATCTGCCCCGTGGTCATGCCGAAGAACAGGGAGGTCCTGGCCTTCTTCTGAGCGATGTCGATGGAGCCGACCCAGGCCCCGTCCATCCGGTAGAACGCCTTGAGGTTGCCGCCGGAATCGACCACCGCGATGCACATCTGCGTGCCCAGTTCGACCGCCTTCTCGCGGGCCGCCCGGATCGCCGTCTCGGCGTGCTCGATGGTGACGTGCATGGTGTGAACTCCCGAATGAACGCGGACCGCGGGCCCGTGTGAGGCGCAAGGGACAACGGCCGGAATCGTGGCGGGTGCCGGTAAAACGAAACGGCCGCCCCGGGGATTTGGGGCGGCCGCTGGTTCAACAGTCGTAAGGTCGCAAAACTTACTTCGCCGCCATGGCGTTGGCCTTCTCGATCAGCGCCTCGGCCATGCGGATCGAGGCGATGTCGATCAGGCGGCCGTCGAGCGAGACGGCACCGCGCCCGGCCTTGGCGGCCTCCTTCATCGCTTCCAGGATACGGCGCGCCTTGGTGACCTCGGCCTCGGAGGGGGTGAACACCTCGTTGGCGAGATCGATCTGCGAGGGGTGGATCGCCCACTTGCCCTCGTAGCCCGCCGAGGCGCAGCGCCGGGCGGCGGAGATGTAGCCGTCCGGATCGGAGAAGTCGCCGAAGGGTCCGTCGATCGGACGCAAACCGTAGGCGCGGCAGGCCACCAGCATGCGCTGCTGGGCGAAGAGCCAGGGGTCCTGCCAGTGCGTCTCGCGCTTGCCGGACTCGTCCTTGTCGGTGAGCACGCTGAACTCGGGGTTCACGCCGCCGATGACCTGGGCGCGGGCGCGGGTGGAGGCCGCGTAGTCGGCCACGCCGAAGGACATGGCTTCGAGACGCGGGGAGGACTGGGCGATCGCCTCCACGTTGGCCATGCCGAGCGCGGTCTCGATCAGCACCTCGAAGCCGATCTTCTTCTCGCGCTTCTTGGCCTGCTCGATCTGGGTGGTCAGCACGTCGATCGCGTAGACGTCCGCCGGCACGCCGACCTTGGGAATCAGGATCATGTCGAGGCGCGGGCAGGCCTCCACGATATCGACCACGTCGCGGTACATGTAGTGGGTGTCGAGACCGTTGATGCGGATCATCATGGTCTTGGTGCCCCAGTCGATCTCGTTGAGCGCCTGGATGATGTTGGTACGGGCCTTCTCCTTGTCGTCGGGAGCGACCGCGTCCTCGAGGTCGAGGAAGATCACGTCGGCCTTGGAGCTCGCCGACTTTTCCATGAAGGTCGGGTTGGAGCCCGGAACGGCGAGTTCCGAACGGTGCAGGCGCGGCGTGGCCTGCGGGATCAGGGTAAAGCTCATTGTCGTTCCTCCTCGGGGTGTTCTCGGTTCCCGGCCCGTTCCCGAGCCGGTCTGAACGTCTTATCGACCCGGCCCGGTCGCGCGATAAAGACGCCCGCGCGACAATCCGGCCCGATCGTCTCCGCTACCCGGTGGCGCCGAAGCCGACCGCGATGCAGTTGATCGACAGGAGCAGGGCGGACTTCACTGCCTCGCGCTTGTCCTCATCCTCCTCGGCGCGGAAGCGGCGCAGCAACTCGACCTGCTCGCAACTGACCTGATTGATGGTTGGCAACCGCCCCTGGAGCCGGTCTCGGAATTGCGGGAAGCGCTCGGCCAGCTCGCCGTCGCCGCTCACGCGCAGGACCATCGCCTTCGTCAGCGCGTACTCCGCCTCGATCATCGAGAAGATCCGGGTGCGGATCCCCTCGTCGGCGACGAGACCAGCATACTCGCGGGCGATACCGAGATCGACCATCAGCAGCGTCTTCTCGACCTCGTCGAGGATCAGCCGGAACAGCCGCGATTCCCGGAACAGTCGTCGCAGCAGCTCCTCGCCGGAGGCACCCCGCACCTCGAGGAAGCTCTTCAGGCCCGATCCGACGCCGTACCAGCCGGTGATCACGTGCCGGTTCTGCGACCACGCGAACACCCATGGGATCGCACGCAGATCGCCGAGCGAGCGGGCGCCGAAACGGCGGGCGGGACGCGAGCCGATGTTGAGCAGCGCGATCTCGTCGAGCGGGCTGGCGGCCTGGAAGTAGTCCACCAGCCCGTCCGCCTGGAGCAGATTCACGTAGGCCGCCCGCGATGCCCCCGACAGCGCCTCCATGGCGTCGTCGAACTCGTTGCGCGGATAGGTCCTGGCGTCCTTCTCGGAATGCAGGGCGTGCTCGAACACCGAGGAGGCCAGCAGCTCCATCTGGTAGGCGGCGGTGCCGCGGTTGGCGTACTTGTAAGAGACGACCTCGCCCTGCTCTGTGGTGCGGAAGCGGCCCTGGATCGAGCCGGGGGGTTGGGCTGCGATGCCGCGCTGGGTCGGCACGCCGCCGCGGCTGACCGAGCCGCCGCGCCCGTGGAAGAAAGCGATGGGCACTCCGGCCTGCTGGCCCAGATCGGTCAACTTGGTCTGTGCCTTGTACAGCTCCCAATTCGAGGCGACGAAGCCGCCGTCCTTGTTCGAATCCGAGTAGCCGATCATCACTTCCTGCACCCCGCCCTGCCAGCGGGTGGAGCGGCGCACCACGGGAATCGCCAGCAGCTCCTTCATGATGGCGGGGGCCGCACGCAGATCGTCGATGGTCTCAAACAGGGGCACGATCGGCAGCGGGCAGATCTCGGTGCCGGTGGCGTCGAGGAAGAGGCCGGCCTCCTTAGCGAGGAGGTAGGCGCCGAGGATGTCTGGCACCGATCGCGTCATCGACAGCACGAAGGAGCCGAACGCCTCCCGGTCGAGTTGCTCGCGCATCTCGCCGACCAGCGCAAAGGTGTCGAGCGTCTCGCGGGCCTCCTCGGGCAGGCCATCGAAGGACCTCTCTGTCCTGCGCGGCGTCGAGAGTTCGGAGAGCAGCCAATCCTTCCAGGCCGGTGAATCCTCGGCCGGCGGAGACTTGTCGCCGTTCTGCTGCCGCCAGAGCGCCTGCAGGGTGTTGGTGGTGCGGGTGGTGTTTTCGCGAAGATCGAGGCGCACGGTGGAGAAGCGGAAGATCTCCACCATTCGCCGGACCGGCCGCACGAGGTCGGTGGCGAGCGAGCTGCACTTGGCGCCCGCGAGCCCTTGCTCCAGGACGCGCAGGTCCGAAATCAGACCGTCTGCGCTCGCGTAGTCCGGGCCGGTGGAGCGCGCGCCCTCGTTGCGCCGGATCGTCTCCTCGAGCTTGCGCAGGATGCAGGTAAGGGACTGGCGAAAAGGCTCGCCGGGATTGCGGCTGGCGATCGCCCGCCCGTCGCCGCTTTCGCTGAGCTGGCGAGACAGCTCTGTCTTGAAGCTCTCCGGGACGGGGAGCGAACGCTCGGTCAGCGAGAGCACGCGACCGAGATGGTTGATGCCGTCGCGGTAGCGGCGCAGGGACGCCAGCGCGTTGCGCTTCAGGGTCTCGCGGGTGACGGATGCCGTGACGTAGGGGTTGCCGTCCCGGTCGCCGCCGATCCAGGAGCCGAACTGGAAGAATGGCGGTACCTCGAACTGCTCGTCCGGGTAGTACTCGGCGAGGCTCTCCTCGAGCGAGTACAGCATCTCGGGCAGCATCTCGAACAGCGTCTCGTCGAAGAAGTGCAGGCCCCAGGCGACCTCGCGCTCGACGGTGGCCTTCTCTAGATGCAGCTCGCCGGTCATCCAGACCAGTTCGATCTGGTCGCGCAGCTCGTTCATCAGCCCGTTGCGCTCGCGCTCGGTCCAGCGCGGCATCTCCAGCTCGCGCAGGACGAGGTAGATGCGCCGGAACTTTTCCAGCACCGTGACGCGCTTGTTCTCGGTGGGATGCGCGGTGATCGTCGGGCGGATGCGCAGGGTCTTGAGCAACGCGTGGATCTGCGGGGCCTCGATGCCGCTGTCGGCCGCCTCGGCCAAGACCTTTGCAAAGGAGCCGCCGAGCGCGGCGCGTCCGTCCTCGCGCTCGACGCGGCGGCGGCGGCGCATGGCCCCGTTCTGCTCAGCGATGGAGAGCAGCTGGAACCAGATACCCTGCACCTGAAGGGCGCGCGCCAGCATCTCCGGCGTGAAAGTAGAGATCTCGGCCTTGCCATGCAGCACCGACTCGAGCTCCGGATCGTGCCGGCGGGCGACGTCGAGGAGCGCCTGGAACAGGATGTCGCCGGCCTCCTTGGCCGACGTGCCGGTGATCACCGGCGGCTCGAAGCTGTAACCGGACGAGGCGGACGGTATGGCGTGCAGGGTGACTGGCATCGGGTTGGCCCTGTTTCCAGTGTGATGCGCCGATGCCCCTCGGGACCGGCAACGGTCGACATGGCGGCGCGGGCGGCGCCGGTCTCACTCCCAAAGGGAGGTGGAGGCAGGCGGACCGCTCCGCCTGCCTGGGTTCTCGGGGCGTCAGGCGGCCCGCTTGCCCAGCACCCCGGCCACTGTGTCGCCGAAGGAACCGGGATCAGGCGCCACGGTCAGGCCGTACGATTGCATGATCTCGGCCTTCTCGGCGGCACTGTCGCCGGCGGCCGAGATGATGGCACCCGCGTGCCCCATGCGGCGGCCCTTCGGCGCGGTCAGCCCCGCCACGAACCCGATCACCGGCTTGGAGAAATTCTCCTTGATCCAAGCGGCGGCCTCGGCCTCCTGCGGCCCGCCGATCTCGCCGATCATCAGCACGGCCTCGGTCTCGGGATCCTGCTCGAACAGGGCGAGATGATCGAGAAAGGACGAGCCGTTGATCGGATCGCCGCCGATGCCCACCGAGGTGGAAATGCCCAGACCCAGCGCCTTGAGCTGCGAGGCCGCCTCGTAGCCCAGCGTGCCGGAGCGCGAGATCACGCCGACATTGCCCTTGAGATAGATATGGCCGGGCATGATGCCGAGCATCGACTTGCCCGGCGAGATGATGCCCGCGCAGTTCGGCCCCACCACCATGGTGCGCTTGTCCTTGGGGTAGCGCCGCAGGTAGCGCTTCACCCGCATCATGTCCTGGGCCGGGATGCCGTCGGTGATCGAGCAGACCAGCGCGAGGCCCGCGTCGGCCGCCTCCATGATCGCGTCGGCGGCGAACGGCGGGGCGACGAAGGTGATCGAGGTGGTGGCGCCCGTGGCGGCGACCGCCTCCTTGACCGTGTTGAACACGGGCACGCCGACGTGGGTCTTGCCGCCCTTGCCCGGCGTGACGCCGCCGACGACGTTCGAACCGTAGGCGATCATCTCCTTGGCGTGGAATGTACCCTTGTCGCCCGTGATGCCCTGGACGATGATCGGGGTGGTCTCGTCGATGAGAATGCTCATGGCGTGATACTTCTCCCCGTTCGTCAGTGCTTGGCGCGGTTGCAGGCCTCGACGGCCTTGCGCGCGGCGTCCGTCAGGGTGTCGGCCGTGATGAGATCGAGGCCGCTTTCGGCGATGATCCTCTGCCCGGCCTCGACGTTCGTGCCGGCGAGCCTGACGATGAGCGGCACGTCGATCTTGACCTCGCGGGCCGCCTTCACGACGCCCTCAGCGACCCAGTCGCAGCGATTGATGCCCGCGAAGATGTTGACGAGGATCGCCTTGACGTTGCGGTCCGACAGCACGAGCCGGAACGCGGTGGCGACGCGATCGGGGGAGGCGCCGCCGCCGACGTCCAGAAAGTTCGCCGGCTCGCCGCCCGCGTGCTTGATCATGTCCATGGTGGCCATGGCCAGCCCCGCGCCGTTGACGATGCAGCCGATCTCGCCCTCGAGCCCGATGTAGCTCAGGTTGTGCTCTGCGGCCTGAGCCTCGCGCGGGTCGCTCTGGGATGGATCATGCATGTCCGCGATGTTGCGGCGGCGGAACATGGCGTTGTCGTCGAAGGACATCTTGGCGTCGAGCGCCAGCACGCGATCGTCCTTGGTGACGACGAGCGGGTTGATCTCCAGCATGGTGCCGTCGCAATCGCGGAACGCCCGGTAGGCGTTCATGATCGTCTTCACGGCCGCCGAGACCTGCTTGATGTTGAGGCCGAGCTGGAAGGCGATCTCGCGGGCCTGGAACTGCTGGAGGCCGACCGCCGGCTCCACCACGACCTGGATCAGGGCCTCGGGCTCCTTGGCCGCGATCTCCTCGATGTCCATGCCGCCGCGCTGGCTCGCGATGACGCGCACGCGCTCGGCCTTCCGGTCCAGCACGTAGCCGAGATAGAGTTCGCGCTCGAAGGGGTCCGCGGTCTCGACGTAGATGCGCTGGACGGGCTTGCCCTCGGGACCGGTCTGCGTGGTGACGAGGCGCTTGCCGAGCAGGTCGCGGGCGGCGTCGCGGACCTCGTTGTAGGTGCGGCAGAGCTTGATCCCGCCGGCCTTGCCGCGGGCGCCCGCATGGATCTGCGCCTTCACGGCCCAGAACGAGCCGCCGAGTTCGGTGGCGGCGTAGACCGCCTGATCGGGGCTGAAGGCGACCGCGCCCTTCGCGACGGCGACGCCGAAGCTCGCAAGCAATTCCTTTGCTTGGTACTCGTGAACGTCCATCGAAGTTCTCCTTCGCGTTTCCCCGAAACAGACCTTCGCGTAAAACTTAACTTAAGGGAAGGCTGCTTCTGTTGAAATTTTTCTTTATTATGGTTCAATTGGTTTGTCCGACAACAGCTTAGCCGCCGTCGGACCGTCGTCATACGCGCGTCAGGCGAGCTTGGTCTTCACGGTCTCGTAGATGCGCTCGTTCAGGTCTCCGGCCTCGCTGAGCAGCGCTTCGAGTTCCTTCACGCGCTCCTCGGCGAAGGCGCGGTCGTCCAGGCCCTTGGCGTTGACGTAGACGTTGAGCGCCGCGCTGCGCAGGCCGGCGTAGGCGGACAGGACGGCCACGCCCGCGTCCGAGATCACGTTGAGGTTGCCCTTCTCGGCGACGATTCCGGCGAGGTCGATGACCTGCCGGCAGGTGCGGCAGCAGGCCAGCGGCACGTCGGTGGCGACCTTGAGCGCCTCCTGGATCCGGGACGAGCGCGCCGCCTTCTCCTCGTCGGTGCCCTTGGGCAGGCCGTAGGCACCCATCACCGCGTCGAAGGCCTCGACGTCGGCCTGGATCATGCCGGTCAGTTCGCGGCGCAGATGCTCGGAGCGCATCAGCACCTCCTTCAGGTCCGCCTCGACCTCGACGTACTTCTTCTTGCCGATGGTGAGGTTGCACACCATCGAGACGAGGGCCGCGCCCATGGCCCCGGAGATGGCGGCGGCCCCGCCGCCGCCGGGAGTCGGGGCCGAACTGGCCAGCCCGTCGAGAAATGTCTGGATGGTCTCGGTCTCAGCCATGGCTCAGGCCATCTCCTTCGCGAGGGCGTAGATCTCCTCGGCGTCGAACACCTTGTCGCTCGACTCGAACAGTTGCCCGATGCAGGCGCGGTGCAGCTTGAGCTTGAGGCCGCCGATGCCGAGCGCGCCGAAGGCGAGCTTGCCGGAATAATCCTTGCCCTTGTCGGTGGCCTCGATGCCGCCGATGCCGAGCGGGGGCTGGGCGTTGTAGTCGGCCACGATCTCGATCGAGCTCTCGTTCTGCCAGGCCGCTTGCGGCAGCAGCTCGAGACCGATGGCGCCGGCCGCGAACACGAGGTGGGCGCCCTTGACGATCTCGGATCGCGAGGCGTCGTCCGCCGTCTCGGCCGCCGTGACGGTGACCTTGAAACGCTTGTTGACGGAGTCGGCCGCAGCCTGCGCCTTGTCGAGCTTGCGCCCGCACAGCACGACCTCGGCGCCCTCGCCGGCGAGCAGCGCCGCCGAGCGCATGCCGACCGGGCCGGTGCCGGCGAGCACGACCGCCTTCTTGCCCTTCACCGAGCCGCCGGCCGCCTTGACGACGAGGGCGACGCCGGCCGCGGCCGTGGTGTTCGAGCCGTTGGAATCGAGCATGGACGAAACCCGGAACGGGCCGAAGAAGCGCTTCTTGACCGCCTCGAACACCTTCTCGCCGGCCGCCATGTCGCCGCCGCCGACGAAGATCGCAGTGGACTGCTTCTCCTTGCCGCCGCGGGTGTAGATCGTGCCGTCGACGTAGGCGCCGACGTTCTCGGGCGTGACGTTACCGTAGCCGGTGATGTGGTCGGCGCCACCGTCGTAGCCGACGACCACGTCGAACACGCTCGGCGCGGCATCGGTATCGAACTGGAAGAGAAGTTTTTTAGACATCGTTCCTCTGAAGGTCAGTGCCCGCGCTGCGCGCGGAGCGTTTCCATCTGCGGCTCTGCTGCCGCCATTTTTCTGATCGTTGTTCCGGGGCCGCGGAGCGGAACCGAGAGTCTAGACACTCAGGTCTCGATCCGGCCAGCCACCTCGGTAGCTCCGGATCCCGGGCTCACCTCCGGTGCCCTGGGATGACGAGAGCAAGGAGACGTCGTCCGCGTTACGCCTCGACCACGTTCCGCGGCTTGCCCGCGACCCAGGCCTCGACGTTGTCGACGAGTTGGTCGGCGAGGATCTGCATCGCCTGCTTGGAGGCCCAGGCCACGTGCGGGGTGACGATGAGGTTGGGCAGGTCCTGCTCGCACAGGATGTTGCCGTCCTTCGGGGGCTCCTGGGCGACCACGTCGAAGCCGGCGCCGCCGATGGTGCCGTTCTTGAGCGCCTCGACGAGGGCGGCCTCGTCCACGAGTCCGCCGCGGGCTGTGTTGATGAGGAGCGCGTGGCGCTTCATCTTCTTGAGCTGTTCGGCGCCGATCAGGCCCTTGGTGTCGGGAGTAAGCGGCACGTGCAGGGTGATGACGTCGCTCTCGCGCAGGATCGTGTCGAAATCGACCAGCCCCGGCTGCTCGAACACGTCATAGGCGATGACCGTCATGCCGAGCCCCTCGGCGAGCTTGCCGATCGACTTGCCGAGCGCGCCGTAGCCGACGATGCCGAGCGTCGAACCGGCGATGTCGTGGATCGGGTAGTCGAAGTAGCAGAACTGGCTGGATTTGGCCCAATCCCCCCGCCGCACCGAGTTGGCGTAGGGGACGATGGAGCGGCGCAGGGCGAACATCAGCCCGATCACGTGCTCGGGCACGGTGTTGAAGGCGTAGCCGCGGATGTTGACGACGGTGATGCCTTGCGCCTTGGCCTGGGCCTTGTCGACCACGTCGGTGCCGGTGGCGGCGACCGCGATCAGCTTGAGGTCGGGCAGCCGCTTCAGCACGTCGGCGCGCATGGGCACCTTGTTGATCAGCGCGATCTCGGCGCCACTCAGCCGCTCGACGATCTCGTCCGGCGTCCAGGTCGAGTCGAATTCCACGTACTCGTGCGGAAAGCCGAAGGGGCGCACGGTGGCGTCGAGGGACTCGCGGTCGAGGAAGACGACTTTCTTGGTCATCGCTGATCCCTGGTCTTGGCCCTGAACGGTGGCGTCCGCCGGGCTTCTCTTGGCGATTGGGTCAGGGTGCTCCGGGGCCGGACGAACCTGCCCCGGAGCATTGTGTCCTACGACTTGGAGAGCGGGTTCTCGCGCAGGTAGCTCGACGCGGCGGCCACGCCGGAGCCCGGGGTCACTTTGAGCCCGTTGTCGATCATCGACATCTCGGCACCGGCGATGGCGCCGAGCAACGAGAGTTCGTTCAGATCACCGACGTGGCCGATGCGGAACACCTTGCCGGCGACCTCCGACAGGCCGGCGCCCAGCGCGAGGTTGTAGCGCACGAAGGCGTGCTTGATGATTTTCGCGGCGTCCACGCCCTCCGGCACCACGATCGCGGTGACGGTGTCGGAGTTCCACTTGGGCTCCTTGGCGCAGGTCTTGAGACCCCAGGCGGCCACGGCCTGACGGGTGGCCTCGGCCAGCACCTGATGCCGGTGGAAGACGTTCTCCAGACCCTCCTCGTTGAGGCAGGCGAGCGCCTCGCGCAGGCCGTAGAGCAGCGGCACGGAGGGGGTGTAGGGGAAGTAGCCGCCGCCGTTCTGCTTCGACTGGTCCTGCCAGTCGAAATAGACGTGGGCGAGCCGGTCGTTGTTGCCGCGAAGCGCTTCCGAGGCCTTGAGGGCCTTCGGGCTGGCACAGAGCACACCGAGGCCGGCCGGCAGCATCAGGCCTTTCTGCGACCCGGCGATGGCGCAGTCGACGCCCCATTCGGTGGCCTTGAAGGGCAGCGAGCCGATGGAGGACACGCCGTCCACGAACAGCAGCGCCGGGTGGCCGGCGGCGTCGATGGCCTTGCGGACCGCGCCGATGTCGGACGTGACGCCGGTGGCGGTCTCGTTGTGGACCACCATGACGGCCTTGATCTCATGGTTCGTATCGGCGCGCAGCGCCTCCTCGATCCGCTCCGGGCTGGCGCCGGTGCCCCAGGTCTCTTCCTGCACGATCACGTCCAGGCCGATGCGCTGGGCCATGTCGATCCAGAGATGGCTGAACTGGCCGAAGCGCGAGGTCAGCACCTTGTTGGTGCGTGCCAGCGTGTTGGTCAGCGCCGACTCCCAGATGCCCGTGCCGGAGGCCGGGAACAGGAAGATCGTGCCGTCGGTCGAGCCGAACACCGGCTTGGTGTCCTCGAACAGGGGCTTGGTCAGCGCCGGGAAATCGACCGAGCGGTGATCCTCGGAGGGCACGAGCATCGCGCGCTGCACGCGGTCCGGAATATTGGTGGGGCCGGGCACGAACAGGTGGTTGCGACCGGGGCGTCTCGTTGCCGCCATGGATGTATCCTCCGAATTTACCGTTTGCGGGGCCGCGGGGTTGCTACCCTTGAGTCCCAGTCGTTGCGCGGCGGCGCCGGATGCGCCCGCCGCCGATGGTTTGTCCCGCGCCCTCGCTGCGGCGGGCAGACCGCCCGAGCTTTAGCGCGAGGGACGAGACGGCCAGAAGCGGTGCATTCGCAGGTCTGGCAAGGAGCCGGCACCATGCCGTCCACACCCTGCCGACCGCGCGGTCACCGCTGGAAAGATCGAGGCGACGAGCCACGCCCGCCGGCCCCGAACGGCTCGCGCCGTCCGATACCTTCATCTTAGGGCGGAGTATGCCTGCGTTCCACACCCTGCGAGAAGTTCAAAAAACTGAACCGGCCGAGAAGAAAATTTCGGTGCGTCAAGCGCTTCGACCGTTTCCGCCCCGTCCGGCGGAGGTCCGCCCGCATCACCGCGTCATCAAACTGAGACGGTTTGGCGGTTTGGCTGTGGCCGTTCCAGCGCCCGGAGGGACCGGTGTCCGAGGATTCCGAGACGACGATCCGCGTCCGTACGCTGTTCCTGTCCGACATGCATCTCGGCACGAAGGGCTGTCAGGCCGCGCTGCTGCTTGAATTTCTGCGCGAGGTCGATGCCGACACGATCTACCTCGTCGGCGACATCGTGGACGGCTGGCAGCTCAAGTCCGGCTGGTACTGGCCGCAAGGCCACAACGACGTGGTGCAAAAGCTGCTGCGCAAAGTGCGCAAGGGCGCGCACATCGTCTACGTGCCCGGCAACCACGACGAGTTCCTGCGCGACTACCTCGGCACCACCTTCGGCGGGATCGAGATCGCGGACAGCCGCATCCACACCGCCGCCGACGGCCGGCGCTACCTCGTGATCCATGGCGACCAGTTCGACATGGTGGTGCGCCATTCCAAATGGCTCGCCCATCTCGGCGACGGGGCCTACACCGTGGCGCTCACTCTCAACACCGTCCTGAACCGGGTGCGCCGCCGCCTCGGGCTCGCCTACTGGTCGCTCTCCGCCTGGGCCAAGCTGCGGGTCAAGAATGCGGTGAACTTCATCGGCCGCTTCGAGGACCTGCTCGCGGCCGAGGCCCGGCGGCAGGGCGCCGACGGGGTGATCTGCGGCCACATCCACCACGCCGCCCATCGGGAGATCGAGGGACTCGCCTATATCAACACCGGCGACTGGGTCGAATCCTGCACGGCGGTGGTCGAGCATTACGACGGCACCATGGAGGTGCTGCACTACCCAAGCTGGCGGCGGACCCGCGCGGAGCCCACACCGGAGAGGGACCTGCTCGCCCCGGCCGCCCGGCGGGCCGTCGCGTGAGACTGCTCATCGCCACGGACGCGTGGCACCCGCAGGTGAACGGCGTCGTGCGCTCCCTGGAGCACATGGCCGAGGCCGGCCCCCGACACGGGTTCGACATGGCGATGCTCACGCCGCAGGACTTCGCGTCCGTCCCGATGCCGGGCTACCGAGAGATCCGCCTGTCGCTGGCCACGCGCGGGAGCGTGCTCGAACGCTTCCGCCACATCGCGCCGGATCGCGTCCACATCGCTACCGAGGGGCCGATCGGACACGCCGTGCGCCGGGCCTGCCTCGCCACGGGCCGGCCCTTCACCACGAGCTACCACACCCGGTTTCCCGAATACCTCGCCGCCCGCGCGCCCGTGCCGGAAGCCTGGGGCTACGCGTGGCTGCGCCGCTTTCACGGCGCCGCCAGCGGTACCATGGTCAGCACGCCCTCCCTCGAACGGGAACTCGCAAGCCGTGGCTTCCAGAGCCTGATGCGCTGGACCCGTGGCGTCGACACGGCCCTGTTCCGCCCGCGGCCGGACGCCAACCTCGCCCATCTGCCCCGGCCGATCTTCCTGTCGGTGGGACGTCTCGCGGTGGAGAAGAATCTCGACGCGTTCCTCCGTCTCAAGCTGCCGGGCAGCAAGGTCGTCGTCGGCGACGGGCCGGACCGCGCCCGCCTCGCCGCGCTTCATCCGGACACGCACTTTCTCGGCGCGATGACCGGGGAGGCGCTGGCCCGGACCTATGCGGGGGCGGACGTGTTCGTATTCCCGAGCCTGACCGACACCTTCGGCATTGTCCTCCTGGAGGCGCTGGCCTGCGGCGTGCCCGTCGCCGCCTATCCGGTGACCGGTCCCCTCGACGTGATAGGCGGGAGCGGCGCGGGCGTGCTCGACGCGGATCTGCGCCGGGCCGCGCTCGCCGCGCTCGACATCCCCCGCGGCCGCTGCCGCTCGGAGGCCCTGCGCTACACCTGGGCGGAGAGCGCGCGGCAGTTTTACGCCAACATCGAGACCGCCCACACCCGCGCCTCGGCCTCGACCGAAGATCTGCGCAGCCTTCCGGCTAACGACGTCGGCTTGAGGCCGACGGCGGGATGACCGCGCCGCGCCGGGATGCGACAAGCCGGGCTTCGCGGCCAGCCGAACTCCCACCCGATGCGTCCCTTCGATCCAGCCTTGACTTATCCCGCCGTCGTCGGCTGCGACGAGGTCGGCCGCGGCGCGCTGTGCGGCCCGGTCCTGGTCGCGGCGGTGTGGTTCGATCCGGCCGCGTTCCCGCCTGACCTCCTCGCCCGGCTCGACGACAGCAAGCGCCTCGACCGTCCGACCCGCGAGGCGCTGACACCCCTGATCCGGACCCATGCCCGCGTGGCGCTGGCAGCCGGATCGCGGGCGCTGGTGGACCGCATCAACGTGCGCGGGGCGACGCTCGACGCCATGCGCCGCGCGGTGCTGCGCTTGGGGCTGACCGCCCCCGTCTTGGTGGACGGGCGCGATGCTGTGCCGGGGCTCGGGGCGCTTGCCTGCCGGGCGGTGGTCGGGGGTGACCGGCTGGTCCCGCAGATCGCGGCCGCCTCCATCGTGGCCAAAACCGTGCGCGACGACCTGATGCGGCGTCTGGCTTCGCGCCACCCGGCCTACGCCTGGGAGCGCAACGCCGGCTACGGCACCGCAATCCATCGCGCCGGGCTGCTCGCGCAGGGGCGCAGCCCGCACCACCGGTTGACGTTCACCCGTCGCCTCTGATCGTCAGAACAGGTCGAGCTGGCCCGTTCTCTCCGGCCTGCGGAACAGGTCCGTCGCCTGCCGGAAGGGCTGCTCGGAGTAGCCGAGACGGCGCTTGGCCAGGGCGAAGCGGCGCCGGATCAGCTCGGCATAGGGTCCCTCACCGATCATGCGCGTGCCGAATGCTGCGTCGTAGGCCTTGCCGCCCCGTGCCTGCCCGAGCAGTGAGAACACGTGCCGGCGGCGCCCCGGATAATGCTCCTCGAACCACGCGCCCACGAGGTCGTCGAGCTCATGGGGCAGGCGCAGCAGCACGTAGTTCGCCTCCCGCGCCCCGTGCTCGCGGGCCTCGCCTAGGATCGTCTCGATCTCGTGATCGTTCAGCGAGGGGATGATCGGCGCCACGACCGCCATGACCGGCACGCCCGCCTCCGAGAGCGCCCGGATCGCGGCGAGGCGCTGCCGGGGATGGGGCGCGCGCGGCTCCATGCGCCGGGCCAGCTCGGGATCGAGGGTAGTCACCGAGATCGCCACCTTGACGAGACCGTTCGCGGCCATCCTCGCCAGCACGTCGCGATCGCGCAGGATCAGCATCGATTTCGTGACGATGCCTACCGGGTGCCGGCACCGTTCCAGCACCTCCAGCACGGCGCGGGTGACCCGGTGCTCCCGCTCGATCGGCTGGTAGGGGTCGGTGGCGGTGCCGAGCGCGATGGTGCGCGGCCGGTATCCCGGCGCCGACAGTTCCCGTTCGAGCAGCGTCGCAGCCTCGGGTTTCACGAACAGGCGCGTCTCGAAGTCGAGGCCCGGCGACAGGCCGACATAGGCGTGGTTGGGCCGGGCGAAGCAGTAGACGCAGCCGTGCTCGCAGCCCCGGTAAGGATTGATCGAGCGGTCGAAGCCGATATCGGGCGAGCGGTTGCGGGTGATGATCGAACGGGCACGCTCCGCGATCACCTCCGTGCGCAGGCGCGGGACCTCGTCGTCGCCCGCCCAGCCGTCGTCGAAGCCTGCGCGATGGCTCGGCTCGAAGCGGCCCTCTGGGTTGGCCGTCGCGCCCCGTCCGCGGCGGTCCGGCGCCTGCACGTCACCGCCTCTCATGCGACGCGCCGTCTCGACCGGATCGGGTAGCGAGCAGGGTTTGACGGTGATCACGGCTCCCCCGGCAGAACGAGCATTGAACGGAACATAAAGCGAACATTTCGCACCGTCGATGCTCAATTGGCGGGCATCGCACGAAAAAATCCCCCGTACCTCGCCGCAGGCACGGCCGAGAGGGGCCGATCGCCTTGGCGCGCCTGGAAAATAGTCTAAGGGCGCCGCATGATTACCGGCCTGATCCATGTGCGGCGGCCCGAGGCGCCGGACGCCGTCGAGCATCTGGCCGATACGCTGAGTGCCCTGGTCGAAGGCGTCGCGGCCGGACTGATCGGCGATGCCGTGATCGTGGCTCCGACCGCGAGCATGGCGCTCGACACGGTGGCGGAGGGATCGGGCGCCCGGCTGGTGCTGCATCCCGACGGCGCGAGCCCCTGGAGCGCCGGAGCGAACGTGGCGCGGCGCGACTGGATCCTGTGCCTGGAGGCGGGCGACATCCCGGCGGAGGGCTGGATCCGCGCACTCGACCGCTTCGTCGGCACCGCGCGGTCCGGATCCGACATGGCCCGCCTGCGCCGGCCCCATGCCGGCTTGCCCGGCCGCGTCGGCGCGGGCTGGGAACGCGTGGTCGGCGTGAAGCGTCCCCGCGCGGGTGATCTGGTGCGGCGATCGGCCCTGAACGGGAGCGCACCGTTCTCGCCCCGTATCCGGCCATGTTTGCTGCCGGCCCGTCTCGACCGGGCTTGAAGCCCGCCCGGCGTCAGCGCAGCCTTGCACTCCTCAGGGCTAGACCGAAGCTGAGTTCCGTCACCCCCTCCAGCGTGATGAGCCGGGCCGGAGGAGCGGGGAACGGGCCGGCAGCGGTTGCCGCACGCAGCGCCCGCGCGTCGAGAGCGGGCGAGCCCGAACTGCCTTCGACCTCGACCCCGTCGAGGCCACCGTCCGCCGTGATCCGCAACCGGATCGTGACCGTCCCGCCGGGGCTGCCCGCCTCGGGCCGATCCGCCCGAACGATCCGATCCACCACCGTGGACACCCAGGCGCGAACGCCGGTCTCCGGACGCGCCTGTACCGCACCGGCCCCCAGCGACAGGCAGAAGGCGAGGATGACACCGGCCGTGCGGACGCTCATGAAACCCCGGCGACGCGTTGAACGCCGACCAACGCCTCAACGGTCGAGTTGTGCCGCGGCAGAGCTTGCCCCGAACGGGGCGCCGGCGGACGCCCCTATACGATAAGACGGGCGGACTACATCCGCTTCTTCTTGGATTTCATCGTCTTGTTCTTCATTCCGCCGCCGGACTTACCGGACATCGTCGAGCCCGCCGCGCCGGACGGCTGCACGCCCGTGGCGTTCGATCCCGTCGCTGCCGTCCCGCCGCTCTGTGCCATGGCGGCCGTGCCGATCAGCAGGACCGCGGCCAGACCCATCACGAACTGCATTGCTTCGCTCCCTCTCGGTGACGGGATTTCAACAGGGCGATGCAGTCGAGGTTCCGCGTGGACCGGAGTTCATTATAGGTGCGACGCACCAATACTGGTCTCGGACGCGCCGTAACTGGACCTCAGACCGCCACGGTGGCGCCCCGGCGCAGATGCTCGTCCAAGCGCGGCAGGATCTCGACGAAATTGCAGGGCTTGTGCCGGTAGTCGAGCTGCGCCCCGAGAATGCCGTCCCAGGCGTCCTTGCAGGCGCCGGGCGAGCCCGGCAGCACGAAGACGTAGGTCGCCCGGATCACCCCGGCGGTCGCCCGCGACTGCAGGGTCGAGGTCCCGATCTTGTCGTAGGAGATCCTGTGGAACACGGCCGAGAAGCCGTCCATGCGCTTCTCGAACAGCGGCTCGACGGCCTCCGGCGTCACGTCGCGGCCGGTGAAGCCGGTGCCCCCCGTGGTGAGGATCACGTCGATGCCGGGATCGCGCGACCACGCCTCGACGCGTTCGCGGATCGCCACGATCTCGTCCGGCACGATGGCCCGGGCGGCGAGCCGATGACCCGCCCCCTCCAGGCGGCCGACCAGCGTGTCTCCGGAGCGGTCGTCGTCGGGCGTGCGCGTGTCCGAGACCGTGAGCACCGCGATGGCAAGGGGGATGAAGGCGCGTTCGGCGGTGTCGGTCATGGACGGGCTCGCGTGGAGAGGCGGTGCTTCGATATAGGGGCGAATCGCACGTGTGTTCACCGGTGCACGCGTGTGGCGCGCGGGGTCCGAGCCCCTTATACCCCCGGCCGACATATCCTGGCCGAGGCTTCCATGATCCCCCGTTACTCCCGCCCCGCGATGGTCGAGATCTGGTCGCCGGAGAGCCGCTTCCGGATCTGGTTCGAGATCGAGGCGCACGCCACCACCGCGCTCGCCGAGATTGGCGTCGTGCCCAGAGAGGCGGCGGAAAAAGTCTGGGCGAAGGGCCGCGACGCGGTCTTCGACGTGGCGCGCATCGACGCCATCGAGGCGGTGACCAAGCACGATGTGATCGCCTTCCTGACGCATCTCGCCGAGATCGTCGGCCCCGAGGCCCGCTTCGTCCACCAGGGCATGACCTCGTCGGATGTGCTCGACACCTGCCTCAACGTGCAGCTGGTGCGCGCCGCCGACATCCTGATCGCAGACGTCGACGCCCTGCTCCTCGCGCTGAAGCGCCGGGCCTTCGAGCACAAGCTGACGCCGACCATCGGCCGCTCGCACGGCATCCACGCCGAGCCCGTCACCTTCGGCCTCAAGCTCGCCCAGGCCTATGCGGAGTTCTCGCGAAACAAGGACCGGCTCATCGCGGCGAGACAGGAGATCGCGACCTGCGCGATCTCGGGTGCGGTGGGGACCTTCGCCAACATCGACCCGCGGGTCGAAGCGTACGTCGCCGAGAAGATGGGGCTCGCGGTCGAACCCGTCTCGACGCAGGTGATCCCGCGCGACCGGCACGCCATGTTCTTCGCCGTGCTCGGCGTGGTCGCGAGTTCCATGGAGCGGCTCGCTACGGAAGTGCGCCATCTGCAGCGCACCGAGGTGCTGGAGGCGGAGGAGTTCTTCTCGGAGGGCCAGAAGGGCTCTTCCGCCATGCCCCACAAGCGCAACCCGGTGCTGACCGAGAACATCACCGGGCTCGCGCGCATGGTGCGAGGATACGTGACCCCGGCCCTTGAGAACGTGGCGCTCTGGCACGAGCGCGACATCTCGCACTCGTCGGTGGAGCGCATGATCGGCCCGGACGCCACCGTGACCCTCGACTTCGCGCTCGCGCGGATGACCGGGGTGATCGACAAGCTGCTGATCTACCCCGAGCAGATGCGGAAGAACTTGGATCGGCTCGGCGGCCTCGTCCATTCGCAGCGCGTGCTGCTGGCGCTGACGCAGGGCGGTTCGTCGCGCGAGGACGCCTACCGGCTGGTCCAGCGCAACGCGATGCCGGTCTGGCGCGGCGAGGGCGACTTTCTGACGTTGCTCAAGGCGGACGCGGACGTCACGGCCGTCCTAAGGCCCGAGCAGATCGAGGAGTGCTTCGATCTGGGCTACCACCTCAAGCACGTCGATACGATTTTCGACCGGGTGTTCGGGGAGGCGTGAGTCCCGCGCCGGCCGATCCGCACGGAACCTGCATCGAGCCCGTCGCGCCAGGAACGAGAGCGAGTCCGAACACCATGTCCCGCACAGCCTACGTCAACGGCGAGTACCTGCCCCTCGATCAGGCCCGCGTGCCGGTGATGGACCGCGGCTTCCTGTTCGCGGACGGGATCTACGAAGTGGCCGCCGTGCTGGGCGGACGGCTCATCGACAATGCCGGCCATCTTGCCCGGCTGGAGTGCTCGCTCACCGAGATCGGCATCCCCAACCCGCACACCGCCGACGCATGGGAGCGGATCGAGGGCGAACTCGTGACCCGCAACCGGCTGGAGGAGGGCTTGGTCTATCTCCAGGTCACCCGGGGCGTGGCCGAGCGGGATTTCGCGTTCCCGCCGCCCGAGACCCCGGCGACCGTGGTGGGCTTCACGCAAGGAAAGCGCATCATCGACAACCCGCTGGCCGAGCGCGGCGCCGCGGTGATCACGGTTCCCGACATCCGCTGGGCGCGGCGCGACATCAAGTCGGTGGCGCTGCTGGCCCAGGTCCTCGCCAAGCAACAGGCCAGTGCGGCCGGGGCGGCGGAAGCCTTCATGGTCGAGGACGGCACGATCACCGAGGGCTCGTCCTCCACCGCCTTCATCGTCACCGAGGGTGGTACGATCCTGACCCGCCCGCTCTCGAACGCCCTGCTGCCGGGCATCACCCGACGGGCGGTGATCACGCTCGCCGCCGAGTTCAGGTTGCGGCTGGAGGAGCGGGCGTTTTCCGTCGAAGAGGCCCACGACGCCGCGGAGGCGTTCTACACCAGCGCCTCGGCCTTCGTGATGCCGGTGGTCTCGATCGACGGCCGCCCCCTCGGAGACGGTCGCCCCGGCCCGATCGCGCGCCGCCTGCGGGAGCTCTACGTCGCCTTCGCTCAGGCGTGCGGCTGACGCCCAGACGCGTCTGCCGGAACGCTCCGGCCCTCCGTCCCGTTGGACCACGAACCGTCTCGCCACCGGAGGAAGCCCGTGCTGCATCGTCTGCCCATCGTCCTCGCCGCCGTGCTCGTCTCCACGGTAGCGCTCGCGCAGGACCCATCCGTGTCGCAGCGAGGCCAGGACAGCGCTCCGACGCTGCCTCCGCCGAGTGAGCAGGTGCCGGAGCGGATCCGGCCGCAAACCGATGGATCCGGCGGCACGCTGAGCGACAAGCTCGAACGCTCCGACGGCGTGATCAAGCCGCCGACCGGGGTCGATCCCGAGATCAGGACGATCCCCCCCGGCAACACCGGCAGCGAGATGCCGGTGATCAAGCCGCCGGGCGACGCCAAGTAGGAACAGGCCTGAACGGGCAGCGCGGGTCGCGCCGGTCGCAGGCTCGGAACGTCGCTTGACTCCGCCCCCGCCCATCGCCCAAGACCCCGACGCTGACCCCCGGCTCCCGAGCCGGGGTTTTCGCGCGTGTCATGAGGTTCGACGGGATCACCCCGCAGCGAAACCCCGCGCGTTCACGTGAGACAGGTGAGACCTTCATGGCGAACGTCGTCGTCGTAGGCGCCCAGTGGGGCGACGAGGGCAAGGGCAAGATCGTCGATTGGCTGTCGGAACAGGCCGACATCGTCGTGCGCTTCCAGGGCGGTCACAATGCCGGTCATACCCTCGTGGTGGGCGAGGCGGTCTACAAGCTCTCCCTGCTGCCCTCGGGCGTGGTGCGGCCGAATACGCTGGGCGTCATCGGCAACGGCGTCGTGCTCGATCCCTACGCGCTGATCGCGGAGATCGACCGGCTCGCCGGCCAGGGCGTGAAAGTAAGCCGCGACAACCTGCGCGTGGCCGACAACGCCACCTTGATCCTGTCGCTCCACCGCGAGCTCGATGCGCTTCGCGAGGACGGAGCGCCGGGGACCAAGATCGGCACGACCAAGCGCGGCATCGGCCCGGCCTACGAGGATAAGGTCGGCCGGCGCGCCATCCGCCTGATGGACCTGTCTGAACTCGACACCCTCCCCCCGAAGATCGAGCGCCTGCTCGCCCACCACAACGCCCTGAGACGCGGCTTCGACCTGCCCGAGATCTCGGAGACCGCGATCTACGACGAACTCGCCGGCATCAGTGACCGGGTGCTGCCCTACCTCGATACCGTGTGGAGACTGCTCGACGACGCAAGGCGAGCGGGCAAACGCATCCTGTTCGAGGGCGCCCAGGGCGCACTGCTCGACGTCGATCACGGCACCTATCCCTTTGTGACCTCCTCCAACACCGTGGCCGGACAGGCCGCCACGGGATCGGGGCTCGGCCCCCGCGCGGTGGGCTACGTGCTCGGCATCGCCAAGGCCTACACTACCCGCGTCGGTGAAGGCCCGTTCCCGACAGAGTTGCACGACGAGATTGGCCAACGCATCGGCGAGCGCGGCCACGAGTTCGGCACCGTGACCGGGCGCAAGCGCCGTTGCGGCTGGTTCGACGCCTGCCTTGTGCGCCAGACCGTGAAGACCTCGGGCATCGACGGTATCGCCCTGACCAAGCTCGACGTGCTCGACGGGTTCGAGGAAATCCGCGTCTGCATTGCCTACGACCTCGACGGCAAGCGCCTCGACCACCTGCCTGCGGGACAGGCGGCCCAGCATCGCGCGGTGCCGGTCTACGAGACAGTGCCCGGCTGGACAGATACCACGGCCGGCGCCCGCTCCTGGGCGGAGCTTCCGGCGGAGGCGGTGAAGTACGTGCGTCGGATCGAGGAACTGATCGGGGCGCCGGTAGCCCTGCTCTCGACCTCGCCGGAGCGCGACGACACCATCCTGATGCACAGTCCCTTCGAGGATTGAGGCAGGCACACCGGCCGGGGCGACGTACGGGGAACGGATCGAACCACGATGGCGGACTATTATCCGTTGCTGGCGCGGGCGCTCGATGCGATGCCCGATCGTTCGCCGGCCCTGCGCAACGCCGTCTACGAGCGGGCGCGCGGCGCGCTGGTGGCGCAGTTGCGTACCCTCGATCCGCCCATCCCCGAGTCGGACATCGAACTGGAACGCCGCGCCTTGAACGCCGCCATCGCGCGGCTCGAAGCGGATTACGACACGCCTCCCGTGCCGGAGGATGCACAGTACCGATCGGAACCTGCCCCCCTCCCGCCGGTCGAACCACTTACCCCATCGGCCGTCGAACCCGCTCTCGCCCCGCCGCCGTTCCACGAGGAGCCGACGCCGCCCGCCCGGCCCGAGCCGGCGATTTTTCCGCCTGCCCCTCCCCTCGACTTCGCTCCATCCGAACCTGCGCCGCCCCGGGACGTCGTCTCCTTCGCCGCCCCCTCGCGGCCGGCGAAGGCTGAAGAGGCCAACCCGGTTGCCGCCGAGGCCGGCAACGCCACCACAGTCGAGACTGATCGACTGGAGGTGGCTCCGGGGGATGCAATCGTTCTAGGAACGCCGGAGCCCGAACCCGGCACCGTTCGCCAGAGGCCGCGGCTCGACGTGGTAGCCCCGCGCACCGGCCGATCGCGCCTGCTGCGCAACGTCTTCGTCGGCGCCGTCCTCGCCCTCGTGATCGGGTTGATTGCGGTCGCAGCGTTCCTGCTGCGCGACAAACCTTCCGATTTGGCCTCGGGCGTTCAGGACACCCAGGACAGCGCGGGCGATACGGCGGATTCCAAGTTCTCCGAGCGCGTCGGCGGCGAGCGGGTCGAGCCCGAGCGGCGTCCGCCTATCCCGGCCACCGCGACGCCGACGGCACCGGTCGTCGGCCAAGGCGAGGTCACTGTAGCCCAGCGCGCCCATCTTCTCGAAGAGAACACGGCCGATCCGAAGGCCGAGCCCGCCATGGTGCCCGGCCGCGTGGTCTGGCGGCTCGATGTCGTCAACGGCGAGCAGGGTCAGCCGCTGCAGACCGTGGTACGGGCAACCATCGACGTGCCGGACGCCAATATGTCCCTAGCGATGACGATCCGAAAGAACACGGACGCGACGCTGCCAGCCTCTCACACCGTCGAACTGGCCTTCACCACCACCGGAGCCGAGGCGGCCAAGCGGTCGGTGGAGAACATCGGCCTGCTCGCGCTCAAGGACAACGAGCAGGGACGCGGCTCCAACGTGTCCGGCCTGCCGGTGCGGGTGCGCGAGAACCTGTTCCTGATTGGCCTGTCGTCGCTGAAAGGCGATGTCGATCGCAACACCGACCTTCTGCTGCACAGGCCCTGGTTCGATCTCGCGTTGAAGTACGTCTCCGGTCCGCGGGCGATCCTGACCTTCGAAAAAGGCAACGTGGGCGACCAAGTGCTGAAGAACGCCTTCGACGCTTGGCGCGACTGAACCAAAGGGCCGCCCCGTCGGCTGACGGCGCGGCCCACGATCTCGTTGCTCCGGAGCGTGGCGGCGCCGCCGCTCAGGCGCGGACTTCGGCCCTGGGCATCTCGCGGGTGGCGAGGTTGCGCTTGACCGCCTCCTGGATCTTCTCGAATGCCCGCACCTCGATCTGGCGCACGCGCTCGCGCGACACGCCGAACTCGCCGGACAGGTCCTCCAGGGTGATCGGGTCGTCGGCCAGACGCCGTGCCTCGAAGATGCGTCGCTCGCGGGCGTTGAGCACGCCGAGCGCGTCGCGCAGGGCCGAGAGGCGGTTCTGCCCCTCTTCCTCGCGTGCGACCACGGTCTCCTGGCTCGGTGTGTTGTCGACGAGCCAGTCCTGCCACTCGCCCTCGCCCTCCTCACGCAGGGGCGCGTTGAGCGAACTGTCGCCCGACAGGCGGCGGTTCATATCGACGACCTCCTGCTCCGGCACGCCGAGGGAGGTCGCGATCGACTTGACCTGATCAGGGCGCAGGTCGCCTTCCTCGAAGGCGGAGATCCGGCCCTTGGCCTTGCGAAGGTTGAAGAACAGCTTCTTCTGGTTGGCGGTCGTACCCATCTTCACGAGCGACCACGAGCGCAGGATGTATTCCTGGATCGCCGCCTTGATCCACCACATCGCGTACGTCGCGAGGCGAAAGCCCTTGTCCGGATCGAAGCGCTTGACGGCCTGCATGAGGCCGACGTTGCCCTCCGACACCACTTCGCTGATCGGCAGGCCGTAGCCGCGATAGCCCATGGCGATCTTGGCGACGAGGCGCAGATGGGACGTCACCAGCCGATGGGCTGCGTCGCGGTCTCCCCCGTCGCGCCAGTTCTTGGCCAGCGTGAACTCCTCCGTCGGCTCCAGCATCGGGAACTTGCGGATCTCGTCGAGATAGCGCGAAAGGCCACCCTCGTTGGCGAGCACGGGCATTGCGCCTGCCATGGACACCTCCTTCAACGGCCCCCCATCCGGGCGGGCACTTCAGCGAACGGCCGCTCTCTTGAGCCGACCCACCGCCATCCCAAGTCTACTGGGACGACGCGGCATCCGGTAGAGGCCGCCCGACGATCATGTGCTCGACAACGCGCGAACCGGACCGAATGTCACCGTCTCATGACGGGGCAGCGAGTCGCGGTGCCGAAGCGCACCGTCCTTCCGCTTGACTGCGGCATGGAGGCAACGCCGCCGTCAGCCGTCCCCCTCCAGCGCCGAGACCAGCGCCGTGAGGTCCGAGGGAAGCGGGCTCTCGAAGCGCAGCGGTTCGCGGGTGCGGGGATGAGCGAAACCCAGCAGGGTCGCATGCAGGGCCTGACGCCGGAGCGCCGCCAGGACGCCGCGGGCCTCCTCGCCCAGCAGCGACGCCTTGGTCTTGAAGGCTCCCCCGTAGACGGGATCGCCGAGCAGCGGATGGCCGACATGACTCAGATGCACCCGGATCTGATGCGTCCGTCCGGTTTCCAGCTGGCACCTGACCAGGGCGACACGCCCGGCCGGATCGACCGGTCCCTCCACCCGGTAGTGCGTCACGGCATGACGGCCCTCGCCTTCGCGCACCACCGCGATCTTCTCACGGTTGTGACGGCTGCGGGCCAGATCGGTGCGGATCGTGCCGCTCCGGACATCCGGCACGCCCCAGACGAAGGCGAGGTAGGCCCGCTCCAGCGGCCCAGTCCGGCCGTGGTCGGCGAACTGCTTGGTCAGGCCCTGATGCGCCCGGTCGTTCTTGGCGACCACCAGCAGGCCGCTGGTGTCCTTGTCGATGCGATGCACGATGCCGGGCCGTCGCACCCCGCCGATGCCAGAAAGGCTTTCGCCGCAATGGGCGATCAGCCCGTTGACCAGCGTCCCCGCCTCGTGGCCCGGGGCCGGATGCACCACGAGACCGGCCGGCTTGTCGATCACGACGAGATCGTCGTCCTCATAGACGATGGCCAGATCGAGATCCTGGGCGACCGGCTCGGCCGCGCGCGCCACCGGCACGGACACGTCGAGCCGGCTCCCGGCCGCGACCTTGCGCGAGGCGTCGAGGGACACGATCCCGTCGCAGCGCACCTGTCCCTCGCGCACCAGCGCCTGAAGGCGCGAGCGAGAGAGGTCCGCAAAGCCCCGTGCCAGCACGCGATCGAGCCGTTCGGGCGTGCCCTCCCCGACCACGAGCGTGCGCATGTCCGGCGTATCCGCCTCGTCCATCACCTATTCCGTCTCGTCGTGAGCTGTCGCGGGGGTCGGACCACCGAAAGGGCAATCGCGGCTACAAAGCCCTTGCCCCGCTGGAATGGCGTCGCTATACGATCGCCCACCGGCCGGATAGCTCCCTTCGCTTCCCGCCCGGCGGTAGAAGACAGCGCCCATCGTCTAGCGGTTAGGACAGGTCCCTCTCACGGATCAGACCGGGGTTCGATTCCCCGTGGGCGCGCCACTGAACCGCTACGGGTTTCCCGGAGGCTCCAACTCTTGAGAGGATGGAGCCATGACGAAACGCAGCACACCCTTTTCGCCTTGTCCGTGAGCGCGCGGTCCGGATGGTGTTCGACCATCCAGTCGAGCACGGCTCGCAATATGAGGCGATCCGCTCGATCGCGTCCAAGATCGGCTGCTCGGGCGAGACCCTGTGGAACTGGGTCCGGCAAGCCGAGCGGGACCAAGGCCAGCGGGCCGGCCCGACGATGGACGAGCGCGGGCGGATCAAGGCGCTGGACCGCGAGAACCGCGAACTCCGGCAGGCCAACGAGATCTCGAGGAAGGGATCGGCCTATTGTGCGATGGCCGAGCTCGACCGCCGGTCACGGACATGATCACCTCCATCGACAAGCACCGTGCAGTCGCGCCAGCGGCAGCCTGAGGTGCGCACGTGCCGGATACCGGGGAGGACTTGCCGGTCATCGTTCCGCCCCGGCCCGGGCTGGTTCTCGGACATGAGCGGTTCCGTCACCGCCCACGGCTCGTCCGGGAGCCGGAACAGGTCTGCCGTCGCTACCTCCGTGCTGCAAACGGAGTCTCCGGATCACGAAACCAGTGCTCTCGCAACGCCTCGGTCCGGTTCTCACCGTAGGCGATTCCTCAATGGTGTGCAGGCCGGGACCGCGGCCTCAGCCCCGAAAGCTGTCCCGGACCCAGCGCGTGGCCTGCTCCAGCGTGTCGAAAATGGGCGCCCTGACGCCGTTCAGCCTGCCGAACCCCGCCTCCAGGAACCAGCCGGTCGTCTCCCCGTGCTCGGGTGCGTCGAGATGGACAAGGATCCCCACGAGCAGGCCGTTGGCGACGATGAGCATGCCGTCCCGGTCCGGGCTGTTGGTATCGACCGCCACGGGCTGCAGCAGCACCAGCGTCTCGACGTTGCCCCGTCCGGTCATCCCTCAGCCCTCTTCGCTTCGACCCGGCCACGTCATGCGACGGCGCTCGCCCCAGCGCGTGTTGCGAAGATGCAGGTAGTTCGGGGTGAACCGGCAGAAGGCCTGGAGGCGCTTCAGATCGAGGATGGTGAGGACGCGCCCCTTCAGGTTGATCAGGCCTAGCGCCCTGAGTTCACGCAACGTGCGGTTCACGTGCACGCTGGACAGACCCATCGTCTCGGCGATCTCGGACTGGGTGAATGGGAACTCGAAGCTGTCGTCGGTGACGCGGCCCACCACGTCCAGCCGCATGTGCAGCTCGCAGAAAAGGTGGGCGATGCGCTGGTCGGGGGACCGCGCCCCCATATTGACGAGCCACTCCCGCAGGACGGCGCCGTCCACCAGCGCGCACCACAGGAAGGTGCGCGTGATGTTGGGATACCGGGTGGTGATGTCGTCGATGGCCTTGCGCGGGATATCCACCACCTGACAGGCCGAGATGGTGCCGATGTTGTGGTCCATCTCGTCGAGGATGAAGACGTTCAGGTCGCAGAAATCGCCCGGCACCAGATAGGCCATGATCTGGCGCTGGCCGTCGGGCAGGACCTTGTAGCGACAGGCGAAGCCGTCGAGGATCAGGAGGACCTTGTCGGGCTCGTCGCCCTCCCGGATCAGATCGACGCGGGCGCCGACCTGCCTGATCCTGGGAACCAGATCGTTCAGCGCACGGCGGTCCGCGTCGGACAGTTCGTCGTAGCTCTCGAGCTTCCGCGTCAGAGCGTTCTGCATCAGCCATCAATCAGTATCAGGTCGATCTATGTTTTGTCCGAAACCGGACAGCAATCCACCTCATATGACCAGTTCCACGGGAATATTTCCGAGAAAACCGGCTGACTTTACCCAATGTTATTAATGTTTTGCGTGACGAGGCGCAGCACAAGACGGCCTGCCTTCCTGCGTCGGCGAGCCCGCCACCCCACCCCAGGACGAGGGGGAGGATGGGAGTACCGCGGGTACGGCCCTCGGTGTCGTGGACCATTGCGTCGACGTCGCCGGCGGACCGTCCATCGCTGTCGGGAGGTCCGCGCGCACCCACGCGGAATGTCCGACCATCTGCCGCATCGCTCGGCATCATCTGCTTTTGATTCATGCATCCAGACGCGTCAAATGAAAGATACGCCCGTCGGTTTCGGCCCGATAAGCTGCTCATCGTTCACAGGGAGATGACGCGGTGAATCAACACGCAGCAAGACCGATGGAGTTCTGGCGAGACATGGATCGGATCGTCTCGAAGAAGGTCGAGAGTGCTTTGGGCAAGAACCAAGACGTCCGCGAACCCGTGATCGAGTACCTGCGCGAGCTTGAGGTGCTGGCCCGGCAAGCCTGCCATCGTCGCGAGACCATCCAGATCCTGGGATCGGGACGCAGACTCCTCGGCGACCGGACGATCATCGGAACGTCCGACGGCCCGTTCGCGCATACGCTGGGCCTGGAGCCGTGATCGACGGGGCCGGCGCGGTCGTGCTGGGCGGCCTGTTTGCGCTAGGCTGCATCGCCATCCACGTCCTGCGGGGGCATGCGCGGAGGCTGACGCCGGTCCTGAGCCTCGTGGTGATCTGCCTCGGCCCGTTCACCGGACTGGTGGCCCTGGCCCTCGGAACGGCCCACCGGCAGGAGCACGCCGGCCCGGCCCCGGCGTCTGCTCCGGTGGCTCGTGGGCCGATCGCTCCCGATCCACCGGCGGCCTACGGCTTCCAATGAGCGGCGGCTGCCGGCACACCCCGTCGCCGGCCGACACGCGACCCCACCGGGAAGACCCCGCATGCCGATCCTCGTCTTGCTCCTCACCATGGGGACGCTCGCCACATCCGCGCTCGCCGGCCCCCTGGACACCACTCATGCGGACGGTGAGGGCCCGGCCTCGGCCGACGGCACCATTTCCTCGGACGATGGTCCCAACGCATCGGGCGGCATCTCGCTACCGGAGCAGGATGCGAGCCCGGACGGATCGTCCGAGCGCCCCGACATGCCCGAGGGCCAAGCCGACCCGAGCAAGTGACGGCCCCCGATCACGGGGCGCGCCGGAACGCGGCCCTGCCCCGCGTTTCATTTTGCAGCGCAACATGAAATCTCGGAGACCGTTGATCTCACGCACCCCTCGCATCGCTCCGTGAGGGACGGCATCGGGTCGATCGTCCGCCGGGCGACCCCGCGATCCCGCCGCCTCACCGAAGGATATTTTCGATGCGCCTCGTCCCGATCCTCACCACCGTCGTCCTGGCGCTCGCGCCGCTCCCCGCCCTCGCCTCCTCCTGCGCCGAGCAGATCGGCACGATAGAGCGCCGGCTCGACAGCGCCGGTGCGGTGCAGGTCACCGGATTGCAGGCCGGCCACAGCCTGCGCACCGGCTCGCCCCGCGGCCTCTCGGAGGGCCGGCCCGACGCCCCAAGCGATCCCGACACGGTCTCGACCGCCGACCACGTGGCGATGGCCAGGACCCTCATCGTCCGGGCTGCCGACGAGGACCGGCGGGGCGACAAGCGCGCCTGCGAGGACACCATGACCGAGGCCAAGGGCATGATCGGCGCGCTGCCGTGATCGTCCTACGCGATACCGACGCCTCCTCGGCGACGGCTCCCGCGTCGGTCGGTCGATCGCGCACGCCGCCCTCGCTGGAGCGGCGATTCGCGACTCTCGCGGGCGTGCGGGACTACCAGCTCTCCGTTCCCTCCGGATACGCGGGGCAGGCCGTGCCGCTCGTGGTGATGCTGCACGGCTGCCACCAGACGCCGCGCGACTTCGCCCTCGGCACCCGGATGGACGAGTTGGGCGAGGAGTTCGGATGCTTCGTCGCCTATCCCGACCAGCCGCGCTCGGCCAACCTGTCGCGAAGCTGGAACTGGTACCGCCCCGGCGACCAACTCCGCGACCGGGGCGAGCCGTCGATCCTAGCGGGGATCACGCGCCGGATCATGCAGGACTACGCGGTGGATCCCGCCAGGGTCTACGTGGCGGGCCTGTCGTCGGGCGGAGCGGCGGCTGCGATCATGGCGCAGGCCTACCCGGACCTCTACGCCGCCGTGGGCATCCATTCCGGGCTCGCAGGCGGCGCTGCCGCGACCATGGCCGCCGCCTTCGGCGCCATGCGCAACGGCGCCCCGATCCGCCCGCCGCGGGCGATCCGGCCGCTGCCGACCATCGTGTTCCATGGCGACCGCGACCGGACGGTCTCTCCCGTCAACGGCGATCAGGCGATCGCGCAGGCGAGGCCGGCGGGGGACCTGCGCGCCTGCGTCGTGCGGGGGCATGCGGCGAGCGGGATGGCCTACACGCGCACGGCGCTGACGGATGCGTCGGGCTTGAGCGTGTCGGAGCAGTGGCTGCTGCACGGCGCCGGCCACGCCTGGGCCGGGGGGAGTCTGGCGGGCTCCTACACCGATCCGAAGGGCCCGGACGCGAGCCGCGAGATGCTCCGGTTCTTCCTGTCCCACGTGAAGACGGATGGGCCGCGCGAACACTGACCTTCACAACACACTCCGCGCGGCGGACGGTTCACCGGATCAGCACCACGGCCTTATGATCGTAGCGACCGCCCTCGACGTTGCGAGCGATGAAGTCGGCGACGTCCGCCCGCGCGATGATGCCGTTGCGCCAGGATGACGGGTCTTCGAGGATCCTGTACCGGCCCGTCTTCGGTCCGCCGGTGAGCACGCCGGGCCGGACGAAGGTCCAGTTCAGGCCGCTCCGGCGGATGCGCATCTCCTGAGCACCCTTGTCGTCGTAGGCCCGTCCGAACACCAGCCGGAACGGTACCCGCTGCAGGACGCCGATCGCCGCGTCGCTGTCGCCCGCCCCGAAGCCGGTCACCGCCACAAGGCGGCGCACGCCTCGCTTCTCCATCACCGGCACCAATAGGTTCGTGGCATCCGAGAACAAGTGCACCGGTCTGAACAGGTTGCGGAACGGCACGCCCAGCGCCTGGACCACGACGTCCACCCCGTCGAGCGCCGCCTCGATGTCGCCGGTCTTCAGCGCGTCGCCCGGGAACAGTTCGAGGTTCGTGTCGGTCACCCCGATCCCGGCGGCCGAGCGCGCGAAGGCGCGCACGCGGTGCCCGGCCGCCAGGACCGCCTTGACGGTCTCCAGGCCGATACCGTTGCTGGCGCCGACGACGAGGACATGGGCCATGGGACGCTCCTAAAAATCCGCTTCGACCTGAGGAAAGCGCTTTTGGGGGTGTAGGTGCCGGAGGCTGCTCATCAGACATAGATGCCTCGCACCGTGGGGCCTCAGGCCGCCCTCACCCGGACCGGCACGGACTTCGCTGCCGGCACCTTGCTGCGCTCGCCGTGATGCCACAGCGGGATCAGCGGGTTGCACTCCGGATAGTACCCCCCGAGGCAGCCGAGCGGGATGTCGTAGGCCAGCACCCGGAACCCCTTCACCTCGCGCGCGATGCCGTCGCTGGTGGCGCCCACCAGATCGACGGTCTGAGCGTCGCGAAAGCCCAGCCGCGCGATGTCGGCGCGGTTCATGAATAGCACCATGCGCGTGCCCTTCACCCCCCGGAAACGGTCGTCGTAGCCGTAGATCGTGGTGTTGAACTGGTCGTTCGACCGCATGGTGATGAGGCGCATCACCTCCGGATCGTCCTGCTCGGTGTCGGGGTCGGCGGAGAGGCCGCGCGGCACGATGAAGTTCGCCTTGCCGGTGTCGGTCTTCCAATCGCGGGTCGTGGCCGGGAGGGGGCGGCGGAAGCCGCCGGGCGTCCACATCCTCGCGTTGAAGTCCTTGAATTGGTCCGGGTAGGTCGCCTCGATGGCGTCGCGCACGCTGGCGTAGTCGCTGCCCCAGCGGTCCCAGTCGATCGCGGGGTTGGGCGGTAGGGTGGCCTTGGCGATCCCGGCGACGATGCGGGGCTCCGACAGGAGATGCGGGCTTGCGGGTTCGGCGTAGCCCTTCGAGCCATGGATACAGGCGGTCGAGTCCTCCATCGCCACGGACTGGCGTCCGCCGACCTGCCGGTCGATCTCGATGCGCCCGAGGCAGGGCAGGATGTAGGAGATCTCGCCGTGGATCAGGTGGTTGCGGTTGAGCTTGGTCGAGATTTGCACGGAGAGGCGTAACCGCTTCCAGGCCTCTTCCATCATCACCGTCTCGGGCACCGCGCGGATGAAATTCCCGCCGAGCGCCACGAACGCGCGGACCGAGCCGTCGATGACGCCCTCGCAGGCCTCCACCGTATTCATCCCGGTCTCCATCGGCGGCTCGAAGCCATAGAGTTCTTTGAGCCTGTCGTTGGGCACGAGCTCGGGTTTCTCGGTGATGCCCACCGTGCGCTGCCCCTGGACGTTCGAGTGCCCGCGCACCGGGCAGATGCCGGAGCCCAGCCGCCCGATGTTGCCGCGCAGCAGCAGCAGGTTGACCAAGGCCTGCACCGTCTCGACGCCCATCCGGTGCTGGGTCAGGCCCATGCCATAGATGCCGATCGTCGCCTTGGCCCGGCCGTAGGTGCGCGCCACCTGCTCCAGCGCCGCCCGGGTCAGGCCCGACAGGTGCTCTAGCTCATCCCAGGTCCGGGAGCGCACGGACTCAGCGAAAGCCTCGAAGCCGTGGGTGTGTTCGGCGATGAAGGCAGTATCGATCAACCGTTGTCCACCGGTCTTCTGAGCGGCGGCGTCGGCCTCGAGCAGCGCTTTGCAGACTCCGTAGATCGCCCCGAAGTCGCCGCCGGCCTTGACCTGCAGGTATTGCGACGAAATCCGAGTCTCCGAGCGGGTCAGCATCTCCAGGGGGGCTTGGGGGTTGGTGAAGCTCTCAAGCCCGCGCTCGCGGAACGGGTTGAAGGTGATGATCGGGACGCCGCGCTTGCTCGCCTCCTGGAGCGGATGCAGCATGCGGGGGGCATTCGAGCCGGGGTTCTGGCCGAAGAACAGCAGGCAGTCGGAGTGTTCGAAATCCTCCAAGAGCACGGTGCCGACCGGGGAGCCGATGCTCTCGGGCAGTGCCACGGATGTCGATTCGTGGCACATGTTCGAGGAGTCCGGCAGGTTGTTGTTGCCGTAGAGCCGGGCCAGCAGACCCCACATGTACGAGGTTTCTAGCGACGCACGGCCAGAAGCATAGAACACCGTAGATTTGGGCTCGCACACCTTCAGTTCGGCCCCAATCTCGGCGAACGCGGCATCCCAGGATACCGGGACGTACTTGTCCGTGGCCGGATCCCATCGCATCGGCTCGGTCAGACGCCCTTCTTCCTCAAGGTCGTAGTCGCGCCATCCCAGCAGTTCGGTCACGGTGTGCTTGGCGAAGAAGTCCCGGGTCACGCGCTTGCGGGTAATTTCCCATGCCGTGGCCTTGGCGCCGTTCTCGCAGTACTCGAACACGGAAGGCTTGCCGGGCTTCGCCCAGGCGCAGCTCACGCACATGAAGCCGTCGGGCTTGTTCTGATGCATCAGCATAGAAGCGCCTGACAGAGGGATCTGTTCGCGCAGCAAGATCTCGGTCAGCGACTTGGCCGACCCCCAGCCACCCGCCGGGCTCTCGTAGGGCTTGATCGTGACGCGCTCGGTCATGCGGAGATCTGCCTTTGGTAGAATGGTACGAGCGAGGACGCCGGACGTCGTCGCCCACCCACCGGCAATCGCAGTGGGACGACGATTGTTTCACGTCTTGGATGCGACGGTTCGCGCCAATCCATGCCTCGTCGGACGGCCGATCGCAGAATACGATCGGACTCATCCCATCATGACGCATCACCGCGCCCAGGACCGCGCTGATCGTCCATAATTGCGATGCACGTGAACGACCCGACGACTATGCTGTATTTCGTCGAGAAGCGCATCATTTGATCGGTAAGCGTCGATTCGATCGATCTACCCATTTGCAACCCATAGCTCATGATGCGGGGCCGCTTCGTCGGCCGGGTGACGCGGCACGCTCATGGAGCGACCGCACGGATACCATGGAGTCCGCGGGCAGCGGCCTGATCCCGCTCGCTTCGGTCTCGACGGGCATCGAACGGATCGGGAGGATGCCTGTGATCGAGGCCATCGTCGTCCTCGCGTTCGCATGCGTCGCTTTGCTGCTGTCCGCGATGATCGTTCTCGGGCTTCCTCCGTTCCAGGGGTGAGTGCTCCAACGCCTCCGACGATCCCTGTCGCCGGGGCGGACGGATGCCCGTCATTCCACTGACCCAGGAGATCCCCCTTGAACGCCAGCCTGCCGGACCCGACGCGGCTACTGATCGTCTATTATTCCCGCAGCGGCTCGGTCGAGACGCTCGCCCGAGCCATGGCCGAGACCGGTCGCGAGATCGGGGCGGAAGTGCGCGTGCGTCGCGCCCGAGAGGTCGCCGACCCGGACGCCATGGCCAAGGTATCGGGCTGGCAGGAGAGCGCGGCCCGCCAGAATGCGCTCTATCCGTGCCCGACCCACGACGATGCGGAATGGGCCGACGCGATCCTGTTCGGGACGCCGTGCTACTTCGGCGCCATGGCCACGGAATTGAAGAACTTCCTCGATCAGCTCGGGCCGCAGTGGAAGCGGGGTGCGCTCGCCGGGAAAGTGGGCGGGGCCTTCGCCACGGCCTCGTGGCCGCATGGCGGGTCGGAGGTCGTTACCCTGTCGCTCTACGCCCCCATGGCGCATCTCGGCATGGTCGTCGTACCGCCGGGTTACACCGACCCGGCAATGCTGGAAGCGGGCTCGCCCTACGGGGCATCGGCCATCGTGGGAGCCGAGAACGGCGACCCGCGAAGTGAGGATCTCGACGCTGCCCGCCATCAGGTTCGCCGGACGATGGCGGTGGCTCGAGCCCTGGTGGCGGCGGGGGAGATTCCCGGACGCACGTGAGGGGTGCGGCGACAGAAGCGGCCTCCCCCGAACGAGCCGCGTCGTCAGCACCGTCTTGCTCGACGATAGCCGTCCGGGCGGCAGGACAAATGTTGCCCAACGGACAGAAAGCTGTCCGGCGCAATCATTTGATCGGGCGTCGTCCGCTCGCTCGTGGTGAAAGGCGAAATAGTCCGTCCGCCGAGGTCAGGCGTGCGTCTCGCGGCCAGTCCGGACGCGACGAGTCTCGACGCGTGATCGCATCCACGGATGCGAGCGAGGCAGGCGGCCATCGCGTGAAGGCGGGGACGAGGACGCATCAGGCGTCCGACTCGGCCCGATCGAGACGTTCACCGGCCGACGCACCTCCCCATCCAGCAGGAATACAGGAGTTACCGCATGGCCGTCATCACGGAGAATCCTTCAGCCCTCCCCGGGCGACCGAACGCCGATCGGGGCGTCGTCGACCGCGACGGGCCGCGCACCAGTCCGGTCACGCCCGCCGAGGACATGCGTACGGTGATGCTGCACTCCGTGTCCTGGGGGGCGGTGTTCGCGGGTGCCGTGATGGCGCTGATCACCCAGGTCATCCTGAACATGCTGGGGCTGGGCATCGGCCTGTCCACCGTCGATCCCATGGGTGACGGCACGCCGGCTGCGAGTTCGCTCGGGCTCGGGGCGGGCCTGTGGTTCGTTCTCTCCGGGGTCGTGGCGGCGGCTGCCGGCGGCTACTTCGCGGGGCGGCTTTCGGGCAAGCCCTCCACCGCGACGGCGGGCTACCACGGCTTGCTCGCCTGGGCGGTCTCGACGCTGGTGGTGCTCTACATGCTGTCGTCTGCCGCCAGCGGCCTCGTCAGCGGGGCGCTCGGCACGGCCACCTCCGCCATCGGCGGCGTCGGCAACGCGGCGGGCGGGTCGATCTCCACCCTGGCCCAGGCCGCCGCCCCCTCGCTCTCCAGGCTGTCGGATCCGTTCTCGGGGATCGAGGCGAATGTGCGTAGCTCCACCGGCTCCGACCCGGCCGCACTGAAGGACGCCGCAGTCACCGCCATGCGCGCGGCCGTCTCGGGTGATGCCGGCCAGCAGGCCGCGGCGCAGGAGAAGGCGGCGCAGGCGCTGGCCAAGGCCCAGTCCATCCCGGTCGAGCAGGCCCGGACGCAGGTCGCGCAGTACACCCAGCAGTTCAAGGACACGGTGGCCTCTGCCAAGGAGCAGGCGAAGCAGGCCGCCGACGCCACCGCGCGCCGGGTCTCGCAGGGGGCCTTGTTCGGGGCCCTCGCCCTGATCTTCGGCGCGCTCGTTTCGTTCCTCGCCGGCCGCGGCTCGGCGCTCGATCCCACCGTCAGCCGCGCTCCGGCCCAGCCCGCGGCGGTCAGCCGGGCGTGAGCTGCAGCGGTTCCCGCCACGGCCCCGCCCCTTTCGTCGCTCCTGCCCTCGTTCGAAAGCCCGGCGGCCGTGACTCTCAGTTTAGCCTTACCCTCGTCGCCGCGACCCTATTGGTCGTCTCGCTATCCCAGGCGCGGGACAACTCCGACATGGACGGCGGCCCTGCAGCGATTGTGTTCGACGGACTGCACCTGCCTGGGCAACGGCCTCAGTCCGCAGGGTACCGAGATTTTGGTCGGCTTCCGGAAGAATATCCGCGAGGTCTCGCCAGGCTGCCGGGCGGCCTCGCCGAACACACCTGGACCGGGCCGGGGTATCCCACCCGCTTACCGTAAGTCTCTCTCACGCCGCCCTCCACGAGACGGCGTCCTCCTCACACCCACGTGTCACGAGATCCCATCATGAAACATCCATCACTACTGACCAGTTGCGTCGTCCTGACCATACTAGCTGGCAGCGTCGCCTCCGCAGCTCCCTGCGCGACAGGGACGACCACCGACGCGACGGGGCAGAAGAACGCGGGCAACACCACCTCCAGCGTCGATGGCACGTCAACTGCGAAAGTCAGCCCGGGCGGCAAGTCCGAGTCCCCCGGCACTGTCGGGGCGATGAACGATGTCGGCTCGAACTCAAAGCCCGGTACGAACGAGGCCAAGCCGGCCGTGGGTCAGGTGGTCAAGCCGGGCGACGATAACTGTTGAGGTCTTCGTGTTGATCAGGTGGGAAGGCCGCGTCGGCCTCTCCATCCCCGGCGACCTGCGCGACGAGGCCTTCTACCGCGACCATGTGGGCTAGGAGGTCGAGGGCCTGTGCAAGCTCGACTTCCTGACGAGCAATGCTGGCCGCCAGCTGGCCATCCCTCGATCCTCGACATCTTCCAGCGAACAGTTCGACTGGACCATGAAGACCAACATCTGCGCGCTTTTCTGGATCATCAAGGTGGCCCTTCCGCACCTTCAGCCTGGCGTGACCATCATAGCTACGACCATCGAGCAGGCCACCGACCCGACCCCGGACCTCTATGACTACGCAAAGACCAAGGCGGCGGCGACAAGCATCGTGCGCGCGATCGGCAAGCAGCTCGCCTCCGCCGAGGGCAGGCTACGTGACGGGGCCGGCCTACGGTTGGGATTGCCCTGGTTCTGTGGACGGTCAGGGGGCTTGGCTGAATAGGGGCTCGGGTAACGGTTTCTGCTGGGTTTCCTGTTCGTAGACGACGGGCGAGCGGTATCTGAGCGCCGAGTGCCGGCGCAGCGGGTTGCAGAAGCCCTCGATGTAGCTGAAGCAAGCCATCAGTGCCTCGGCCTGCAAGCGGAAGCGACGGCGGGCGAGCAGTTCGCATTCGAAGGTCGAGAAGACGCTCTCGGCCATGGCGTTGTCGTAGGCATCGCCGACCGAGCCCATTGAGGCTCGCACGCCCGCCTCCTGACAACGGCTACCGAAGGCCAGCGACGGGTATTGCGATCCCTGGTCCGAAGGATGGATCACGTCGCGGGGCCTGCGCTGGGTGACGGCCATCTCCAGGGCGTCCAGGACGAGCTCCGACCGGAGGTGGTTAGCCATGGCCCATCCGACGATCCGGCGGCTGAAGGCGTCGAGCAGGACGGCGAGGTAGAGGAAGCCGGCAGCAGTCGGCACGTCGGTGAGATCCGCCACCCAGAGCCGGTTCGGGGCGGCGGCGGCGAAGTTGCGGTCGACGAGGTCGGGAGCCGGACGCGCCTCCCGGTCCCGCTGCGTCGTAACAGGGCCACCGCGCCGATGGCTGGCCCCGACGAGGCCGGCCTCGCGCATCAGCCGGGCCATGCGTTTGCGGGAATGCTGCTCGCCCTGCTCGCGCAGGTCGGCGTGGATGCGCGGCGCGCCATAGGTCTCGTGCGAGCCGAGATGGACGGTGCGGATCCGCTTCAGCAGGGCAGCGTCCGCCACGCGTCGCGCCGAGGGCTGCCGGCCGGCCCAGGCATGGTACCCGGCCTTGGACACGCCGAGGGTGCACGCCATCACCGTGATCGGGAAGTCGGCCTAGTCGGCGCTCATGAACCGGAAGACCCCGACGGCAGAACTCCAGTCTCCCGCGCAAACCAGTCTGCCGCGCGAGAGAGGATATCGCGCTCCAGCTTCAACTGACGATTCTCCCGCCGGAGCCGGATGAGTTCGTCGCGCTCGGCCGTCGTCAGGCCGGGATCGGCACCTGGGAGCTTCTCATCCCGACGCCCCTCGCTACGGTCGACCTCGGCGACCCAGTTCCGAACAGTCCGGCCCGAGGGTTCGACCTCGCGAGCCAGATCGGTGGGATCACGGCCGGACCGGACCAGATCGACCATCTGCCGGCGGAACTCGGCGGGGTATGCGGCACGGATCTTGGGCATCGGACAAACACCTCACGCGAAAGCGTTCTCGGTGTCCACCAAACCGGGGCAATCCCAGTGCGGCCAACCCCGACCAGACCGGCGTGTTCCTGTCCGCATCGCCGCAATTCGTCCCGACGCCGCTCGGCGGGCCGCTGGGAGAAATGTCGCAAGGTTTCCTCAGTACCCCCGCCGTAGCATGGAGGGCGCCCGCAGGTCGGGAGCGGTCGGGCGGGCGACGATGTGGGTCCAAATCAGGGTCGAGGGGGTCAAAGTCCGGGCCTGGGTCGTCGTGCTGGCGCAGGCCCTGGCACGTCGGCCCGGCGTGAGGCTGAGCGTGAAGGTCACGGAGACCCAAGCCCCGGACGGCCCGGAGTTGGACCGGTTCCTGCGCGCGGCGGCCCGGATGGGGCGCGGACACTCCGGACGACTGTCGGTGCAGGTGCCCGCCTCAGCGCTGGCGTCCCACGCCACGCCGGAGGCCGGCGACCCCGACCTAATCCTCGACATCGCCGGGGACGCGCCTCGATCGGTCGGCGTGCCCGTCTGGCGCCTGAGCTTCGACGGGCACGGGCGCGAGGAAGGCCTCTTGGCGGCGCTACTGCGGGGGCGTGCGCCCGTCGTCGCACTGATGGAGGACGGGCACCCTATCGCGTCCGGCCGGCCTGGCACGGAGACCGCGGGCAACCCGCTCGGCGCCTACGACGACGCGCTGGCGCGCACGATCACCCTCGTCGCCGGGGCGATCGGGGGCGCCCGTCCGCGACTGCCGCCCGACGAGGAACGGCCCCGCCCGCTGCCCCTGGACCTCTCGCTCACGGCGCTCGCCAGCCACGTCGCGCGCAGGTCCGCGACCATTGCCCGCCGCGGCGCGATGCGCCTCACCCACCGCACTCCGCACTGGCGGGTCGGCTGGCGGCGGCTCGACGGGCCGGACCTGATCGACCTGCGCGCCCATCCCGGAACCGGCTGGCACGATCTGCCCGACGACGGCACACGCTTCTACGCAGACCCGTTCCCCATCGAGCACGGAGGGCGGACGGTGCTGTTCGTGGAGGATTACGAGCACCGGCGCGGCAAGGCCGTGATCTCGGCCCTCCCCTTCGACCGCGACGGGCCGGTGGGCCGGCCCGTCCCCGTCCTCGACGAGCCCTATCACCTCTCCTATCCCTTCGTGTTAGAGCGCGAGGGCGCCGTTTGGATGATCCCCGAAAGCTGCGCCGCAGGCACCGTGGACCTGTATCGGGCGAGCGCGTTTCCGGGCGGCTGGGTGAAGGAGGCGACGCTCCTGTCGGGGCTGTCGGCGAGCGACGCAACGCTCGTCGAGCATAACGGACGCTGGTGGATGCTGGCCACCGTGCGCGAGCGGCCCTTCCCGGGCGCCGCTCCCGACGGGTCGTTCTCCGACGCGCTCCACCTCTGGTCGGCCCCCGACTTCAGGGGACCGTGGCGGGCGCATCCCGCGAATCCGGTCCTGATCGACGCCGCCTCGGCACGCTCGGCCGGCCGCATCGTGGCGCGTGGCGGCGCGCTGATCCGGCCGGTGCAGGATTGCCGCGGGCATTACGGGCGGGCGCTGTCCTTGGCGCGGATCGAGCGCCTGGACGAGGAGGGCTACCGGCAGCGGGTCGAGACCACGCTGGAGGCAGGCCCCTCCTGGCCCGGCATCTGCCTGCACACCCTGAACCGCGCGGGCGGCTTCGAGTTCATCGACGGGTCGGGGTGGGCGTCGCGCCTCCGGCGCGGCGGGTGAGCCGCGCCGGAGGCGCCGCTCATGCGGTTGGGTTGGGCACCAGGATGATGCCGCGGACCCGGTTACTGCCTGATCCAAGCCCCTGCAGCACCTGATCGGCCTCGGCGAGGGCGGTGGGACCGCCCTCCACCACGATCAGAATATCGTCGGCCAGCACCGCGAACTCCCTCAGGCTCCGGCTGACCGAGCCGCCGTCCACCACGACCAGCCCGGTCTGGTTCACGTAGGTGTCGAGCGCGACACGTAGGTCGCGGGCGCTGGGCCGCACCGCCCTGGCATCAAGGGTGCCGGCGGTCACGACCGACAATCCGTTGAAGGTGCGCGAGACCATGGTCACGTGACGGGACGCGGCCGAGAGGATGTCGGTCAGGCCGACCATGTGCTCGGCGCGCAGGGACTTGGTCAGCGCCCGGCCGGCGATGTCGCCGTCAATCAGCACCGTGCGCTCACCCTCCGACTGGGCCGTCTCGGCCAGATGGTGGGCGAGCCGCATGCGCGGACCCGCCGCCCCGGAGCCCACCACTAGGACAACGCGCGCGGGGCCGCTCGCCTCCACCGGCGTGAGCAGGCGGCGCATGCGCCAGAGGCTCGGATCGGCCCCGTCGCCGCCCGGTCCCATCGCGAGCACCGGCAGGTGCGAGCCGGGGGCGGCGCGGGGCGGCACGTGCCCGCGCGGGGCCGCGGCGGGAGCGGGCGCGCGCAGCAGGGCCAGCCCCACGCCCATGGCGGCGCCGAACACCAGCCCGCCCAACACGATCAGGCCGCGCGAGGTGCCCGCCAGACCGATCGCCGGCACGGCCTGCGTGATAATGCGGTCGCCGCCCGTCCGCAGGGCCTGACGCTCCTCGAGATCCTTGGCGCGGTTGAGGAAGTTCTCGTAGAGCGTGCGATCCGAGGCGGCCTGCCGCTCCAGTTCGCGCAGCCGCACCTGGGCGTCGTTGGAGAGGTTCATCTCGCGCTTGAAGGTCTCGATGCGCCGGGAAAGCGCGTCCTCGCCGGCACGCGCCCGATCATAGTCGTTCTCGGCCGCGCGGGAGAGCCGGCCGACCTCCTCCGCAATGCGCTGGCGCAGGGTCTGCACCTGCTTCTCGGCCGCCATCAGCGAGGGATGGCGCGAGCCGTAATTCATGCGGGCCTCGGCCTCGACGCGGGTGGCGTCGGCGTATTGCGTGCGTAGCGCCGAGACCGTGGGCGAATTCGTCACCTCGGTGAGCGCCTCGGGCGACGCGCCGCTGCCCGTCATCCGCTTGATCGCTGCCAGCCGCGCCGCCTGCTCGGTGACGCGCACGCGGGTCAGCATCATCTGCGTGGTGAGTTCGGCGAGCTGCTGCTCGTTGATCGGGCGGCCGTTGGCGTTGAGCAGGTCGATCTTCCTGCGATAGGCGGCGACCTCGCCCTCGCTCTTCTGCAGGCGCTCCCGCAGCTGGTCGAGGCGCCCGGTCAGCTCCGCCCCCGAGCGGCGCTCGGTCTCGGAGCGGACCTCGCTCGTCTCGCGGACGAAGGCGGCGGCGACCGCGTTGGCAACCCGCGCCGAGAGGTCGGGGTCGCGGGTCTGGACGCTGATGTCGAGGACGAAGGATTTTTCCGAACGTCGCACGCTCAGCGCGTTCTGGAGCGTGCGCAGGGTGGTCTGCATCACGTCCTCCGGCCGGCCGGCCGGCGGCGCCACGAACAGGCCCTTGAGATCCTCGAAGAGCCGCGCGATCGGATTGGGCTGCGGCTTGGCGAAGTCGGGCACCTGCGTGAGGTTCAGCTCCGCGATCACCTTGCGCAGCAGGTTCGCCGAGGCCGCGACCTGGATCTGACTCTCCACGTCGGCGCCGGTCTCGTCCCCCGTGGGGTTGGTCGGGCGCAGGTCGTTCTGGAGCACCTGGATGCCGCGCGGGTTGAGCAGCACCTTGGCGGTGGATTCGTAGCGGGGCGGCTGCACCAGCACGACGGCGAGCGCCAGCCCCCCGATCAAGAGCATCGGCAGGAGGATCAGGTACCAGCAGCGCAGCAGCGTCCCGCCGATACCGCGCAGGTCGATCACCGCGCCGGGTGCGGCCTCGTGGGGAACGAGGGTAGCCGGTGCGGCAAAACTGTAGGTCCTGTCGATCGCACTCATAACGACCTCTGCTCGGTGGGAGCGTCGCCATCGCGTCGCGGATCGGGACGCACCCGCCTCGCGATGGCACACCGTTTCGTCCGCGGAGCCGTCACGCCCCGCCTCCCGCGTGACGCTTCAAGGGTTGCGCCAGGGCGGTCTGTCCCGGGCGTGGATCGGCGGACGCAGGCCGGATCAGGGTCAGCGCCTCGTGCTCTCCCAGGAGTCCTGCGAAGACGATGCGCTGGGCGTCCTCGATCGTGCCGAAGGCGGGCGAGCGAACCGCGCCCTCCCCGGCGCCTCGGCGGATCGTGACCGTAAACCCCTCCGGCGCGTCGAGGCGGCACAGGACCCCGTTCGGCCCGGCGACGGAGACATGGCCCGCCCCGTGATCGAGGGTCAGGTGGCCGGGCAGCAGGAACAGGATCTCGACCGGGAGCGGGAGCCCCGAGCCAACGAGGGCGTCGCCGACGGCGATGGCCTCGCCGTGGCGCGCGACGCGGCGGCGATGTTCGACCCCGAACCGGCGGCGATAGCCGTCGTGGCGGCCGGTGACCGACCAGTCCGGCCCGTCCGAGAAGGCGAGGCGGGAGGCGCGCGCCTTGGACGACCAGCTGAAGGCGGCGGACGCCGTGCTGTGCGAGGCTCCCCCGACCACGAGGCCGTTGTGGCTCGGGCTCTCGCGTAGGCTCAGGCGCCGCGCCCCGCCGGAATGGTACAGCCACGTGCCCGCGTCGATCAGCACCGGCTCCCCCGCGAGGCTGAGCCAGACCGAGAGGGCGTCGGCGTGGCCGTGGGCGGCGAGCGCCAGATGGCCGAGCGGCCCGTGGTCGAAGACAAGGTCGGCGGGAAGGCTCCCGAGTGTCATGTGCACCACCGTGGTGCCGGCCTGGGGAAAACTTCGCGCGCCGGGTGCGGGCGGGACCGACCCGTCGGGGACCGCGAACACGGCGTCGCGCAGGTGCGGGTCGCGGGCGGGCGGCAGCAGGTCGGGACGCCGGGTCAGCCCGGCGACGGCTGCCACCACGCTCGCCGCGTAGCGCGGCTCACGATCGGGCGGCTGGCCAATTACCCGCGTCTCGTCGTCGTCGCCGATTGCCGGCGCGTGCCCGTCCGCGTCGAGGAGGTCGCGCAGGTACCCGGCGCCCGCGGCGAGCGCCTGCGTGAAGGCGGCATCGAGCGGGCACCCATCGCCCTCGGCAAGCAGGGCGGCGAGCGCGCCCATCTCCAGCACGAAGGCCAGGTAGACCACCGACTGCTCGGCGCCGCCCCCGTCGGGCAGGATCAACGTCCGGGCCAGATCCTCCAGGATCGCCCGACCCCGACGCTCCCACTCGCCGCCCAGATCCGGCAGCAGCCGGCCGGCGAGGAACAGGCCGAAGCCCTCTGCGAAGCGATGGTTGTTGGCCGAGGAATACAGGGACGGAAACGCGGCGAGCTGCCGGGCATGGGCGGCCACGAGGCGGCGCACCAGGACGACGGCGTCGGGGTCGAACCGCTCCCGTCCCAAACCGGCACACAGAAGCGTCAGGCTGGCGAGCCGGAGCGCCGCCTCGATCCCCGAGGTCCAGTGCACGCCCGCGTGAGGGGGATTGGCGGCAGCGAAATCGCGCACGATCGCCAGCGCGGTCCTGGCGGCGTCCGCGTCGTCCGCCGCGGCCATGGCGGCCAGCCCGTGCAGACATTGCAGGCGGGCGGGCTCCCAGACGTACTTCGCGTCGCCCCGCTGCGGCCCCGAGGGCTCGCAGCCGGTGCCGCGCACATCGATCGCGAAGGCGTGGGTCTCCCGGCCAGGCCAGCGCTGGCCCGTCACGGGATCGTGGAGCCAAACCGCGTCCCCCGCACCCCGCCGCCAGTCAACCCGGGGCCAGTCGCGTCCAAGGAAGGCGAGACAGCCCGCCGCGGTCGCCTCGGCGCTCCGGCGCACGGCCGGCGACCGGGCGGCGTCGGCGAGCCGCGCACGCAGGAGCGGGCTCCACCCGACCGGACCCAGCCCGATGCCGGAGTCGAGACCCGGCGCACGGCGACGCCACGCGCGCCGCACGCCCGCCTCACCGAGGCGATGGACGATCTCGAGGGGCGACATCGCACCAGCGCGCGCAGCGTACCAACGCACCCGCCCCGGCAGCCCTCGCCAACCCGCTGCGCTCAACCCCACTCCTCCCGATGTCGACGACCGCTGTACCACACGGGGATAGCCGGCCGCTCACAATACCGACAGCAACCTTAATCTATCTCGAAATGGAACGGAGTCGCTTGGCCCCGATTTCGCTCCGGCCTTGCTGATATCGGCGCCGGGAGCAGAAGCAATTTACCCTATTCACGTAGAAACCATTCTTCATTCCTGCTCTAGCACTGGCAACCAGCTAGGTAAGAACGACGTGAGGACGGCAAACCGAACATGGGCTTTACCGGCGGGAGCAGCGTGAGATGAGGGTTCTGGCGATTTTCGGGACGCGCCCGGAGGCCATCAAGATGGCGCCGGTGGTGCGCGCGCTCCAGGCGACGCCCGGCGTCGCGGTGCGCGTCTGCGTGACCGGCCAGCACCGCAGCATGCTCGACAGCGTTCTGCAAACCTTCGCCATCATCCCCGACGACGACCTTGACGTGATGAGCGCAAACCAGGGCCTGTCGGAGGTGTTCGCGCGTATCCTCGCCGGCCTCGATCCGATCCTGGCCTCGTGGCGTCCCGATTTCGTCCTCGTGCAGGGCGACACAGCGACCTGCACGGCGGGGGCGGTGGCGGCCTATTTCCGGCAAATCCGCGTCGGCCACGTCGAGGCGGGCCTGCGCACCGGCAACATGGCGAGCCCCTTCCCCGAGGAGGGCAACCGGCGCATCGCCGCCGTGGTCACGGACCGGCACTACGCACCCACCGAAAGGGCGCGCCTCGCGCTGCTAGCCGAGGGCCACCGCGACGAGAGCATCCGCGTCGTGGGCAACACGGTGATCGACGCGCTGCTCCATACCACCGACCTCGTCGGACCCGAGCGCCCCCTCGGGCGCTCGCTCGCAGCGGAATTCGATTGGGTCGACCCGAATCGGCGCCTGATCCTAGTGACCGGCCACCGGCGCGAGAGCTTCGGGGGCGGCTTTGCCGGCATCTGCGACGGGCTCGCCGAGATCGGGCGGCGCTCCGACGTGCAGGTCGTCTATCCGGTCCATCTGAATCCGAACGTGAGGGCTTCGGTGTTCGACCGCCTGTCGGACCTGCCCAACGTCCACCTGATCGAGCCGCTCGATTACCCGCGCTTCGTCTGGCTGATGGGCCGCGCCCACCTGATCCTCACCGATTCCGGAGGCATCCAGGAGGAGGCGCCCGCGCTGTGCAAGCCCGTCCTGGTGATGCGCGACACCACCGAGCGTGCCGAGGCCGTGGAAGCCGGCGTCGCCCGCCTCGTCGGGACCGCGCCGCACGACATCGTAGCGGGCGTCACCGAACTCCTCGATCAATCCGGGCGCTACGCGGCGATGGCCAACGGCGCGAGTCCCTTCGGCGACGGCCGGTCGAGCGGACGCATCGTGGACGACCTCGTCGCCCGGATGCGCTCGCACGCCGCCTGACTCCATTGCCCCCGGCCCCTCGTCGGACACCCGCTCAGAAAGAACGATCCTCGCGATGACCCACACCTTCAAGACCATCTCGGTGATCGGGCTGGGCTATGTCGGCCTCCCCACCGCCGCCATGTTCGCCTCGCGCGGGCTCCACGTCATCGGCGTGGACACCAAGGAGGAGGCGGTCGCGCGCATCAACGCCGGCCGAGCGCACTTCATCGAGCCCGACCTCGACATCGTCATGCGGGCGGTGGTCACGGCCGGCAACCTGCGGGCGGTCGCCTTGCCGGAGCCGGCCGACGCCTTCCTGATCGCGGTGCCCACGCCGATCCGTCCGGACCACACCGCCGACCTCTCGGCGGTCGAGGCGGCGCTTGCCTCCATCGCGCCCGTGCTCAAGCGCGGGGACGTCATCATCATCGAGTCGACCTGCCCCGTGGGCACTACCGAGCGCGCCGCCCGGCAGCTCGCCGAGGCCCGCCCCGACCTGACCTTCCCCGACCGGGAGCCGGAAGCCTCCGACATCCTTCTCGCCTACTGCCCCGAGCGCATCCTGCCCGGCCACACCCTGCGCGAGTTGATCGAGAACAGCCGCACCTTCGGCGGCCTCGACCGCCGCAGTGCCCAGGCGGCGCGCGATCTCTACGGCCTGTTCGCGCGGGGCGAGATGCGCACCACCACCTCGGCCACCGCCGAGCTGTCCAAGCTCGTCGAGAATGCATTCCGCGACGTCAACGTGGCCTTTGCCAACGAACTCTCGATCATCAGCGAGACGCTCGGGCTCGACGTCTGGTCGGTGATCGAACTCGCCAACCTCCATCCGCGCGTGAACATCCTCTCGCCGGGGCCGGGCGTCGGCGGTCATTGCATCCCGGTCGATCCCTGGTTCATCCACGAGGCGCTCCCCGCTCAAACCCCGCTGATCCGGATGGCGCGGCAGGTGAACGACGGCAAGCCGCTCCACATCGTCGAGCGGGTCGCCGCGGTGGCCGAACGCTACCGCGCGCCGACGATCGCGCTGCTCGGCCTGTCCTACAAGCCCAACGTCGACGACCTGCGCGAGAGTCCCGCCTGCGTCGTCGTCCGCGAGTTGGCCAAGCAGCAGCTCGGCCGCATGATGATCGTGGAGCCCCATGTCGAGCGGTTGCCCGATGAGCTGTCCGGCCTACCCGGGGTCGAGGCGAGCAGCCTCGATGAGGCCGTGGCGCAGGCCGACATCGTCGTGATCCTGGTGGCGCACAACCGGTTCCGGAAGCTCGACCGCGGCGCCTTCGGCCACAAGGTGGTCATCGACACCGTCGGCCTGCTGGCGAGCGCGTGAGGAGACGAGTCGTGCGCACCGACCTGATGGGACTACCTGTCGACATCCTCTCGCGGGACGAGACGGTTGCGCGGGCGGAGCGCGCCATGCGCACCGGCGAGCCCTGCCAGCACGTGGCGCTCAACGTGGCCAAACTGGTCAACGCACGGCGCAACCCCGAGCTCGACCGTGACATCCGCGACGCGGACGTCGTCGGCATCGACGGCATGGGCATCGCCTGGACCCTGTGGCTGATGGGCGAGCGGGGCGTCTCACGGGTGACCGGAATCGACCTGTTCGAGACCCTGATGGAACTGTGTGCGGCCAAGGGATACCGGCCGTTCCTCCTCGGCGCTACGCCGGAGGTACTGGAGAGGGCGGAGGTCGAACTGCGGCGACGCCATCCCGCCCTGGTGATCGCCGGATCGCACCACGGGTACTTCAAGCTGGAGGACGAGGCGGAGCTGTGCTCGCGGATCGCCGCAAGCGGGGCGCACTGCCTGTTCGTGGCCATGCCGACCCCGCACAAGGAGCGCTTCATGCTGCGCAACCGCACCCGGCTCGGCGTGCCCTTCGCCATGGGCATCGGTGGGACGCTCGACGTGGTGGCCGGCAAGGTCCGCCGGGCCCCGAAGGCGATGCAGGCGCTGGGGCTCGAATGGGCCTACCGCCTCGCGCAGGAGCCGAGGCGGCTCGCCGCGCGCTACCTCGACACCAATGCAGTCTTCGCCGGACTGCTGCTCGTGGAGGTTTGGTCGCGGCTCACCGGCCGATCGGGGGGAACCCGGGGGCACGACGCGCCGCCGGCCATGGGTCCGGCGGGCTCCGCCCGACACCCGCCAAGAGGATGATCCCCTCGAAATGATCCCTTCGGATCCCGCTTACGACCGGCGCACGCGCAGCCCGGCGGCAGTGGGAAAAAACATGCGGCGCAGGGCGAGGGCGGCCGAGGCCACGTAGACCGTGCCTCCCGCCGCGACTTGGGCCGCGAGCCCGAGGGTGCCGGCCGGATAGGAAGGCCACAGCAGCACGGCGGCCATCACGGCCGCCGCCGCGCACAATTGCAGGACGACGCCGACGGGGACCGCGAAGCCGTGCCGCATCCGACCGACGACGACGGCGTGGACCGTGCTCGCCACCGCGGCGACGAGGGTGCCGAAGCAGGCTCCCGAGAGCCCCGACCACGCGAAACCGGCGGCGCACAGGATCATCGCGGCCACCGCCTCGCCCGCGTTCAGGGCGAGCAGGAAGCCGGGCCGCTCGGCGATCATGAACACCTGATCGACCGTGTGCATGCGCAGGTTGCGGAACGCGGCGGCCAGGGAAGCCAGGGGCAGCACGACGAGGGTGGCCGCCTGGAATTCGGCTCCGACGAAGGTCTCGGTCAGACGGCCGGAAATGCAGCACAGCCCCACCGCGGATGGCAGCAGCAGGGCGAAGATCAAGATCGCGGTCCGGCCGATCTGGGCGATGCCAGCCCCGGCTCCGCCGGAGGCGACCTGCCGGACGGCGAGCGGGAAGGCCGCGGCGGTGACCAGCGTCGCCGCCACCCCGATCAGGCGCTGCCCGAGGTTCCAGCCGACCGAAAGCAGCCCCACCGCGGCCAGTCCGTCGAGGCGCTCGACCACCACGCGGATGCCGTTGACGCTGACCCAGCCGAAGCCGCCGGCCACGAGGAGCGGCACACCGTAAGCCGTGGCGCCCCGCAGCGAGACCGGATCGATCCGCAGCGACAGACCCGGGCGCAGGCCGAGCCGCCACGCGAGCACGGGCAGGATCAGAACCTGGACGAGCGCGAAGCCCCCCAGCACAGCGATGGCCCCGGGACGGACCGACATCAGCAGGAAGCCGGCGCCCAGCCCGAGCACCGGACCCGCGATCTGCACCACCGAGTAGGTGAACACGTCGCCCAGCGCCCGCGCCCGCTCGCCGAGATGGGTGGCGACGGTGCGGCTCAGGGTGAACGCCAAAGCTGTCGCCATGAGTGCGACCGATTCGAGGTGCCCCATCAGCGCCAGCACGGCGAGTACCGCGGGAACCTGCGCCAGGGACGCCGCCAGGATCGCCGCGTTCTCGCTGCGCTCGTAGGGTCCGCGATCGGACAGTCCCGGCAAATACCGAACCGTGTATTGCGTCCACCAGGACATGCACAGGGCGAACACGAGTTCCTGTACCGAGAACAGCAGCGCGACGAGCCCGTAGTCCCGTGGCAGCAACCAATGCGTCCAGAGCAGAACGGCCAGGAACTGGGACAGCGGTCCCACGATCTGCGCCGGCAGGTACTGGAGGGTCTGTCGGATGATCATCGCTTTGATGGGTTCCGCGCCCGGATACGGGCGGTGTCGATGTCGCGTTTGCCGTTCGACCCGATCCGTTGACCCTCGCCGGACTGGATTAATCTTTCGCAGCATCGGGCGGCATCCCGTTTGCCATTCCCGTGCTATCCGCGAGGCGTCACGCAAACGCCTCGTCGCATTGAAACCGTTCTGTGCCATCGCGGCACGCAGCCACGAGGAATCTAAGATGACGACCGAACCGGTGTTCACCTCCTGGACCGAGCAGGATGGGAAGCTCTGGGGCAACCAGCCGGTCTGCGTCGAGCACCGGCTGAACCGCTCGCCCCTGTTCAGCATGGAGGGCCTCGCCGACCTAATCGACCGGTACCCACGCCAGCACTACAGCCTGGTTCAGATGGGAGCACCCGGCCAGCGCAAGCTCTGGCGCGAGGGCGAAATCGGCGACCTCTCCGGCAAGGAGGTGATCGAGTCGATCGCCAAGGGCCGGATGTGGCTGAACCTGCGCCGGGTCGCCGAGGTCGACACCCGCTACCGCGACCTCGTCAACGCGATCTTCGGCGAACTCTCCGAGCAGGTTCCGGGCTTCACGTCGACGGACGAGTCCATCGGCATCCTGATCTCGTCCCCCAACGCGCAGGTGTATTACCACGCCGACCTGCCCGGCCAGTCGCTCTGGCAGATCCACGGCGCGAAACGGGTCTACATCTACCCGGCGGTCAAGCCGTTCCTGGCGCCCGAGCACCTCGAGGACATCGCGCTCTACGGCGTCGAGGTGAACATGCCCTACGAGCCCTGGTACGACGAGCACGCCCGGTGCTTCGAGTTCCGGGGCGGCCAGATGCTGAACTGGCCGCTCAACGCCCCGCACCGCATCGAGAACCTGGACTGCCTCAACGTTTCCATGACGATGGAATACTGGACCGAGGAGTATAAGCGCGCGCAGATCGTCAACGTCGCCAACGGCATCCTGCGCCACCGCTTCAAGCGCCCCGCCCGCAGCCGCGCGACGCACGGCCCCGTGTTCTGGGGCAAGCGCGTGGCGCAGCGGCTCCTGCGCGACAGCCCCGGACTGAAGCGCGAACGCAAGGCCCTGCGCCCGATCACGTTCAAGCTCGACCGGACGCATCTCGGACAGATCCTCGATCTCGAAGCGGCCTGAACCATGAAGGTGGGAAGATCCAGCCAGTACACGGTGCAAGTCTCCACGAGTTGGGAGGCCGCGCGAGCCGAGTGGGTGGCCGCCTATGCGGCCGGGTTCGCCACGCCATTCCAGCACGGCGCAGTGCTGGATGCGTGGTTTGCCGCCATGCGATCCCGGCCGGAGATCGAGCCGCTGGTGGTCACGGTCCGGGACAGGGCGAGCCATACGCACGCGCTGAGTCTCGCCTTGGTCCGGACCACCACGGGCACGCGGCGAACCATCGGCTTCGCCGACCTCGGCCTGATCGATTACAACGCCCCGATCCTCGGCCCAGCGGCCCCGCAGGATGCCGAGGGTGCGGAGCGGCTATGGCGGACCCTGCGCAGGGCGCTGCCGCGGGCCGACCTCATCGAGTTCACCAAGATGCCGACCGAGATCGCGGGCCGCACCAACCCGTTCGCGCGGCTGGGCGCCCTGCCCTGCGCGCTCAACGGCAACTTGGTGCGGACCGGCGACGACTGGCCGACCTACCATGCGAGCCTGAAGCGCCCGGTGCGCAAGGAACTGCAGCGCTCTTGGCGCGTGTTCGAGCGTCATCCGGGCGCCGCCTTCACGCCGGTGGTCGAGCCGACCGAGCGCAGGCGCGTTCTCGCGGCGATCGAAGAGCAGCAGCCCCTGCGGATGCAGAGCACGGGCAAGCGCTACAGCCTCGACGCCCCGAGCGCGGCGGCCTTCTACCGCAACCTCGTCGCGGGGCGACCGGAAGAGAGCCCCGTCGTCTTCACGGCTCTCACCTGCGGCGACGAGGTGGTGGCTGGCCTGCTCGCCCTGCACGACCGCGGCGAGTACATCATGGTGCGGATCAGCAACGCTGAGGGCGCCTGGGCCAACGCTTCGCCGGGTCGCGTCATCATCGACAAGTCGATGGAGTGGCTGCACGGGCGGGGCCACCGCCATTTCGACTTCAGCATCGGCAACTATGACTACAAGCGGCGCTTCGGGGTCGAACCGGTCGCCCTGATCGATCTCGTCCAGCCGATCGGCCTGCGGGGCTTCTCCACCTCGGCCCGCGCGCATGCGCGGCACTGGTTGAGCCAGCATCCCCCCGCGCACGCCTTCGTGCGACGCCTGCTCGGCCGCCCGGACGGCTCGACGGCTCCGAAGACGGTCGGTAGCGAGGCACGCTAAGGCGCGCGTCGCGCGAAAAGGTCGAGATAGGCCTGCACCACGCGCTGCGTCCCGAACAGGGCCGCGTGGGCAATGCGCGGAGCCGGATCGCCCGGATCGGAGAGCGCGGCGCGCAGGGCGGCGGCCAGCGCTCGGGGATCGCCGAGGGGAACGAGCGTCCCGTGGCGTCCCCCGCCGAGGATCTCTTCGGGACCCCCGCAGGCAGTGGCGACCACGGGAAGCCCCGAGGCCAGGGCCTCGACGACGACGTTGCCGAAGGATTCGCTGATCGAGGTGAGGGCGAAGACGCGGGCCCGCGCGTAGGCCGCCCAGGGCTCGGCGTAGCCGGGCAGCGTGACCCGGTGACCGAACCGCGCCGCCGCCCGTTCCAGGGCGGCGCGCTCCGGTCCCTCCCCCAGGATGGTCAGGGTGGTGTCGGGCGGGCACTCGGCCAGCGCCGCGATCAGCCCCCCATAGCCCTTCTCGGGCACCAGCCGCCCCACCGCGAGGATGTGCGGCGGCCGGCCCTGTAGGGCGGCGGCATCCGCGGGCGGGCGGGCACGCTCGACGGGAATGGGGTTGGGGATCGACGCCGTCCGCGCGGGCGGCGCACGGAACTCCGAGACGAGGTGCCGGACGAGCCCGTCCGAGACGCAGACCGTGCCCTGCGACAGCCGTCCGAGCACGGGGGCGAGCCCGTAGGCCGCGCGTCCCAGTCGGCCGCGCACGATGCCCGCATAGCCGTGATAGGACAGGTAGATCCGCGTCGGGACGCGGGCGATCCGGTGGGCGGCCACGAGCTTGAGCGAGGCGGCTGCATCGACCGCAAGCGCCACGTCCGGCCGGGCGCGAGCGAGCCAGCGCGCCAGCCGCAGCACGGTGCGCGGATGGCTTCCGAGCAGCGGCACCAGGGACACGCCCGCGTCGAGGAACGGCCGGTTGGCGTGGGCCTCGTAATCGACCAGCAGCGTCGTCGCGAGCCCGGCAGCGTGGAAGCCGGAGGCGAGCACCGCCGCGCTGCGCTCCGCACCGCCCGCCTGCAGTCCAGGCACGTAGACCGCGATCGAGCGGACCGGGCTCACGCCGCCGCAGCCGCGGCGTGCGCCCCGAGACCGGGCCGGAACACACGCAGGAACATCTCCAGATTGCACAGGCTCCACAGCACCTTTTCATGGTTGCTGCGACCGGAGACGTGCTCGCGCACGAACCGGTCGATCTCGGGCCCCTCCAGGATGCGTCGCGTCTGCGACTCGCCCGATTCGAGCAGGTCGCCCAGGCGCTCGCGGAACGGGCCGCGCAGCCAGAGGTCGAACGGTACCCGGAAGCCGATCTTCTTCCGGGCAAGGATCGCCGGGGGCAGGATGTCGGCGGTGGCCGCGCGCAGTACGGCCTTGCCCTTGGGGTGGCCCACGAGGAAGCGGTCGGGGAAGCGGGCGACGAGGCGAGCGAGTTCGACGTCCATGAAGGGCATCCGCCCCTCGATGGAGGCCGCCATCATCATGCGGTCGCCCCGCTCCAGAAGGTTGTCGGGCAGCCACGAGGTCTGGTCGAAGACCTGCGTGCGCCGCAGGGCCGAGCCCCGCTGCGAACCGGCGGCGTAGGAGGGGAAGGCCTGCCGGGAGACGCGGCCGGTGAGCGCCCGGTGCTGTTCGCCCGTGACGCCGCCGAACCAGCGCCGCATCCTGACTTCGAGCTCGCGCTCGCCGAGCGCCCGGCCCAGCACCTTCACCCGGCGCATGGAGAAGGGCAGCGCGTCGATGGCCGGCCCGACCACGCGCCGGTGGACCGGGGCCGGGACGAGGCGGTGATAGAGGCCGAGCCAGTGCTCGGCCCGGTGCTTGGGATAGCCCGCCAGCAGCTCGTCCGCCCCCTCCCCCGTGAGCACCATTTTCACGCTCTCGCGGGCGAGGCGGGCGAGCAGCAGGATCGGCACGTCCGAGGTGTTGGCGAGCGGGGCCCCCAGATGCGCGAGCGCCGTCGGCCACGCGTCGAGGAACTCGTCGGGGGTCATGACGTGCTCGGCGTGGTCCGTGCCGAACAGCCCGGCGATCGAGCGGGCGTGGTCGAGTTCGGAATATTCGGCTTCCGCGAAGCCGATCGAGAAGGTTTTGACCGGCTTGGCGCTGTGGCGCGCCATCAGGGCGACAATGGCCGAGGAGTCGAGCCCGCCCGACAGGAAGGCGCCGAAGGGCGCATCGCTGCGCATGCGCAGGCGCACACTCGCGTCCAGCGCGTCGGAGAACAGCCGCACGGCCTCGCGGAAATCGCGGATGTCGGGCTCGGTGGTGGCGAACGGCGGGTTGAAGTAGCGCCGCGGCGTCAGCCTACCGTCGCGCCAAGTCGCGAGCGAGCCCGGCGGCAGCTTGGCGATGCCCCGGAACAGGGTGGCGGGGCCGGGCACGTAGCGGTCGAGCAGGAAGCCGTCCAGCGCGTCCCAGTCGAGGCTGCGGTCGATGCCCGGCAGGTCGACGAGGGCGGCGATCTCTGAGGCGAAGGCGAGGCGGCCGGGGCTCTGCGCCAGGAACAGGGGCTTCTTGCCGAAGGCGTCGCGGGCCAGGAGCACCTGCTGCCGGGCAGCATCGAACAGGGCGAAGGCGAACATGCCCCGCAAGCGCGCCACGCAGTCCTCGCCCCAGGCCCGGTAGGACTCGATCAGCACCTCCGTGTCAGAATCCGACCGGAAGCCGTGGCCCAGCGCCCGCAGTTCCTCGCGCAGCTCGATGTAGTTGTAGATCTCGCCGTTGAAGACGAGGGTGACGGCCCCGTCCGCGCTCGCCATCGGCTGGTGGCCGCCGCCGATGTCGATGATCGACAGGCGCCGATGCCCGAAGGCGACCTGATGGCGCCCGTCACCCGTGGGTGTGAGCCAGACCCCACCGCCGTCGGGCCCGCGATGCTCTAGGGAATCGGTCATCGACCGCAGGGCGGCCTCCCCCGGCGACCGGTCGGCTTCCACCATCCACCCGAAGATGCCGCACATGCCGTCGGTCCTACGCCCCGCTGTGATTGGGTGAAGCGGTCTCGCGCGGCCGGACCACGCTGCGAGCGCATCCCTCTTCAGCCAGCTCCGCGTAGATCGCTCCGAGCTGCGCGGCAAACCGCTCGATGGTCAGTGCCTCGCGGTAGTGGCGGCGAGAGGCCAGCTGCATGCGAGCCAGTTCGTCGCGCCGCGCCAGCAGCTTGGCCAGGGCCTCGGACCACGCCTCTGGGTCGCGCGGCACGAGGCGACCGTTGTCGGACTCCCGCACGATCTCCGCAACGTTGCCCACGGGAGTCGCAACGAGGGCAGCGCCAGCGCAGGCGCCCTCGGCGAGGCTGAGCGGCAGGGCCTCGGCGCGGGAGGGCAGCACGACGATGTCGGCGTCGCGCATCAAGGCATGGGTCGCGTCGGCGTCGAGCCAGCCGGTGAAGGCGACGCGATCGGCGAGCCCGAGCGCGGCGGCGCGCGCCCGGTAGGCTTCGACCTCGCCGTCGCCCGCCACCACGCAGCGCCAGCCGCCGATGCCGCGCCGGGCCAGCGAGGCCAGCGCATCGAGCAATATGCCGACTCCCTTATGCGCGCCGACCCGGCCGGCGAGCAGGAGGGTGACCACGTGCCGCTTCGGCTTTGGCAGGGAAAGACCGTCCGCGAAATCCGGGATGCCGTTGAGCACCACGCGGATCTTGTCCGGGGACACGCCGTGGCGGGCCATCGCCTCGGCCGAGGGCCGACCCAGCGCGATCACGCAGTCGGCCCGGCCACAGATCGCTCGGAACAACCGGCCCTCCACCCCACCACGCTCCAGCGAGGCGATCGGCAGACTGTCGTGGAGATGCACAACGGTCTTCGCCCCGGACGCGCGGGCAAGCTGCAGGACCGCCATCTTGCGCAGGCCGCTTCCGCGCATGGCGAAGTTGACATGCACCACTTGCGGGCGAACGCGCAGCAGTTCCAGCGCGACCGCGGCCAGCCGCAGTGGAAAGACCAGCAGCCAGAGCGCTCCCGGCGCCCCGCCCCGCGCCGCAACGAAGCGCAAGTCGATTCCGGGCAAGAGGGCAGCGAGGCCGGCACGGCGCAGGTAGTAGTACAGGCGATCGATGCCGCCGCGCCCCGCGAGACCGGAGGGGGTGACGCACAGGACGCGCACGGGGCCGTGCGTGGCTTGCCTCATGCCGCGGGGTCCTTCGGGCAGCCTACGCACTGTTCCGGCATCGCTCCCGTCCACCCTGTGACATGTCCATGGATTGACGCCCCAATCCCTTGCGCCTTCCTTAGTTCGAGGCATGAAACGCCCGGTCAGGGCCAGTTCTCCCCAGCCCGACGTGGTGCCGGGGTGGTTTCGTGAGGGACGCTTAACGGAGCGGGGGCATCCTTCGGGCCACGCAACATGAGCGAAGTCGAAGGCCATGCACGGCACCGTCCTGGAACGCAAAGCCGCGACGGCCGGACCGGTGCCGGTGCCCCGCGCCTCGCCCCTGCTGTCGGCGCTGTTCCTCGCCGTCGCGATGCTGGTCGTGCTCCGCGTGAGTCTGAATGCGATCCTGCTCGATCTGGCGATCAACTACTCGACCGACTCCGGATCGATCGTCGAGAAGCTGCATCCGACCCTGTACGGCTTCGTGCTCGCGGGCCTGATTGCCGTCCTGTCGTTCCGGATCGTGCTGAGCGCCTGGGAGGTCCGGGTCGTGCGCTGGATGCTGGCGTTCAACGCGGGCATCGTCGCGATTCTTGCGATGACGGCGCTGTCTGGACGCGGCGGATCAACGGGCTTTCTCATCGACACCTATTCCGGCGCCTGCCTGAGCATGCTGCTGTTCCTGTTCCCGAAGCCTTGGCGCCAGGCGATCGCCCAGTTGCTGCTTGCCTTCATGACGCTAAGCGCCTGCGTCGCCATCGTCGAGTTCGTCCTGAAGGTGCGCCTGCAGCCCTTCACCGAGACGGAGGCCGCGTTCCGACCGATCGGCCTGTCCGGGCATCCGCTCGAACTCGGTCTGTGGATGGCGATGGGGCCGAGCTTCGTTGCGGCGACCGCGTGGCCTCGGCGGGTGAAGCTCTCGGCGATCGTGATCCTGCTCGCGGGGCTCGGCGTGTCGGGGGCGCGCACCGCGCTGATCACCGGATCGGTGGGGGCCTTCGTCCTGGCGCTGGGGGCGGTCGGACGGGAGCGCTCCCCCCGCCGCCGGCTCGAACTGCGGATCGTCGTCGTCTGCGCTGCCCTCGCGCTGATCCCGGCCGCGATCGGGCTGATCGCCGCCGCGGGCGGGCTGGATCGCTTCGGCAACGGACTGGTCGATTCGAACGCCCGGGCACGCATCGATATCTACGCGATCTTCGGCTACATGACCTGGAACGAGATCCTGTTCGGTATGGATCCCGCGCTGCTGAAGTCGATCATGAAGACTTACCTGAACCTCGAATACGTCGAGAGTTCGGTGGTGATCTTCGTGACCCTGTTCGGCGTGACCGGCACCCTCCTGTTCGGCACCCTCTTCCTCGGGCTGGTGCGGGTTCTGCTCGACCGTGCCAGGGCCTGCGTCCTGCTCGGTACCCTGGTGTTCTTCATCGTGGCGCTCAGCAGCAACGGCCTGTCGAGCAAGGGGGCCAACCCGTTCCTGCTGTTCGCCCTCATCATCGGGCTTCGGCCCGCGCCCGCCGCCCGGACCCCATGAAAGCCCTCCTCCTCGCCCTGATCCTGCTGACCGCCGCAAGCCCCGCCTCGGCGGAGCCGCCGTTCCGGCGCGGCATCGGCGTGCACTCCCTGCTGAACTGGGGCTCGCTCGTGCCCGGCCGGCCGGACCGCTACACCGCCCGCCCCTTCTCGGGGTCGGACTACGAATTGCCCGAGGGGCTGCTCGCCAGGGTGGCCGAGGCCGGGTTTGATTTCGTGCGGCTCACCCTCGATCCCGGCCCGTTCCTCCAGCTGACCGGCGCGGATCGCGACGTCCTCGACGCTCGGCTGGCGGCCACGGTGCGCCGCCTGCTCGCGCTCAGGCTCGCGGTGGTGGTCGATCTGCACGGCAACACGCAGGTGCCGGCCTACGACCCGCAGGCGGTGGTCGCCTCGGGGGACGGCCCGCTTTTCCAGTCATACCTCGCGCTGGTGCGCCGCACGGCGCGGGTGCTCGCCGGCCTCAAGCGGGCGGACGTCGCCTTCGAGCTCATGAATGAGCCGCCCTACGGCTACGACGACGCCACCCGGAAGCGCTGGCAGTCGCAAATCGAGGCGCTGCACGCGGCCGCGCGCGCCGAGGCCCCCGAGATGACGCTCGTTCTCACGGGTTCCCACGGCGGCGACCGCGACGGGCTCGCCGACCTCGACCCGCGCCCGTTCAAGGACAGCCGGGTGCTGTACTCGTTCCACTACTACGAGCCGCATGACTTCACCCACCAGGGGGTGAAGGAGGAGGGTGCCGAGGGACGATACCGGCAGTACCTGTCCGGCCTGCCCTATCCCTCCGACAGCCTGCCGCGCGCGCTCGTCGACGCCACGGTGCGTGACAACATCGCGGCGGACCCGGACCTCACCCCCGCCGCGCGCACGGCTATCCGCCGCCAGGCCGACGCTCGGATCACGGCCTATCTCGCCACGCCGCGCAACCGCGCCGCGATCGCGCGGGACTTCGACACGGTGAGCGCCTGGGCCAAGCGCTACGCCATCCCCGGCGACCGGATTTTTCTGGGCGAGTTCGGCGCCACCCGCTCCTACGACGACCACCGCGCGGGCGATCCGATCGCTTACGAAAACTGGATCCGCGACGTGCGGCAGGAGGCGGAAGCCCGGCAGTTCGGCTGGGCGATCTGGGCGCTCACCGGCACCGGCGGCATGGCGCTCAACGACACCGACGGCGGCTCCGGCCTCGATCCGGGCTCGCTCCTCGCGCTCGGTTTGAAGCGGACGAACTGAGCGTGGGACCGGCTACGACCCGATCGCGCTCAGGACGACCTCCCGCCGGTGCGGCCGGTCACGGTGCTCGATCAGGTAGAGGCCCTGCCACGTCCCGAGCGTCATCCGCCCGTCCGCCAGCGGAATCGTCAGGGCCGAATCCGTCACCATGGTGCGGATGTGGGCGGGCATGTCGTCCAGCCCCTCCGCGCCGTGCACGTAGGCGCCGTGGCGCGGGGCGAGGCCGTCGAGGGCGGTGAGGAGATCGGTCTGTACGTCCGGGTCGGCGTTCTCCTGGATGGTGAGCGAGGCCGAGGTGTGCCGGCAGAACACCGTGACGAGGCCCCGACGCAGCCCGCTCTCGCGCACGAAGGCGGCGACCGCCGCCGTGATGTCGGTGAAGCCGGGCCCGGGCGTCGCGACGGTGATCCGGGCGCTCGCCTGCCGCGCGACCTCGCCGCTCGCGAAGCCTTCCAGCGGTCCGATCCTGCCGTGACGGGTCATGCCTCCTCCTCCATTGCCGCGCCCGGAGCTACCTCGCGTTCGCCACGCGCCAGAATCTCCTCCAGGAACGCGATCCGGTCGGCCTCCGCCGTCGGCTTGTCCCAGCGGATGCGCCCGACGCGGGGGAAGCGCATGGCGACGCCGGACTTGTGGCGGGTGGAGCGCTGCACGCCCTCGAAGGCGATCTCCAGCACCAGCCCCTCGTCGCGGCCGTAGGCGACCTCGCGCACCGGACCGAAGCGCTTGACCGTGTTGTTGCGAACGTAGCGGTCGAGCTTCTGCAGCTCCGCGTCGGTGAAGCCGTGATAGGCCTTCCCCACGGGCACGATCTCCTCGGTGCCGTCCTCGCGCGCCCGCCACACGCCGAAGGTGTAGTCGGAGTAGAACGACGAGCGCTTCCCATGGCCGCGCTGGGCGTACATCATCACCGCATCGACCCGGTAGGGCTCGCGCTTCCACTTCCACCACGGCCCCTTGGGGCGGCCGGGCAGGTAGGCGCTGTCGCGGCGCTTGAGCATCACGCCCTCGATGGCGTCGGCGTCCTCGCCCGCCCCCGCCGCGGCCGGATCCGCGCGCGCCGCCGTCAGGTCGTCCCAGGTCGCGAAGGGGACGTGCGGCGACAGGTCGATGCGGGCGTGGTCGAGACCCGTCACGAGTTGTTCCAGGGCCGCGCGGCGCTCCGTGAAGGGGAGCGGACGCAGATCCTCGCCGTCCCTCGAAAGAATGTCGTAGGCGCGCACATGCGCCGGAAACTCCTCGAGCAGTTTGGGCGTCACCGCCTTCCGGTTGAGGCGCTGCTGGAGCACGTTGAAGCTCTGCACGCGGCTCTCGCGCAGGATCAGCAGCTCGCCGTCGATGGCGCCCTCGAAAGTGATCGCCTCCGCGAGATCGGGGAAGGCGTGGGTGATGTCCTCGCCGGTGCGCGAGTAGACCCTCGCGACCTGCCGATCGTCCGTGTCGCGACCGCCCGCGAGCTGGACGCGGATGCCGTCCCACTTCCACTCGGCGGAGAAGTCGGCGGGATCGAGCTTGTCGAAGTCCGTCTCCTCGTCGATGGGATGCGAGAGCATCGGCGGACGGAACGGGGCGGGATTCCTGGTTTCGGGGCGCTCCCCCCTCCCCTCGACCCAGGCGAACAGGGTCTCGTAGGGCGGCTCCAGCCCGTGCCAGACCTCCTCCACCGCGTCGGCGTCGTGGCCCCCGAGCGCCCCCACCGCGGTCTTGGCGAGCCGGGCCGAGACGCCGACGCGCAGGTTGCCCGTCACGAGCTTCAGGAGCGCCCAGCGCCCGGTCTCGTCCAGCGCGTCGAGCCAGTCGGCGAGATGGCCGGGCAGGTCCTTCTTGGCGGTGGTGGCGAGGGTGTCGATCACCTCGGACAGGGTCGGCACGTGCGGCGGCGGGTTATTATGGCCGATGCCGACGGCCGCCCCGGCGGCTTCGGGGGCCGGCCAGATCAGGGCCGTGGTCTCGGCGAGGTCGCCGACGTAGTTGTGGGAGAGCGAGAACAGCACGGGGTCGATCCGCGCCTCGACCAGCCCCCGGATCATCGCCGGCTTGGCCTCGCGGAAGGTGAGCCCGCCGGTCATGGCGGCGAGCGCGTAGCCGCGCTCCGGGTCTGGGGTCGTCGAAAAAAAGTCCTGGAGCAGACGCAGCTTGGCGGTGCGGCGCGGCTCGTAGCCGAGGCGGTCGAGGAGGTGGGCGAAGCGGTTCATGCCGACGCCTCCGCCGTCTCGGCCGTTTGCGCGGGGTCGGGCTCCGCCTCGCCGTCGTCGCCGTAGCCCAGCATGTGCAGAGGCTTGGCCTGGATCCCTTGCGTCCCGCACCAATGCACCAGCGCGTCCTCCTGCCCGTGCGTGACCCAGATCTCCCCCGCACCCGTGTCGCGGATGGTGCGGCAGAGATCGGGCCAGTCGGAATGGTCGGAGATCACCATCGGCAGCTCGACGCCCTTCTGGCGGGCGCGGCCCCGCACCCGCATCCAGCCCGAGGCGAAGGCGGTGACGGGATCGGGAAACTTTCGGGACCACACGTCCTGGATCGACGAGGGCGGGCAGATCACGATGGCCCCGTGCAGGCTTTTCCTGTCTGCCGCCGCGACCTTCGGCGTGTCGCCCAGCGGCACGCCCTCGCGCTTGTACAGTTCGGTCAGCTTCTCCATCGCCCCGTGCAGGTGGATCGGCTTGTCCCAGCCCTCCTCACGCAGCAGCGCCATCACCCGCTGCGCCTTGCCCAGCGCGTAGGCGCCGACGATGTGGGCGCGC
>Ga0182229_1000003_pt1 | contig 62174 bp, 64 predicted proteins | sample G6R1MG_32_FD_129663 | JGI IMG/M metagenome (GOLD analysis project Ga0182229, IMG submission 129663) | Miscanthus phyllosphere microbial communities from Michigan, USA - G6R4_MAIN_07NOV2016_LD1 MG | ecosystem: Host-associated > Plants > Phyllosphere > Phylloplane/Leaf | place: USA: Michigan...
CTTAGGCGAGGGGCAGGGGCGGCCATGGCACGGCACGCATGCATCGGGCTGGCGGCGGCGGCCGCGCTGACGGCGATCGTCGGTCCCGTCGCGTCGTCGTTCGCCGAGGACGCTGCGACCGTCTCCGACGCGCAGGCCGAGACGATCCGTCGGGCGAGCGAGGAAAAGGCGCGCCACGCCGAGAGCCTGAAGCGCATCCAGGATGCCCTCGCGGCAAGCGCGGGCAACCGCTCCACCCTGGAAGCCGAACTCGCCGCCATCGGCACCGACCGGGCCAAGCTCAACGCCGCGCTGCTCGATGCCGCCCGGCAAAGCCAGGCGACGGAGGATCGGCTGAGCCGACTCGAGGGCCGGCTCAGGACCCTCTCGGACAGCGAGGGCGCGATCCGCAAGTCGCTCGATGCGCGGCGCGGGGTCATCGCCGAGATTCTCGCCGCCCTCCAGCGCATGGGCCGACGTCCGCCGCCCGCCGTGCTGGTGCGCCCCGAGGACGTGCTCTCGGTGATCCGCACCTCCATGCTGCTCGGCGCGGTGGTGCCGGAACTGCGCGGCGAGGCCGAGACCCTGGCGGGCGACCTCGGCGAACTCGTGCGGGTGCGCGGGCTGATCGCCGCCGACAAGGAATCCCTGACGGGTGATCTCGGGGGATGGGCGCGGGAGAAGCAGCGCCTCGACGGCCTCGTCGCCGCGCGCCGGGCGCGACTCGCCGAGGTCGAGGGCACCCTGGCCACCGAGCGTCAGCGCACCGCCGAACTCGGCACGCAGGCCAAGAGTCTGAGCGACCTCGTCGCGCGCATGGAGGGGGAGGTCGCCTCGGCCCGCCGCGCGGCGGAGGAGGCCAAGGCGGCGCAGGAACGCGAGGTCCGCGCCACCCAGGAGCGCTTCGCGGCGGCCGGCTTCCGCGATCCCGCGCGGCTGGCGCCGAAGGTGAAGTTCGCCGACACCCGTGGCGACCTGCCGAGGCCGGTCAGCGGCACGCTCCTGCGCGGCTTCGGCCAGCCCGACGGCAACGGCGGTACCACCCGCGGCATCTCGCTCGCCACCCGCCCCAAGGCGATCGTCTCCTCGCCCGCCGACGGCTGGGTATCCTATGCCGGGCCGTTCCGCTCCTACGGGCGTCTCTTGATCATCAATGCGGGCGACGGCTACTATCTCCTCGTAGCCGGGATGGACCAGATCAACGTCGAGGTCGGTCAGTTCGTGCTCGCGGGGGAACCTGTGGCCGCCATGGGCGATGGTGGTTCGGTCTTGGTCTCCCAGAGTCCCGTGTCGCGTGCGTCATCGAGAGAGGATGATCGCAGCGATCCCGTGCTGTACGTCGAGTTCAAGAAGGACGGCGGCTCCATCGATCCGGAGCCGTGGTGGGCCAAGGGCCCCAGCGAGAAGGTTCGCGGATAATGCGCAAGATGTCCCTCGTGTTGTTCGGCGCGGCTCTCGGCGTCGGCGGGTCCGTCGTCGCCACGCAGACGCAGCTGCTGTCCGGCACGAGCGCGGTGGCGGCCTCCGCCGAGACCTACCGCCAGCTCAGCCTGTTCGGCGACGTGTTCGAGAAGGTGCGCACCGACTACGTCGAGAAGCCCGAGGAGTCGAAGCTGATCGAGACGGCGGTCAACGGCATGCTGACCTCGCTCGACCCGCATTCGAGCTACATGGACGCCAAGGCGTTCCGCGACATGCAGACCACCACCCGCGGCGAGTTCGGCGGGCTCGGCATCGAGGTCACCATGGAGGACGGCCTGATCAAGGTCGTCTCGCCCATCGACGAGACCCCCGCCTCGAAGGCCGGGATCCTGGCCAACGACATCATCACCCAGATCGACGAGGATCAGGTCCAGGGCCTGACCCTCAACCAGGCGGTGGACAAGATGCGCGGCCCGGTGAACTCGGCCGTGAAGCTCAAGATCTCCCGCAAGGAGGCCAAGGATCCGATCGACGTCACGCTGAACCGCGACGTCATCAAGATCCGCCCCGTGCGCTCGCGTACCGAGGCCAACGACGTCGGCTACATCCGCCTGACCCAGTTCAACGAGCAGACCTACGACGGCCTCAAGACCGCCATCGACAAGCTCGGCACCGATATCGGCGGCGACAAGCTGAAGGGCTACGTGCTCGATCTGCGCAACAACCCCGGCGGACTGCTCGATCAGGCCGTGATGGTGTCGGACGCCTTCCTCGATCGCGGCGAGATCGTCTCCACCCGCGGCCGCAACCCGGACGAGACCCAACGCTTCTCGGCCAAGATGGGCGATCTCGCCAAGGGCAAGCCCATCGTGGTGCTGGTGAACGGCGGCGCGGCTTCCGCCTCCGAGATCGTGGCGGGCGCGCTCCAGGATCACAAGCGCGCGACCATCATGGGCACGCGCTCCTTCGGCAAGGGCTCCGTGCAGTCGATCATCCCGCTCGGCGGCCAGGGTGCCCTGCGGCTGACCACGGCGCGCTACTACACGCCGTCGGGCCGCTCGATCCAGGCCAAGGGCATCGAGCCGGATCAGGAGATCCTGCAGGATGTGCCGGACGAGTTGAAGGGCAAGGACGAGACCAAGGGCGAGGCCGGCCTGAAGGGCCACCTCAAGCAGAAGGACACCGACGAGCGCGGCGGATCGTCCGCCTACATCCCGCCGGACCCGGCCAAGGACAAGCAGCTCATCGCCGCGGTCGACTTCCTGCACGGCATCCAGAAGGGTGCGGCCAACACCGCCAAGCCCTCGACCCCGAATTGACGGAACATCCGCGTCGGCCGTCCTCGGGACGGCCGTTAGCGAAAGTTTAACCATGACGGCCCGCAATGTTCGGTGAAGACCGACAGAGCGGGCCGTTTCGTATGTGAACCGGGCCGATCGCGCGTCGAGCGCGGGATCACAGGCGCGGGATCGCACGTGAATGACACCTCCGACGATATCCTGACGCGGCCCCTCGGGGTCCCGGCGTCGGCTGGCCGTCCCCCGTCCCTGCGTCCCGGCAGGCGAGCCGTCGCGATCGGTCTGGGCGGGATCGTCCTCCTCGGCGCCGCGGCGCTCTCTCTCCTCGGCGATCCGGGCGGTGGGGAACCCCGCGCGCAGGCCGCGATCACGATCCGCGAACCCGCCCCAGCCGTCGCCCGCGCGGAGCCGGCCAAATCCGCTCCACAGGGGACCGTCGCGTCCGGGTCCGGTACGCTCCGGAGTTCGGCCGAGCAGATCGAGCAGGCGTCGGGCGTCACCGTGTATCGCCCGGCCGGGGCCTCGACCCCCGAATCGCCGATCATCATCCGCGTGCCGGACGCGCCGCAGATCCGGCTCGCCGCAGCTCCCGACGCGCGCCTGATCGAGCGCGGGCGTCACGGCCCTGTGCCGAGGGTCGGCGAGGGCCGGCTGCGCGCTCTCGACGTCTACGCCCGCCCCGATCCGGGCGGGACCACGCCTCGAATCGCCATCGTCGTGTCGGGCCTCGGGATCGGTCAGGCGGCCACCGTCGCCGCGATCGCCCGCCTGCCCTCGGCCGTCAGCCTCGCCCTCTCGCCCTACGGCCCGGACCTGGAGAAGACCGCCTTCCGCATCCGGGACGCGGGGCACGAACTGCTGCTGTCGGTGCCGATGGAACCGTTCGATTATCCCGACAGCGATCCCGGTCCGCAGACGTTGCTGACCAGCGCGCGCCCGGCCGAGAACCTCGACCGCCTCGCCTGGGCGATGAGCCGGTTTCCCGGCTTCGTCGGCGTGGTCAACATGATGGGCGCCAAACTCACCGGCGATGCCGCCGCCTTCGAGCCGATCCTGAAGGAGATCGGCGCGCGCGGTCTCGGCTTCCTCGACGACGGCACCTCTCCACGCTCGCTCGGCGTCGCCCTGGCCTCGAAGCTGAAGACGCCCTCGGCGCAGGCCAGCATCGTCATCGACGCGGTACCGCGACCCGAGGCGATCGATCGCGAACTCGCCCGGTTGGAGGCGGAGGCCCGCAAGTCCGGCGTGGTGCTCGCCTCCGCGAGCGCCCTGCCGATGACGATCGACCGCATCGCGCGCTGGGCGGGCGATCTCGAAGCACGCGGCGTGCGCCTCGTTCCGGTCAGCGCGCTCCTGCGTACGCCCGCCGCCGCAACACGTCTGTCGAGCGCGGCGCCGTAAACCTCCTGGCGCGAACCGTACCGCGTTGCGGTCGCATCCCCGGCCGTCCTATGGTCCGGACATCATGCAGAAACCCGAACGAGATCCGGCCCAAGCCGGACTGCCGTATCGCCCGTGCGTCGGGATCACGCTGATCAACCGCGCCGGGCTCGTCTTCATCGGCCGCCGCCGCGGCTCCGGCCCGGAGCACGATCAGGCGGCGTGGCAGATGCCGCAAGGGGGGATCGACGAGGGCGAGGCCCCGCACGAAGCGGCCCTGCGCGAACTCTACGAGGAGACGAATGTCGGGGCCGGTTCGGTGACGCCGCTCGCCAAGAGCCACGACTGGCTCGCCTACGACTTGCCCCCGACCATCACCAAGAAGGCCTGGAAGGGCCGGTATCGCGGCCAGCGCCAGAAGTGGTTCGCCTTCGGCTTCACGGGACAGGATGGCGAGATCGATGTCGCGGCCCCCGGCGGAGGGCGACACAAGGCGGAGTTCGATGCCTGGCGTTGGGAGGCGATGCCCGCGCTGCCGGACCTGATCGTGCCGTTCAAGCGGCCGGTCTACGAGGCCGTGGTCGCCGCCTTCTCCGGCCTGACCGACTGGCACGCCCCCGCGTGAGCGACGGCCTTCATCCGACCGACGGGGCCTGAGCGTGCGCTGGTGGGCGGTCCCCCTCGTCGCGGCCCTGGGCTGGTTCGCCTACACCCTGACACCGTTCTGGGCGCTCTACGACCTGTCCCGGGCCGTCCAGGGCGGCGACGTGGCCTACGTCGAACGTCACGTCAATTTTCGCACCCTGCGGCTGTCGCTCGCCCGCCAGCTCTCGGCGGCGATCCGGGCCCAGGAGACGGAGGGCGACGCGCCCGAGCGGCGGCGCCTGTTCGACGCCGCCTCGGCGCTGGCCTTGCCGCTGACCGAGGCGCTGGTCACGCCGCAGACGGTGGTCGATCTCCTCGACGACGGCTGGCCGCAGCGCATCGACCTGCCCGATCCGCCCCCGCGCAAGGCCCCCGAGGACGGGTTGCACGCCCCCGACCTGAGGCGGCTCGCGGCCTTCTACGCCACCTCGGAGATGCGCGGTTTTCGCGCCTTCGTGATGGGCGTGCCGCCGAACCGTCCCCGCGCCCAGCAGTTCCGCATCCGCATGCGTCTGCGCGGCTTCACCTGGCGCCTGATCGACATCGAGCTGAGCGAGGCGTTGCGCGAGAAGATCGCCGCGAGGCTCGCCCGGGCCTCGAAGCGGGATACGGACAGGCCCGTCTCCGACGAGGCGCGCCCCGACCGGTAGCCGGGGAGGGCTACTTCGCCTTGGCGGGCGATCCCGCGGCGTCGGAGTCCACAGCCTTCGGCTCGACGACCTTGGGCTCGCGCGCCTCCTCGACCTCCTCCGCCTTCTCCTCGTCGGTGTCGCCAGCGCGTTCGATCGAGGTCTCGGGATGGGCGGTCAGCGTCTTGACGATGGTGAGCAGGCGCTCGCACTCGCTCTCGTACTTGAATGTGTCGAGCACGATCGCCGCGTCGCGCAGGGTGCGCAGGTCCCGCACCAGCTGCTTGTTCTCGGCCCCGCGCAACTGCTTCTTGGCGGCGATGCTCTCCTCGATCCTGGCATCCTTGACGTCGCAGGCGGCCGAGGCCGTGGCCGTGGCGGCCAGGAGGAACAGGGCGGAGACGAGGATGGGGCGCATGAAGGATGGTCCGAGGTTGTGCCCAGGGCGTCATGCCCGTCAGGCGTGGTGGCGGGAGGGGCGGCCCAGGATGCCGTTGGTCAGGGCGACGAGCTGGCTCGGCCTATAGGGTTTGGGCACGAACACCGACTCGGCAACGGTCTCGGCGGGCGAGAGGCTCCCGCGACCGCCCGAGGTGTAGACCACCGGAAGGTTCGGGCAGTGACCGCGCGCGCGGTGGGCAAGCGCGAGCCCGTTCGTGTTGCGGGCCAGATCGATATCGGTGAAGAGCAGATCGACGCGCTCGCACAGAAGGATCGCTTCCGCCTCGTCCGCATCCGCGGCCGTGAGGACGCGGTAGCCCTCGTCGAGCAGCGCTTCGGCGGCCAGCTCGCAGACCATGGTCTCGTCCTCGACCACGAGGACCGTGTCCGCACGGCGGTTCGGGCGGAAGGCGGGCAGGGCGATGGGGGCGCAGGCGAAGGGGATCATGACGCTACTCCTACTCACCCGGCGGTGGGCGACAGCCCAGCTTCCGGATCGTCAGACCAACGGGGCCGGTCGAGCCGCCGTTCACCGTGACTCCCTCGAATTGCGCGCAGTTGGTAAGCGTCGCCTTAACCCTGCCGGCAGGAGCTTAATTCGCGTGTGGATGACGCCCTCGGACGGGCGGGGACGCGCGGCGTGACCAGGCCCTGGCATATCGGCTTCGGCCTGATCCTGACCGCGCTCGCAGGCTTCGTGGATGCGCTCGGCTTCATCCGGCTCGGCGGCCTCTACACCTCGCTGATGAGCGGCAACACCACGCAGCTCGCCGTGGCGATGGGGCACGGCGAACCGCACGTCGCCATCCTGCCGGGCCTGCTGATCGGCGTGTTCCTGCTCGGCTCCGTGATCGGCGGCGCCCTGTCGGCCCTGACGCCGGCCCGCTGGGGCACGCCGGTGATCCTGGCCTTCGAGTCGGTCGCGGTCGGCACCGCCTTCGTCGTGGCGGGCGCGCATCCGCATATCGGCGTGGCCTCGCTGTTCCTGGCACTGGCCATGGGCGCCCAGAACGCCGTGCTGGCCCAGGTCCAGGGGTTTCGCGCCGGCACCACCTTCGTCACCGGAGCCCTGTTCGCCTTCGGCCAGAAATTCGCCCTCGCGCTCGCCGGGAGGGGCGCACGCTTCGGCTGGGTCGGCGACGGCGCCGTCTGGTTCGCGTTGCTGGCCGGCGCGGTTGCGGGAACGATGGCGCACGGGCATCTCGGCATCGGGGCGCTGGCGATCCCCGCGGTCGCCGCCGGAATCCTCGCCGTGCTCGCGACCCTCGTCGCGCTGCGCGCCGGGCCGACCCCGGTCGGTTGACCGGTTTGCTTACCCGTCCGTTTCGTACAGAAGGCCCCGGATGAGCCAGACCGCCCCCTCCCTCACCGAGCACGTCGCGCCGATCGATGCCGGCTCGCACGTCACCGCCGCCCACTGGCTGAAGGACCGGCTCGCGCTGGCGCTCGGCGACGGCGGGGTGCTCCTGACCCATGACGGGGTCACCCGAACGATCGCAGCCCATCCCGACGCCGGTATCCTGGTGGCCGCGGGCGACGGGCGGCGGCTCGTGACGGGCGGAGACGACGGCCGGGTCGTCGCCATCGACGGCGAGGGCGCGCTGACCGAGATCGGCCGGTCGAAGGGCGGCGCCTGGATCGATGCACTCGCCCTGCATGTGGACGGCGCGGTGGCGTACTCGGCCGGCAAGACGGTGACGGCGCGCGACGCCAAGGGCCGGGAAAAAAGCTTTGCGGCGCCGACCAGTGCCCGCGGCCTCGCGTTCGCGCCGAAGGGCTACCGGCTCGCGGTCTCGCACTACAACGGCGCCAGCCTGTGGTACCCGAACCTGGAGGCCGCGCCGGAGGTGGTCGAGTGGAAGGGCTCGCACATCGACGTGACGTGGTCGCCGGACGGGCGCTTCGTCGTCACGACGATGCAGGAGAACGCCCTGCACGGCTGGCGGCTGCAGCCCGACCGCGGCCACATGCGCATGTCGGGCTACCCCGGCAAGGTCCGCTCCACGGCGTGGTCCCACGACGGCGACTGGCTCGCCACCAGCGGCGCCGAGGCGGCCATCGTCTGGCCGTTCGACTCCAAGGAGGGGCCGACCGGCAAGGCGCCGCGCGAATGCGGCGTACGCCCCGCCCGCGTCTCCCGCGTCGCCTTCCACCCGAAGGCCCTGGTTCTCGCGATCGGATACGAGGATGGCTGCATCCTGCTCGTACGCTTCACCGACGCCGCCGAGTTGCTCGTCCGACCGGCGGTGAAGGGCAGTACCGTCTCGGCGCTGGCCTGGGACGCACGCGGCGCCCGGCTCGCCTATGGCTGCGCCGACGGGCAGGCCGGCCTGCTCACCCTGCCGAGCTGACGATGGCGTGGTTCGGCGCCCGCGCGGCACGCCCCGACGCTGCGGCGCGGCGACGGATCGAGGACTGGGCGCGAGCGGAAGGCGGCTTCGGCCCGGATACGGTGGTGAAGGCCAACGAGATCGTCTGCCCCGATCCGGCCTGCCCCGGTTTCGAGACGGTGATCCTGGTCATGGCGCCGAACGAACGCAGCCGCGCGCGCAAGATCCTCAAGTCGCTGGCGGCGGTCACGCGAGAGGATGTCGCCGCCGCGCTTCGGTCGGAGCGGTAGCGTGGCCGTCGCGATCGTGCTTTTCTGATTCTTAATATGGAATGAGGTGATCCGTGTTCCGTGTCCTGCGCACGCTCGGTCTGGCCCTCGGGCTCCTCGGCGGCGTGATCGCGGCACAGGGGCCGGAATACGCGCAGCAATACGCCCAGCGCCTCGGCGGCGCCCTGGACGAGCTTCGCCGCGAGATCGCGACCCTCGACTCCGACGCCGCCGCCACGGGCAACACCCGCGATTCGGCCGTCGATCGCCTGCGCGTGAATCCCGACGCGCTGGTCGCCCGCCGGGGGGAGGCGGCGCGCTACGACATCGAGCGCCTGAAGACCCTCGACGCACAGTCCAGGGAACTCGCCGCCGCCACGAGCCCGCTGGGCCGGCTTGTGGTCGTCATCCGCAACCCCGACATGCCGCTCGCCCGCGCGACCTACGCCGACTACCAGCCCGCCGTCCCGACGACCACGGACGGGCTGGTCGCCGGCTTCGTCGGGTTCCTCGCGGCGTGGGCCGGATGGCGCCTGCTCTCCGATTTCGGGCGCCACATGGCGCGCCGGATGCGCCGCCGCCGAGCCGAGCCGACCCCGATCTGAGGTTCCCCTGTTCCGTCGAAGGCACAGGTGTTGCAGGCCGCCTACAGCGACGCTCCCCCGCCTGCTCTAGGACTGACGGACATGCGCGCGGCAGACCGTCGTGGCGCCGACGGCGGTCCCTCACCTTCATGGCGCGTGTTCCCAACCCGATCGTCGATCCGGCCCTCGACGCGGCGGCCCTGCTGCGCCGTGTCGGATTCTTCGGCCTGTTCGTGGTGGTGCCGGTGGCGGCGCAGGTGGCGCGGCGTGCGACCGTGGTTCTCGCCCCGATCGCCCTTGTCCTGCTGATCATCGCCAGCGCCATCGACGGCCGTCAGCGACCCGTCCGGCCGGCCTTGTCGCAGGCCATACGCTCGCCCGTCTTCCTCGCCGGGATGCTGGTGATCGCATGGTCGATGCTGTCGCTCGCCTGGACGCCGTTTCCCGACCAGGGGGCCGAGCGGCTGCTCAACCTGCTGGCGACCGTCCTGCTGACGCTGGCGGGCTACTTCGCGCTGCCCGACCGGATGCGCTCGGCCAACCTCTACCTGCTGCCGCTCGGCATCGGGGCCGCCGCGATCGTGGCGCTGCTGATCGGCCTGTTCGGCGACGCGGTGCTGGCCGAGAATCCCGACGGCGACAGCACCGGAGAACGGGCGGCGGTCCTGATCGCGCTGATGGTCTGGCCGGCGGTGGCGTGGCTGCGCTCGCGCCGACGCGATATCGGCGCCCTCTTCGTCGTCCTGCTTGCGGCGGGGGCCCTACTGACGGCGCCGAGCACGATGCCGCTGTTCGCGCTGGCGGTCGGCGCGTTCGCCTTCGGGCTGACGAGCCTGCGGCCGTACTGGGGCGTGCGTCTGACCGCCATCGTGAGCGCCGGACTGCTGGCGATCGCGCCGCTCCTGCCTTTCGTCGTCCGGCCGATCGCCGCGCTCCTGGCCGGCCCCCTGGCGCCGGGGGCGCTCTCGCTCAAGGCGTGGCAGAAGGTGGTGACCGGGGAGCCGCTGCGCCTCGTCACCGGCCACGGCATCGAGACGGCGTTGCGCGGGCGCCTCGTCGGCCTGTTGCCGGTCAATGCCCCGACCACGATGCTGTTCGAACTGTGGTACGAACTCGGCATCGTCGGAGCACTGGCGGCCGCCTCAGCCCTCTGCGCCGCGATCCTGCGGGCGGGACGGGCCCCCTCCTCACTGGTGCCCGGCGCGATGGCGGTCTTCGCCACGGCGTTCGCCATCGCCTGCTTGGGCGTCCGTCTCACCGGGGCGTGGTGGCTGACCTCGCTCGCCCTGACCCTGCTGGTCTTCGTGTCGATCGACCGCGGCCAGTTCCGCTCCCGCCGCCCGAAGGCCAGCCTGCTCGTGCGTGCCAAGAGCGAGGCTTGAAGCGTCGGACCGAAAGGTACCTCCGGCGTTCGAACCGATGCGGCACACCAATCGAGGTCTTGCCCCCAGGGCGGTCCGGCGCGCTCAGCCTTCGGCCTGCGCCTCGATCGCCGCCATGTCGGCGTCGGACAGGCCGAAATGGTGCCCGATCTCGTGGACGAGGACGTGGGCGACGAGGTGGCCCAGCGTCTCGTCGTGTTCCGCCCAGTAGTCGAGCAACGGGCGCCGGTAGAGCCAGACGGCGTTCGGCATCTGGCCCGTCGCGACGTCGCCCGATTGCGCCAGCCCGTGGCCGCGGAACAGGCCGAGCAGGTCGAACTCGCTCTCCGTCTCCATCTCGTCGAGGGTGGCGTCGTCGGGAAAGTCCTCGACGTGGATCACCACGCCCTCGCAAAGCCGCCGAAACCCCTCCGGCAGGCGGGCGAAGGCGAGCTGGGCGAGCCGCTCGAACTCGCCGAGGTCGGGGGCGCGGGTCTCCTCCCAGTCAACGCTCATCCGCCGCGTCCGGTGAGCGGAAGCACGCAGGCCGCCAGGAAGCCCGCGAGGTCGCTGGTGATATGGTCGATGTGGGGTTCCCCGACCGCCTCCTGCTCGAACGCCTCGCGGAACGGGTCGAGCACGGGTGGCACCACGAGGACCGTCGCCATGCCCAGGTCGTGCGGCACGGCGAGGTTGCGGGCGATGTCCTCGAACAGCGCCGAGCGCCGGGGATCGACGCCGTGCCGGTCGAGGAAGCGTTCGTATGTGCGCCGCTCCGGCTTCGGCTCGAAATCGGCGGCGGCGATGTCGAACACGTCCTCGAAGTGGTCGAGGATGCCGATCTTGCGGGCGACGTCCTCGGCGTGACGGCGCGAGCCGTTGGTGAGGATCAGCTTGCGTCCCGGCAGCCGCTCGATGGCCTGCCCCAGCGCCGCGTCGAGGCGGATGGTCGAGTGGTCGATGTCGTGGGCGAAGTCGAGGAAGTCGTGCGGATCGACCCCGTCCTCCACCATCAGTGCCTTCAGCGTCGTCCCGTAGCGGTGGTAGAAGTATTTCTGCAGCGCCCGGGCCGAGAGGCCGTCGAGCCCGTAGAGGCGCATCACGTAGAGCGTGATGCGCTCGTCGATCTGCGGCCAGACCCTCGCGTCGCTCGGATAGAGCGTGTTGTCGAGATCGAACACCCAGGTGTCGACATGACCGAAGCCGCGGGAGCCGGAGGCGGTGAAGTGGCTTTCGCCGGGAAGGAGCAAGAGGCGGGTTTCGGCTTATCGTTGGGAGCGGTGCGCCCCGGGGGAACGAGACGGTAGAGATAGGGGAGCGGGGCCGAAACGGAAGGCTGGCCTTCTCTTGGCCCCGACAGGAGCCATCAGCCGCGCCGGATCAAGGTGCCGGCGCCGTAATCGGTGAACAGCTCCAGCAGCGCCGCGTGAGGCACCTTGCCGTCGAGGATCACCACCGCCTCGACGCCCTGCTCCAGCGCGTAGATGCAGGTCTCGACCTTCGGGATCATGCCGGCGGTGATGGTGCCGTCCGCGATCAGGCGGCGGCAATCCTCGATGGACAGCTCCGGGATCAGGTTCTTGTCCTTGTCGAGGACGCCCGGCACGTCGGTGAGGAGCAGCAGGCGCTTGGCCCTGAGCGCCCCCGCGATCGCGCCGGCGAAGGTGTCGGCGTTGACGTTGTAGGTCTTGCCGTCGGGTCCGTAGGCGACCGGGGCGAGCACCGGGATCAGCTCAGCCTTGAGAACCGCGTCGAGCACGCCGCGCTCGACGTGATCCGGCTCGCCGACGAGACCGAGATCGATCTCCGTCTCGGTGTCGGTCTCGGGATCGCGCATGGTGCGCGTGGCGCGCTTGGCGCGCACCATGTTGCCGTCCTTGCCGCACAGGCCGATCGCCCGGCCGCCCTCGGCGGAGATCCAGCCCACGATCTGTTTGTTGATCGAGCCGGCGAGCACCATCTCGACCACCTCGACGGTGGCCTCGTCGGTGACGCGCAGGCCGCCCTTGAACTCGGACTGGATGCCGAGCCGGTTCAGCATCCGGCCGATCTGCGGGCCGCCGCCGTGGACCACGATGGGCTTCAGGCCCGACTGCTCCAGGAGCACGATGTCCTCGGCGAAGTCCTCGGCCGCCGCCGGGTCGCCCATGGCGTGACCGCCGTACTTGATGACCACGATCTCCTGATCGTAGCGCTGCATGTGCGGCAGGGCCTGGGTCAGGATTTCGGCACGCACGTGCACGTTCGGCAGCGGATCAGTCATGCGGTGTTGGCTCTCCGTCGGCTCGGCTGACGTCTCGCACGGTCTCGGTCGCGGCCGGGCTTCTAGCGCAGGCGGTGTGCGCTGCGAAGGGCACCCACGAAAATGCTCTCGCCGAGCTTGGTCGGTAATAAGACAGTAACCAAGATCGATGACGATCGGATCGACCACCGGGACGCACGCCGATGCTGAACGCCGATCCGCTGACCCCCCGCCCGACCCTGACCCATCCGAGCCTGCTCGCCGTCGCCCTCGAACGGCTCGGGCAGAGCACGTCCGCCCCGGCCGACGTCTGGCGGCGCCTCACCGACAGCTACGTTGTCGATCTCGACGCCGTAGCCGCCCTCCTGCCCGGGAACGCGCCCGAGCCGCTCTGGCTGCCGAGTCGCGACGCCGCCGTGGGCTGAAACCGAATCCCCTCTTTCGAAGCGAGATCGAACGGTCGAGCCACACCGTGTTCAAGATGCTCCGTCGTGAACCGGTCGGCACGACGTATGCAGACTTATCCGGACGATGAGAGACCGAGACGTCTGGGGAGGGCACGCTCCAGGCAACGATCACGCGGTGCCTCGCACGCCGGAGCACCCCCGCGGACCTTTTCGCCATCCACGAAACGGTGTCCATCGTGTCCGAGCCTGCGCGCCGTCGCCCTCGTCCGCGCCGCCTCGCCGCTTGCCGGCGACGGCTCGCCCGACACGGCCCTCGACGTCATCGTGACGCCGGCCCGCACCCCGATGGAGTGTTTGAAGCACGCACAGACCATGATGGCCTCCGCCGGGCTGACCGGTGGGGACGGGTGCTACCTCGGGATCACCCGCGAGCGCCGTCACGCCGAGGGGCCGCTCCGGGAGCGCATCGCCGCCCTGCGATAGGAGGCGAGCTCCTCAGACCGGCACGAGCGCGTCGCCCGAGCGAAGGCTGCCGCCCACGATCACCTCGGCGTACACGCCGCAATCGGCGTGGCCGAGATGGGTCTGGAGCGCGCGCGGAATCGCCAGATCGCGCTGGCCGGTCCGTGGATCGACGTTGGTCGCCGCGCAGCGGTCGGTGCGGGCGCTGACCTTGAGGCGCAGACCGGACGGCGCCTCGACGACGCGGCCGACGAGGTCGAACTCCCTCCACGGGTCGAGGCCCTCGACGAGGACGTTGCCGCGGAAGCGCAACGGATCGACGGGTGCGCCGACGAGCGCCTCGACGGCCCGGACGCTGGCGAGGTTGACGAGCGAGACGTAGCCTGTGCGCGAATCGGTGAAGCGGTAGCCCTCCGGGGCGGCCAGCACCCTCGGCTCGCCGCGCAGCCTGTGCGGCAGGAAACCCTTCAGGAACGCGGAGACCGCTGCGCGTCCCTCCTGTGTTCTCAGGTCGGCGCTTACGACCGTGCGGCCCTCGTGCTCCACTCTGAGGCGGTGGGTCTCGAGCTCGAACCGCGTGATGAGCCCGGCGAGTTCCTCCTCGCGCATCAGCATCAGGTAGACCACCTTGGGCAGATGGCGGGGCGCGATCTCGTTGAAGCCCGAGGGGCCGTTCTCGATGGCGTAGAGTCGGTCCCCGGGAAAGTAGCCGGAGGTCTCCAGCTCCACGGCGTCGACCCGTTCGGGCGAAAGGCCCTTGACGGGGTAGCGGTAGAGCTCGGCGACGCGGATGGCGGCGTCGCCATGGGGGGGATCGGGCGGCATTCCACTGGCTAGGGCCGATCACATCGGTTTGGCAACTCGATCGCGCTCTTGCTCCGCGTCCGGCAGATACGCGACCGACGTCGAGTTCCGAATGGTCGGCGTGGCGTGCCCGGGCGAACGTGCCTCGTCCCGGAGAAACCCATCGTATGCCGACCGTCACCGCCCTGCACCGCTAGCCCGTCAAGGGTCTCTCCGCCGAACTCCTGCCAGCGCTCGGCCTGAGCCGTGAATCCGGCTTGCCCTTCGACCGGGACTACACTGTCGCCCTCGGGACGACGGTCTTCGATCCGGACGCACCGGAACCGCTCGATTGGGGCTGCTGTCTCATGCCGCGGAGCAACGGGAGTCCGGCCGCGCCGGATGCTGGTTTCGATCCCGGAACCGGACGACCCTCGGTGACGCGGGACGGACGCACGGTCCTCACGGAGGATCTGTCTCGGCCGGAGGGCCGGGCGGCCGTGGAGCGGTTCTTCGAGGCCTATGTCCGAATTGCCGCAAAGGGCCGACCGCGGCAGGCGCGTGCCCTTGAGGAGCGGGTGGGGCGACCCGTCCATCCCCTCCGATTCCGGGGCCAACATCCACGCCGAGGGGCTCGCGCCCCGGGAGGAACTGGGCTGGGTCAGGCAGACGATCACGATCGGGCGGACGTGGTTCCGGGTCCTCGCCCGTGCACCGCGCTGTGCCGCGGTCGGCGTCGATCCGGTGACGGCCGCGCGACACGACCCTGCCGCGGACCCTCGGGCGCAACGTCGGGTACGTCGATCTCGGGGTCTACCGCGAAGTGCCCGGCGACGGGGCGGTGGCGCTGGGCGATGCCGTCGAACCTCCGTCGGAGGCGGTGGGCACGGACTGAACGGGCTGGCCCGCGCGGCCTCGGTTTCCGTCTGGCCGCCGAGCGGTGGGCGGTGAGCGCCACCACGGGTCGGAGCCTCTTGTGTAACGAAAGTGCAACACCAGATCTGTCCTGCCGGTGGCGTCCCAGACGCATCGGCGTCCCGGCGGGAGCATCCCCGCGGGACAACGCATCGGACCTGTCGTGCCGCGAAGCGGGCGAACCGGGCGATCGGGGAAGGACGCAACCGTATGAACTTCGAGAAATACACCGAACGGGCCCGCGGCTTCGTGCAGGCCGCACAGTCGCTGGCCATGCGCGAGGGCCATCCGCAGCTCGCGCCCGGGCATCTGCTGAAGGTGCTGCTGGACGATCCCGAGGGCTTGGCCGCGGGACTGATCGACCGGGCCGGCGGGCAGTCCCGCGTGGCCCTGGCACAGGTCCAGGCCTGGCTCGACAAGCAACCCAAAGTCACCGGCAACGCGTCCCAGCCCCAGGCGACGCGCGACCTCGTGCGCCTGTTCGACACCGCGGAGAAGGCCGCCGAGAAGGCCGGCGATTCCTACGTCACCGTCGAGCGGCTGCTGCTCGCCTTCGCCGTCGAGAAGGACTCGGAGGCCGGCCGGGCGCTCGCCTCCGCCGGGGTGACCCCGGCCTCGCTCAATGCGGCGATCGAGGCCCTGCGCAAGGGCCGCACCGCCGACAACGCCTCGGCCGAGAACGCCTACGACGCGCTGAAGAAATACGCCCGCGACCTCACCGAAGCGGCGCGCGAGGGCAAGCTCGACCCCGTCATCGGCCGCGACGAGGAGATCCGCCGCACCATCCAGGTCCTGTCCCGGCGCACCAAGAACAATCCGGTGCTGATCGGCGAGCCGGGCGTCGGCAAGACCGCCATCGTCGAGGGGCTGGCGCTGCGCATCGTCGATGGAGACGTGCCCGAATCCCTCAAGGAAAAGAGCCTGCTCGCGCTCGACATGGGCGCACTCATCGCCGGTGCGAAGTACCGCGGCGAGTTCGAGGAGCGGTTGAAGGGCGTGCTCTCCGAGGTCACGGCGGCGCAGGGGCAGATCGTCCTGTTCATCGACGAGATGCACACGCTGGTCGGCGCCGGAAAGGCCGACGGCGCCATGGACGCCTCGAACCTCCTGAAGCCCGCGCTCGCACGCGGGGAACTGCACTGCGTCGGCGCGACCACGCTCGATGAGTACCGCAAGCACGTCGAGAAGGATGCCGCCCTGGCGCGGCGCTTTCAGCCGGTCTTCGTGTCCGAGCCCACGGTTGAGGACACGGTTTCGATCCTGCGCGGCATCAAGGAGAAGTACGAGCAGCACCACGGCGTGCGGATCCAGGATTCGGCGCTCGTGGCGGCGGCGACCCTGTCGAACCGCTACATCACCGACCGCTTCCTGCCGGACAAGGCCATCGACCTGATGGACGAGGCCGGCTCGCGCCTGCGCATGCAGGTCGATTCGAAGCCCGAGGAGCTGGACAACCTCGACCGCGAGATCGTGCGAGGCAAGATCGAGGTCGAGGCGCTGAAGAAGGAGACCGACTCCGCTTCCCGCGACCGTCTCGTGCGGCTGGAGCGCGAATTGGCTGATCTGGCGGAGCGCTCGGCCACCATCACCTCGCGCTGGAAGGCGGAGAAGGACAAGTTGGGCGCTGCGGCCGACCTGAAACGCAAGCTCGACGAGGCCCGCACGGACCTCGCCAACGCCCAGCGCCAGGGTCAGTACCAGCGCGCGGGCGAACTCGCCTACGGCGTGATCCCCGGCCTGGAGCGGCAACTCGCCGAGATCGAGGCGGCGGCCGAGGCGGGGGCCGCCCGCGACGGCATGGTCGAGGAGGCGGTGACGCCGGCCCATATCGCGGGCGTCGTCTCGCGCTGGACCGGGGTTCCCGTCGACAAGATGCTGGAGGGCGAGCGCGAGAAGCTGCTGGCGATGGAGGAGACCCTGGCCCGCCGCGTCGTCGGGCAGAGTGAGGCGGTGCAGGCGGTCGCGACCGCCGTGCGCCGGGCCCGCGCCGGGCTGCAGGACCCGAACCGGCCGATCGGCTCGTTCATGTTCCTCGGCCCCACGGGCGTCGGCAAGACCGAACTGACCAAGGCGCTCGCCGGCTTCCTGTTCGACGACGACACGGCGTTGGTGCGCATCGACATGTCGGAATACATGGAGAAGCACGCCGTCGCCCGGCTCATCGGCGCGCCTCCCGGCTATGTCGGCTACGAGGAGGGGGGTGCGCTGACCGAGGCCGTGCGGCGCCGGCCCTATCAGGTCGTGCTGTTCGACGAGGTCGAGAAGGCGCACCCCGACGTGTTCAACGTCCTGCTGCAGGTGCTCGACGAAGGGCGCCTGACGGACGGGCAGGGCCGCACCGTCGACTTCCGCAACACGCTGCTGATCATGACCTCGAACCTCGGCTCGGAGTTCCTGGTCGCGCAGCCGGCGGGGGAGGATACCGACGCGGTGCGCGAGGAGGTGATGGGCGTGGTGCGGGGGCACTTCCGGCCGGAATTCCTGAACCGGGTGGACGAGATCATCCTGTTCCACCGCCTCGCCCGCTCGGAGATGGGCGCGATCGTCGAGATCCAGCTCGGGCGGCTCCAGCGGCTGCTCGACGAACGCAAGATCGCGCTCGACGTGGACGAGGAGGCCAGGACGTGGCTGGCCGAGCGCGGCTACGATCCCGCCTACGGGGCTCGGCCCCTGAAGCGGGTGATCCAGAAGGCGGTGCAGGACCCCCTGGCCGAAGCCCTGCTCTCGGGCACGATCCACGACGGCGAGGCCGTGCCGGTTCGGGTCGGACCGTTCGGGCTGATGGTCGGCGACGTGACGGCGCCGCAGCGACGGCCCGCGCACGCGACGCTGAACTGAGAGGGCACCCGGCGCAGCCACGCTGCGCCGGGGCCTATCGAAAGGGACTTCCCCCGCGCGGGCAAACGTAACCCGGGTGGAACCTGCGTTGCGCCGCCGGAACCACCGATAGGATTGCGCGAACGCGTCGGCGGTCCGACAAGGGAGCGATGGATAGTCCCCCGCTCACTTACGCCGTTGGTGACATCCACGGCTGTGCCGATCTGCTCGACGCTCTGCTGGAGCGGATAGAGGCGCATGCCGGGGGACGCGAGCGTCGCTTGGTGTTCCTGGGAGACTACATGGACCGAGGGCCGGGCAGCGCACGGGTGATCGAGACCCTGCGCAAGCTGCAATGGCGGGAGGAGGGGGCCGTGGTCTGCCTGATGGGCAATCACGAGGCGATGCTCCTGAAGACGCTGCAGGAGCACGGCGCCCGCGAACTCTGGCTGCGCAACGGCGGCCAGGAGACCCTGGCCTCGTTCGGCGTCGACGGGCCGGAGGAACTGCCCGGCGACGTGCTCGATTGGATCGAGGCGCTCCCCACCGTCCACGATGATCCGCTGCGCTGGTATGTCCACGCGGGCTTCCGGCCGGAGGTCGAGGCGCCGGACCCCGACACCGAGACGCGGCTGTGGATCCGCGAGCCGTTCCTGTCGGACGAGTACGATTTCGGCCGGCACGTCGTCCACGGCCACACGCCGCAGACCAAGGGGCGCCCCGACGTGCGGCGCTTCCGGACCAACCTCGACACCGGCGCGGTCTACGGCGGCGCGCTGACGGCGGGCGTGTTCACGTCTGCGCAGGGTCCGGCGGTGGAATTCCTGTCCGTGCGCGCACCGTGAGCCCGCATTTCCCTTGAGCCGGTCCCGGCCGCTCTGCCACGGTGGGATCGCGGTACGCGAAGATGCACCCGAGAGGGAGGGCGAGCCGTCCATGAGGCCAGAGACGACCGACCGGCGGGGGGAGGGCGTGCTCGCACGCCTTGCCCTGCGCTTCACCGACTGGGCCGAAAAGTGGTTCCCGGACGCGTTCGTGTTCGTGATCGTCGCGGTCCTGATCGTGGCGCTCGCCGCCCTGGTGAACGGCGCGCCCGCGGCGGCCGTGAGCAGGAGCTTCGGCGACGGCTTCTGGAGCCTGATCCCGTTCACGATGCAGATGGCCTTCGTGACCATCGGCGGCTACGTCGTCGCCACCGCGGCGCCCGTGCAGGCCCTGATCGAGAGGCTCGCGCTCGTGCCCAGGACCGGGCGCAGCGCCATCGGCTTGATCGCGGTCTCGACCATGCTGTCCTCGCTGCTCAGCTGGGGCCTCAGCCTGATCTTCGGCGGGCTGCTCGCCCGCGCGCTGGCGCGCCGTGAGGAGCTGCGCATGGACTACCGCGCGGCCGGTGCAGCCGCCTATCTGGGCTTGGGCGCGACATGGGCGATGGGGCTGTCCTCATCGGCCGCGCAGCTGCAGGCGAACCCGAAGAGCCTGCCGCCATCGCTCCTGCAGATCACCGGAGTGATACCGTTCCGCGAGACCATCTTCCTGTGGCAGTCGATGACGATCGCCCTTGTGCTCGTGGTGCTCTCGGCGGTGATCGCGCTCGCCTCCGCGCCGGGACGCGACAACGCCGTGACCGCCCGGCAACTCGGCGTCGATCCGAGCCGCGAGAACGAGCCGGTGGCCGGGCCCCGTCAGCCCGGCGAGTGGCTGGAGCACACGCCGATCCTCACGCTCCTGGTCGTGCTGCTGGCCGCCGGCTGGCTCGTGCAGGAGTTCGGACGCCAGGACTGGATCGTCGCGATCTCGAACCTGAACACCTACAACTTCCTGTTCCTGATGCTCGGACTGCTGCTGCACTGGCGGCCCAAGCGCTTCCTCGCCGCGATCGGCAAGGCCGTGCCGGCGACCGCCGGGATCCTGATCCAGTTCCCGTTCTACGCCTCCATCGCGGCGGTCCTGACGGGCGCCAAGAACGCGGCGGGCCACAGCGTCGCCGACGTGATCGCGCACGCCTTCGTGGCGCTCAACACGCAAGGGTCGTTCCCGCTCGCGATGGGCGTGTACTCGGCGGTGCTCGGCTTCTTCGTGCCCTCGGGCGGCGGCAAGTGGCTGCTGGAGGCCCCCTACGTCATGCAGGCGGCCAACGAACTGCGGGTGCATCTCGGCTGGGCCGTGCAGGTCTACAACGCGGCCGAGGCGCTCCCGAATTTGATCAACCCGTTCTTCATGCTGCCCCTGCTCGGCATCCTCGGGCTGAAGGCGCGCGACATCGTCGGCTTCAGCTTCCTCCAGCTCGTGTTCCACCTGCCGATCGTGCTGTTCCTGCTCTGGGCACTCGCCTTCACGCTGGAGTATCACCCGCCGGTGATACCGTGAGCGAGAAACGAGGACGTTGTCAGCCGCGCCGCGGCAGGAACGCCGCGACGGCCATGACGAGCCAGCCGGCCATCAGGGCGAAGCCGCCGCTCGGGGCCGCGTAGGGAAACAGGGGGGCGCCCAGAAAGGCCCGCGCGGTGAGGTCCCCGGAGAACAGCGTCAGCCCGATCAGGATCGCCAGCGCCGAGACACGCGTGGCCAGACCGTTGGTGATGCCTGAGGCGGAGAGCGCGACGAGAGCGACGACGAGGGGGGCATGGAACAGCAGGAAGGAGGCCGCCGTGCGCAGGGTCTCCCCACCGTCGCGATGGGCCGCCGCCGCGCTCAAGGCCACACCGAGGAGGCCCGCCAGACCGGCCAGCGCGAGCAGGGCGCGATCGAGCCCCCTCACGCGCCGCGCTCAGCTATGAGGCGTGCGATGCTGGCGCGCAGTTCCGGCACCCCGCGATCGTCGCGGCTCGAGGTCAGCAGGATCTCCGGGAAGGCGGCGGGCCGCTTGGCGATAGCTGCGCGAACGCCCTCGACGCGCGCCTCGATCTCACCCTTCTTCAAGGCGTCGGCTTTGGTCAGCACGACCTGATAGGACACCGCCGCCTTGTCGAGGCCGTCGAGCAGATCGGTGTCGATGCCCTTGAAGCCGTGGCGGGAATCCACCAGCACGAAGACGCGGGCGAGGTTGGCGCGACCCTTGAGATAGGCGTGGATCAACTCGGTCCAGGCCTCGACCTTGGCCTTCTCGACCTTCGCGTAGCCGTAGCCCGGCATGTCGACCAGCGTCAGGCGTTCGCCGATGCGGAAGAAGTTGAGCTGCTGGGTCCGGCCCGGCGTGTGCGAGGTGCGTGCCAGGGTGTTGCGGCCGGTCAGCGCGTTGATCAGGCTCGATTTGCCGACGTTCGAACGGCCCGCGAAGGTGATCTCGATTCCCTCCATCGGCGGCAGCACGCCGATCTCGGGCGCGGCCGCGATGAAGTCGGCGCTGCCCGCGAAAAGCAGGCGGCCGGCCTCGGTGAGGTCGGCCGCGTCGGAGTCGGTGTCCGTCACGGGTGCGGGTTCTTCTCAGGTCTTGGCGGCGGGGGTCTTCTGGCCGCGCCGGAAGGTGCCGCGGAGGTTGTCCCACAGCTCCACCTTCACGCCGTTGCGCTTCATGATCACGTATTGCTGGATCACCGAGAGGGTGTTGTTCCAGGCCCAGTAGATCACGAGGCCGGCCGGGAACGAGCCGAGCATGAAGGTGAACACGATCGGCATGAAGGTGAAGACCTGAGCCTGGACCGGGTCCGGCGGCGCGGGATTCATCTTCATCTGCACGAACATCGTCACGCCCATGATCAGCGGCCAGATGCCGAGATGGACGAAGTCGGGCGCCGCGAACGGCAGCAGGCCGAACAGGTTGAGGATGCTGGTCGGATCCGGCGCGGCCAGATCCTGGATCCAACCGAAGAACGGCGCGTGGCGCATCTCGATGGTGATGAACAGCACCTTGTAGAGCGCGAAGAAGACCGGGATCTGGATCAGGACCGGCCAGCAGCCCGCGACCGGATTGATCTTCTCCTTCTTGTACAGCTCCATCATGGCCTGCTGCTGTTTCATCTTGTCGTCCTTGTACCGCTCCCGGATGGAGGTCATCTCGGGCTGCACGGCCTTCATCTTGGCCATGGAGACGTAGGAGCGGTTGGCGATCGGCAGGAAGAACAGCTTGAGGAAGGCCGTCACGAGCAGGATCGAGACGCCGAAGTTGCCCAGCAGGTGGAAGAAGAAGTCCAGCGCCCGGAACATCGGCTTGGTGAGGAACCAGAACCAGCCCCAGTCGATCATCATGTCGAACTGCTTGATGCCCAGATCACGCTGGTAGGCGTTGATCTGGTTGACCTCCTTGGCGCCCGCGAACAGCCGCTGCGTCACGGCCGAGGAGGCGCCCGGATCGACGGTGACGGCCTCGCCCCGCACGCTGGTCTGGTAGACCTTGGTGGTGCCGTCCGTGCGCTCGGTGAAGGCGCCGGTGTAGGGCCTGTCCTGGTCGGGGATGGCGGCGGCGGCCCAATACTTGTCGGTGATGCCGACGAAGCCGCCGGTCACGTTCGCCCAGGCCTTGCCCTTGGTGTTGGCGCCGCCGTAGGCGGGCTCCTTGGCGATGTGGTCGTAGGTGTATTCCTGCAGGCCCTCCCCACCGAGCGCGCCGATCAGGCCCTCGTGCAGGACGTAGTAGCCCTGGGTCTGCGGCTTACCCCAGCGTGAGACGAGACTGTAGGGATAGAGCGTGACCGCGCCCGATCCCTTGTTCTCGACCTCGTCGCGGACCGTGAACATGAACTTGTCGTCGAGGGCGACGACGCGCTTGAAGACGAGGCCCTGTCCGTTGTCCCAGGTCAGCGTCACCGGCTGGCCGGGGCTCAGGGTCTGGGTGTCGGCGCTCCACACGGTGTCGGCATTGGGGAGCGGACCCGCGTTGGAGCCGACCCAGCCGAAATCGGCGTAGTAGGGCGTTGCGCTGCCGGTGGGCGAGAGCAGCACGATGCGTGGGCTCTCGTCGCTCACCGTCTCGTGGTAGTTCTTGAGGCTGATGTCGTCGATCCGGCCGCCCTTGAGGGCGAGCGAGCCGAACAGTGCCGGCGTGTCGATGCGCACCCGGGCCGAGGCCTTGAGGGCGTCCTCGCGCGAGACCGGCGCCTGGGCGCCGAGGCCCGGCACCGTGCCGGGGACGGGGGCGGACGGGCCGCCCTCCTTCGGGCTCGGCGTCGGCACGCCGTCGGGGGCGGGCATCTGGCCCGGCGTCTGGCCGGCGGCGCGATTCTGGAACGCGGCCTGTCGCTGGCGTTCCGTGGCCGGGCCGGAGATGAAGTAGTTCCAGCCGAGCAGGACCGCCAGCGACAGGGCGATCGCGACGATCATGTTCGTCTTGTCATTACCCATCGGTCGATCCGTGCGGCGTGGTCGTCTCGGGGAGGGGCGGACGCGCGGCGGTCGCGTCCGTTCGATCGAGGCCTGCGGAAGGCGCGTCGCCGGAGCGCCCACGCGATCGTCCCGGCGGCGTGGGTCCACCCGACTTGGGACCACCGGACTTGGGACCGGGCGGCTTGGCGAGCACGCCGAAGGCCCGGCGCAGATCCTCGACCAAGGTCGCGAAGGGGGCGTCGAGGGCGGGCCGCCGGGCGATCACCACCACGTCCGCCTGGAGCGAGGCGCCCGCGTCGGCGGCCGCTTCGACGGCACGGCGCAGGCGCCGCTTGATCCGGTTGCGTTCCGGGGCGTGGCCAACGCGCTTGGTCACCGTGAAACCGAGGTGACACCCCTCGGCGGGTGAGCCGTCCCGCATCTCGCCGGGCGTACGCAGACGGGCCTGCGCCGTCATGCGATCGGTGTGGAAGCGTTGGCCCTTTGCCGCTGCGAGAAAATCCGGTCGCCGTTTCAGGCGCCGGATCATCGAGGCCGCCGGATTCGCGGGCATGGACCCTATCGCGCCGTCGGTCACGGCGCGGACGGCTCTCAGGCCGAGAGGCGCTTGCGGCCGTGCGAGCGACGGGCCGCGATCACCTTGCGACCGCCGGCGGTCGCCATGCGCGCGCGGAAGCCGTGGCGGCGCTTACGGACGAGCTTGCTCGGCTGATAGGTTCTCTTCACGACGCGATCTCCGATGGCCAGGGCGGGCAAGGCCGCGCCATGATGCGCTCGCCTCCGCCATCCCCGAAAATGTCTGCAAGCACGAACAGCGCCCACAGGGGGCGCCGCATCGCAACGCGGCGGCTTATGGCGGATGGACCTGCCCGAGTCAATTCTGAGCGGGCGGCCTGCGCCCTGAGGATCGATACCCGGTGCCGTCGCGTAACGCTTCGTTAACCACGATGCGGCATGACGGTGGAGTCCGGCATCGCTGGACATGGAGCGGGTGTTCCGTCCGCTCGATTGATGCCTCCCAACAGACTCACGCGGGCCGCTCCTCCGGGAGCGGCTTTCTTTTTGTGCGCCGATCGGGCCTCCGACTCCCGCGCCATGGCACCACCGCGCCTCGTTAACGTTAAGCGGAGGTGAATGGGGCGCCCATGGCGGTTCGGCGTTAGACTTGCGCCATCCGCGAGGCAGACGCCGCCTACGTCCCGACCCGGGACGATGCACAGGTCCGGCGGCGACACGGGAGGCATGATGAACGGGTTGGACGTCACGTTCCGGGACGAGCGGGAGTGGGTGAGCTTCGGCGACACTTATGTCGCCTCCGAGGCTTTCAAGACGCTGTTTCGCGAAGGCATGGCCCTGGTCGAGGAAACCGCAGCCTATCTGGACGGGGAGGGTCGCACCGAATCACGCCTCGTCGCCCGCGACGCGACGCTCGCCTATGCCGGCGAGAGCATGCGTCTCACCACGCGGCTGATGCAGATCGCCTCCTGGCTTCTGGTACAGCGCGCTGTGGCCGAGGGCGAGATCAGCTCCGGTCAGGCGATCGAGGAGAAGACCCGCGTGAAGCTCACGGCAGCGGACATTGCGGCGGGCGACAGGGGCGATACGTTCGCGCTGCTGCCGCTCCGGCTTCAGGACCTCGTGCAGCGCTCGCGCCGGCTCCACGACCGGATCCTGCACCTCGACACGCTGATCACCGAGGATCGCCCCACGCCGAAGTTCCGCGAGAGCCCGGTCGCCGCCCAGCAGGGAATGCTGCGCTCCGCCTTCGGCAGCCATTGACCGAGATTCGCCGGTTCGCACCCCGGGTCGGTCCGCCGGACGACGAAAAAAGCGGCCCCCGGGGAGCCGCCTGTTTCGTTCGCACGTGTCGGGGAGGCGCCGAGGCGCCTCCGATCACTTCTTGCCGAAGGCCAAGCTGCCGAAGCGCGAGTTGAAGCGCGAGACGCGGCCGCCGCGATCGAGCATCTTCTGCTCGCCGCCGGTCCAGGCCGGGTGCGTGCTGGGATCGATGTCGAGGTTGAGCACGTCGCCTTCCTTGCCGTAGGTCGAGCGGGTCATGTACTCGCTGCCGTCGGTCATCACGACCTTGATGAAGTGGTAGTCGGGGTGCTCCGTCCCCTTGGCCTTGTCGGCCGCGTTCTTTGCCATGACGAATTCCTGATGTAGCACGCCGAGCGACCCGTCCGCCGGCCCCGCGGCCTTAGATCACGCGCAATCGGATGAACGGGCGCCTATACCGCAGGCCCAACCGGCGAACAAGAGTTCGGCTGACGGTCGAGCGGGAGTCTGGCAAGAGACCGGTCGAGGACCGGCGAGAGACCCGGGACGAAACGATGACGAGGACCGATGGCATCCGCCCGTAGCAAGGCCCGCTCGGCGCAGGCGACACCCGACCGGGGCCGCGCCCCGCTCGGCGCTCTGAAGCCACTGATCCCGTTCGCCAGCGTCTATCGCGGCCGCATCCTGGCGGCGCTGATCTCGCTGATCGCCGCCTCGGGGGCGACGCTGGTGGTGCCGATCGCGATCCGGCGGGTGATCGACCACGGCTTCTCGCCGGAGGGGCACGAGCTGATCGACAGCTACTTCCTGGCGCTGCTCGGCGTGGTGCTGGTGCTCGCGCTGTCGAGCGCGGGCCGGTACTACACGGTGGTGTCGCTCGGCGAGCGCGTGGTGGCGGATCTGCGCACTGCCGTGTTCCGGCGCCTGACGATCCTCGACCCGGCCTTCTTCGACCGCTCGCAATCGGGCGAGATCGTCTCGCGGCTGACCGCCGACGCGACGCAGGTCAAGTCGGTCTTCGGCGTCTCGATCTCGATCCTCCTTCGCAACGCCTTCCTGTTCGTCGGCGCCATCGCGATGATGGTCTGGACGAGCCCCAAGCTCTCGATCCTCGTGCTGGCCGCGATCCCGGTGATCGTCTTCCCCCTGATCCTGTCCGGACGCGGCGTGCGCCGCCGCTCCCGCGCGGCCCAGGATCGGCTCGCCGACGCCTCGGCCTACGCCTCGGAGGCCGTCGGCGCGATCCGCACCATGCAGGCCTTCGGCATGGGGCAGGCCACCACCGCGCGCTTCGCCGACGCCTCCGAGAACGCCTACCTCGCCGCGCGGGCCTCGATCACGGCGCGCGCCATGCTCACGGGCGTGGCGATCTTCCTGATCTCGGGCTCCGTGGTCGGGGTGATGTGGTACGGGGCGCAGAGCGTCCTCTCGGGCACGATGAGCGCGGGCGTGCTCTCGCAGTTCGTGCTCTACGCGGTGTTCGGCGCCAGCGCGCTGGGGCAGCTCTCGGAGGTCTACGGAGAACTCGCCCAGGCCGCGGGCGCCGCCGAGCGGCTCGGCGAGATCCTGGCGACCGAACCGGCGATCCGTGCCCCCGAGCGGCCCGTGGAGCTGCCGCGGCCGGCCCGCGGTGCCGTCTCGTTCGAGGATGTGCGCTTCACCTACCCGACGCGGCTTCAACACGTGGCGCTCGACGGCGTCTCGTTCACGGTGGCGCCGGGCGAGCGCGTGGCGCTGGTCGGGCCCTCGGGGGCCGGCAAGACCACGGTGCTGCAACTGCTGCTGCGCTTCTACGATCCGCAAACGGGCCACGTGCGTGTGGACGGCATCGACGTCGCCGACGCCGACCCCGAAGCCGTCCGTCGGCGTCTCTCCCTGGTGCCGCAGGACCCGACCGTGTTCTCCGGCACGGTCGCCGAGAACATCCGCTACGGCCGCCCGGAGGCGAGCGAGGCGGAGGTGATCCGTGCGGCCGAGCTCGCCAACGCGGACGGGTTCGTTCGCGCCCTGCCGCAGGGCTACCACACCGTCGTGGGCGAGCGCGGCACCACCCTGTCCGGCGGCCAGCGCCAGCGCGTGGCCATCGCCCGCGCCATCCTCAAGGACGCGCCGATCCTCCTCCTCGACGAGGCCACCTCGGCGCTGGACGCCGAGAGCGAGCGCGCCGTCCAGACCGCCCTGAACCATCTCATGGACGGCCGCACCACCCTGGTGATCGCCCACCGCCTCGCCACGATCCGCGCCGCCGACCGCATCCTGGTGTTCGAGGACGGACGCATCGTGGAGGAGGGTACGCATGAAAGCCTGCTGGCCCGCGGCGCCCTCTACGCACAGCTCGCGAGCCTGCAGTTTACCGACAGCCTCGACGAGAGCGCCCGGGCCCGCGACCCGCGGCCGAAGCTGGAGGCGCTGCCGGCGGAATAGGGCCGGATCTACCGCTCCGTGAGCTTCATCTCGATGCGCCGGTTGCGGGCGTAGGCCTCCTCGCTCGTGCCCGGATCGAGCGGCTGGAACTCGCCGAACGCGCCCGCGAGGAGGCGCTGGGGCGGGATGCCCCGGCTCGCCAGATACTGGACCACCGAGATGGCGCGCGCCGCCGAGAGCGCCCAGTTCGAGGGGAATTGCGCCGACTGGATCGGGCGGGCGTCGGTGTGGCCGTCGACGCGCAGCACCCAGGGGATGTCGCCCGGGATCTCCCTGGCGATGTCGAGGATCGCGCCGGCGATCCGGTCGATCTCCGGGCCGGCCTCGGGCTTCAGCGCCGGCGAGCCCGCGGCGAAGAGCACTTCGGATTGCAGCACGAAGCGGTCGCCGACGATGCGGATGTCGTTTCTGCTGCCGACGATCTGGCGCAGCCGGCCGAAGAAGTCCGAGCGGTAGCGCGCCAGTTCCTGCACGCGCTGCGCCAGCGCCACGTTGAGCCGGCTGCCGAGATCCGCGATCCGGGCCTGACTCTCGCGGTCGCGGTTCTCCGAGGCCGAGAGCGCGTCCTCCAGCGCCGCGAGCTGGCGGCGCAGGGCCCGGATCTGTTCGTTCAGGGCCTCGACCTGGTTCTGCGCGCGGGCGGTTGCGCCGCGCTCGGCGGAGAGCTCCCGGTCCGTGTCGGCCGAGCGCCCTTGTGCCGCCTGCGCGGCCTCCGCCAGTGCCTGGAACCGGTCGCGCTCGGCCTCGACCGACTGGAGCGAGTTGCGGACGGTCGAGACCGCCTCCTCCTGCGCCCGGCGGTTCGAGCGCTCCAGGGCGAGCAGATCGGTGAGGTCGGCGATCTGGCGGTTGAGCCGGGTCAGCACCGCGTCGCGGCCGGTGATCTCCTGCGACAGGAAGAACTGCCCGACGACGAAGATCGTCAGCAGGAACACCACCGCGAGCAGCAGCGTGGCGAGCGCATCGACGTAGCCCGGCCAGACGTTGAGGCTGCGGGCGGTCCGGCCGCGCGAGGAGGCCATCTCAGACCCTCTCGCGGCCGAGGCGGTCGAGCACCTGCTTCATTTCGCGCTCGCGGGCGGCCTGGGCCTCGACCCAGTCGCGGATCATCTGTTGCTCGGCGCGCATGTGCTGCACGAGGCCCTGGATGCCTTCCGCCAGGTTCGTCATCGCCTGCGTCGCCGCCTGTCCGCCGGTCCCCTCGGAGACCACCGCCGTGAGGCGGTCCACCGCCTCCTTCAGCTCGCGGGCGCTCGCCGGCTCGTGCGCGGGCGCCGCCACCAAGGCGGGGACCGGCTGCGCCTCGCCGGAGATAAGCCAGTCCTCCAGTTCGTTGTGGAAGCGGGCGTGCGCCCGACCGGCCTGGAGATCGAGGAAGCCGACGATCAGCGAGGAGGCGAGGCCGAACAGCGAGGCGGAGAACGCCAGCCCGATGCCGCCGAGCGGCGCGGCGAGCCCGCTCTTGAGCTCGTCGAACATCACCGCCGCGTCCCCGCCGCCGCGCATGGAGCCAATGACGCCGCCCACCGCCGAGAGTGTGTCGATCAGGCCCCAGAACGTGCCGAGCAGGCCGAGCAGGATCAGGATGCCCGCGATGTAGCGCAGGATCTCGCGGCCCTCGTCGAGGCGCGCGGCGATGGTGTCGAGGATCGCGCGGGTTCCGGTGAGGGTGACGCCGTCCCGCCGCGCCTCGATGGCCGGGCGCAGGGGAGACAACAGCGACGGTCTGCGTGCCGCCGGTTCGCCCGAGGCCACCGCGTTGACGTAGCCGATCTCGCGGTAGAGCAGCACGACCTGCCCGAAGGCCAGCAGCACCGCGATCAGCAGCACGCCGAGGATGAGGCCGTTCAGGCCAGGATTGGCCAGGAAGGCGGGAGTGATCTGCCGGTACAGGACGAAGGCGAGGAACCCCGCCAGGATCAGAAAGACCAGCATCCGCACGATGACGATGCCGGGCCTTGCCAAGGGAGGCTTGTCCAATTGAGGCTTGGCCAACGGAGGTTGAGCCAAGTGGGGCTTTGCCGGGGGAGGTGACGCAGGGCGGGCCGCCATCGGTCCAACTTCGTTCGGTTCGCTCGCGCCGCACTCTGGCGGCTGCCCGATGCCCGATCAAGGAGCCGACGGGACTCCCCCCGGCCCCTAGGCCCTCAATCCCAGCCGCGCGGCCACGTTTCCTCCAGGTGCGGCCCCAGGCGCACAGCCCAGACCCCGCGCGCGAGGCCGGTGGCGTCGTCGGTCTCGAGCGCCACGCCGCACAGCGTGCCTTCCCCTTGCGCCGCTTCCAGGCGCGAACCGGGCGTCTTCTGGAGGAAACGGCGCAGGGGTTCCTCCTTCTGCATGCCGAGCATCGAATCGTAGTCGCCGCACATCCCGGCATCCGAGAGGTAGGCCGTGCCGCCGGGCAGCACGCGGTGGTCGGCGGTGGGGACGTGGGTGTGGGTGCCGACGACGAGGCTGGCCCGGCCGTCGAGGTAGTGGCCGAAGGCTTCCTTCTCGCTGGTCGCCTCGGCATGCACGTCGACGATCACGGCATCGGCCGCGTCCCTGAGCGGACAGGCGGAGAGTTCGCGATCGGCGGCCGTGAAGGGATCGTCCATGGCATCCATGTAGATCCGGCCCATCACGTTCACGACGAGGACGCGCGCGCCCCTCTCGGTCTCGACGATCGCGGCGCCCCGCCCGGGCGTGCCCGGCGGGTAGTTCGCCGGCCGGATCAGCCTGGGCTGGCGCTCGATGAAGACCAGGGCCTCCCGCTGGTCGAAGGAGTGATTGCCGAGCGTCACGGCGTCGGCGCCGGCACCGAGGATCTCGTCGCAGATCGACTCGGTGATGCCGAAGCCCCCGGCGGCGTTCTCGCCGTTGACCACGACGCAGTCGAGGCGCCAGCGCTGGCGAAGCGCGGGGAGGCGATCGACGACGGCGTGGCGGCCGGGTCGTCCGACCACGTCGCCGAGAAAGAGGAGACGCATCGGGTCCGATCAGGCTGGGGTGAGCGGGATCGGCCCCGTCTCGGTGACGAGATGGTCGAGGGGGCGATCGTGCGGTTCGGCGGGCACCGCCTCGATCTCCTGCACGGAGAAGGCGATGCCGATGGTGAGCACCGGTCCGTTCCGGGCGAGGCGCTCGATGGCCTGATCGTAGTAGCCCGCGCCGTAGCCGATGCGCTGGCCGCGCCGGTCGAAGGCGGCGAGCGGCACGATGAGTGCGGTGGGGTCGAGCGGGGGCAGGTCGTCGCGCGGCTCGGACAGGCCGAAGCCGCCCTTCACCAGCTCCTCGCCCGCGCGCCATTCGCGGAAGACGAGGCCGCGGTCGGTCACCTTGGGCAGGGCCACGCGCTGGCCGCGGGCGAACAGGCGATCGATCAGCGGGCGCGGGTCGATCTCGCTGCGGATCGGCCAGAATGCGCCGACGATCGCGGCGTCGGCCAGGGCCGGGATGGCGAGGATCGATGCGGCGGCGGCGCGTGCGCCCCGATCGCGCTCCTCCGGGGTGAGGGCGTCGCGCCGGGCCAGCGCACTGCCGCGCAAGGAGGCCTTCAGAGTCCGGATGGGGGAGGGGGAGGAGTGCGGAGCCACGTGAGCCGTTGGAGCGTCGATCCCGGGAAACCTACAGTGTAGGTGGGCGCCGTGTTGGCCAAGTCCACGGACAAGGCCAGGAACAGCTCCCTGGGGAGTCGATAAGGCCCCGGGGAAAAGTTCTCCTGACGAACTCTGCAGCCCCGCCGAACAGAGATAGCCCCGGCACGGCCCCCGCGCCAGGGCCCGCGACGCCTCAGCCCATGGAATTTCCGCCGAGCCTGCGCGCGAGCCGTTCGATCCGCTCGGCCGCCCCGCCGATCCCCCCGGCCAGTTGCGCCTGCTCCGTCTCGAGCCGCGCCCGCTCGGCCTGCTCGCGCTCGCGGATCGCACTGGTCTCCTGTTCCAGGGTGGTCAGGCGGCGCCGGGCCTCGTTCAACTCGTCGGCGAGCGTGAGCGAGGCCATGACGTGCAGCCGCATGTCACCGATCTCGCCGAACGCCTTGCGCATCTCGGCGACGCGGGCGTCGAACTCAGCCGCGAGGCCGGTGAGATGGGGTTCCTCCCCCTCGCCGCAGGCGACACGGTAGGTCTTGCCGGCGATCATGATGGTGACGTGGGGCATCGGCGTCTCCGGGTCAGTCGATCGGCCGGCGGGGTTCGTCGCCGAGCACGCCCTCGACGACGCCGATGGCGCGTCCGAGGCGGCCGCTCACGTCCACCGTGACCGTGGCGACCCGGCCGAGCTCGGCCTGGACGCGGTCGAGTTCGGCGGCGAGCCGGGTACGGTCGTCCTCCAGCAGCGCGAGTTCGGTCTGGCGGTCGCCACGGGCCTCGTCGGCCTCGACCCGCCGCGTGACCGCGCCTTCAAGGAGCGCGAGCGCGACCTCCAGCCGGTGCAGCGCATCGTCGATCGACGCCATGGTTCCTCCATTCGACCCGGGACGTTTGCGGGAATCGTGGCGAGAATGCCAGCGCAAGGGGTCCGGGCCGGTCCGATTGAGCGCGCCGACGCACCGCTTCCGGCGCTGTCCCCCGATATCCACCGCCCGGTCCCCGCCTGCTTTGACACCCCCCGTCGCCATGCTAGAGAGCCGCCCATCGCGCGCTGCCTTCCCCCCGAGGCGCGGCGTTCTCCCGGAATCAGAGCCCGTGACCTCGCCCCGCCTCCCACGCAGACCGTTCGCCCCGCGAACGATCGCGGGTGCCGGATCGGCGGCGCGGGTTCATGCCCGGTTCACGACGACCCGTCATGGAGCGGGAGAGGCGCCGCCCTCCGGCCGCCGAATCACATCAGCATCGCAGCGGCGCTCTCGCGCCCCGCACCACGAAGGAGTCACGCCGTGACGGTCAAGGTTGCCATCAACGGGTTCGGCCGCATCGGCCGCAACGTCCTGCGCGCCATCCACGAGGCCGGCCGCACCGACATCGAGGTGGTGGCGATCAACGATCTCGGCCCGGTCGAGACCAACGCACACCTGCTGCGCTTCGACTCGATCCACGGCCGCTTCAACGCCAAGGTCACGGTGGACGGCGAGTTCATCGTCATCGACGGCAAGCGCATCAAGGTGACGGCCGTGCGCAATCCGGCGGAGCTGCCGCACCGTGAGCTCGGCGTCGACATCGCGCTGGAATGCACCGGCATCTTCACCTCGAAGGACAAGGCGAAGGCTCACCTGGAAGCCGGCGCGAAGCGCGTCATCGTCTCGGCGCCCGCCGACGGGGCCGACCTCACCGTGGTCTACGGCGTCAACCACCAGGCGCTGACCGCAGACCACGTCGTGATCTCGAACGCGTCCTGCACCACCAACTGCCTCGTGCCGGTGGCCAAGGTGCTCAACGACCTCGTCGGGATCGAGCGCGGTTTCATGACCACGATCCACTCCTACACCAACGACCAGCCCTCGCTGGACCAGATGCACAAGGACCTCTACCGGGCCCGCGCCGCCGCGCTCTCGATGATCCCGACCTCGACGGGCGCCGCCAAGGCCGTCGGCCTCGTGCTCCCCGAGCTGAAGGGGAAGCTCGACGGCACCTCGATCCGCGTGCCGACCCCGAACGTCTCGGCGGTCGATCTGGTGTTCGCCGCCAAGCGGGCGACCTCCGTGGAGGAGATCACCACGGCGATCAAGGCGGCGGCCGACGGCCCGCTCAAGGGCGTGCTGGCCTACACCGACCAGCCCAACGTCTCGATCGACTTCAACCACGATCCCCATTCCTCGACCTTCCACATCGACCAGACCAAGGTGATGGACGGCACCTTCGTGCGGATCCTGGCTTGGTACGACAACGAGTGGGGCTTCTCGAACCGCATGGCCGACACGGCCGTCGCGATGGCCAAGTTCCTCTAGGCATCCCTGCGACCCGCCACCCGGCGGGGCGTCCGTCGAAGCCCGTCTCCGGTGCAGCCTCGGGACAGGCGCTCGATCCGTCACACGAAGGAGTGCGCCCGAGATGGCCGAGACCTCGCCGACCGCGTCCACCGGACCCGACTTCATCCCCGCAGGCCAGACACCGAAGCCCGCCGCTTCGCCCGCGCCCGTCGTCGGTTGGGCCGAGACGCTGCCGGCGGCCGCGAACCACGGCGACCAGCTCGCCCGGATCGAGGACAAGGCCGCGCGCATCGAGGACAAGTACGCCCGCTCCGAGGCGCTGCTCTCGCGCGTCGAGGAGAAGGTCGAGGGGGCGTCCGCCCGCATGAACGAGGCGGCCCGCCAGTCCGACCTCGCCTCCCTCCGCGGCGAGGTGCGCGGCATGGGCGACAAGATCCGGCGGATGCCCGGCACCGGCGCGCTGGTGCTCACCGCGATCATCACCTCCGTCCTCACCGTGGTGCTGATGGTGGCCGTGCAGCGGCTCAACCTCGACCACCTGCTTCCGCCCCGCGCAAACGCCCCAGCCGCCACCACGACGAACCCCTGAGAACGGACCCGATCGCCGGATGACCGCCTTCCGCACCCTCGACGACGCCGGCCCGCTCGGCGGCCGCCGCGTTCTCCTGCGCGTCGATCTCAACGTGCCGATGGAGGGCGAGCGCGTCACCGACGCCACCCGCATCGAACGGATCGTCCCGACGATCCGCGAGATCTCCCACAAGGGCGGCCGCGTCATCCTGCTCGCGCATTTCGGCCGGCCGAAGGGCAAGCGCGCACCCGAGGACACCCTGAAGCAGATCCTGCCGACGCTCTCGGAGATCGTCGGTCGTCCGATCGCCTTCGCCGAGGACTGCATCGGCGCCGCCGCCGCCGAGGCCGTCGCAGCGTTGAAAGACGGCGACGTGCTGCTCCTCGAGAACACCCGCTACCACGCGGGCGAGGAGACGAACGACGCCGAGTTCGCGCGGGCGCTCGCCGCCAACGGGGACCTCTACGTCAACGAGGCGTTCTCCGCCGCGCACCGTGCGCACGCCTCGACGGAAGGGCTCGCCCATCTGCTGCCGGCCTTCGCCGGCCGGCTGATGCAGGCGGAACTCGACGCCCTGACCAAGGGCCTCGAGGCCCCGGCGCGACCGGTCATCGCGCTGGTGGGCGGCGCCAAGGTCTCGACCAAGATCGACCTCCTCGAAAACCTCGTCGCCAAGGTCGACATGCTGGTGATCGGCGGCGGCATGGCCAACACCTTCCTGCACGCCAAGGGTGTCTCGGTGGGCAAGTCGCTGTGCGAGCGGGATCTCGCCGACACCGCCCGCCGCATCCTGGCGGCTGCCGAGACCGCGGGTTGCACCATCATCCTGCCCGTGGACGCCCTGGTGGCCCGCGAGTTCAAGGCGAACGCCGACAACGAGACCGTGAGCGTCGAGGCGGTGCCCGGCGACGCGATGATCCTCGACGTCGGCTCGGCCTCGATCACCACCATCGACAACGCCATCGAGGGGGCCAAGACCCTGGTCTGGAACGGGCCCCTCGGCGCCTTCGAGCTGACGCCCTTCGACACCGGCACCGTGGCGGTCGCCCGGCACGCGGCGGCCCGGACACGGGCCGGTCAGCTCGTTTCGGTGGCGGGGGGCGGCGACACGGTGGCGGCGCTCAACCACGCGGGCGTGGGGGAGGCCTTCACCTACGTCTCCACCGCCGGCGGCGCCTTCCTCGAATGGCTGGAGGGCAAGGAGTTGCCCGGCGTCGAGGCTTTGCGGGCGAAGGCTTGAGCCTCGATCACGTCGTGGCCGAGCCGCGCGGTCGCGCCTATAGTGTACATCGCGCGGGACACCCCGCGGGAGACCGCCCGATGAGCGACATCGTCGAGACCGTCACGCACGAGAGCCTCGCGAGCATTCAGGCCGCCATCGCGGATTTGCGTACCGCGATGCGCACGGGGTTCGACGAGATCCGCGCGCAGAACCCGAGAGAGCGACGCGACCCGGCCGGTACGCTCGTGATGATGCCGGCCACGGCCGGCGACTTCGATCTGCGCGTCAGGTCGCTCCAGGAGCGCATTGCAGCGCTCGACCTTCGTTCCTGACACGATCCTCCGAACCACCGACCCGAAGAGGCACGAAAGCCCATGGCACGCATCACCCTCCGGCAGCTCCTCGACCACGCGGCCGAGAACGACTACGGCGTGCCGGCCTTCAACATCAACAACATGGAACAGGGGCTCGCCATCATGGCGGCTGCCGACGCCACCGACTCGCCGGTGATCCTGCAGGCGAGCAAGGGTGCGCGCGCCTACGCCAACGACGTGGTGCTGGCCAAGCTCATCGACGGGCTGGTGGAGATCTACCCCCACATCCCCGTCTGCATGCATCTCGACCACGGCAACAACGAAGCCACCTGCGCCACCGCGATCCAGTACGGCTTCACCTCGGTGATGATGGACGGCTCGCTCAAGGCCGACGGCAAGACGCCGGCCGACTTCGCCTACAACGTCGAGATCACCCGCAAGGTCGCCGAGATGGCGCATTGGGCGGGCGTCTCCGTCGAGGGCGAGCTCGGCGTGCTGGGCTCGCTTGAGAGCGGCCAGGGCGAGGCCGAGGACGGCCACGGCGCCGAGGGCGAACTCTCCCACGACCAGTTGCTCACGGACCCGGACGAGGCGGTGAAGTTCGTGCAGGCGACCAAGGTCGATGCGCTGGCGGTGGCCATGGGCACCAGCCACGGCGCCTACAAGTTCACCCGCCAGCCCGACGGCGAGGTGCTGGCGATGAGCGTGATCGAGGAGATCAACCGGCGCCTGCCCAACACCCACCTCGTGATGCACGGCTCCTCCTCGGTGCCGCAGGACCTGCAGGACATCATCAACCGGTACGGCGGGGAGATGAAGCCGACCTGGGGCGTGCCGGTGGAGGAGATCCAGCGCGGGATCAAGCACGGCGTGCGCAAGATCAACATCGACACCGACAACCGCATGGCGATGACCGGGCAGATCCGGAGGATCCTGACCGAGAACCCGGCCGAGTTCGATCCGCGCAAGTACCTCAAGCCCGCCATGGAGGCGATGACGACGCTCTGCAAGCAGCGCTTCGAGGCGTTCAACACGGCGGGCCAAGGCAACAAGATCCGTCCGATCTCGGTGGCACAGATGGCCAAGCGCTACGCCGACGGCGCCCTCGACCCGCGCACCAGCGCCTGAACGGCACGCTCGACCCCATCCCAGCCGTCAGGACCGCCGATGCCGGACACGAACACGCGTCTCGCCCTGCTGACCCCCCACGGGGTCGATCAGAGCCACGTCGCGACGCTGGTGCCGGCCCTCGCGGCGGCCTGCAGGGCGGGTGACGTGGCCGCGGTGATCCTGCGGCTCGCGCCGGGCGACGAGCGCGGTCTCACCGCCCTGCTCAAGCAGGTCGTACCGGCCGCGCAGGCGACGGGCGCGGCCGTCGTCGTGGCGGTGCCGGGCATCATCGACGACCTCGTCGGGGTCGCCGCCCGCGGCGGCGCCGACGGCGTCCATGCCGACAGGGCGGGCGAGGCGGGCTTGCACGCCCTGCGCACCGGCCTGCGCGACGGCCGCGTCCTCGGCGCGGGGGGCGTCACCGAGTCGAGGCACGAGGCGATGGCCGCGGGCGAGGCCGGCGTCGATTACGTGATGTTCGGCGGGCTCTACCCGGACGGCGTCGCACCGGACGCCGATCTGGTGCGCGAGCGCGCCGAATGGTGGGCCGAGATCTTCGAGACGCCCTGCATCGCGGTGGCGGCCCGGGCGGGGGAGGTCGTGGGCCTCGTCGGCACCAGGGCGGAGTTCGTCGGGCTTGAAGCCGCGCTGTGGATCGACGATCCGGCCCAGGTCGGCCGCGCTCAGGCCCTGCTCGATGCCGGGGACCCTGCCGCGTGAGGCGGCTTCGCACGACCCTCGTCGTGATGGCCGCCTGCCTCGCGGGTGCGGCACTGGCCGCCCCGACGGAACCCGCCACGGACATCACGCCGAGGCCCGGCGCCAAGGCCATCGTCGGCCGGAGCCCGGCCCAGACGACGACCGGCCTGCAGCGCGATCTGCCCACGCCCTACACGCCGAATGCACAGGGCGCGCTTCCGCGCACCACCATGCCGGCCGATTTCGCCTACGGCGCCTACCAGCGCGGGCGCTACGGCATGGCTTTCCGGGAGGCGACGAAGCGCATCGAGGCCGATCCCAAGGATGCTGCCGCCCTGACGCTGCTGGGCGAACTCTACAACCAGGGGCTCGGGGTCAGGCAGGACCCGAAGCGCGCCCTCGAATGGTACCGCCTCGCGGCCGGTCAGGGTGACGCCCACGCCATGGCCTCCCTCGGTCTGATGGCGATGGACGGGCGCGGCGGCGCCAAGGACCTGAAGGCTGGCCGCGTCTGGCTGGAGCAGGCTGCTGCCAAGGGCGAACCGGCCGCCGCCTACAACCTCGCCCTGATCCTGCTCGGCTCCGGCAAGGACGACGACGTCGCCCGTGCCGCCAGCCTGTTCCGCAAGGCGGCGGATGCCGAGCTGGGTCCGGCGCAGCACGATCTCGGCGTGCTCACCCTCCAGGGACGTGGCGTGCCGAAGGATCCGGCCCAGGCCGCGCAGTGGTTCCGCCGCGGGGCCGACAACGGCGATCTGGCCAGCGAGGTCGAGTTCGCCATCCTGCTGTTCAACGGGACCGGGATCGCCAAGGACGAGGCGCGCGGCGGGCGGTACTTCCTGCACGCGGCGTTGCGCGGCAACGCCATCGCCCAGAACCGGGTCGCCCGCCTCTACGCGGTCGGGCGCGGCATGACCAAGAACCTGGTGGAGGCGGCGGCCTGGAATCTCGCTGCCGCGGCCCAGGGCCTGACGGATCCCTGGCTCGACCAGACGGTGACGGGGCTCAGCGCCGACGAGCGCGCCCGCGCCGAACGCTTGGCCGCGGAGCGCACCCAATTTCAGTAGGAAGGGGCAAGTTCGCGCGGCGTGCGAGCGGAGCCGAGATCGTTGCCTCGAACGCGTCAGTCGGACTTCGAGGGATCAGGCCCGGCCGACGAGGCGTGCTCGATCATGAGCCCATCCGCGTGATCCTTCTCGGGCGCCGGCTCGGCGCTGGCGTAGGCTTCGCGCTCTAGGAGCGGCGTCAGGCGAACGGCGAGCTGCCGGTCAAGATGGCGCGTGTAACTGCCGGCGAAGAAGCGTTCGCCGGTGCCACGCCCGTAGATGCGCTCGTGCGCCTGGATCATTCGCCCGACCTCGGGTCGGCACAGGAAGCCGATCACGCTCGCGGCCTCGTACCAGCGGCCGGCCCTGGCCAGTCTCTGGGCCTTTGGGTTGGCCATCACGGTGTCGGCCAGGCAATCGGTCGCGGCCTGTTCGAGCGACGCCATGATCGGATGTGGTCGACCTGCCACCCGCTCGGTGGGGCGGGCGTGCACGGCCCCCGCCGCCATGGACAGCATCAGGCAAGCGGGAAGCAATGCTTTCATGCGCAGGAAGCCTCGAACCGGATCGAACCGATCCGAAGCCTCGTGCAGAATTGCGTTGGGATCAGGGCGGGGAGCCGCTCCCGCCAGGGGGGCTGCCGGCTTGGCTCAGCCGCGCCGCACGGCGCTCCAGCTGCCGCTGCAACCGATCAGGCCGCCGGCCGTCTGCCACGTACCGGAACCGGTGCCGCTGCGGGCGAGGCGCCCCGAGACCTGTGCGCGGTCGTTGCCGCGCGAGATCACCGCCCGAACGGTTCCGGCCGGGCTGACGCGACCGCTGATGGCGAACTCGCCGCCCTCGTAGGAGGCCTCGCCGCGCTCGATCTGCACGCCGTAGCGGTAGGCCCTGTCGCAGGGACCGTCCTGCGTGACCACTTCGATGCTCCAGCGTCCGTCGAAGCGATCCGGCACCGCGACCTTGCGCTTGGCCGCATCGGCCGGCGCAGCCGCCAACAGGGCCGCGACGAGGGTAGCGGAGAGGATCGCACGTGTCATGAAGGGTCCCTGCGGGGTGACGTTCGGTCGAAGCAACAAACTCGCCAGCGCCCGGAGGGTTTCAACGTCAAGCTCGGGCCGAGGCCCGCTCAAGCGCTTCGGCGAGCAGGTCGAGCAGGTCGCAGCCCGCGAACAGGAAGGCGTCGACACCCGCCCGCCGAAGGGCTTCCGCCTCGGCAGGCTTGCCGGCCAGATAGAGCGTCGTCGCGCCGGCCTCTTTCAGCGCCCGCGCCGCCGGCTCAGCGTCGGTCGCGTAGAGGCTGTCGGACGAGCACAAGCAGGCGATGGCAGCGCCGGACGCTTTGTAAGCCGCGGCCAGGGCCTGCGGGTCCGAGAACCCCTCGTTCTGAACCGCCTCGATGCCGCCCGCCGCGAAGGCGTTGGTGGCGAAGGTCGAGCGTGCGTTGTGGACCGCGACCGGGCCGAGATTGCCCAGGAACACCAGGGGCCGCCGGCCCGTACGCGCGAGATGCGCGTCGGACGCGTCGCGCAACCGCTCGAAAGGTTCGCTCGATCGGATGGAGGGGAGGGCGCCGTCGCCGTGGGGAGCAGACTGTGCGGGCGCCACGTCGAGCACCGCCACCGGCTTCTCGGCGAGGTACGGGAACTCGCTCGCCCCCGTCAGGGGCTCGCGGCGGGTGGCGATTCTCTTGACGCGGGCTTCGTGGACCCCTGCGATGCGGCTTCGGATCGCGCCGGACCGTAGGCTCGGAAGGATGCCCCCCTCCCGTTCGATCTCCTGGAAAAGAGCCCAGGCGTTCTCGGTCAGCTGCTCCGTCAGGGTCTCGAAGCCGCCCGCGCCCGCGGCAGGATCGGAGACCTTCGCGAGGCTCGATTCCTCCACCAGCACGGTCTGGCTGTTGCGCACCACCCGCCGCGCGAAGGCGTCGGGGAGGCCGAGGGCCAGGGTGTAGGGCAGGCCGGTGACGGAATCGGCGCCGCCCAGGCCGGCGGAGGCCGTCGCCATGGTGGTGCGCAGGATGTTCACGAAGGGGTCGCGTCGGCTCATCATGCGCCACGCAGTCTCGGCGTGGACCCGCAACGGCTTCGGGTCGAGGCCGCAGGCCTGCTCGACCCGCGCCCAGAGCCGGCGGATCGCCCGGAACTTGGCGATGGTCAGGAACTCGCCCGAATCGGCGACCAGCAGCACCGCGATCGCGTCGCGGGCACGCTCCAGCGCGTGGCCGTCGGACTCGAGGGCGCGCAGATAGGCGATTGCGGTGGCGAGCACGGCCGCCAGTTCCTGGGCCTCGCTGGCACCGGCCTCGTGGTAGGGCCGGCCGTCGGCGAGCGCGACCCGGCCGCGAGTGCCCTCGAACGCACTCAGTGTCCCGGAAAGCCGCTTCTCCCAGCCGTCCTGCCCCCGGCCGGTCGCCGCCGTGACGCCGATGGGATCGAGGCCGAGGTCGATGTCGAGGTCGGCGGGCACGTCGCCCCGGCGCTCGACCAGCCGGCCCAGGAGGTCGGCCGCCTCGAAGCCGCGCTCGCCCGCGTCCAGGCGCAGCGCGATCAGCGGCAGCATCGTGCCGGAGAAGATCGTCTCCAAGTCGTCCACGGACTTCGGGTCGAGACCGTAGCCCCGTGCTGCCGGGCTGCCGGCGAGCACCAGAGTGAGGGCATCCGCTCCCCCTTCGAGGTCGGCGAGTGCCTGGGCGGCGGCCTTGTCGAAGTCGGGATGGTCGATGCGCTGCGACAGCCGCCACGGGCCGGGGGCGCGCACCGGCTGCGGCACGGGATCGGCGGCGCCGTAGAGCGGCTCGATGCGCAGGCCGTCCGAGGAACGCGAGACGAGCCGCTTCTCGAAATCGCCCCCCTTGAGGGCGGCCTCGACCGCCTTGCGCCAGCGCTCGGCGGTGGCGGGCTCGAACACCTCGGCGAGGGGACGGTCTTCCATCACGCGTGCACACCCTGGTCGATCGTGGACGCCGCCGTGCTGCGGCTTGGCGTCAGCCCTCGCACGGGGGCGATGCGCCCCGCAATCGACTTTAGTCCAGTTTCAGGCTCCCCGGCGGCTCAAAAATGTGAGGCCTCACCCAAAAAGAATGAGCCCGGCGAAGCCCAGCGAGCCGACGATGATGCGCCACCACGCGAACAGCGCGAAGCCGCGGCGGGAGACGTAGTCGAGCACCGTGCGCACCACCACGAGCGCCGCGAAGAAGGCCGCGACGAAACCGATCACGATCAGCAGCGCGTCGTCGCTCGACAGGTTCTTGTAGTTGTCGAGCAGATCCTTGGCGAAGGCGCCCGCCATGGTCGGCATGGCGAGGTAGAACGAGAATTCGGTGGCCGCGCGCTTGTTGGCGCCCATCAGCATGGCGCCGACGATGGTCGCGCCCGAGCGCGAGACGCCGGGGATCATCGCGAGACACTGGAACAGGCCGATCTTCAGGGCCATCGGCAGGCTGAAATCGTAGACGTCGTCCTTACGTTGGTCGAGGTCGGTGTCGTCCACCACCAGCAGTACGAGGCCGCCCGCCACCAGGGTCGCGCAGACGATCCAGGGATTGAACAGGTAGGCCTTGATCATCTTCGAGAAGATGCCGCCGACGATCGCCGCCGGCAGGAAGGCGAGCAGGATCGCCGCCACGAAGCGGCGCGCCTTGGGATCGCGCGGCAGCGCGCCCGCGATGCCCGCAAGCCGGCCGAAATACACGAACAGGATCGCCAGGATCGCGCCGAGCTGGATCAGCACCTCGAAGGTGTTGTTGGGCGAGTGGAAACCGATGAAGTGGCCGATCAGCAGCTGATGGCCGGTGGAGGAGACCGGAATGAACTCGGTGGCGCCCTCGACCACGGCGAGCACCAGCGCCTTTGCGATATTGACGAAATCCATCGGCCCGCACGTCCCCGGTTCATCGGCACCCGCCGCGCCGCGACGACGGCCATCGGTCCGCAGTGCGGCGCCGGTGAGGCCGGCCGAAGGCGGAAGCCGCCCCGGCACGGGCACGGTGCGAGGAGCGAGCGGTGGCACGGCATGGTTGACGGACGGTTACCGCTCCGGCTTCAGCGTGTTAATGACACGGCAACGTTCGGGTCATAATCCTGCCCCCCTGCTTGTTTTCGGAAGGCGTTCCGCCGTGCGGGGCTCCCTCGATGCGGGCTGCCCACACCAGCCCCTTCCGTTCGACCACGATTCGATGGCGACGCTTCACCACTCCCCTTTCTGCCCGAACTCGCGCTTCATCCGCCTCGCGCTGGCCGAGATGGGCATGGAGCCCGTCCTGGTGGAGGAACGCCCGTGGGAGCGGCGGCAGGAGTTCCTGCTGCTGAACCCGGCGGGCACCACGCCGGTGCTGGTGGAGCAGACCGGCCTCGTGGTTCCGGGCGCGGGCATCGTGGCGGAGTATCTCGACGAGACCCGAGGGCTCGGCCTCGCCGGCCGCCGGCTGTTGCCGGACACCCCGGCCGGCCGGGTCGAGGTACGGCGGTTGCTCGACTGGTTCCTCGTCAAGTTCCACGCCGAGGTGACCGAGTACCTGGTCACGGAGAAGATCGACAAGCGGTTCATGGCGAGCGCCGCGGGCGGCGGGCCGCCCGACATGAACGCGATCCGCGCCGCGCGGGCCAACGTGCGCTATCATCTCAAGTACATCGGCTATCTGATCGGCCAGCGCCGCTGGCTGGCGGGCGACCATCTGACCTATGCCGATCTCGCGGCGGCGGCCCACCTGAGCTGCGTGGACTATCTCGGCGACGTGCCATGGGACGAGGACGAGATGGCGAGGGACTGGTACGCGCGGGTGAAGTCGCGCCCGTCCTTCCGCACCCTGCTCACGGACCGGGTGCCCGGCATGGCGGCGGCCGCACACTACGCGGACCTGGATTTCTGAAGACCTCGAAGCCCGTCCTCATCGGCGACGCCCTGCGTCAGGCGCTCGAGGCCCGCGCGCGCCGGCTCGGCTTCGACACCGTCGCCGTGACGCGGCCCGACGCGGTGCCCGAGTTGCGCGAGCGCCTGACAGCATGGCTCACTGAGCGCCATCACGGCGGCATGACCTGGATGGAGGACCGCGCCCACCAGCGCGCGGACCCGCTGACGCTCTGGGCCGACGTGCGCAGCGTGGTGATGCTCGGCATGAATGCCGGGCCGGAGCGCGACCCCCTCGACCTCCTGAAGGACACGGAGCGCGGCGCCATCGCCACCTACGCGCAACGGCGCGACTACCACGAGGTTCTCAAGGGCAAGCTGAAGGAACTCGGCGGTTACCTCTCCGCAAAGGGCGGCGTCAGGGTCAAGGTGTTCGTGGACACCGCTCCCGTGATGGAAAAGCCGCTGGCCCAGGCCGCGGGGCTGGGCTGGCAGGGCAAGCACACGGTGCTGATCTCGCGTGCGCACGGCAACTGGCTGCTCCTCGGGGCGATCTTCACCACCGCCGATCTCGCGCCGGATCCGCCCGAGCGCGAGCATTGCGGCTCCTGCCGGCGCTGCCTCGACATCTGCCCCACCGACGCCTTCCCGGCGCCCTACCGGCTCGATGCCCGGCGCTGCCTCTCCTACCTCACCATCGAGCACGAGGGGCCGATCCCGCACGAGTTCCGCGCGGCCCTGGGCAACCGCATCTTCGGGTGCGACGACTGCCTCGCGATCTGCCCCTGGAACAAGTTCGCCGGCCGGGCGGCGGAGGCGCGGATGGCGGCCCGCGCGGATCTGGCCGCGCCTCCGCTGGCCGACCTCGCCCGGCTCGACGACGCGGGCTTCCGCGCGCGCTTCGCCGGGACGCCGATCAAGCGCACGGGCCGCGACCGCTTCCTACGCAACGTGCTGACCGCCGTCGGCAATTCGGGCCGGCCGGCGCTCGCGGAGGAAGCCCTGCGCTGCCTGACCGATCCGGCGCCGGTGGTGCGCGGCGCGGCGGTTTGGGCGGCCGGGCGGCTGCTTGAGCCGGCCGACCTGCGCGCGGCCTTCGCGCGGTACGGCGTGGACGAGCGCGCGCCCGACGTGCTCGCGGAGTGGCACATGGCTGGCGTCCGGCCTATCCAGGGCAGACCCGCACCGTCCCCGGAGACCCTACCCGCATGAACCTGTTCGTCTTCGGCCTCGGCTTCTCGGCCCGGCATTTCGCGGAAAGCCGGAGGGACCGGTTCGGCGCGATCCGCGCCACGGTGACGGACGCCGCGCGCGCGGAAGCGCTGGAAGCCGAGACCGGTTTCGCGATGCGGACCTTCGGCCCCGAGGGCGACGACGCGCGGATCGCGGCCGACCTCGCCGACTCCGACCTGCTGCTGGTCTCGGCTCCCCCCGTTGGCGATACCGACACCGCGCTCGGGCGCTACCGCGAGGCCATCGCCGGCAGCCGCATCCGCTGGATCGGCTACCTCTCGACCATCGGCGTCTACGGCGACCAGGGCGGGGCCTGGATCGACGAGACCACGCCCGCGACCCCGAAAAGCGCCCGCTCGCAGGGTCGACACGCCGTGGAGGAGGCGTGGCTGGCGCTCGGCGCCGAGTCCGGCAAGGCCGTGCAGGTCTTCCGACTCTCGGGCATCTACGGCCCTGGCCGCAACCCGGTGGTGAAGCTGCGCGACGGCAAAAGTCAGCGCATCGTCAAGCCGGGGCAGGTGTTCAACCGCATCCACGTCGCCGACATCGCAGCCACGCTCGCGGCGTCCATCGCGCGGCCGCGGGCGGGGGCGATCTACAACGTTACCGACGACGAGCCGGCCCCGCCCCAGACGGTGATCGAATACGCCGCCGCGCTCACCGGGCTGCCGCTGCCCCCGGAGGTGGATTTCGCCACCGCGGACCTCGGGCCGATGGCGCGCGGTTTCTACGGCGAGAACAAGCGCGTGCGGAACCGGCTGATCCGGGAGGAACTGGGCGTCGACCTGACCTACCCGACCTATCGCGAGGGCATCGCGGCGCTCGCCGGCGATGCCGAACGCTAGAGCATTTTCACGCGAAGTGGTTTCCGGGTTTCTTGAAGACAATGTGAACACACCACGAGACGGAGCGGTCTCCGTGGATCGAGGATCACGCAAATCGCTCTAGAGCAGCTCGCGCTGCCCCTTGCCGTGGCGCTCGTAGTAGAACGGGATCGCCCGGTAGGGCGGGAAGCCCGCCTTCGCCTGTTCCTCGAGATCGTCGAGCACCACGCGGGTGATGCGCGGCAGGTCGAGTTTGCGGGCCTGCGCCAGATCCACCCAGGCCAGCTCGGTCAGTTCCGCGTCGGGGCCGACGATGCCGGGCCGCTCGGCCGCGACCGCGCGCCGGTCCGTGACGAAGAACCGGGTGTCGAAGCGGCGCGGCCGGCCCGGCGGAGTGATGGCGCGGGCAACGAGATGGAGGTCCTCGAGGTCGGGCCGGACGCCCGCCTCGCGAAAGACGCTCCAGCTCCCCTCCGGCGCGGTCTCGGGCGGGCCGTAATCGGAGGTGCCGATCATCAGGCCGGTCTCCTCGTAGGTCTCGCGGATCGCGGCGAGCGCGAGCGTCCGGCCGAGGAACAGGCCGGCACGCGGCACGCGGGCCGCGAGCGCCGCCTCGTCGCGCTCCGACAGGAAGCCGGCCACATTCATCTGCCGGTCGCCGGGCTCGATGCGTCCTCCGGGAAACACGAACTTACCGCCCATGAACGCGAGCTTCGCGTTGCGCCGGCCCATGAGCAGGCGAAGCTTGCGCGTCCCGCGGTCGAGGACGATCAGGGTCGCGGCGTTGCGCGGGCGCAGGGCGGGCGCCGCTCGCGTGCGGGTCTCAGACGCGTCCGAGGCCGGGGGTGTCGGCTGATCCAAGACGGGCCTTCTCCTTCGGCCGGGACGGCAGCTGGGAGAAGCCGTGCATGGCGAGCGCGTATTGCAGGCCGACCACGGCCCCCTTCACCGGCTGCAGCAGCCCCAACGCGAGGCCGAGCGTCAGGGCCGGCCAGACCGTGATCGAGACCCAGAGCGGCAGGTCGTAGCCCATCTCGAACTCCAGCACGAGATACCCGACGACGTGGCCCACGAGGAAGATCACGAGATAGGGCGGCAGATCGTCGGCCCGGTGCTCGTGCATCTGCAGGCCGCAGGCCTCGCATTCCGGCCGCACCTTGAGGAAGCGGCCGAAGACCTTGCCCTCGCCGCAATGCGGGCAGCGGTTGACGAAGCCGCGCGCCATGGCGGGGATCAGCCGGACGCGCGGACCAGCGTGGGGGTTCGGGACCGTCGGCGCCGGAAATTCCATGTCCTCGATCCTACACCCGTTCCGCCCCGCGACGCGAGCCGCGGTGTCGTGTGGCAGGGTCGCGGCCGTCGGGGTCGTCCTGCGGCACGCGCGTCGCGGATCGTCCGGAGGGCGCGTTGCCGGTCTCCGCCTTCGCGGACCCGGCCTTGGCCGGAAATGACTTGCCCCTGAAGGGGGAGCCGGTGCCGCCCTTGCTCTTGGCCTTCCCCTTCGTCGACTTGCTTCTGACTGCCTTGCCCACGGGTCTGTCGCCGGGACGGGTGCGGCCGAACCGGACCTTGCCGGCGGCGGGCGCCCCACCCTGGCGGCTGCGGCCCTCGGACAGGATCTCGAAGCGCAGCGCGCCGGCGATCGCGGCCGCCTCGACGAGGCGCACCTCCACCCGGTCGCCCAGCCGATAGCTCTCGCCGGTGCGCTCGCCGACCAGCGCGTGGCGGGCCTCGTCGTGCCGGTAGAAGTCGGCCCCGATGGTGGCGGCGGGCACGAAGCCGTCCGCGCCGGTCTCGTCGAGCTTCACGAACAGGCCCGAGCGGGTGACCCCGGAGATCTGCCCGTTGAAGGTCGCGCCGACCCGGTCGGCGAGGTGGCCGGCGATGAGGCGGTCGATGGTCTCGCGCTCGGCGCCCATGGCGCGGCGCTCGGCCCCCGAGATCTGCTCGCCCACGGCCTCCAGGGTGCCGGCGGTCGTATCCGGCGGCAAGCCGTCCGCGCCGAGTCCGTGCGCGGTGATGAGGGCGCGGTGCACGATCAGGTCGGCGTAGCGCCGGATCGGCGAGGTGAAGTGGGCGTAGCGGCGCAGGTTCAGCCCGAAATGGCCGAGGTTCTGGCTCGAATAGACCGCCTGCGCCTGGGAGCGCAGCACCACCTCGTTGATGAAGACCGCGTGCTCCGTCTCCGCCACCGAGGCGAGGATGCGGTTGAACAGGGCCGGGCGCAGCACCCCGTCCTTGGGCAGCTTGATGCCGATGGAGGCGAGCACCTCGCCCAGGGCCCGCATCTTCTCCAGGGCCGGCTCGTCGTGGACGCGGTAGATCAGCGGCGACGTCTTCGCCTCCAGCGTCTCGGCCGCCGCGACGTTGGCCTGGATCATGAACTCCTCGATCAGCCGGTGTGCGTCGAGACGCTCCGGCACGATCACCCGGTCGACCTCGCCGGCGGGCGTCAGCAGCACCTTGCGCTCGGGCAGGTCGAGGGCGAGCGGCCCACGCGCGTCGCGGGCCTTCTTCATCGTCTCGTATGCGGCATAGAGCGGGCGCAGCACCGGTTCCAGCAGCGGGCCGGTCGCGTCGTCGGGCCTCCCGTCGATGGCGGCCTGCGCCTGCGCGTAGGCGAGCTTGGCCCGCGAGCGCATCATAACCCGGTGGAAGCTGTGCCGCTTCTTGGCGCCGTCCGCGCCGATCACCATGCGAACGGCCAATGCCGGCCGGTCCTCGCCCTCGCGCAGCGAGCAGAGGTCGTTGGAGATGCGCTCGGGCAGCATCGGCACGACCCGGTCGGGGAAGTAGACCGAGTTGCCGCGCAGCAGCGCCTCGCGGTCGAGCGCGGTGTCGGGGCGGACATAGGCCGCTACGTCGGCGATCGCGACGGTGACGAGGAAGCCGCCCTGGTTCTTCGGGTCGGGATCGGGGGACGCCATCACGGCGTCGTCGTGGTCCTTGGCGTCGGGCGGGTCGATGGTCAGCAGCGGCAGGTCGCGCCAGTCCTCGCGGCCCTTGAGCCCCGCCTCGCGCACCGCGTCGGCCTCGGCGAGCACGTCGCGGCCGAAGACGTGGGGGATGTTGTGCAGGTGCAGCGCGATCAGGCTCACCGCCTTCTCGGAGCCGAGCGAGCCCAGCCGCTCGCGCACCCGGCCGCGCGGCAGGCCGAACCGGGTCTCGCGCTCCAGGCTGACGCTGACGAGGTCGCCGTCGCGGGCCTCGCCCTCCTCGCCCGCGGGAATCGCGATCTCGCGGCCCTGCGAGCGCTTCTCCACCGGCAGCAGACGGCCGCCGTCGCGGCCCGCCCGGTAGACGCCGATCACCTCGGCCTTGTTCTTGCCGATCACCTTGACGATGCGGCCGGAATAGCGCGCGCCGGACCCGCCCTCGGGCTCGACCCGGATCAGGGCGCGGTCGCCGATGCCGGGTGCGGGCAGGCCGGGCTTGCGGTTGCCCCGGGGGAGCTGCACCGCGATCCGCGGGGTCTCGTCGTCGTTCGTGTCCCACTGGGCGGGGCGGGCCAGGAGGTCGCCGTCGCGGTCGCGGCCGTAGATGTCGCACAACACCACGTTGGGCAGGCGACCGGCGGTGCGCACGGCGCCGCGTCCGCGTTCCATCGCGCCGTCCTCCTCGATCTCCTTCAGGATGCGCTTGAGGCCGATCTTATCGGCGCCGCGCAGGCCGAAGGCCTGGGCGATCTCGCGCTTGCCGACCGGCTCGGGGGATTGCGCGATGAAGGCGAGGATCTGGTCGCGGGTGGGGAGGACGGGGGCGTCGGGAGTGATGCGTCTGGCCAAAGAAGGGGCTCGCTGCGCCGCCTGTTGAGCGGCGGCGCGCAGGATCGTGCGGGAGCCGGCACGACGATCGGCCCCGCGAACATGGGACTTGCCGACCCGCCCGGCAACTCGTGCGGGCGTCCCGCCAACAGCTTCAGCCGGTAGACGCCGATTTGCGGATGCTTTCGACCGCCCAGTCGATGTCGAACGCCTCGTCAAGAACCTCGTCGAGGCCGAACGGGCAGGCGCGGGGCAGGGTCAGGTTGACCTGCCCCTCCTCGGGCTGGAGATCGGGGGATTCCGCCGCCTTGATCGCCAGCGTCCAGGCGCCCTCCATCTTGAGGGACCCCGCATCCGGCGGGTCTTCCCTCAGGGCGGAAAGCCCGCTTCTCGCCGCATGCCGGAAGCCGAGACTGCGCTCGTCGTCCGAGACCAGGGCCGCCCTCACCAGATCGGCCAGCACGTCCCTGACCCTGTCCACGCTCGCGTTCATCGGTTCCCCACACCCACAGTCCTGATGGGCTGCCAGGCAAGCCCGATGCCGGCCCATGCGATCGATCGACGCCGACGTCCCGGCAGCTGGGTGAGCGCGCCACTCCCGTCGTTGGATTATCCTCGCGGATGGGCCCGTTCGGCTGGGCTCGCGCGTTCGCGAGCGATCTCGACGAGGATCATGTCGAGCAGGACGCGCAGGCGGGGCGACGACGTCTCGCCGAGTTGCGCCCGGGCCGTCTCGCACGCTCGGGGCAGCGCGACGACGAGATCCGGTTCTTCGTCCATGCAACTCCCCTCGATGCCCCGACGCGATGGGTCGGAGCGAGCGTGAAACCACCAGCCGACGGTTTCGTTGCCCGGGTCGAAGCGTTTCCCCTCACGGTATGCAGGCCTACGGATCGTCCCCGATCGACGAGGGACTGTGTATTCCGAATTGAAACATAGGCGGCTGCGATGCCGGGCTGGGGGCCTATAGAGGTGTGCGCGCGCGTTCGATCATTGATACGTCGTATGCGGCTCGCATCGCGTTCCCCCATCAATCGGCGAGACCCTGTTCGTGCCACGCTTGTTCATCGACACCGAGGACGGCGATGCGAGCTTTCGCGACGACGAGGGGGACGATTACGCGGACTTGGAGGAGGCACGCGCCACCGCCATTGCCAGCCTGCCGGGGATGGCCGACGAGAAGCTTCCCGACGGCGAGCATCGCGTGTTCAAGGCCACGGTGCGGGACGAGGCCGACACGATCCTCTACGTCGCCACGCTGACCTTCCACGGCGTCTGGAAGACGTCCCCGCCGACAGAGTAGCGCCGCGTCAGGTCGGCGTGCCGGTCGCGCGCCGTGCCTTGAGGGCCTCGGCGTACCACGTCAATTCATCGAGAAATTTTTTGGTGCTTCTGCCCAGCCAATCAGCGGAAAGCGTGCCGTCCTCGTCCAACGCGGCCTGCACCTTCGGGATCGGCAGCAGCGAGGGAATGCTCGACATGCCGAGTTCGGCCAGCATCGCCCGCAGTTGCATCGCGGCGCGTACGCCGCCGTACTGGCCCGCCGAATAGCAGCAGATCGCGGATGGGCGCCACAGGTATTCCTCGAGGAAGAAGGCCAGGGTGTTCGAGAGCGCGGGCGGGACCGAATGGTTGTATTCGGCCGAGACCACGACGAAGGCGTCCGAGCGCCGGTAGAGCGCTGCGAGCGTCTCGAGCGCGTCCGGCGCCTCTCCTTTCGGATACTCCTTGTACATCCGGTCGATCAGCCCGAGCTTCAACTCGGCCGGATCGACCAGCGGCGCCTCGTGACCGCGCCGTTCGAGTTCGGTCACGAGAAGCCGGGCCGGGCGGATGCCGAGCCGGTCCGAGCGGACGCTGCCGAGGATCACGGGGACGACGAGGGGCATGGCTGGCTCCGGGTTCTCCACGAGGCCGAGCATAGCGGCCCGTGGCGGTGCCGTCGCGTCCAACCGCGCGGCCGACAGCCCTCGGATCGTTTCGGCCCCGGCCGCCCCCGGCGCTCCGGGCAAATCGGGCCGCCCGTCGCGGACGACGCTGCCGGCCCATGGACGGAGCGGTCCTCGTCCGCCACCGCGCCCTGATCGATCGTCCGACGACAGTCCAGACTCGGCAAGGCCGCGACCGGCCACCGTGCCCGCTGTGGATCATCGCATGTCACGGCGACGTCGGGCCTCACCGTTCCTTGTCGGACGAGGCCGATTATAGAGACCTGAGTTGGATATCAGTCCTAACCGACGAAGGCGGCGCGGACACGAGAACGCCGGAGCCTCCTGCAAGGCCCCGGCGTCGGGATCGTCCGCATATCGGCGAGGCAGGCCGGGCTCGGCCCGCCCCCCGCCTAGAGCGAGTAGTACATCGTGAACTCGACCGGGTGCGGGGTCATCTCGTAGCGCATGACTTCCTGCATCTTCAGCTCGATGAACGAATCGATCTGGTCGTCCGAGAACACGCCGCCGGCCTTGAGGAAGGCGCGGTCGGTGTCGAGGTTCTGAAGCGCCTCACGCAGCGAGCCGCACACGGTGGGGATCTGCTTCAGCTCCTGGGGGGGCAGGTCGTAGAGGTCCTTGTCCATGGCCGGACCCGGATCGATCTTGTTGATGATGCCGTCCAAGCCGGCCATCAGCAGCGCCGAGAAGGCGAGATAGGGGTTGGCCATCGGATCGGGGAAGCGGACCTCGACGCGCTTGGCCTTCGGATTCGTCGTCCACGGGATGCGGCAGGAGGCCGAGCGGTTGCGCGCCGAGTAGGCGAGCAGCACGGGGGCCTCGTAGCCGGGCACCAGCCGCTTGTAGGAGTTGGTGGACGGGTTGGTGAAGGCGTTCAATGCCTTGGCGTGCTTGATGATGCCGCCGATGTACCAGAGGCATTCCTGGGAGAGGTCGGCGTATTTGTTGCCGGCAAACAGCGGCTTGCCGTCCTTCCAGATCGACTGATGCACGTGCATGCCGGAGCCGTTGTCGCCGTAGACGGGCTTGGGCATGAAGGTCGCGGTCTTGCCGTAGCTCTGGGCCACGTTGTGGATCGCGTACTTGTAGATCTGCATGTGGTCGGCGAGCAGGGTCAGCGTATCGAACTTCATGCCGAGTTCGTGCTGGGCGCTCGCCACCTCGTGGTGGTGCTTCTCGACCTTGACGCCCATGGACTGCATCGCGGCCAGCATCTCTCCGCGCATGTCCTGCGCCGAATCCTGCGGCGGCACGGGGAAGTAGCCGCCCTTGGTCTGGATGCGGTGGCCGAGGTTGCCCCCCTCGTAGTCGGTGAAGCCGTTGGACGGCAGCTCGGTGGAGTCGAGCTCGAAGCCGGTCTTGTAGGGGTCGGCGCCGAACTTGACGTCGTCGAACACGAAGAACTCGGCCTCCGGGCCGACATAGATCGTGTCGCCGATGCCGGACGACTTCAGGAAGGCCTCGGCGAGCTTGGCGGTTGAGCGCGGGTCGCGGGAATAGGGCGCGCCGGTGGCGGGCTCCAGCACGTCGCAGACGATCGACATGGTGGAGGCCGAGAAGAACGGGTCCATGCAGGCGGTGACGGGGTCGGGCATCAACAGCATGTCGGACTCGTTGATCGCCTTCCAGCCCGCGATCGACGAGCCGTCGAACATCGTACCCTCGGTAAAGATCTCCTCGTCGACGAGGCTCACGTCGAAGGTGACGTGCTGCCACTTGCCGCGCGGATCGGTGAAGCGGAAGTCGACGTACTTGACGTCGTTGTCCTTGATCTCGCGCAGGACATCGGCTGCTGTTTTCATCGGGGATGGTCTCCTGGGGAATGGCTGCGAGGGGCGGACCGGGCCTCCGCCGGGGAGGTCTTCTGGGCCGTCGCGGGCACGTCATGGGAGTGGGTCGGCGCGCCCGCGTGCGCGCCCGTGCGGCTTATGATGTCAACGGGCTCACCGCCTCCGTCGCCTCCCGTGCCGAGCGCGCCCACCGTTACCCGCCGCGTCGCTGCGTTGCCACCCTCGGGTACCAACAAAATGAGAGATCGCGTTCCCCGCGCAGGGCATTCCAGGGCACGACCATCCCCGACCGCACCGGGCGGGGAGGCGGCATCGTCGGGACCGCGGATGGCACGATGCGTGCATCCGACTTCGCCTGCCGTCGATGGGTGCGAGGGGCCGGGACAGTCCCGGGCATCGCATGGTCCACTGCGAGAGAATCAGGATGACGAAATACAAGCTCGAGTACATCTGGCTCGACGGCTACGAGCCGGTGCCGAACCTGCGCGGCAAGACCCAGATCAAGGAGTTCGACGGCTTCCCGGAGCTCGACCAGCTGCCGATGTGGGGCTTCGACGGCTCCTCGACGAAGCAGGCCGAGGGCGGCTCCTCCGACTGCATGCTCAAGCCGATCCGCCATTTCCCCGATCCGGCGCGCACGAACGGCGTGCTGGTGCTGTGCGAGGTGATGATGCCGGACGGCACCACGCCGCACGTCTCGAACAAGCGCGCCACCATCCTCGATGACGACGGCGCCTGGTTCGGCTTCGAGCAGGAGTACTTCTTCTACAAGAACGGCCGCCCGCTCGGCTTCCCCACCGAGGGCTACCCCGCCCCGCAGGGCCCGTACTACACCGGCGTCGGCTACTCGAACGTCGGCGCGGTCGCCCGCAAGATCGTCGAGGAACATCTCGACCTGTGCCTGACCGCCGGCATCAACCACGAGGGCATCAACGCCGAGGTGGCCAAGGGTCAGTGGGAGTTCCAGATCTTCGGCAAGGGATCCAAGAAGGCCGCCGACGAGATGTGGATGGCCCGCTACCTGCTGCAGCGCCTGTGCGAGAGCTACGAGATCGACGTCGAGTACCACTGCAAGCCGCTCGGCGACACCGACTGGAACGGCTCGGGCATGCACTGCAACTTCTCGACGGAGTTCATGCGCACGCAGGGCGGCAAGGCCTATTTCGAGAAGCTGATGGCGGCCTTCGAGACCAACATCGAGGACCACATCGCCGTCTACGGCCCCGACAACCACATGCGGCTCACCGGCAAGCACGAGACCGCGCCCTGGAACAAGTTCTCCTACGGCGTGGCCGATCGCGGCGCTTCGATCCGCGTGCCGCACTCCTTCGTGAAGAACGACTACAAGGGCTACCTGGAAGACCGCCGGCCCAACAGCCAGGGGGACCCCTACCAGATCGCCTCGCAGGTGCTGAAGACCATCGCCTCGGCGGAAGCCGGCACGGGGTCTTCGCTCAGCGAGGCCGCAGCCTGACACCGGCCTCGACAGGTCGATGAACAGCGGCGCGAGCCTTCGGGTCCGCGCCGTCATTCGTTGTCACTCCCCGAAGATCGACCAGCCCATGCGCTTGGTCAGCCGCTCCAGCGCGAGCCGGCCGAGATGCGAGTTGCCGGCCGTATCCAGCCCCGGCGACCATACCGCGATCGAGGCCGTGCCGGGTGCGATGGCGAGAATGCCCCCGCCGACCCCGCTCTTGCCCGGCAAGCCGACCCGGTAGGCGAACTCGCCCGAGCCGTCGTAATGGCCGCAGGTCAGCATGATCGCGTTGATGCGGCGCGCCCGCTCCGGCGAGATCACGGCGAGACCGGTGGTGGGGTTGCGCCCGTTATGCGCCAGGAAGCGGCCGGCCATGGCGAGTTGGCGGCAGGACATCGCCACGGCGCAATGGTGGAAGTAGACGCCCAGCGTGAACTCGGCCGGGTTGTCGAGCACGCCGTAGGACTTCATGAAGTTGGCGAGCGCCACGTTGCGGAAGCCCGTGCGCTTCTCGGATGCCGCCACCGCGTGGTCGATGGCGATGGACGGGTCCTCGGCCAGGAACTGCAGGAAGCGCAGGATTTCGCCCAGGGCCTCGCGCGGCGCGTGGCCCGACAGGATCGCGTCGGTCACCGCGATGGCGCCCGCGTTGATGAAGGGGTTGCGCGGCACCCCCTTCTCCAGTTCGAGCTGGACGATGGAGTTGAACGGGTTGCCCGAGGGCTCGCGGCCGACGCGGCGCCAGAGCCGGTCGCCGATCTTGCCGAGCGCCAGCGTCAGGGTGAAGACCTTGGTGATGCTCTGCACCGAGAACGGGGTCTCGCTGTCGCCGGCCGCCGCGAGCTGCCCCTGCGCATCGATCACCGCGATTCCGAAGGCCTGCGGGTCGGCGCGGGCGAGTTCGGGGATGTAGGTGGCGACCTCGCCCCGGTCGGGGCGCGCCCGCATCTCATCGGCGATCTCGGCGACGACCTCGGCGAGGGCCGGCACGTGCTTCAGATCGCGTCCGTGCCGGTCTCGCCCGTGCGGATGCGGATGGCTTCCTCGATGGTCGAGACGAAGATCTTGCCGTCGCCGATGCGTCCGGTCTGGGCCGACTTGCGGATCGCCTCGACGGCGCCCTCGACGAGCGCGTCCGACAGGACGATCTCGAGCTTCACCTTGGGCAGGAAGTCGACCACGTACTCGGCGCCCCGGTACAGCTCGGTATGACCCTTCTGGCGGCCGAATCCCTTGGCCTCGATCACGGTGATGCCCTGGAGGCCGACGTCCTGAAGCGCCTCCTTCACCTCATCGAGCTTGAACGGCTTGATGATCGCTTCGATCTTCTTCATGGCGAAGAGCCCGGCCTGCGTGATGTACGGCCAAATTCCTATCACCGCCGTGGTCGTGCCGCCACGCCGATTTCATCGTGGTATCGGTCGGGCTGCTCAGACAATATGCAGAGTTTGCGCAATTTATGAGCAATTTGCTCGTTCCAGGTGATCGATTGGGCAATGCCTGCGCGGCCGGCGATGAGGATTTCGAGATGTCGAGCCAGCACCTGCTCACCGTCGAGGCGATGCGACGGGTCGATGCCGCCGCGATCGCAGGGGGGACGCCCGGGATCGTGCTGATGCACCGGGCGGGGATGGCCGTGGCGGGGCAGGCGCTCGAGATGGTGCCCGCGGGCGGTCGCATCCTGGTCCTGTGCGGCCCCGGCAACAACGGCGGCGACGGCTACGTCGCCGCCCACCTGCTCGCGCAGGCCGGCCGCGCGGTGGACCTCCGTGCCCTGGGCGATCCCGCCCGGCTGTCCGGCGACGCCGCACTGGCGGCGGCCGAATGGACCGGGCCGGTCGGGCGCGTGGAGGATGGGTGCGAGTTCGGCGAGCCCGACCTCGTGATCGACGCGCTGTTCGGCGCCGGGCTCTCGCGAGACATCGAGGGGGAGGCCCGGGGCACGATCGAGGCGGTGAACGCGGCCGGCCGGCCGGTCCTGGCGGTGGACGTGCCGAGCGGCCTCGACGGCGACACCGGCCGGGTCCGCGGCGCCGCCGTTCGCGCCACCTGCACCGTGACCTTCGTTGCGCTGAAGCCCGGCCATCTGCTCCAGCCCGGCCGCGCCCTGTGCGGCGGGCTGCACGTCGCCGGGATCGGCACGGGGGAGGGGGCGCTGGCCGCCGCCTTGAACGACGAGCCGGCCCTGTTCCGCAACGGTCCGGCGCTGTGGGGCGCCGTCTTTCCACGACTGGAGGCGGACAGCCACAAGTACACCCGCGGCCATGCCCTGGTCCTGTCGGGGCCGGCCTGGAAGACCGGCGCCGCGCGGCTCGCCGCCCGCGCGGCTTTGAGGGTCGGGGCCGGCCTCGTCACGGTCGCCTCGCCGGCCTCGGCGCTAACGGAGAACGCCGCCCACCTCACTGCGATCATGCTCAAGCCGTGCGAGACGGCCGACGACCTCGACGACATCCTCGTGGACGAGCGGCTCAACGCGGTGCTGCTCGGGCCGGGGCTCGGCACGGGCGGCGCCACCCGCGACCTCGTCGCCGTGGCGGCCGGGGCCGGCCGCCATCTCGTGCTCGATGCCGACGCGCTGACCTCTTTCAAGGGTCAGGCGCCGTTGCTCGCCGCCCACGTCTCGGACGGCGGGGGCGACGCGGTGCTCACCCCCCACGAGGGCGAGTTCGCGCGGTTGTTCGAGGGCACCGACACGACGGCCGACGACGTGTCCAAGCTTGAGCGCGCCCGCCGGGCGGCGGCGCTCACCGGGGCGGTGGTGGTGCTCAAGGGGGCCGACACGGTGATCGCCGCCCCCGACGGACGCGCGGCGATCAACGACCATGGCACACCCTATCTCGGCACGGCGGGCTCCGGCGACGTGCTCGGCGGACTCGTGGCGGGCCTGCTCGCGCAGGGGATGCCCCCCTTCGAGGCCGCCGCCGCCGCGGTCTGGCTCCACGGCGACGCGGGCCTCCGCCACGGGCCGGGCCTGATCGCCGAGGATCTTTCGGAGCTGATGCCGGCGGTGCTGACCGGATTGTCGGCTAGGTGACCTCGAAGCTCGTCCACAGTCCCGCGTCGAACCGCTCCAGCACCGTCGAGGACAGCAGCCAGCGGCCGGGATTGTCGGCGAGGAACGCGATGCGGGCAGTGCGGCCCTCGACCAGCTGGAACGTGTCGAGCCAGTAGGGCTCCCAGCCATCGTCCAGCGGATGCAGCAGCCGGAAGACGTGGCCGTGCAGGTGCAGGGCCTGCGTGAAGGCGGTGTCGTTGCGGATCGCCAGAACCACCACCTGTCCGCGCTTGACCGAGAACAGCGGTGCCATACCCGCGGTGCCCGGGGCGCCGTTGACCCCCCAGATCCGGGCGGGGTCGCCGGGCGCGGCCGGTTCGGAGCCGGGCTTGGCCGCGTCCGGTCGCGATCCGCCGGAGAGCACGACGTCGCGCCGGACCGCCTTCTGGAGCTTCACCTCGGGGGGGAGCAGGCGGTTCTCGCCGATGGGACCGACGGGAGGGCGCGTCTGCGTGATCGGCTCGCCCTCCGCGGTGAGCGTGGCGAGCGCGAAGCCGGGTCCGATCAGCGCGTGGACCGTGCCCTTGGCGCCCGCCTCGGCGGGCATGTCGAGCATCAGGTCGTAGCGGGTGCCGGGCGGGAAGGGCAGGGTCGCGCGCAGCGGCTCGAAGGTGTCGGTCGGCTGGCCGTCCACCGCCACGACGTAGACCTTCAGGCCGTCGAAGCGGATGCGGGTGCTGCGGGCGTTGCAGGCGTTGGCGAGCCGCAGGCGCAGGCGTGCGCCCGGGCGCACGGTGATCGCCTCGGGAATCGGCTTCCCGTTCAGGGTGACGAGGTTGCCGAGCCGGCCGCTCGCGGCGGCCAGCACCGGCTGGCCGAAGGGCTCGGGCGCCCCGTCCTCGGCGATCCGCCAGTCCTGCATCAGCAGGGTGAGGTCGCGGTCGGCGGCGGGCGGCGCCGTCTCCTCGACCACCAGCATCCCGGCCAAGCCGCGCCCCGACGGCTCGCTCGATCCGCCCACCACCAATGGCCGGATCAGCGACGTCCCCGCATCGGGGGGCGTGAAGGCGTAGGTGAAGGACTCGCCCGGCGCGATCGGCGGCTGCGTCACCCCGCCGACGCCGTCCATGGCGTTCTGGTTGCGCACGCCGTGCCAGTGCAGCGCCAGCGGCTTGTCGCAGCCGTTCTCGACCCGAAGCCGTACGGCCTCGCCCTGCCGGATGCGAACGACCGGAGGCCCGCCCTGGCCGTCGAAGGCCCAGACCGGGGTCTCCGGGGCCGGCTCCGGCTTGAGGCGCAGCTTGGCCGGCGCCGCCCGGAACGGGCGCGGCTCGGGCTGGGCCGACACCGCCTTCGGTGCCGGTGCGGGCTGGGCGGCGGTCACGCGTGGCGCCAGGGACAGGGCGGCGGCGCCCGCAAGCAGGCTCCGGCGGGAGGGGGCGGCCGGCGGCACGGGTCGGAACGGCGGCATGGCACCTCGGGCGGGACGGGGACGCTCGGGCAAGCGCGCGCCGCTTGTAGCCGCGGGGCCCGCCGGGGGCTACCGGCGGGTCCGCCTGGCCGCGATAGAGCCGGTTTCGGACCGGTCCAAGTTTTTTGCTGCGGGTCCGGACACGCGTGTTATAGAGCCGCGCCTATGCGGCTTGGACGTGAGGCCGTGTCGCTAAGCGCTCGCGGGCGTGGCGGAACTGGTAGACGCGCTGGATTTAGGTTCCAGTGTCGCAAGACGTGGGGGTTCGAGCCCCTCCGCCCGCACCAGTCCGGCCGACGGGATGCGAACCGGCCCCATCGCCGGATCGCCCCTTACCGCTTTGAGACGGCTCTCGGCATGGCTCGTCACGGCCGGGCAGGCGGCTCGCCCCCGGGGCGGGCTGCCGCGATCCTAACGGTTTTTGGACAAGAAACGGACCGACGACGATGCAGGTGACCGAGACGACCTCCGAGGGGCTGAAGCGCGAGTTTCAGGTGACCCTGCCCGCCACCGAGCTGGCGCAGCGCCTCAACAGCGAGCTCGACAGCATCAAGGGCAAGGTCCAGATCAAGGGCTTCCGCCCCGGCAAGGTGCCGACAGCGCATCTGCGCAAGGTCTACGGCAAGTCCGTGATGGCCGACGTGCTCCAGAACGCCGTCAACGAGGCCAACCAGCAGATCGTCGCCGACAAGGGCCTCAAGCTCGCCCTGGAGCCCCGCATCGAGTTCCCGAAGGAGGAGGGGGGCGACCAGACCCTGATCGACCGGGCGCTGGACGCCAAGGACGACCTCGCCTTCAAGATCATGCTCGAAGTGCTGCCGAGCTTCGACCTCGTCGACCTCTCCGACGTGACCCTGAAGAAGCTCGTGCTCAAGCCGTCCGACGAGGAGATCGGCGAGGCCATCGACCGGATGGCCGGCCAGAACCGCTCGTTTTCCCCCCGCGACGAGGGCGCGGCGGCCGAGACGGGCGATCGCGTCACCATCGATTTCCTCGGGCGTATCGACGGCGTCGAGTTCGAGGGCGGCAAGGGTGAGGACGTCGATCTGGAGCTCGGCTCCAACACCTTCATCCCCGGCTTCGAGGACCAGCTCGTCGGCGCCAAGGTCGGCGAGAGCCGGGTCGTCAAGACCGCCTTCCCGGCCGACTACCAGGCCGAGCAGCTCGCCGGAAAGGACGCCGAGTTCGACGTTACCGTGAAGGGCGTGCAGGCTCCGGGCGAGACCGTGATCGACGACGAGCTCGCCAAGCGCTTCGGCCTGGAGAGCCTCGACAAGCTCAAGGAGGCGGTCGAGAAGGCCATCGGCACCGACTACGACGCGCAGTCGCGGCGCAAGCTGAAGAAGGAGCTGCTCGACGCGCTGGACGGCCGCTACGCCTTCGAGCTGCCGCCCAGCCTCGTGCATCAGGAGTTCGCCGCCGTCTGGGCCCAGGTCGAGCAGGATCTCAAGACCCGCGAGAAGACCTTCGAGGATGAGGGTACCACCGAGGAGAAGGCGCAGGCCGAGTACCGCAAAATCGCCGAGCGCCGGGTTCGCCTCGGCTTGGTGCTTGCACAGGTCGGCGAGACCGCCGATATCAAGGTCTCCGACGACGAGGTCAATCAGGCCCTGTTCGCCCGCATCCGGCAGTTCCCGGGTCAGGAGCAGCAGGTCTACGACTTCTACCGGAAGAATCCCCAGGCGCTCGCCGAGCTTCGCGCGCCGCTGTTCGAGGAGAAGGTCGTCGACCACGTCCTCGGTCAGGTCACCCTGGTGGAGGAGCCCGTCTCGAAGGAGACGCTCTTCGCCGACGACGAGGAAGCCGACGGCGCCAAGAACGAGCCGGTGGCCGACAAGGCCGCCGACTGAGCCCGCGCCCCACGATCACGGGGTCCGCGGGTCCGATCAGGCGGCGTTGACGGCCGCCGGTATTCGCTGACCTGTCCGGCCGCGGGGCGATTCGCCCCGCGCCGGACTCCCCGGGAGCCGAGGGCGTGATGATGAGAGATCCGGTCGACTACTTTCAGAACTCGCTCGTGCCCATGGTGGTCGAGCAGTCGAGCCGCGGCGAGCGCGCCTTCGACATCTACTCGCGCCTGCTGCGCGAGCGCATCATCTTCCTCACCGGCCCGGTGGAGGATTACGGCGCCGCACTGATCGTCGCGCAGCTGCTGTTCCTCGAGGCCGAGAACCCGAAGAAGGAAATCTCCTTCTACATCAACTCGCCCGGCGGCGTGGTGACCTCGGGCCTGTCGATCTACGACACCATGCAGTTCATCCGCTGCCCCGTCACCACGCTCTGCGTGGGACAGGCCGCCTCCATGGGCTCGCTGCTGCTCTGCGCGGGCGAGGCCGGCCACCGCTTCGCCCTGCCCAACGCCCGCATCATGGTGCACCAGCCCTCGGGCGGCTTCCAGGGCCAGGCCACCGACATCCTGATCCACGCCCGCGAGATCGAGGCCCTGAAGAAGCGCCTCAACGAGATCTACGTGAAGCACACGGGCCGGGACTACGACACCATCGAGAGGGGCCTGGAGCGCGACAACTTCATGACCGCCGACGCGGCCAAGGAGTTCGGCCTCATCGACGAGGTGATCCACAAGCGCCCCGAGCCTGCAGCCGCCTGAGGCGGCTCGGGCGGCTCGGGCGGCGTGGGCACGGGCCCTCGGGCCGCGCGCCCATGCCGCGCCGTCCGCCCTCGGTCGCGACGGTTGATCCCGGCGCGGTCGCGTGCTTGCATCGGCGGCAACGAGCCCCCCGACGCATGCGCGCAGGTGACTGTTTCTTTAAGCGGATGCCCTTAACTAAGACCGATGCGTGCGCGCCCCTTGCCGGCGCCGCGCTCGCGATCCGGAGACTGATATGAGCAAGACTGGCGGCAACGACTCGAAGAGCACGCTGTATTGCTCGTTCTGCGGCAAGAGCCAGCACGAGGTCCGCAAGCTGATCGCGGGTCCGACGGTGTTCATCTGCGACGAGTGCGTCGAGCTGTGCATGGACATCATCCGCGAGGAGTCGAAGTCCTCCCTCGTGAAGTCGCGCGACGGCGTGCCGACGCCGAAGGAGATCCGGCGCGTCCTCGACGACTACGTCATCGGGCAGGACTTCGCCAAGAAGGTGCTCTCCGTCGCGGTGCACAACCACTACAAGCGGCTGGCGCACGCCACGAAGCACAACGACGTGGAACTGGCCAAGTCCAACATCATGCTGATCGGGCCGACGGGCTCGGGCAAGACGCTGCTCGCGCAGACGCTCGCCCGCATCCTCGACGTGCCCTTCACCATGGCGGACGCCACCACCCTGACGGAGGCGGGCTACGTCGGCGAGGACGTCGAGAACATCATTCTCAAGCTGCTCCAGGCCTCGGACTACAACGTCGAGCGGGCGCAGCGCGGCATCGTCTACATCGATGAGATCGACAAGATCTCCCGCAAGTCCGACAACCCGTCGATCACCCGCGACGTGTCGGGCGAGGGCGTGCAGCAGGCGCTCCTGAAGATCATGGAGGGCACCGTGGCCTCCGTGCCTCCGCAGGGCGGCCGCAAGCACCCGCAGCAGGAGTTCCTGCAGGTCGACACCACCAACATCCTGTTCATCTGCGGCGGTGCC
>Ga0182229_1000004_pt1 | contig 60481 bp, 70 predicted proteins | sample G6R1MG_32_FD_129663 | JGI IMG/M metagenome (GOLD analysis project Ga0182229, IMG submission 129663) | Miscanthus phyllosphere microbial communities from Michigan, USA - G6R4_MAIN_07NOV2016_LD1 MG | ecosystem: Host-associated > Plants > Phyllosphere > Phylloplane/Leaf | place: USA: Michigan...
ACGCACGCCCTGCCGCTCGCCTTCAAAGTGAACCGCCGAACGTCCCAGCTAGACCGCGTGGCCAAGAACGGCTTGTTCCCGGACGTTCTGAAGGCAATCGCATATGCGGCCAGCAGCGACGACGCCGAAGGCATGGGCTGGGTTTTGACGGCTCTGGCCCGATACGCCGACGAGTACGGCGGGCGCGTCGGTGTTCAGGAGGACCTGGAGGACGCCGAACGAACCGCGGCCAACGCGATGTCGATCCTCAGGTCTGTTCGTGGGAGAAGCGGCGCCAGCGTGTGGAAACCGGCTCCGGAGGAATGATGCACATCTTTCGTTAATACCTCACCTGTAACTTGCGGAAGTGATTGGGTTAGGACGGCTCTAGCCGCTTATCAATCATTTCAGACGGGATTGGGTCAGGCGGGTTCTAGCCGCCTACCAATCTAGACTCCCCTCCATCAGTGAATAGCCACTGATGGACGGCTCTACTGCCCAGAGGTGGTCGCCACCTCGGAGCACACGGAGTGACCGAGATGAACTTCAAGCGCGATCTTCCCGATTCCGGCCCAGGTTTCGAGCGCTGCCATGGCTTGGCAGCGTATCTCCGCGCCCTTGTCCCATCACCGCGCCGCGGTGACCCCATCGTCCAGCCGCTGCGCCTCCTCGTCGAGGAGCGGCTCGGCCGGAAGCCGCGGCTCTACCGAGAGATCGTGGGTTGCGGCGCGGTCACGGACGAGGGTCTTGCTTGGGCGTGGCACGCGGCGGCGGGCATCGTCGATGCCTACAACCTCGCTTCCAGGCGCCAACGCCAATTTGCCGAGGAGAACGCCCGCGTCGCGATCCAGGCCCTCCACAAGCATTGCCTCGCGAGGATCGAAAGCCTGCAAGGCCACGTCTACCTTCTCGACGACGAAGGCGACGGAATCCGCGTCCTCGACGAATACCGGCTGCTCGGGGGCGTCCTCTCGATCTGCTTGCTGGAAGCCGGGGACCTCGAAGGCCGGCGCGAGGTCCGCGAGGGGGCTGCCGAGTGCCTCGACGATGAGGACACGGCTGGGCCCATCCGCGTGCTGATCGGCCTGTCAGGTTATCCCGGGGACGAGACGTGGCGCCCGGGTCAGGGATGCCTGGGTGTTTTCAGGAACGCCGTCTCAGACGGGCACAAGAGCCTGCTGGGGACAGTCGCCGCCACGCTCAAGGAGGATGCCCGGGACAAGGGGGCCAAGCCGGCACCCGCGTCCAGCCTGCGCGAGATCCTGGCCGCGCCCGAGCCAGTTGCTGTTCGAATCGACGACGGGCCCAGCCTGATGGTGCTCGCGTCCGTCCAGCATCTGCCGGGCGCGGCCGAAGACGGCAAGGGGACCCGGGGTTCCGCCGTCAGCACTCAGGTGCGGTCCGACTACGCCCCGTTCGCAGGAAAGCGTTGGCCGCTGCAGGCTGTCGGCGACCTTGTGGAGGCCAGGGAAATCCTCGTGGGGGAATTCCCTCACGCTGAGAGGATCATCGACGCGATCCTGCGCGACGTCGCCGGCCGGCGGCACGTGTTCGTCAAGCCTCTCCTGCTCGTCGGCCCGGCCGGCTGCGGAAAGACACGTCTAGCGCGACGCGTCGGCGAGGTGCTGGGACTCAACGTGCAGATCGTGCCCTGCGCGGGCGTCGCGGATGCATCGGCCCTGGGAACATCTCGGCAATGGAGCACTCAAAGGGCATGTTTGCCACTGGCGTTCCTCAAGCAACTGTCTTCGGCGACGGCGCTATTCGTATGGGACGAGCTTGAGAAGGCAGGGACGAGCTCGCAGAACGGCAAGCTCCAGGACGCCATTTTGCCGCTCCTGAACCTGCAGGACGCATCTCACTTCTTCGACCCGATGCTGGAATGCCCCGTCGACCTGTCGGCGGTGAGCCACCTTGCGACGGCGAACAGCCTGGATGGGATGGGAGCGGCGCTCCGGGACAGATTCCGCATCTTTCACATGCCCGAGCCCCAGGCAAAGCACCTGCCGGCCCTGGTCGTCGGCGTGCTGGACGAGATCCGGGCGGAGCGCGGTGTCGACGAGCAGTGGCTCCCTGACCTGTCCCCGGACGAAGTCGAGCTCATCCAGGGTGTGTGGTCCGGCGGGTCGGTGCGGCTTCTGAAGCGGGTGCTGGAGACGGTCGTGACGACGCGGGAATCCCGCGCCGTTCGGCACTGAGGGGGCGGTCATGGTCTCCTTCGTCCCCTGCGCCACGCCCCTCGGCATGCTGCGCTTCTCCCGCCTCGTCCTCCGCCGCGCCGTCGATACAGGTGCGGCGGACGGCCCCCTCTGCATTGAGGGAGCCGGCTACGTCGACGTCCTGATCGAGCGCGTCGCCGGCGGCGAGCTCGATGCCGGCCGGGCCGCCGAGGAGGCATGCCGGCTCGCCCGGTTCCTCATCACCACTCAGCCCCGGGGAGCATGCGCATGAAGACGTTTGAGCCCCGGACCGCCGCTCTCCTCGCACGGATGGCCGATGACGTCCGGGCGGGATGGCAGCCCGGTCTGTCGTGCCGCCTGCCAGCCCGGACCGCGGTCGCCCGCGTCCTCCGCATCCGGACGCTCGTGCTGCGGGGGATGCTGGAACCGAACCGAGCGGTGCAGGCCGCCCGGGCGGCGGCATGGGAGGCACGGTCGTGACGGACGTCTACCGCTGCCTGCCCCGCAAGCTCTGGTCGATCAGGGAGGCCGGGAAGGTCGTCGCTCACGTCGACGCCGTCTACATGATGGACGTGACGTTCCACTGCTCAGAGGCGGGCGTCCGACGCATCCAGGCGAACGCCCGGCGTGAGATCGTGGCGTTCGCCCGCGGACGTCTGTTCGAGGGGCCACTGCTGCCGAGCTCCGAGCGGATCGTCTTCAATCCGTACAGGAGCCCGGCCTTCACCGACGAGGACGGCTGGCGAATTCACACGTGCCACCTCGTCCACTTCATGCCCGACGGCACCGCTTGGGGGATCCTGTCATGAGAACGCTACTGCTCACCCTGGTCTTGATCGCGGCCGCGCCGGCGCTGGCCGAGCCGCTCCCGTCCGAGACGGACGCCTGGCACTACGAGGGGCGCGCCAAGCCCGTCGGCGGCGAGGCGCGATTCGCCCGGCTGGACGGGACGCCGGACGGCAAGGTCGGCTGGCACGTCACGGTTGTGTGCGGACGCGTCAGCCTCCGGACCGGGAAGGAGGTCATCTCCTACCGCGGCGCCGGCTCCGGCGGCCGTTCCAGGAGCGGATTTCTCGGCGGTACGATGGAGGCGGCCGGGTATCCGACGCTCGGATGGTCCATCGAGCCGCACGGCGACGGCATCCAAAACCAGCACATCGAGTTCGGCGCTCCGGGCGTGGACACGACATGTCCGAACGGCGTCGGCGACATCAGCACGGGAGACTGAAATGGCAAGGAAGCACTGGACTTACTTGGTCCTGAACGGGCGTAGACGGCATTTTCCCGAGGACGTCACGGAGGCACTTGCGCAGCGTGTTGAGGCTTTGGGAGCGCTCTTCCGCGAGCACGAGCACTGGGCCGACGTCCATGGGCTTCGGCGCGTCGAGAAGGCCGTGGCCCTCATCGAGCGAGAGATGGAGTTCGCCGTGGATCGAGGCGACCACGCCAGCGCCGGCGTCAGCTTCGCCTTGGATGAAATCGAAGGCAGGTGAGCCTTCTGGTGCCATGCCGGCCGCTGCGGCAGGATCGACGGGACAGGGGGAGCGGGCGATGCGACTGAGGGACCAAACTGAATCCGAGCTCGTCGCCGTCGCCCTGCTTCGGGCGCGCCTGCGCAGGACGCTTGCCGGTGACGAGCGCGCCGACCGGATCGCGGATGCGCCCTACATCGAGGACTGGTCGACCGTGAACCTCGGGGGCGGCAAGAGGGGTCTGCGCGGCCTGTGCTGGGGCCACCCGGTTCTGGGTGACGTCATCATGACGACGTCCGCCGTCGTCGAGATGGGCGAGGCCCACGCCGTCACCGAGAGCGGCCGGTTCTACGTCGTCGGCCGAGAGGATCGGGAGCACCGCCGCAAGCGGGCCCTGAAGGGGGACAGGGGTCCCCTGCGCATCGTGCCAGCCGATCCGGAGCCGGCGTTCAAGCCCTGACAACAATGGGTATCTAGATGCCCATTGGTACCGGATCAGGCCGCCGGCTCTTGCCCGGGACGCGGGTGACGGGACCTGTTTTTGGCCTCGTCGACGAGGATCGCGGTCAGCCGCTTCACCGCCCGGGTCATGTCGGTCGCCGCATCCTGCAGGTCGCCGACAAGCTGCCTATCCTCCTGGTGGAGGCGCGTGACGGTGACGTGCGTCACACGGCGTAGGTCGGCAGCCTCGTTCAGCGCCTCCTCCGGCCTGCGTGCCTGCTTCTTGTAGGCGCCGAAGATGGCCGCCAGGCCGCCGCCGATGATGGTCAGCAAGCCAAAGATCGCCTCCTTGTACGGCTTCACCGCCGTCCAAGTCGCATCAGCGCCCGACAGAACTGCGTTACTCAAATCCACAACCACGGACATCAGGGCGCCGGCTCCCAATACGACGGCGCAGGCGGGTTCTCCCGCATCGCCTTGCCCCAGATCCAGTCCGCTATCGCGGCATCTTTGGCAGCCCTCCAGGCGCTCACGAGGTCGCTGCAGGCCAGGACCGCATAGACGCCGACGCCCGTGGTGATGGGCTCGCCTGGTACGATGAAGAGGGCCGCGACGAAGGCCCAAAGGCCTGCGCCGATCAGCGCCGTCGCCGCCCGGAGAGCCGGTGTCCGACGCTGCCGCCCGTTGATAAGAAGGGCGGTGAAACGGATGAGCCCTACAGCGCCGATGCCGAGGCCCCACTCGCGCTCCGTGCCGATCTCTGCAAAGCGCTGCCACTGAGAGCCAGTCGAGAACACCGACCCAAGGCAGAGGATCAAGGCAAAGACCCCGCAGGCCGCTGCCCCCTGCCACTCCATCGCCCGAGAGGGCGTGTAGACCGTGATCTTAGGCTCGACCTTGACCACGTTCACCGCCCCGGGCGCCAGCCGCAGTGCGCTTGCCCGTAGCGCAGCATCGTCAGGGCCTGCCGCTTCTCCTCGACAGACATGCTCTGAATCTGCGACTTGGACGGTCGCATCGGAGAAGCGATGTCGCAGAAGGCTCCGCCCGTTCCCGGGCCCCCGGAGAGCGTTGAGCACTGCCCTGCCATGAGCAGTGTTGTCAGGATCGGCGCGACCACGAGCGCCCGGCGAAACCTGGTCATTTGGCCACTCCTCAAGCTCACGGTCCAGTTCCTTCTCGTCGAGCTGGCTCACGTCCTTCTCGATGCGTTGACGGTCTGCCCGCGCGGCGGCGTTGGCGCGCTGGATGGATTCGAGGGCCTCGTGCCGGGCGGAGGACCTGATGCGGGCCGCCGCCATGAGCAGGACCCAGATGATGCCGGCGACGATGCCGGCGCCGCGGGCGAGCCGGCTGTTGGCCAGCAGCGTCGCCAGGGCCGGGCCGAAGCCCAGCACGAGCACCGCGATGCCCATGACCGCTGGCACCCCGGCGCCGAGCAGCAGGTACGGCCAGAGGGCGGTCGTCATGCCACCAACCTTCCGGACCGGTACGCCCGCACCGCGCTGCTCAGCAGGGAGCCGCCGAGGATGAACGCGGTCGCGCACCCTCCTGCCAGCAGCAGGCCCTGCCAGTGGTCGACGACCCAGGCCGACAGGGTTGCCTGGACACCGTCACCGACGATGCCCTTGATGCTGTCCCTGGTCGCCTTGATCTGGTCGACGCCGCTCTGCACCGTGGCCGCGTAGCCCTGGTAGGCGCCGACGGTGGCCAGGCCGGCCGCGCCAGCCTTCTGCAGGTTGTCGCCGGCCCGGGCCGCGAAGCTGACTTCCTTGACCTCGGCCTTCTTGGCGACCTCACGCTCGCCCTTGGCGAGGGACGGGGCGGCCTCCAGCTTGGCGACGAAGTCGGACGTCGCGATGCCGTCCCCGATCAGGCCGAGCTCGACCTGCGCGGCGCCGACGGCGCGCCTAGGTCCTCTCTGCAAAGTCATGTGAGCCAGAGCATGGTCATGCCGAGTGTGATCATGGCGAGGTAGTTTGCCGCTCGCTTCTCGTAGCGGGTGGCGATGCGGCGATACTGCTTGAGGCGTCCGATCAGCCGCTCGACCCTGTTGCGCGCCCGGTACGCGGCCGTGTCGAAGGTGGGCTGCCGCGGCTGATCTTTGCGGGTCGGAATGACCGGCTCGATCCGACGGCGTCTGAGGCGACGACGGGCCGGCGGACTGGAGTAGCCCCGATCCCCGGCCGTTCGGCGGGGACGCAGGCGCGGTCGGCCTCGGCCAGAGCGCGGCACGGTGCCCTTGTCCATCAGCGCGTCCAGGGCGAACTGCTCATGGCGCTCGCCGGCCGTCAGCACCGCCGCGATGGGTTTACCGCCGCCCTCGGCGCGCAGATGCAGCTTGGTCGAAAACCCGCCCTGGCTGCGCCCGAGCGCTTCACCGATCCCCTCGACCGTCCCCTCACCCCCCGATGGCGCCGGACCGGCGTGCACCGGCGGCATGCTGGTGGGCGCGCACCACCGTGGCGTCCACGAAGTGCAGGTCCCAGTCGAGGTCGCCTCGGGCATCGGCTTGCGCCTGCAGGCACCGCAGCACCCGGTCGAACACGCCGGCCTGCCGCCAGCGATAGAACCGGCTCGACACGGTCCCGACAGCACCATAGCGGGCCGGCAGATCGGCCCAGGGCGCACCCGTGCGCAGGATCCAAAGCATCCCGTTCAGGACCTGGCGGTGATCCTCCGCTGGCCGGCCCGTGCGCGGCTTCTGCGGAGGCAGCAACGGGGCGATCTGCTCCCACTGCGCATCAGTCAGTTCGTAGCGTCGCATCCCGACAACATGGGGGCGATCACCACGCCCGTGAACCCTTTGCAGAGACGCCCTAGTGGCGGGGCCGTAGATGCTGTCGGCCTTCACCGGCGTACCGAAGGCCGCGAGGGACTCCTGCAGGGCCCGGACGCGGGGGCCGCGGTCGCCGAGCTTCAGGGTGGACGCGTCGGCGACCACGGCAGCCACGGTCTGCGCCGGCGACGCCCGGAGCATCGTGGTCCACTCGGCGTAGGCCGAGGCGAGCTTCGTGTCGTAGGCGTTCTTCTTGAACTGCTTCCCGTTGTAGTCCTTGGCGAACGAGGCCCAGTTCCGGGCGGCGAGGTGCCGGAGCAGGCCGTTCGTCCGCATGAAGGCCACGCCGCAGGCGATGTGGGCCTCGATTCCGCCCATCGTCAGGCCGTGGTGCATCTCGACGGCGCTGTCGTAACCGGCCGCCTTGTGGTTGCTCCCCATGACCTGGAACAGGCCCATCGAGCACGAGGCGTAGGCCAATTCCGGATCGAGCGCGGCCGCCCTGGCAATGAGTGCCAGCCTGCCGGCCGACGTCTTCTGGTCGGCATACTGCGCGCTGCCGGGGCCCTGCCAGCGGGGCACGACGAGGCCCTGCCGCTTGGCCTCGGCCAGGACGTTCGTCCCGAGGGCCGCGAAGCCCTTGTACGCCTGGTGCCGCTCGTAGAGCATCGCCGGCTCGATGCCGTCGGATGGATCGAGGTCGGCAGATTCGAACGGTCGGCCACCGGTCTCGACCTACACGACGGCAAGGAGGGCGGCGGGCTCGATGCCCTGCTTGGGCGCCGCGGCGACGAGCGCGGCGACGTACTTCGGATCTAGCTTCATGTTGGTCCCCGTCCCGAGGTCGGCACCGCCGGGCTGAGCGACCGCGGTGGAGCGGCGACGGGGGGACGTGCCCTAGCCCGACGATGCCGTGTCGGTGAGAGGGCGGCCGGCGTCTGCAACGGACAACCCCCGCTCTGCGGCCGGGATGTTCGAGTTCGCGTTGGGCGCCCTGCGCCGGTTGGCCCGTAGGTCGCCCTGCTGCCGTGCGACGCTGATGATGCGGTCGCAGTACCCGACCTCGATGCCGGCGCGCTCGGCGCATTCCTGCCGGCTCAGGCCCTTGGCCCAGGCGTTCAGCACCTTGGCCTTCAGGGAATGCACGGCACGCCGGTGGCGGTAGATCCCACGGCTCTGGTGGGTGGGTGCGGGTGACACGGCGGCGGGCCTGCAGCGTTCGTAGACAATACGGGGCGTGTCCGTACGACGGCGCGGCGCGATGCTCTCGTCAACCTCCCACACGAGGCGGGCCTTGAGCCCAACGGCCTCGGCCATGCCGATCGACCGTTCGAGGCTGACGAGCTCGCGCCCGTTCATGAAGCGCTTGACGAAGCCGCGCCGCACGCTGGAGAGCTTCGTCGCGATCTCGGACGGCGTGTAGCCCTTGGCCTCGATGCGGTCGCGCGTCGCCTCGACGAGATCCCCATGGATCGGCGCGTCGTCGTCGTTGTCCGCGAACGCATCGTTGAGCAGGGCCGTGAGTTGGGCCGGGGTGTATCCCCGGGCCCGGATCAGGTCGTGGACGGCGTCGACCGCCTCGTCACGCATCGTCATGTAGCTGTCCGCGCGGCACGCCCGGACCTGCCCGCCACTCATCCCCGCAAACCCCTACGCCCGCTGGCGAATCGCACTTTGTTCCGCGAGAGAGATATCCAGCTGCGGCACCCGGAACTCAAGTCGGCCTGGGCATCTTGGGCGTCCCGTCAAGACGGAGGCCATTGCCAAGCTCCGTTCGTTCAGTGAATGTCTCCCGTAGAGCTTGGCGATCCCAGCGTCCCTCGGGACTGCCCCATCCGTAAGGCCGGGCACCGCCAGATCGATTGAGGCCCTTCCAGCGTCCGCCGGGGGGCTTCTTTCGTTTGAGGCCCCTCGTGAGCGGCCTGTGACAAATCAATCCGGCAAGTGTTTAACGCTGGCATAGGGTTGACCGACCCATACGTTCACCACCCCCCATCAGCATCGGAAGGAAGGCATGGCCGGACTTGCCCGCGGCCCCCGGCATTGGCCTTCCCGACCGGGGTGTGACAATCCATTCGGGAAATTGGTGAGCATGAAGAATGGCTTGCCCATTCCGAGGTTCACCGAGCCCTATCAGCATCGGAAGGGGAACGGTCTCGCAGGTCCCGGAAGGCTCGGATGGGGTTGCCTTGAACCCGTCCCGGGGCTGGCGAGCCCGTCAGCGTGACAATCCTTGACGGGGCAGAAAATGCAGTTTCAAGAGCGGAAAACGTGCAGAACCCCTCGTGCCTTGGTTCTCCGGGGTCCATCTAATCGGGCAGGGAGGATTCGGCCTCCCGAGGGCCTGTCTGCGTGTCAGCCAATCCGGATTTGTTCGAAGCTCTCCGCCCGGCCGCTTACGCCTTCACCCGGCGCGTGGCCCGTGACACGCGGTCTCCCGTCGACCCCATCGCGCTCGGCTCGTTCCTCGATGAGACCGTGGCGCGGTACAGGGAAAGCGGTGGCGTCAGCGACTTGACCGAAGGAACGGTTCGGGACGTCAAGGCCAGCGTCATCAGGTTCTGCACGGAGCGGCTCAAGGTCCGGCGGTTCAGCGCTTCGAACACGAATCTATGCGACGCGGTCCGTCCCCTTGCCCGTGAACGTGCCAAGGCCCTGCGCCGCACCCGGCGTGGGCCGGTGGACCGTGACGTTCTGCGCGCGGGCATCGAGGCGGACATCGCCGCCTTCCGTGCCCAGCCTGGGCAGGCACATGACGATGACGACCACGGCGGTCTCGCGGACCGCCTCGTCGACTTCTACGGTAGGATGAAGCCAGTCGCCCCGGAGACGCTGAAGCACAACGGCACGGCCCTCGGTCGGGCCTCGCTGGACTTCGCTGTTTGGTCGGTCCTCCATGGCGACGAGACCCAGGTCGAGGACCTCAGCGTCGAGGCCGTGAAGGCGAGGGTGGCGGGTCTTCGGACGCGCTACGCCCGGCAGCGGGACGCGGAAGGGCACCTGTCCATCGCACCCGTCACGGTGCCCCACGGGGCCGTCCGTGGCGCCCTGCAGCGCCTCCGGGGGCAGCCCGAGCGCGAAGCCACCATCGATGCCCTGCCACCGACGGCGCGCGACCTCGTGCATGTGGTGGAGACGGAGGGCCTGCCGGGCAAGCGCATCAGCGTCGTCTCGCTAGCTGCCCTCGCCGGGAAGCTTTGGGCGCCGTCGTCGAATCCCGCGGCCCTACGCCAGCACCGGCGCCGGCTCAGGGAGGCCGCGGCCGCTATCGAGGACGCCGGGATCGGGCAGCATGTCGAGGTCCTCGCGGAGCACGTCGTCGTCGCCCGGCAGCGCCGGATGCCCGTGGACCCCGCCGCCGTCGTCGCCACGGCCTTGAACAAGGGCAAGGTGCGGCCCTTGAGCCGCGGGCTGATGCACCGCCGTCAGGGCCCCTGGGGGAGCGAGGAGGGACAGGACGCGCAGGCCACGTGCCGCGTCATCGCCTCGCATGGCGGCGACGCCGACATGAACCGCGTCCTGACGGTCACGGGCCACCAGGATGCCGTGCCGGCCTTCATGGCGGTCTCGGCCCTCTACACCTCGCGCCAGAGCCGAGACACGTCCTGGTGGGTCGCGACGGTGCAGGGCCGTCAGAGCGGCGACCTGGCCTTTCTCTCGGCCGGCGGTGACCCCGCCGTCGTGGCAGGCGCGGCGTTCGTCTCGGGGCTCGTCTCAACGGCCCGCGAATACGACCTCGGTCAAGCGTGGAGCGACGTCGCCGCCACGGACGCGTATCGCCAGCGGCTCTCCGGGGCAGCGGCCGCGCCAGCCCGGCGCCGCGTCATGCACATCGCGAGCGTTTTGTGCACGGGCAAGAACCCGGCGGCCTGGGAGGCCGCGGTGCTCGCCGACGTCGTCTCCCACCGGCCAGGACGGCGGCACGTCGCGACGCCCGTTCCCGCGCCGATCCCGTCCCTCCCGATGCCCGAGGCCGAGCCCATGCCAGCCGCTACCACGCCGCCGCCGGCCGAGACGTTCTACCCCAAGCCCTACAAGGACCTGCCGGTCTCGGCCGAGATGCTCGACGAGATCTTCTCCCACCGCAGCGTCAGCCGCATGCCGGGTGCCCTGCGTCTCGTCCGCCTGATCTACACGGCGACCCCGGAGGATTCGGACGTTCGGGAAATCGACATGCCGTGGCCCACGACCGTGGAGGGCGCCAAGGCCGGCATCGCGGCGCTGCGCACTGCCCTGAGGCAGCCTGGCATGGAGATCCTCTTCGAGCTCGACGAAGAGCTTCAGCACATCGTCAAGGGTTCGCTGCACTCCGCCGCCACCGTCCTCGACACGTATCAGGACGCCCGCAGCGTGGCATACGCGAACCGCGTGGTCGCTACGGTGCTGAGCCACGCCGGCTCGGCTGAGCGCGTACCGGGCCTCTGGGGAGCCCTGGTGAACGTCGGCAACGAGCTCGCCTGGCATCTGGCTCAGGAAGCCAAAACCGCCACCGCTGCGTAGCCATCCCCCTCGGGGGTTGTCCGTTGCAGTCCATGGCCGCCCCATCGGTCCATGGACATCGCCATCGTCAGTCTGGACGCGCTGCCGGCCGCCATAGCCTCATGGCGGCCCGACGCCGTTCTCAGTGCCCATAGCCCATCACGCCCCATGCAGGCCCCATGGGACGGCTCATGGCTGGCCATCGTCGCCCATGACACCGAGGCCATGGAGCCCATGGGCCGCCCATGGTGGAAGCCCACGGTCCCCATGGCACGAGGCATGGGCCGCCATGGGGCGCGCATGGGGAAGCATGAAGCATCCCATGGGCCCATCACCGGCATGACCATGCCCCCCATGGAGCCGCCACAGGCCCATCACATCCAGGCCATGGCGGCGTGGATGGAGAGGCATGGGCCCATGAGGCTCATCGTGCAGTGCCATGCCGGGCTGGGCCGTGCCCCATCCCTCGCCATTGTGGCGGCCATCATGGCGGGCCATGAGCCCCATGAGGCCGTGCGTGCCGTCCATGGCGCCGTGCCCGAGGCGTCCCCCAACAGGCTCATCCTCCGCCATGCCGAGGCCATCACCGGCGAGGCCATCGTCACCCATGTCGACAGGGCATGGACCCCGAGGCGGGGGGGCACGGGGCCATGGGTGAGGCCGTGGGGCTGAGGCCGGTGGCCTGGCATGGCGGGGCCCCCCCCCGTCACGGGTCCTCCCTGGGAGATGCGGTTCCCGCAGGCAGCCCTGGGCGCGGCCGTATCTGTTCGGGAGCCTGACAACGGGGTCCCCACCCCCTGCGAGGGCTCCAGGGGCGGCCCGTCCCGCGATTTTCCGACAACCGACCCATTGATTTCGGGCTCGGGCTGTACGGGCCTCCCTGGGCCTCGCGCCCCTGGGGACCCCATCAACGAAACCGCCTCGGACGGGTGTCGGTCTGCACGATCTGAGAGGGGAAACTGCATCGGCCCCCCCCTTAACGTGGGCTCGGGCGGAAGGTGCGATTCCTCGGCCCATGCACCCCGCGCGGGGCACGGGGACTCGGGTTCCGGAAATTCCAGGGACGGTGAGGACTCGGGTCCCCACCCCGTCGGCAGCGGTGGGGACCGCCGGTGAAGTTCGAGATCGGGATGAAGCAGCGGGCCTACGCCAGGCACCGCAGCTGCGACAAGCGTGCGGTGGCCAAGGCGCTTTGGCTCAACGGCAAGAAGGATGGCCCCCCGGGACGTATCCACGCCGCGCTGCTCCCGGACGGCACCATCGACGCGGAACTCGCCGACCGGCTGTGGGAACAGAACTCGGACCCGATCCAGCGCCGGGGCAAGGAGGCCCTGCGCGCGGCCGCGTCCATGGCGGCGCTGGAGGCGCAATCACAAGCATCCCCCTCTCAGGAGGGACAGGCTGACGAGGTCGACGAGCAGGATGCCGACGGCAACGACGGTGAGGAATCCCCCGCTCCGGACCCGGCACCGCGGCAGCGGCCGAGCGAGGTCTTCGAGGAGGAGCCTCCCCGGCGCCGCGGCGGGCAGCAGGACGATGACAGCGTCGTCCGGCTCGCCGATCGACGACGACGAGGAGGACGGCCTGCGGATGCTGGTGCGGTCGAGCCGACAGAAGGGCTCTACCGCCAAGGGCGCAACCAACAGCGTCCTGGAGAAGCACTTCCCGAACGGCGCGATCTATTTCGCCACGGCCAAGTCCGCGGCCAACCTGCGCTCCACCGCCGTCGAGGTGATGGTGTTCGACGAGTTGGAGGCGTACCCGCGCGACGTCGAGGAGGAGGGTGACACCGAGGGCGTCGCCGAGGCCCGCGGCGACAGGATGGGCGACTCGTTCAAGGTCCTCGGGATCTCGACGCCGGCGGTCGACCAGACCTCGCTCATCAAGCCCGCGTACCTGAAGGGGGACCAGCGCTTCTACTTCATGCGCTGCATCCACCCGGCCTGCCAGCGCCTGTTCCACTTCCGGAAGGAAAGCCTGGCCTGGGAGACGGGCAAGCCCCAGACCGCCCACTACGTCTGCCAGCACTGCAACGGCAAGATCGCCCAGCGCCACAAGACCCGGCTCATGGCCGACGGCATCTGGATTCCCAAGTTCCTCCGCGAGGACCCGGAGGCCATGGCCCGCATCGAGGGCGGGGACACGTCCGAGCTCGACGCCCACAACGCGACCGTCCTGCGGGTCTCCTACCACCTGCCGTCGCTCTACTCCCCCCTCGGGTGGCTCTCGTGGGTCAAGGTCGTCGAGCGCTGGGAGGCGGCCGAGGGCATCCCCTCGAAGATGAAGGTCATCGTCAACACCATCTTCGGGGAGACCTGGGTCGAGGCCGGCGACGCGCCTCCGTGGGAGAGCGTCTACGCCCGTCGCGACCAGACCTACGTCATGCGCCAGGTCCCCAAGGGCGTGACGTTCCTGACGGCCGGCGCGGACCCCGGCATCGACCACGTCGTCATCTCGGTCTGGGGCTGGAGCCGCCGGCGCCGTCGTGTGCTCATCGACCACTTCCGCACCTACGGGGACATCAACGACCCCGAGACCTGGGAGCAGGTCGCCGCGGCGCGCCGGCGCCTGTGACCGAGGCGTACCACGCCAAGCACATGCTCATGATCGGGCAGCGCGAGGCGTCCCTCTCGCACACGCTGGTGGGCACGCAGGCGGTCACCTTCACCGACGTCGAGCCCGAGAAGATCGACGCCCACATCCGGTGGATCGAGGGCCTCATCGCGCAGAGCACCGGCCGCGGCGGCCGCCGCGCCTTTTACATCACCTGAGGCCCGGCATGAACGCACCCGTCATCCTCGACGCGGCCGGGGTCCCCATCACGCGGGCGCGCCGCGATTCCATGAAGGTCGGCGCCTACGGGGACACGAAGCACAACGGCGCCTCGATGGGCCGCGAGCTCCGTAGGTTCTTCCCGGGCAACGGCTCCGCGAACTCCGACATCAGCCCCGAGATCGACGTCATCACGGCGCGCAGCCGTGACCTGCTCCGGAACGATCCGTCGGCCATCGCGCCGGTGATGTCGGCCGCGAACGCCATCGTTGGGCCCGGGCTGACATTTCAGCCGGCGCCCAACTGGCGCGCGCTGGGCAAGGACCAGGAATGGGCTGACGAGTGGTCCGATGAGGTCCACTCGATCCTGGAGCCCTGGTTCTCCTCGTCCGAGTGCGACGCGTCCGGCTACGGCAACTTCGACCGCCTGACCCACCAGGTCCTGACCGCGGTGATGATGAACGGCGGCGCCATGGTGTTGCCGGTCTGGCTCCCGGACAAGGGCCTGTCCGAATGGGGCACGGCCCTGCACGTCGTGGAGATCGACCGGCTCCGGAACCCGCAGGACTGCATGGACACCCTGACGATGTCGGGGGGCGTGGAGACGGACGAGTACGGGCGGCCGCTCGCCTACCACATCATGACGAACCACCCCGGCGACCTCGGGACCATCGGCGCGGTGCCGCAGTGGGAGCGGGTGCCGGCATGGACGGAATGGAGCGTCCGCCCGCGCGCCATGCACGTCTACGACAAGGGCCGCGCCGGGCAGAACCGCGGGCTCAGCATGCTCGCGCCGGTCATCCCGCACCTCCACATGCTCGGACGCGCCGATCAGGCCGAACTCGAATCCGCCCTGGCTAACGCCCTCATCGCGTTCTTCACGAAGTTCGACCTGCCTCCGGAGATGCTCCGCGAGCTCTTCCAGGACCCGGACCTGCTCAACGAGTTCCGGACCGGTCGCAACCTTTCCTTCGCCCACGGCGGGCAGCCGTCCTCCGCCAAGGTCATTCCCCTCGCGCCAAACGAGAGCGTCGAGGCCCATCGCTCGGACCGCCCCAACCCTAACTGGGCCCCGTTCTCTGAGGGCATCCTCCGGCGCGTCTACGGTGCTTTCGAGCAGGCGTTCGAGATCGGCTCCAAGAACCTGGGCTCCCTGAATTACTCAGCGCGCGCTCGGCCGGCATGGAGACCTGGCGGACCTGGGCGACGCATCGCTCGTGGCTCGTCGACGGCCTGTGCAAGCCCACCTACCGGCTCGCGTTCGAGGAGGCGGTCAACCGCGGCAGGATCCGCGACTGCACCCCTCAGGAACTCTACGGCAACTTCCTTGCCTGGTCGAACAGCGACTGGAACGGACCGGGCAAGGGCTACATCGACCCCGTCAAGGAGGCCGAGGGCGGCACGCTGCGCATCACCGGCCTGCGCTCCACCCTCCGCGACGAGTGCGCCGACCAGGGTCTCGATTGGCGTGATGTGCTCCGCCAGCAGAAGGCCGAGCGCGCCTTCTGCGCCAAGCACGGCATCCCGTACCCCGAGGCGGCGAAGGGCGGCATGACGACGTCGACCCGCACCGTCGAAGACTCCCAGATCGTGAGCTGACCATGGCGCGCATCAACAATCTCGCACGCGTCGTCGGCGCGCTCACCTCCCGGGCCTGGGCCATGCAGGCGGAGGCACTCGACGAGCTGCTGCAGCTCGCCCAGCGCAAGGATGTCGACCTGGTGGCCCTGGCCGCCAAGTCTGACGTCGACGTTGCTGATTATTGGATGCCCTACGTCGAGGGCAACGTCGCCATCATTCCCGTTAAGGGCCCGCTGTTTGCCGAGGCGTCATGGCTAGACGTAATGTGCGGCGCCACCAGCTACGCCCGGATCGAAGCCCACCTGACTGAAGCTCGGAACGACCGCAAGGTCGACGCCATCATCCTGTTAGGCGACACGCCCGGTGGCGAGGTGACGGGCTGCGGCGAGCTCGCAGGCTACATCCGTGAGATCGCAGAAGAGAAACTCGTCGTGTTCTACGCGGCTGGCGGTTGCTGCTCGGCGGGCTACTGGCTGGCGTCAGCATGCTCCAGCATCGTGGTCTCGCCGACCGCCATCGTCGGGTGCCTTGGCGTCGCTGGTACCGTGAAAGATTTTCGGAAAGCCGAGGAGATGCTTGGCATAAAGTCGTACGAGATTGTCTCGACGGCGACGCCGGACAAACGGCCGGACCCGGCGACTAAGGAGGGCATGGCTCAGATGGTTGGCTTGATCGATTTCTTGGCCGAGGTCTTCCTGACCGACGTCGCGATTAATCGCGGCGTCACCCGCGCCATCGTCGACGAGAAGTTCGGCAAGGGCAACGTGTTCGTGGGAAAAGACGCCGTGACGGCCGGCATGGCCGACGAGCTTGGTTCCCTATTTGACGTGCTCTCAGTGCTGCAGAAGAACCTCGAAGCCGCCTAGTATGATATGCCCCCCGGTGGGTGTCTCTTAATCCACCATCGCGCGTTCCGATCGACGCGATGGCAGCAGTCCATGGACGATTGCTTCGATAATCGATGCTAGCGGCAGCTCATATCAATCCTCAGGCTGCTGTGTCGCATCAGCCGGTGCCGATGGTTTCGCGCCTGCGGGTTTGCCCGAAATCGGTTTCGTTGCGGTACCTGCCGTCTGCTTTGCAGGAGTGCCGACGGTCGTACCGGTTGCCACCGCCGGTGCGGCTTTAGGCGCCCATTCTAAGTCAGCACGTGGGCCATTGGGGCCGTTCGTCGGCCCGCTGAGTTGGCCAGCTATCACGTCGTTGGTCTGCGTCCAGGCCTGCGACATGCAGAGGAAGGCAACCAAACAACCTTTCACCGTGAGCTTTCCGGGCTCATCGCTCCACAATGTCACATCGTAGGTCTTGCCGTCCTCAGCGTTGTAAATTTTACCTTCGTACCGAGAATCAGCATTTGGCTTCAACCCCAAGATGAGCTGATGGCCCAGAGAGGCTCGCGTCTGCTTCTTGGGGTCGGGATTGCGAAAATCTACGCGGGGCTTGCCTTGGTCGTTAAGCGGGACTTTCAACCAAACGGCGTAGCCGCAAATTTGAGTATTCTGAGGGCCGCACTTCTCAACCCGAATGCGTGCCTTACCGTCCGCGTCCAGCCATGTGCCGCTCGGGTCGCGCGGCGCAGCTTGGGCAAAGCCAGTCAGCGCGACGAGAGCAAAACTCGCGAGCGGGGCCAGGGTCCGTAAGGTACTCATCACAAAATTTCCCTTCAGCATCCGCACGCTGAAGCTGCGGTGCATCTGTCTGGTATCCAACACGGAAGATCGGACGCCGTGTCGCCGCCGCCTTCGTTGAAGCTTCGGCATCGGCTGCGAAGTTGACGGGATCATGACCGGCCAGGGCATCGAATGGTGAATTAGCGAGCTGAATCACCGCATTCGGCATCCGCTCCTCGGAGGGCGGGGGCCGGTATGAGACGGGGGGTTGTCCGTTGCAGACGCCAAACCGACCGTTGGTCCCAGAGTGACGATGTAGGCCCCGCCTGGGGCTGGATTCGACCCCGAGGGACCTATGAACTTTGGCCTACGTAGCCGCGTCGCCCGCGGCGTTCTCCCTGCCACCGCGGCTGCTGTCGTGCCCCTGGTGCCACCGTCGAGCCTGGCAAGGATTCGACGGATGTTGATGGCAACAAGGCCGCGAACATCACCGACCCGAAAGACGAGGCGTCCGAGGAAGAGCTCGACGAGCACGGCAACCCGAAGAAAGAAGAGCCGGCCGCGGCGGCTCCCCCGCCCGTCGCCGGCCTGACCGGCAACGCCCGGGTGAAGGCCATCCTCGGCCATCCTTCCGCGACCGCCCAGCGTCCCCTCGCCGAGTACCTGGCCCTCGACACCGAGATCGATGCGGTCGCCTGCAGCGAGATCCTCGGCAAGGTCACTGCTGTCGCCACGCCGGCGCCGAAGGCCGCAGGCGACCCGCCCTTCCTGGCCGCGATAAAGAACACGGCCAACCCGAAGGTGCCTGCCGCATCGACCGCCGCCGCCGTCGAGCCGGGCACGGATGCCGACGCCATCGCGACCATGAAGGCCACCCTCACGAAGATGGGCCTGGCCAAGTAGGCCGGGCCCGCCGCCCCCTCCCGTCACGCTCGCCACGACAGGATCGCACCGATGCGCATCGGCTTTCCCCGCCGGCCACATCTTCGAAGACCTGACCGCCGAGGAGCTCAAGGAGCTCCGGGCCGAGAAGGCTATCACCTTCGTTCCCCCGACCGAGGAGGAGCAGGAAGAGGCCGCACGGGCCAAGGCCGCCGCCACCGCCGCTGCCAAGGCCGCAGTCGCTGCTGCCAAGGGCTCCGGCGCCCAGCAGCAGGGCGGCAGGCAAGCCTAAGGATCGACCTGATGGCGCGCGAGCGAATCCGTCCTCCTGGCACAGACGTCACCGGCGGCCTGTCGGTGTCGTGGGGCAACGGCAAGATGGTTGGCGTCGCCTCGGGCGTCGCCGCCACGCCCTTCGTCACGCCCTCTCTCCCTCGCGGCGTCTACATCATCCAGTCCTCAACCGCGCTTTGGTGGAACGTCGGCCATGACGCGGACGGCGGATTCCTCGACACCACGGTGACCTCTGCCAATGCCTCGTCCCCCCAGGCCTTGGCCCAGGCCCCGAAGCGCCATCAGGGAGTCGTGGACCTGGCCGTCGCAGTCGACGACGACGAGCGCATCGTCCTGAAGGCCGTCGATCCGGCCAAGCCCGCGGACGTCCGCAACTTCAAGGGAGCCTGAGATGGCCTGGGGCTGGAGCGTCCCGACCGGGGCCTCCGGTGCGGCCCTCAAGACGGTCGCCCTCGATCAGGGCGCCGGCAACCTGCTGCTGACCTACGACGACGGCACGACCGAGCGGCGTCCCATCCCCGCGGGGCTCGCCGTGCCGGCCGACGTCTCCGGCGTGGCCTACGACGCCCAGGCGAAGCGTCTGGTGGTCGTCCTGACCGATGGGAGGACATTCCGCGTCCCGTTGCCTGCAGGCGTCGAGGAGCCTGCGCTGCTTTCGGGCCTGTCCTACAACCCGGCCAGGAAGGTCATCGTCATCGACCTCAACGACGGGCGGACCCTGTACGCACAGGTCCCCCCCGGCATCGAGGAGCCACCGTTGATCCAGGCGCTCGCCTACGACAGCGCCTCCGGCAAGATCCTTGTGACGCTCTCGGACGGCAGGACCGCCCTCAGGGACATCCCGCCGGGGGCCATCCCGCCCCAGCGCACGGTGTCCGGCGTCGTCCGACGCAACCCCGAGACAGTGCGGGTGAGCCTGTCCGATGCATCCACGGCCGACGTCGCCTCGGCCGGCGGTGGGGGCTGGCTCCTGACAGACCCTGGCGTCCTGCTCGCCGACCCCCGCCTCCGCCTCGACGGCACCGTTGCACCGTAAGGAATCGCCGCCATGGGCGCCCTCCCAGTCTTCGCCGGCACCGCCAACCCAGCCGATCTCGCCACGAAGCTGGACGCGCAGCGCGTCGAGCTCGACGCTCGCCGCGTGGAGACCGTTGGGCGGTTGGATACGCTAAACGATAGGTGATTATGTAGTTTGCAAACCCGACCCTGCTGAGGTACAACCTCGGCAGGAGTTCACCGATGTCCGTTCTCAGCCAGTCCCAGTTTCATTGCGAAGAAGCCGCCTTCTCCTGGCTTGAGGCGACGCTGTGGCCGCAGGGTCCGGTTTGCCCTCACTGCGGCGGCATGGGTCGCATCGGCAAGATCAAGGCGAACCCCGAGAAGCGCATCCGCATCGGCCTTCACAAGTGCGGCGATTGCAAGAAGCAGTTCACGGTGAAGGTTGGCACGGTGTTCGAGCACGCACGGCTCCCGCTCCACAAAATGCTGCAGGCCGTGCATCTGATTTGCTCCTCCAAGAAGGGCATTAGCTCCCACCAGCTCCACCGCATCCTTGAGGTTCAGTACAAGACAGCGTGGTTCCTCTCCCATCGCATCCGCGAGGCCATGCGTGATGGCTTCCTGGCGCCCATGGGCGGCATCGATGGCATGCCTGGCGCTGGTGGCATCGTAGAGGCTGACGAGACCTTCATCGGTCGCGAGCCCGGCGTCCCGAAGGCCCGCGCCTATCATCACAAGATGAAGGTGCTGTTCCTGCTCGACCGCGACGCCGGCAAGGTCCGCTCCGTGGTCGTGGACGACATTAAGCATGAGACCCTTCGCCCGATCATTGAGGCGAACATCCTCAAGGAAGCCAGTCTCTTCACCGACGAGTCCAGCATCTACACGAAGGTCGGCGCCACCTTCGCGGACCACCAGATGACGACGCATTCCGCCAAGGAGTACGTCCGCGGCATCGTCCATACTAACACCGTCGAGGGCTACTTCTCCGTCTTCAAGCGCGGCATGAAAGGCGTTTACCAGCACTGGGGCAAGCAGCACCTGCACAGCTACCTCGCCGAGTTCGTTTTCCGCTACAACAACCGGGTGAAGTTGGGTTGCGGTGACGCCGAGCGGGCCGAGCGGGCGCTGCGCGGCATCGTTGGAAAGCGCCTAACATATCGTTGGCTTGACAAGGCGCCGCAAGCCTGAACGCTTGTAACGCGGCTCAAGATCACTAATATGCTAGGCAATCCACAGCTTCGGCGGGTGGAGGGACAAGCTTGCTTGGGCGGCCCCCGACTCGGGGGCCGTTTAGCTTTCAGGGCCTGCCTTGAGGGCGCCAGAGTTTCCCAAATCCATCCGGACCTCGGCCTTCTTCCCGATAGAATTTTGAAGTTTCTAATATTTCACAAAGCGATCTAACGAACTCGCTTTCGATAGGATGGCGCTTAGTGTTCTGATAGCGAATATATTGCATCGCTGGCGCAGCAATCAAGTCTGCCAACTGCAATCCGCATGCACAATCTTCTTTTCTTAGGATGTTCAAGTTAACAGAAGAAAACACAGCCCGTAATTTTTCCGCTGAGATATGCTCGAAACCTGCTTCTGTCAAAGAATGCTTATAGCTATCTTTTAATCTTTGATCCCTGCCAACGTTTTTTGTTTCCACGTTTACTTCAGCGACAGCATCCCTGTTACGCAAGAAATAAAATGCTCGCTCAAGCACGGCCGTAACTAGTACTTGGTAGAAATCCCCTTCCCACTCTGGATACCGCCAGTACCATTCGACTTTATCTACGCACGAGGTTATTACTGTGTAGTCAGCTCTCCAAAACATGGAAATCGCAGAAGAATTCCAGCTTTCCCGCTTAGTTGTATCTTTTAATACCGAAAATGGACCGTGATCCGGCGGGCTGTTCAGAACTCTTCTGTGAAGGTTGAGAGGCGACCCGTCAGGCTTGGTACCAAAATGCCGCTCAACAATTCTTGTAAAGCTAGGATTGAATGTTTCCTCAACATATTGGGTCGGCAGCATAACTGCGGTTATTGAACCATAGCGCTGGTTGGGGTTGTTGGTTGCCCCAGGGTCGACGTTGCCGCTGTCGTCTATGTAGATGCGGTAGGGGGTAGGCATTGGAGATTGCGCGCCCACATGTCATGCGTGTTCCTTTGAGATCGCACGCTCCGATCTAAAATGCGAGAGCACATTATGGCAGTGAACCCTCCTGCGAAGCCTAAGCCCTCCGAGCTCGGTGCCGAGAAGCTGACGCCTGATGAGCAGAAGCGCCGCTTCATAGAGGCCGCACGCGAGGCGGGCGCGAGCGAGGATGAGGCGGAGTTCGACAGGGTGCTCGGTAAGCTGATCAAGCGTAAGCCAGCGGGCGCCGCTTAGTCGTGGCCAAGAAGAGTACGCTAGATCGGCTTGAGCCAGCCTTTGATCGCTTCCAAGAGGCGCACTTTTGGATACACGGATTAGAGCGATACTATCACCAAGCCGAGGCTTTCCGATGGCATCTCAACGTATTCATCAAGGCTATCAAAGAGATTGCCCCACTCGTTCGCAAAGCGTTACAGAACGAGAATGGTTTTAAGGAGTGGTTTGAGCCGTTCGGCGAAAGGCTTTCCACTGACCCCCTGCTTTGTAAATTGTCTAGTAATCGTGACTACATTGTCCATCATGGTATGCTGGCCCTCGAAAGCTCAGGATCACTTGGCATTACTGAAGGTCGCGGCATAAAGCTAGGACTTAGCTTTCCCATCAATCCGAACGATGACAGTGATGATGCTATGAAAGCTTTCATCTACGCTTTAGCAGTTAGTGGCGATTTTCTAGGATTTCTATCTGAAGACGAAGACTCGCTTCCCTGTGTCGAGAGATATTGGCGACTTCCCGGCATTGACGAGGATATTGTTGATGCATGCGCGCGGGCTTGGCTTACCCTAGGTGAAACAATGTCAGCCGTTGCAGAGTGGTGCGGTGTCGAGCGCCCGCAATTTAATCTTGAATGCAGGCATTCTAGCCAGCAGCTTCACTTCAAAATCTATAACCGGAAGGGTTTGAGAGCTGCGCTCTTGGACATTCGCGCTCAGCCGAATTTTGTCATGGCAGAGGGCGCGCGGGACGCCGCGCCTCTCTCCGTCGAAGTCGACGATTGAGCGCCCTTCTGCCGCCCTCGTATGTGTAAACGGTATTATCGCCAATTATTAGGAGCAAGATCATGAGCGCACAAGACGGCAAGAAAGACAAAAAGAAGACCGACTTTGACGACGGCCTCACGCAATCTGAGCGCTTCATCAAAGCCGCGCAGGAACTTGGGATCGATGATGATCCCGAGCGGTTCAAGGCCATTGTAAAGAAGATTGGGAGTGCGAAGCCTAAGCCGTCGGAGGCGGCGAAGAGTTCTGGTTCTGATCGCTAGCGCCGATGTAAGCCGCAAGACCCAAGGCGATGAACACAATACCAATCATGGCTTCATACAGTGTGGCCAGCCGCGATAAAGGCTGAACTGCATAGAACTGACTTGAGCCAAGCGATGTCAAAGTTACTCCACTCACAAAAATGGCGTCTAATATAGACCGTAACCGGGCATTAAATGGATGTTCCTCGCCATAGGCGAATTGGAGCGCCCAGTAGATTAGTCCAAACCAAATAATAATCTCAAGATAAGCAAGAGTCAGAAGAATGATCCTGTCGCGCCGCTCAATTGGAAGACTCTTGTGTGTCCGCTGCGCTCGTTTGGGCAGTGCGTCGCCATAAAATGCAAATAGAAGTTCGTTCACGCGCCACAAGCAGAGATAAACGAACGCGGCGATCGAATAGGCGCCCCAAATTGTAATCAGAGAGGGGCGTGCGTTAACGACTACGCACGTGATAATCGCAGTAAAGTAAAACGCCACATTCCAGACCATCATAGTTCTAAAATTTTGTATGTAATTGCTATCGATTAGCCATCGGGCGCACGCTCTCGTCGGTGACAGCAAACCAATCAGAAGCCCCATATCTCCCTCGCGTATGGTTATCCAAAGCGAAGACGGGCATATCAAATACACGCAAGTTTGCAAACTACATAATCGTCAAACGATAAGGTAGCCCTCCTGTCCGGGACGGCAGGTTTCCCCCGTCAGGCCAGCTACCCGTCGGACGCCTCGGCGATCCACCAGCGCCTCAACAAAGTCGCACCGACGACACTGACGCTGCTCGGGACGAGGCTAGCCTTGAGCACGAGCCAGGCTGACAATGCCATGGCCGTCCAGCCCCCGTGCTGGTACCAGCAGTACGTCCGTCCCCTGGTGATGTACCGTGATGCGAACGTCATCCGCTACGTGACGTTCAACGTCCGTAGCTGGAGCACCAACGCACCGGTGTTCTATCGCTACATCGTCAGCGTCGTGAAGATTAATCGATCCACGAAGGAGCGGACCATCCGCTTCCAGCAGACCTACGACAACACTGGCTTCAACCCGAACCTCGGCAACATCTCGACGATTAACAGGATCTACTCGCTGGCTCCCTCGACAGGGCTCGGAGACGTCGCCTCGTCCTTTGTCGCCCATCATCGCAACGCCAACCAGAACGCGCTGTATCGTAAGTTCACATGGGACGATGTGAACAGCACCTTCACGTTTGTCGATCTCGCCTTCGTCGGAACTCCCTGGGCTTCTACCGGAGGGGGGCAACCCCGGCGGCTCGGATTCATCACGCCCGACGGGGTCTACGTGGGCGAGGTGCCGTACGAAGACGGATATCCGGTCGGGCAGAACATCGGGATGATGTCCCGTAGGTTGAACAGCGGGGCTCCTGCCTACCAGATGGGGACCGCCTTCCTTGGGAGCGGACAGGCATTCCCAGGTACGATGTTCGCTTGCATCGAGCGCGTCGGCCTCAGAGATTGGGCGGGCGTCGGCATGGGCATCAACCCGCTCACGCTCGTCGGTCAGCCATGCGTGTCCCTCGTGAGGGTGGCTGCAAACGGACTTCAGCGCCAGATCGCCGAGTCGTTGTTCCTGCCGGCCGACACGCTCACCGGATCGGCAACGGTCAGCTACCTAGCGGACAACCTGTTCGCGGTGAACTTCAGGGCAGGCGGCAACTGGATGACCTGCCTCGTCGGGGTCGAGGAGACGGCGTCGGCGTTCTTCCCGAAGACGCTCGTCAACTATACCCCCACTCCGGCTCAGACGGGGGCCGCTGGAACCCAATGGTGTGCCCAGTCCCCTTATGGGAACACTGCGAACCTCGCTCAGCTCTACCCCCTCATGACCAAGGAAGTCGGCGGTTCCGGCAGTGGCCTAAGTCTGCTTGTTCCGAGCATCGGAGGCACCAACGCCAACAACGCGACGAGGACGCTCTCGCTGTCAGGCTTGGTCAGCAAGGCCGACGGCTCCGGATTCCAGGTGACGACGACCAATTCGCTCGTCATCGGCACGGGCGCATCCGCCACCGACGTCCTGCCCATGGACCTGTTCGCGGTGTCCGAAGCCGAGGCCGTTCTTCAGTGGTGCAACTACGCCACGCCGTGGGCGGTCTACCACGACCTCATCGGCATCTCTTGAGGGACGTCTGATGGAAACCACATCCTACTGGGTCGATGCCTTTGGGCAGACCCACCAGATCCAGCCGCCTTCCCCCTCAACGCCGGCGTCCGATCCCGATGTGACGGTGGTCGCCAAGATCGACTTCTACCGCCGGGCAACCGACGAGGAGGTCAGGGATATCAGTACGGCGCTCGGTGCCCAGTCTCCTCGCATCCAGGCCATCTTCCGTGCGGCGGTCAACTTCAGGTCCGACGCGGAGGAGTGGCCCCTGCTCCAAGCGGCTGCGGTCGGCTTGTTCGGCGAGGCCCGCGCGGCCGAGCTCCTGGCTCCATCGGCATGAGCGTCTACGATATCCCGGACCGGTTCGACCGCATCGGCGCCTCGATCCAGGCCCGAATGATGAAGCCTGCCGTGTGGGAGCCGAAGGGCGGTGAACCAGTGCCTGTCCGCATCGGCTTCCAGGCCCCGAATATCTACGTCGATGCCAGTGGCGTGTCCGTGCAGGAGGTCCAGGGTTACGCGAGCGGCCTGGCGACCGATTTCGCCCTTGCCCGGCAGGGGGACTTCATCGTTATCGGTGGGAACCGCTGGCAACTGAAGACGGACCCCGAGCCCTACGGGGGTGCCAACCTTGTCCGCATGCCCCTGGCCGAACCTATCAAGGGCCGCCCCTGAGTGCAGTGATATCTGCCTCAGTCATAGTGATCGAAAGATCGTATTTATCGACATATCCCAGCAAGGCGTCTGCCAGCTTATCAATTTCAGCTTTGTGCAAGTTCACTAGGCGAAGGGCCTCGTCGCGCCAGCCGTCTTCCGCCATGCGCATTCGCGTATCGTAGTTCTTGTCGGTGCCGAAACTGATGTTGCAATACAGCCGAAGGTTCTCCCTCGCCTTTGCCTCGTCGTTCGCGCCGTTGCTCTTGCTGCAAAAATCGCAGGCGGTCTCGTCGTATCCCTGCTCGTCGAAAGACTGAGCGATGCAGCCCGCGTAGAGCATGACGCACCTCTTCGGGAGATATTCGATGATCTCCTCGATGTCCGAGAAATGCATCCGCAGGTCGACTTGGCTCGATCCAGATGCCCCTCCCTCGTCGAGTTCGATCTGGATGTCTCCCGTCGGTAGTCCAAGGCGATGTCCGACGACGCTGTGCGCGGCTTCGTGCATCAGCACCGGGCGTATCCTGGTTTTAAAATCGTCTATCGCGGCCACTCGTGGTCCTCCCATTGGTAGCACATTCGACCTTCGACCGCCGCGGTCAACCGGGGCGTGACGGGGGGTTGTCCGTTGCAGAGCGCGGCCGCCCCCTGGCGTCCATGGAGCACTTCCGCACCAGCGCCCTGAAAGAGGTCGTCCGCACGCTGACCGGCATCGCCGGCATCGAGGGAGTCGCGGCGCGTCGGCGGTGGTCCTACTCCTCCGGGCACCTGCCCGCCATCAACACCCATTGGGCTGGCGAGCAGATCGAGACCGAGCATGGCGTCCCGGGACGCCGCATGCAGATGCGTGACGCCATCCTGCGCGTGAACATCGTGCAGAGCACGGCGGACAGCCCCGAGGACGACCCACCCGAGTACCAACTCGACGCCTGGCAGGCCGAAGTCGAATCGCGCCTTGCCGCCAACCGGACCCTCTCCGGGCCCGACGGAAAAACCTCTCTCGCACGAGACCTGCGCCTCCAGCGCACGGAGACGGGCGAGAGCAGCAGTTCAGGCTCCGGATCGGGCAGCGTGCTCGTGACCGCCCTGTTCTTCGAGGTCCTCACGCACCACCGCGAGGGCAAGCCCACCCACCCCCTGAAGGACTGACGGAGCGCCCCGTGGACGCAGCCAGCTACACCCCGCTTTCCGAGGGCACGTACGAGATTCCGTACGCTGCCGTCCTCTACCGTCCCGCCGGCTCGTCCGGCGGATTCATCGACGGTGGCGACGTGGACATGTTCACGTTGAACCTCAACCCCACCCGCAAGCAACGCTACCGGAAGAACGCCCGCGTCTCCGAGCTCGCGACCGAGGTCACGACCCGCATCGACTCGACCATCACGGCCAAGTTCATGCAGAAGACGGACTTCATCAGGGCCGAGGCCTTGATGGGCACGATCCTCAAGGTGCAGCAGGTCGCCGGCGCCCTGACCAAGGACTACGACAACCTGGTGCCCGGGCAGTTCTACGCAGTCGGCGGCTACGATGCCCCTTCCGGCGCCGCACAAGGGCCGGCGGCTTGCCAGGCTTGAGGATGACCCACTCGACGTCGGGCTCAGCCATCATCGCCCGCGTGTACCCTCGGGGAAGGTTGCCGAAGCTGTCCCGGGGCGCGGCCGGGCCCGGGACGATGGGGCCGCGGCGGGTCGTGAACGGGTCGCCGGCGCGGCGGACGCCACCGGTCACGTGGACGTCGACGTAGCTGGCCGTCCGGTCCGCGATGAAGATCAGCACCGACGGGTCGCCGCCGTCCGTCCTGGCGGACGCCCGGTACATCCGGACGCCGTCCAAGGTGAAGGGGATCGGCCTTTCGAAGGCCGTCATCATACCCTTGCGGACCGCCTTTACGGCGGCCTCGCCGGCGACGTTCAGGGCGTCTGCTAGGAGCTCCTGGAACTCGCGTCCCATGAATGCCTGCGCCTCGCGGCGGAAGGACTCGGTTTCGACTTCGATGGTGATGTTCAGCGCCATGCCCCGACAGGGCGGCCGCCGTCCGCAACGGACAACCCCCAAGGGCGCGGACGCCGTCCTTGTCTTAGGCGTCCGTGGCTTGGACAATCGGCATGACACAGGAGACCGAGATGGCTTTCACGGACCCGATGCAGGCTATCCTCGATGAACTCGACGAGGACCTGGCGCAGGACGACCTGGCTGACTTCGCCCCCATGCCGACGCCGGCGAGCGCCAACGCGGCCAGCGCCGCCCTGCGGCGCGTGGAGGCCAGCGCCGCCGCGGCCGCCGAGAAGCGCTCCGAGGCCGACCGGAAGCGGGACGAACGCGCCGCCCGCCGCGAGGCCAGGCTCCCCGACACGCGCGCCGTCGACGTCGCCCTGGGGCAGGCGCTGGCCGAGATCCTGCGCGGCGCCGACGCGGCCGCCCTCATCGCGAAGAGTGGCACCGTGAGAGAGATGAAGGTCGCCGTGGAGCCGATCTTGGCGTTCGCCCTGCAGACGCTCGTGGACAAGGGCACGCCGAAGCGGGATGCGGCGAGGGTGCTTCAGAAGCGCCTGTTCCCCTCCAGGACCGCGTAAGGCGGGACGGCATACCCTCCAACTCCGCGTTACACTGTGCGAGTGTAACGGGACGCTTCCTTCTCAGGGGTCTACTTTACCCCTCTTGGCATCCGTCTGTGCACGGGCCAGGGAAACAGTAACCGCGCTCACCAGATACGCGTGACGAGGGACTCCCGAGCTGCGATCACAGCATCACAGCAGCGACTGGAGGCGGCCCCGATGTTCAATCCTCACACTCAGGTCCACCAGGTCACGGACACGTTCGAGGGCCTCGCCTATGGCCTCGCCGGTGTCGTTGCAACCGCCCTTGCCGACGCCCGCGAGGACCGGCTGACGGACGCTGCCAACGCCGCCGTCCTCCGGGACGCGACTGCCCGGCTCCGTGCTGCCCGCCTCGCCAACGCCCGCTTGGATGCGAAGCTCGCTACCGCGACCCAGGCTGCCGGCCGCCGCGCTGCCGCCCATGAGGCCGACCGCCGGGACGCTCTCCGCCGGGCCCGGCTCCTGGCGGCCTAAGCACCACGGCATTTCGTCATGCCGTGACGTGCTGACGAAATGCTGCCCCGAAAGTATCTACCCCCAATCGACGCCGTGCGACCGCACGCCGCACGGATAGTCCAGACACAGAAAAGCCCGCCCGGGTGACCAGGCGGGCTCTTACGTTCCGGCGGCTGCCTCAGGCGGCGAAGCGCGGCTGGTAGTCGTTGGCGTCCTCATCCTCGTCCTCGTCATCGAGGTCGAAGTTGGGTTCGCCGTCGTACGGGCCCGGACGGCATCCGCGATCCAGGACGGCGTCCAAGGTCGGCACGGACGCCGTCCCGTTCCGGATCTGCTCGATCTGGGCGCGCGTCTTTACGAGCTCGATGATGGGCCGCGAGCAGAGCAGGTGCTCGCCGATGCGCTTGCTGCCGTAGAGCGTCAGAGTCTGCCGCTGATCGTGCGTCAGGCCGCGCAAATAAGTGATGGCTGTCTTGTCCAGGATCGCCCACGACTCCGGCGTGTCGCCCTCTAAGGGGTGCAGGTACGCGAGGGCGGCGAGGCCCCAGGCGCGCTCGACGGATTCGTCCACGTTGGCCTCGATGTAGGGCACCTGGTACCGGTCCAACTCGGCATGGATAGCCGCCTTGGCAGCCGCGGCGGCCTCGGTCTGCGCGGTCATCGCCTCGACCTCGGCAAGGGCGTCCTCACCGGCGGCGGCGGTCGCCGAGGTCGACGGCGCCGCGACCGACCGCAGGACCCACTTGCCGCCTTCAAGGACGGCCCGAACGACGGTCGCGGTGGATGCCGCGATGGCCCGCATCATCGCGAGACTTATGAGGAGTGCGCGCTTGATCATGTGTGTGTCCCCTGTGCTGCGGCCGTCCCCCGGCCTGCAGACAGAGTTCCAGGTGAGGACGAAATCGACAAAGGGGGGGTCGAATAAAAATCGTTCTGCGCAGTTGGGGCGGCTTCCTGAGCTGCGCCTGGGCGTGCTTCGAAGCGAAGTTTAATTATACCAAAACGAAGTTTTATGATAACATTTATTGCTATAGTATTACATACAAACAAATACTCCGCGCAATAGCATTGTTTTCTTGCGAAACCACTGAACAGCCGTACCCTTTTGTCAACGGTTGACGAAGGCTTCGATGGCTGGCGGTGCCAATCCTTTGAATGCGGACGGCGTGCGTGAGCGGCTCCGTGCTGCCTGCGCCGAGGCGGGCGGCCAGAAAGCGTGGGGGCCGGGAGCATGGCTTCTCGCAGCAGTTCGTCGGCAAGGTCCTCTCCGGACGCCGGGCGCCGTCGGACAGAATCCTGCGCGGGTTGGGCCTGCAGGCGGGGACGGTCTTCGTGCCCCGGGCGCCTGAGGAAGTGGCGTTCTACGACGGCGCTGGCGTGACGCTGCTCGTCGCTCAGCGGGTCTTCGACTGAGCCATGACCGCAAGCTCAACTCCGGACAACCTGGTCTATCAGAAGCCCGACCCGGTCAAAGTCGCGCAGATCACGGCGTCCCATGGAGCCGATGCAGCGCAGGCGCGATGGCATTGGGTGCCGGCGGCGTCGCTCCATTACATCGCTGCAGAAGGGCGCCGCATCCTGAATGCCCGGGCGGGCGTGATCATCCGCACGAGGAAGCGGTCCATCACCGTGGCGCAAGAGGATGCCCTTGTCGCCACGGTGATGGCCGGCGGCGGCACGAGCCAGGCTGCTCTCCAGTATGGCGTGTCGGAGATGCTGGTGCGCTCGGTCCTGCAGGAGCGCGGGATAACCGAGTGGCCGCGGGTGTCGTACGTCGAGCGCGCCCTGGCGTCACACACGACGCGTCGGGCGAGGCTCGCCCTCCTACAGGATGGGAGGCAGTGATGCGTGGCGCCCCAGAAAGCTCCAGTCACGACATCTGGATTCGCCCTCGCCCAGAGGTCGTCGCTCAGGTCCTCGACGAGTGCGGCCCGGCGGCGGCGTGCGAGCGTTGGCACTGGCTCACATGGGAGGCGATCCAGAAGATCGGGCTCTACGGCAGGCAGATCCGCCGGGCTCGTCAAGGCGTCATCGTTCGCGGCGCCATGCGCACGACGACCCCCGAGCAGGAGGAGGCCGCCCTCGAAGCGGCCGCGCGCCTCGGCTCCCTCAAAGCGGGCGAGCTAGAAGTTGGCCTCTCCGAAAACGTGATGAGGCGCATCCACAGGGAGAGGGGTGCCCCCATCCCCCGGATGGCGCGGTCCGACGTCTCACGGCGCGCCGCCGAGACCCGGCACGGGAGAGCGGCATGAGCATCGAGAACGGCCTGCCCGACATGCGCGGGCTCGACGGCACCGAGGCCGCCTCGGTGGAATCCCGGCTCGCCGCCGGCGAGCCCTGGTTCACGACCGAGCTCGCTGGGTTGCAGTTCTACTCCTACGGCAGGATGGACGAGCTCACCGGCGAGCGCATCCTGCCCGCGGCCGGCGACAGGCTCTCCCTCGTTCGGGAGCCTGCGAACCAGCACGACGCGAATGCCATCCAGGTCTGGTGGCGGAACGCGCACATGCTGGGTCACCTCCCGCGCTACTGCGCGACCGAGCTCGCCCCCCATCTCGACGCCGGCGTCGCCGCCCGGGCCTACGTCATCAACACAGGGGACGGCGAGGCGTGGAGCCTACGGGCCCTGGTCGTCGGCCCGGCCGGGGCGCGATTCCACGAGAACACCATCCATCACGTCGCCCGCGAGGCGCTGGGACCGTCAAAGGCCGAGCAGCGTCGGGCGCGCCGGTTCGAGGCGAGGGCCGCCGCCAACGCGGACAGCGCCAAGGCGCGGCGCCGCACCCGGCTGCTCCAGGCTGTCGAGACGCTGCTGGGTGCGCCGTTCGATCCGGACCTGCCCGCCGTTGGCGAGGAGTGCACTATCCACGATCTCCAAGAGGCCCTGCGGTGCTCTGACTACGTGCCGGTGAAGATCGCGCGGTCAGTCGGCATCGAAGCCTACCGCATGCGCCATCACAGCTACCGGCTGCGCATGACGCCCGAGCTAGATGCCGCGCTGCGCGCCTGGGCCGGGCAGCCTCGCGTCCGGGGCCGTGTCAGCCCCTCCGCCCTCTACGTCCCCGGCATCTATCCCGAACGACAGGAGCAACCCTGGTGAACGACATCCGCAGCGAGTTCGTGACCGGTCTCTACCGGCTCTCCGCCGCCGACACGAAGGCCAGACTGATCGCCGTGCGCAAGCGCGTGCACGCCCGCATCGACGATCTCAAGGGGGATTCCGAACGGGCGTGCGCCCTGCAGATCGGGGCGGACAACGTCGACAAGATCCTCCTGGAGACGTCGCGCCTCTCCGTCGAGCGCCTGGTCAAGCTCCTGGAGGAATCCCTCCGCGAGCCCGGCGCCGAGCCGCCTCCGGACCCACGCCCCGGCCCCCGTCTCCCCCCGCAGAAGCTCCTGAGGAACCCCGCATGAACACCCAGCCCGCTCGCTCTCACATTGCCGCCGAGGTCGTCGCCAGCGGCGGCCGCGTCGCCACCGACGTCGCCGACCTCATCATCGCCCGGCTCAAGGCCGACGGCTGGGCTATCGTGCCCGCCACCGGCGAGACAGCCGCCTTCGAGGCCCTCGCCGAGCTCGACGCGGTCCTCGACCTCCCCGGGGACCCGGATGGCGCCGCGGTGTTCGGCACGCAGATCGGCATCGAGGAGACCACCGCGCTGGCCGAGGCGTGCGGACGCGCCCGTGCAGTCCTCGATTGGGGGCGGTGATGGCCGTCCTCCGTCAGGGCCAGGACTTCCTCGTCGATGCCGTCGTCGAGGTCGAGCCTTCGCGGCGCCTCACGGTCTTCGGGCGGTGTGGCGCGATTCGACCGGGGGACCTGCTCGTCCTTCGGCTCCCGATGGCGCGGTGGCGCGTCATGGAACTCCATGACGGCCCCGACATCGGCTGGCACGCCCGTGTCGTCCCCGCGGCTGGCCTGAGCGCCGTCGCCTGACCCGACACCGAGACAGCGAGTAGACTAATGGCAAGCGTATGGACGCCCGAGCTCCATGAGGTCGTGGCCGAGGCATGGCTGAAGGGCGAGAGCGGCGCGACGATTGCCGCCCGGCTGTCCCACGAGCGGCACATCAAGCTGACCAGCAACAGCGTCATCTGCCGGATGCACCGCCACGGCATCTTGCAAGGCAACGTCGTCCGGCCACCTCGCCCGGCATACGCCAGGCCGAGCAGGGCGAAAGGTACGACCGCTGCCAAGGTTTCCGCAGCGGTCGTACCCCCCAGGCCCAAGGCGGCTCCCGCTCCCGCGCCCCGTGTTGCCGTCCCCGCGCGGCTGCCGGCGCGGTTCGCCTGCACGGTCCCTGCGCATTCCGGGACCGTGCGCTTCATGGACACGAAGATGGGGCAGTGCCGGTGGATCTCGGGCGAGCCGACGGCGGACGCCCTGTGCTGCGGGGAGCCCGTCCGGCCCGGCGCGTCCTACTGCCCGGGCCATTGCGCCCTGGCCTACGTGCCCAGCAGAGCGCGGCCCCTCGTGGACCAGGTCACGAATTTTCTGAATCCGCTCGGGCGTTAGGATCCCCTTAAGGCCTGGCCTGTAGAACTCCGGTCGACACAAGGGGGGTCGCCTCCCGGGTGTTACGGCGCAACCGGAGAACTACAATCATGACAAACGGCATCAATTTCAATTTCTTTGTTCCTCAGCACCCTCCGGCGCTTGTCGACTTCACTGCAGACATGCTGCAGGTCGGCGTCGAGCACGACCTGGTCATGAAGGGCATGTCGACCTACGACCAGGTCGACTACATGGGCAAGGTCGTTAAGGCGGCCGACGCTCTCCTCGTCGTCTTTAACGCCCCCCAGGGGCCTCTCCAAAAGGGGCTCTACGTCGCCAAGGGCGCTGCAGTCCTGAAGGGAAGCGGGTTCGACTTGGGGATCGCTGAGATCCGGGGAAATCCTCCCGGCATCCGGACGCGGCGCCTAAACCGCCCCCTCGTAATCGAGGCGTTTGTGGTCGACACCTACATGCAGGCCACGTTCATGGATTACGCCTGGGGGGACGCCAATCACTCGGTCCGTATCCGGCGCTGGAACAAGAAGGACGGTGGGGAACAGGCAGTGCAAAGCATTCGCATGGCCGTCACGCCCGCCGGGCGGGCCTTCCTCGCAGCGAACAAGCACTTGTGGGACAGCAGGTTCCACTAGCCTCACGGACACCGCGTAGTGAAAGGCCCCGGAGAGATCCGGGGCCTTTCTCGTTAGAGGGCCTCGTCGCTGTCGGCCGCGAGCCGGGCCTCCTCGGGGAGCTCAGGGGTCGCTGCCAGCCTGGCGAGGATGTCCGGCAGCCCGACCGGCCGATAGCCCCAGACATCGACGCCGACGTCGCAAGACTGATGTGTCCCGGGCAGGGAGCCGTGCGTGTGCCCGTGTAGGTGGATGGTCCCGTGGAAGCTGCGATTCCACGCCCGCAGCGGGTAGTGGTCGAGCACCAGCCGGCGGCCATCGACGACAACCGTGAGCCGCTCGTTGACGCTCTCCCAGGGCAGCCCGGTGACCCTGTCGCGGTCGTGGTTTCCTACGATGAGCCGCTTCCTCCCTCGCAGGGCATCGAAGATCTCGGCACATCGCTTCGCCGAGCTTCCGTGTGCGAAGTCGCCGAGGTGGAAGACCGTGTCGCCCGGCGCGACGACCGCGTTCCACGCCTCGATCAGGCAGGCGTCCATATCGGCGACGTCTCGGAACGGGCGGGACGTGTGGCTGATCGATCCGGCGTGCCCGAAATGGGTGTCAGCTACGAACCAGCATCGGCCGGCGGGCACGTTGAACGTCTTGGTGCTGTACATGGATGCAGCCTCCGTGAGGGGCTGCCGCGCACGGTCACGCCCCGGGAATGATGGGTCTCGTCGTGGGCGTGGCTATTCGTTTCACGGGGCTCTCCGGGGCCGGTGGAATCGATAGGATTGCAGCTCGTAGAATCGCCGACAAGGCGCGGCTGGCAGGGTGGTTAAGGCAACCCTGGCCCGAAGCTCTGCGCACGCGCTTTGTCACTTCGGGCCCCAAATGCACGCGGTTTGTCACTGGCGCACGCGGTTTGTCACGGCGGCCCTGTCCAGGGCGGCCGCCTCGCGTTGGTAGGCCGCGATGACGGCGGCGACCCACGTCTCCATGCCGAGCGCCTTGAGCTTCAACCGCTGCGCCTTGGCGTACGTCTTCCTGGTGACGTCCTCCAGCTTCGCGGCGTCCTCGTCTTTCGTCTTGGTCTTGTGCGCGAGGATGGCGCTGCCGGCGCCGCCGAGCTCCTCCTCGTCGAGATAGCTGGCCAGCGCTCGGCGGACGTCGTGCGGGACCCACGGCCGGATGTCATTCCGGGCGAAGAGATCGACCCGTGGCGTTGGGACGAGCGGCTTGGCAGGCTTCTTCCCGAGCTTACCGGGCTTCGGCTTGCGGGGAGGCTTGCTCTTGCCCTGCAGGCGGTCGAGGAGGCCGGCGATTCCCTCGCTCGTGACGTGGCAGCCGACACGCCGGGACGGGAACAGCCAGTCGGTTTCAGTGTCCTCGCTGAACCGGGCGAGGATCTCCAGCGCCTCGGGCGGCACCGGCAGCGCGTGGGGCAGCGCCTTCTCGACCGTCCCCTTCATCTCGGCCGCGCGCCAGTTCCAGACCTGCCAGCCCGGGCGCTCTGGCATCTCCGAGATCCGCGACCGGCGCGTCCCACCGAGGGCACCGGTGCGCTGGCCCGTGAGCGCCAGGGCCCACAGCGCCTTGAGCGTCCCAATCGTGGTCTCCTGGTTCGTCGTACCGAGGACGCGATGGCGCTCCGCCACGGCCAGCGTGCGCCCGATCTCGGACAACGTGGGCTCGTGCTTCCGCGTCTTGGACTTGTACTGGATGTCGTAGCCGAGCCACCAAGCGACGTCGCCGAGGGCGCTCTTCTTTCGGTGATAGCGCCATGCCCAATCGAGGGCGGCCCGGGTCTGGCTCACCGCCCTGGCCACGGACGAGATGGCGACCTCGTCGAGCAGATCGTCCCGGACCTCCTCCAGGCGCTCCACGGTCAGCATCTTGAGCGGCAGGTGACCGATCTTGTGGAACGCCTGGTAGTTGAGATGCGTCCGGTACTGCGTCGCCCAGGATGCCTTGTGCCCGGGTGTGACCGCGGCGAGGTGCTCCGCCACAAGGTCGTCCCACGTCCACGGCCCGTACCGGCGCCGGTGGGCATCGTCCTCGGGCTCGGGAATGACGAAGGCGACGTCGTCCGCCCTGACCGGATTGTTGTCCGTGAGCGCGAGCGCCTGGTGATACATCGACAAGTCTGCCTTGTAGCCGCGCCCGTCGGCCACCGCGATCTTCACGCGCATCGCCGCCATACGGGCCCCGGGGACGGTCGGGATGTCTTCCAGCGTTCCGAGCCGCACGGTGTTCGTCCGGAGCCGCAGGTACCAGACCGGTCCCATCGGCAGCACCCGCAGCACGAGGCCGCGCTGCTCGGTGTCGGCCCACTCGGCGCCGCGGCCCGGGACACGGCTGCCAGCCACCATCGCGCGTGCGGAATCCAGGTCGTCTGAGGTCAGGCGACGTCGCTCGCGGGTGTAGGTGTTGGGTGTCGGCATCAGGTCGACCTGTAGCTGATACAACAGGTGATACAACAAACGCCGTTTTGGCCGCTGGCAAGAGGAGCGGCACTACCGATCAGGCTAAGTCACTCAAATCGTAGGGCGATGCCCCGATTTGGTTAACGCCGCCGATGGGTCTGTAGGGGGTAAATATAGGGCCTGTCAGCTTCCCAAGCTGAATGTCGTCGGTTCGATCCCGATCGCCCGCTCCAACACCATCCAACTCGACACGGGCATGTGCGGGGTTGTCCTGGCGAGGGCATCCGGTTCCCGGCTTGTGTGCCGACCTCGGCGGCATGCCCGGCACGGCTCAGTGCTCGAGGGCTCGACCCACACGACCGTACAGACAATCGCGACAGCGCGAGACACGTTCCGCCAACCGACGCTGTTGTCCCGTTCGGCGCGGATTACCACTCACACGTCCGACCGGTTCCGACGCATGCGTCGTTGCATCCGGAGCTCAGCCGATCGGCCGCTCGCGATCCTACGGCACCGCGTTGCGACCCGGCTCCGCTCTTTGGCTCGGTCGCCCGTCCGAGGTCGAATCGCTTCGAAGCCCGCAGCGATCGGCTCAAGGCCCCGCACCCCTCGGGATCGGACCGATCCGTCATCCTCGTTCCTGCCTCACGCGGCGCGGGAGACTAGTTTCGTGATGGCGGTGACCGAGTCGAGCAACCGTAAGTCAAAACTCATCCTGGCAAAATCGATGTCGTGATCCGACTCCAGAACCGTGATGAGTTCGACCGCATCGAGCGAGTCGAGCCGACCGCTCGTAAAGAGTGGATCATCATCGCCGACCGGCACGATGTCGCCGTGCATCCTCAGGCGTTGCGTCACGTAGCTTCGCACCTGCGCGTGCATGCTCACGTCCATGACTCCACTCCGAAAAGATACGACAAGAAATGCAGGCGCTGACCGATCGTGTGAATGCGATCGGTCGGCGCATCGAAGACGTGGAGAACGCAGAAGAACAGAACGACCCACAGGCAAGGGAGGAGCCGCCCGCGGAGCCACCCGCCGGTCCGCTCGCGGGACTGGCCGCGCGCCTGGGAGATCCCGACACCCAGCGCGAGGAGCAGGGTATAGAAGGCGTGCGAGGCGTCACCGGAGACGGCCTGCCACCATCCGAGCTGTGCGACGAAGCGGATGTCGCGAATGAAGTGGAACAGCAGGTTGCCGACGCAGGCGGCCATGAAGGTCGCGAAGAAGACCCGCAGCGTCTTGTTCTTGCGGAACCATCTGAAAAAGGTCGGATAGAAGAAGTGGTCGACCAGCAGTTCCTTGTAGAAGAAGTAGTACCGGTTCCAGAATTCGGCCAGGGTCCGCGCCTCGAGCGGCCGGTAGGTGTTGCGCAGCAGCCGGAACCCGGCGAGGCGGGCGCAGGAGACGATCGCCCCGCCCCAGACGGTCATCGTCAGCACGTCCTCGACGAAGAAGGCCGCCAGACCGGCCCAGCACAGGGACCTCGGCTCAGGGACGCCGTCGACGAAACCGAGGAAGACACGCTCGAAGCGCGGCACGCCGAGCATCCCGTGGACCGTCAGGCCGAAGGCGCGCAGGCTCGCGGCGAGGATCAGCGTCCAGCAGGCGAGCTTCAGGCCTTTGAGCTGGGTGACCGCGAGATCCGCTGCGGTTTTCGCCTCATACCGATCCAGATAGGACAGCCCTTTCCCGAAAGGGGTCATCGACGATCCCCAGAAGGGATGGAACACACCGAGATGCTGCCAGAGCGGCCTGTCCGTCAGCATGTGCCGGTCGGCGAGGGCATAGGCGAGGAACCAGAGGTAGGGTTGGAAGGCCAGGAGAAGCGACCACAGGAGGACGCGGGGAAGACCCGCCGCGACCGGCGACTGCGCGGCGATGGCGAGGCCGAAGACAGCGGCGATCAGGACGGTGGTCGGAAACCGTGCCAGCGCCCCTCCGGCGAGCCGGGGCCACAGGGTGAGAAGACCCGTGACGGCGAGGACCACCGTGGCCAGCACCCCTGGCAGCAGCAGGCCCATATCGATCCTGTCCGCCAAGCCCTCCTGATGGACGATGTCCCTGATCAGGGCGGTGTCGATCCAGAAGGCGTGTCGGCACAGGAACAGCAGCGTCGCCAGGGCGACGAGGTGGCGGCGATACGTCCGGGCATAGGCGCAGAGCGTCGCGACGGGCGCGGCCCGGAGATCCACGTCGAAGCCGCCGAGGGCCACGGCCAGCATCGTCACGGCGGCGAGGAGGACGATGCGTCCCCGCTCGCTCTGGATCGCCGCCACCGCCCGGGGATCTTGGTCGAGCGCCGGAACGATGCGCCAGCGGGCCGGAGCGGTGAGCCGCGGCCACACGGAGCCCCACGCTTCGGCGGGCGCGGATCCGTCGGCCTCCGCGGGCGGCCGACCGGAGGGTGGAACCGCGAAGGGCGGCGGGAGGGCGGTGCCGGCCACCATTCTACGATACCGTCAGGGGGACGACCGGGCGTCCGAGCAGGGTCGCCAGCGCCCGTCGATCGGCCTTGCCGTTGGCGTTGATCGGCACCTGCTCCAGCCGGAAGAAGCGGCCGGGCACCATGTAGGCGGGGAGACGCTCGGCGCAGTGGGCGGCCAGGGCGGCATCCTCGACGCGGTGGCCCGAATAGGCCGCCACCAGCCGGGCCGATCCGTTGCCGTCGTGCAGCACGGCCGCGAGGGCACGCGACACGCCCGGAAGGGCTGCCAGAACATGATCGATCTCTTCGAGCTCGACCCGGTAACCGCGCAGCTTGACCTGGTTGTCTGCCCGTCCCCGGAAGTGGAGCCAACCCGTCTCCCGATCGAGGGCGACGAGATCACCCGTCCGATAGAACCTGTCGGGGTCGCCATGGATCAACGGGTCGTGGCGGAACCGTCGCGCGGTCTCCTCGGGATCGTTGATGTAGCCGAGGCCGACGCAGGGACCGCCGAGCCAGAGTTCGCCGGTGCCGCCGACGGCGACGGGCTGCAAATCCTCATCGAGGATGCGGAAGTCGAAGCCCGGATTGAGGGGTCCGAGGGGGGCCAGACCTTCCGCCCCCGCGAGAATCGGGCCCGTGAGCGTGAGGCCGCTGCAGATGCAGCTGGTCTCCGTGGGGCCGTAGCAGTTGATGAGCCGTGCCCGCCCGGCAAACCTCTCGTGGAACGGGCGAAGCCGCGCGACCGGGAAGCCTTCGCCCCCGAACATGAAGCGGCTCACGCCCGGCAGCCGCTCCGGGGTGAGCAGGCGCATGGAATCGAGGAACATGAAGAGCGTCGGCACCGCGAAGAAGAAGGTGCAGCCGTGCCGGACGATGTCCGCGACCAGCTCTGCCGGCGGCCTGCCCTTGAGCGCGTCCAGAGCGACGACCGCCGCGCCGTTGAGCAGCCCTGCGTAGATGTCGAAGACCGAGTTGTCGAAGAAGATGGGGTTGACGTTGGTCAGGCGGTCGCCGGGCCCGATACCGAGATCGCGCGCCGCCCACTCGACGAGGTGAAGCACGCCCTGGTGGGGGATCACGGCGCCCTTGGGCTCCCCCGTCGAGCCGGACGTGAACATGACGTAGGCGGGATCGGTCCCGGTGATCAGCCGAGTCGCCGGCCAATCCGCATCGTCCAGGGTCTCGATCTGCCGATACAGCCGGTCGTGCGGGGACCGATCGGCGAGCGTGATACGCCGTCCTCCGCCCTCCCGGCTGCTGACGATCAGGGCCGGCCGGCACCGTTCCAGCATGAGTTCGGCCCGCGCCGTCGGCGCGGCGGGGTCGAGGAACGCGTAGGGCGCCCCGATCTTCAGGCAGGCCAGGGCGAGGGCGTAGGCCTCGATGCGTTTGGGCAGTTCGAGGCATACGACGTCGCCGCGCGCCACGCCCTGACCGGCAAGCCAGCGGGCGAAGCGGTTCGCCATCCCGTTCAGCGTCGCGAAGTCATGGCTCTGGTCGGCGCAGACCAGGGCCGTCGCGTCCGGCGTCGCCGCGGCGACCTGCTCGAAGCGCAGCGCCACGTTGTGGGCATCGGCCGAGGACATCCGGATCGACCCCGCGCCGCTCCAGGCGAGGCCGATGGGCCCCGGATGATTGCCGGGCCGGCCTCGTACGCCGTCGGCATCCGCTCGCGCCGGCCGACGGTCGCACCGGTGAGCGCCTTCGCGGTTTGTACGGCACTCAGGAACGACGTCGGCAACGGAATGCCCGCATCCGTCGGCGGCCTTCTGGCTGAATACCGAGGCGCCGACGACGTCCGGGTGTTCGAGCGGACGAGCGCCGATCGCCCTTCCGTCCATCACGTCACGAACCTCACCGGCAGCCGACATAGGCACCAGCCCTTGACTGAACAGGGACGAAAGCGTCACGACTAGATTTATACAGGCATCGTTAATTCAGTATAAATCAGGGCCGGCCTCGCCGCCGGATGTCGGCGGCGGGAGCCTGCCCGGGAGCAGGCCCTCCGTCCGGTCGCACACGGCGGTACTACCCGCCGCCACGATTCCGATGACCTCGGGGCCTCTTTCGCACGGTCAGGCAGACGCGGCACGGGCCCGAGACCCTGACCTTCAAGGCACTCGTCCGGTCTTGCTCGGACTGTAACGTCAATCTCACGACACTGCCGCGAAAACGGTAAGACCGCCCGCCCCGACCAAGCGGACTTCATCCGTCGCGCGGTCGGCGGCGATAGTCTTCATTAGTCGGAAACATTTGAGAGCATAGACTGCAAACAACAGAAAGGGTGCTTGATGTTCTCTCGTCCCTTTCGACGCCGTCCGGCCGACGCGCCCGGCCTGTCGCCCTTCACCTACGGCGTGCTCGCCCTCTCGATCGGCGCCGCATTCCTCGTCCAGAGCCACTCAGGCATCTGGCTGCGCATCCCAGCATTCCAATGGCTTACCCCGGCCCTAGTCCTCGTCGGCGTCGCCTGTCTCAGCGCCGTCGCCCCCCGCAGTTCGTACCTGCTCGCCGTCCCGGCCCTTCTGGCGGTCTTGTCGATCCAACTCCTCTGCACGATCGTCCTCGCCTACGGCGTCCAGGCGTTTGCCTTCCCCTTGCGCGACGATCTCCTCATCGCGGCTGACCGCGCGCTCGGATTCGATTGGTTGACCTTCCAGACCTTCATGGTCGAGCGGAGCGGCGTAATGGACGTCCTGGGTCTGTGCTACGACACCTTCTTCCTACAGGTGATCCTCATCCCGCTCGTCCTCGCGGCTCTGGGTGAGGTACGCTTGGCCGATCGCTACGTATCGGCGTTCATCGTCTGCGGAACGATCATGGTGGCCGTGAGCGGAGTGCTGCCGGCGACGGGCGCCGCCGGTCTCGTCGGGCCGGACGGGCTGCATTTGCTGTTCCACGGGGCCACGCCCCTGACGGACCTGTTCGCCCTGCGTGACGGCACGATGCGCACGATCGTGCTGGCAGAGGTCGGGCCGATGATCTCCTTCCCGTCGCTCCACTGCTCCGTGGCCTATCTCGCGACGGCCGTGTTCTGGTCGCGGTCGCGCCTGCGCTGGGCTATGGTGGTCTTGAACTCCGTGATGACGGTTTCGGCCGTCACCCACGGCGCTCACTACGTCTGCGATTGCCTGGCAGGGCTCCTCGTCGCGGCCGGATCCTTCCATGTCGCCGGATGGCTCGGGCCCTTGAGCAGGGGCGTGGTCGCACGGGCCCATGGCGATGCGGTGCCGTCCGCCGCGCCAGCGTCGACCGCGCTCGTGGTCTGACGGCGGGGTGGGCTCGCGCAGGGCTCACGGGGATCAACGGTTGTGAGGTGCATTCACTCGCCCGTCCACGCCCTGCGGACCGCGCCGCTCGATCCGTCCGGTTTCGCGTCGCCGATGAAGATGACCACCGGGCCGCACTCCCCGCGGCGCGGATCGTAGAAATCGAGCAGATCCGGGTAGAGCCGCTGGATGGGATCGGGCCGCAGGCCCTGCCGGCGCAGCAGATGGTCGATCACCACCTGATCGCCGTGCACGGCGTTCGGCACGGGGCCGCAGGAGCCGGGCGCCATCCAGCGCTCCGGGTCGGCCGCGAAGGTCTTGTAGAGGAAGGCGAGGTCGTCCGCGTGCCAGCGCAGCAGCGCGCTCGAGACCCGGCCCTTGTGGAAAAAATCCTCCATCGCCGCGAGGCCCGGTTCGGCGAGGGCGTCGGCCGGGCCGGTGAACACGGTGTCGAGATCGCACAACAGCGCGGTCCCCTCCGCAAGGCCGGGGCGGAACGCCTCCATCTTCGCCCACCAGCCCGGCCAATCGTGCCGGAGCGGCACGCACGCGACGCCGGGGATCGGGTCCGGCCGATCGGTCAGGCAGACGATCCGGTCGATGGAGGGCACGAAGCGGCGCACGCCCCCGGCGAGACGCTCGACCCAGGTCGCGTCGTAGCGGCCGCCGCCGCGCAGCACCGTGATCAGCGTGGTCATGAAGCGGGACTCATCCGTCGGACAGGGGATGCAGGCGCAGCCGCCCGGCGGCCTGCGCGTCTGCGAACCCCGCGCGCTCGGCCTGCCAGGGATGGCCGGGCCAGCCGGCGAAGCCGAAGCCGTAGGCATCGATGGGTGGGGACGGAGCGGGGCGGGCGCGCAGGATCGCGAGCGTCACCACGAAGCCGGTGCTCGGATTCGGACGCCCGTCCGTGCGGGGGGCGAGCCGGGCCCGCGCGTCGGCGTGGAGATCGTCAGGCAGGATGTGGATCGGCTTGCCGAGCGGGTGCAGCAGCGCCAGCGCCTCGCGGGTCCAGCAGACGCGCTCGGCTCCTTCCTCCGGCGGCAACATCGGGAACGGCAGGATGAACGCGCCCGCCTGCCGGACGGCCGGCCGCCCCAGGAAATGCGGGTCCTGCAACCATTCCCGCATCTGGCCGCCGCGGTTGACCAGGGCGAGATGGGTGATGCGCGAGCCGGCGCGTCCGCCGAAGCCCGGCGCGTTGTTGAAGCGCACGACGCACTCGGCCGCATCGATCGCGGCGGCCCTGTCGCCGATCTCGGGCGCGTTGCCGACGAGGGCGAGCGAGGCGGTGGCATGGCCGGAGAAGAGATCGAGGGGAGCTTGCACGTGCACCGCGGACACCGGGAAACGGCCAAGGTAAGGTACGGCGTCCCCGCAGCCAGAGCCTGCGGCGAAGGAGACCGGACCGCGTGACGATCCTGCGCCGATGTTTCGTCTGCTCGGCCGACATGCTCGGCCCGAGCGGGCGGCACCTCGTCTATCCGTGCGGGCGCAGACGCGCCTTCCCGCTGGCCTGCGGCTCATGCGGCGTTCTGATCGCACCGGAGGCGGACCCGGCCCGCTGCCGGCGGGATCTCGGCCGGCGCCTCCTGCTGCCCGTCTTCGTGCCCGACGCGGACGCCCCCTACGGTCTCGACCTCTACACCCTGCGCAGCGCCGCGACCCGGCTCGGCCGGGGTGTGAGCCCGATCGGTGCGGAGGATCGCGAGGCGCTGCGGCACCCGCACGCGTCGCGGGCCGCGCAGGCCCGCCTGTTCGCACTGGAGACGGCCGAGGGGCGCCCCGTCTCTCTCGGCCTGATCTGCCGCCCGGCCGAACGGGACGCCGTGCTGGCAACCCTCGCCCCGCACGCGGCCTGGACCGACGACGTCGCGATCCTGCTCGACGCCCCGGCGGCCGGCCCCGAAACGGTGCCTGTGGCAGGCTTTCCCCACGGTTCCGTCCGGGCGGCGTCCCGGCCGCTCGACGGCGACTTCGCTGCGCACCGCAATGCGCTCCAGGATCTCGCGCGCCGTCCCTGGATGCTGCAGCTCGACGCCGACGAGGTGCTGGCCCCGGCAGCGGGGCGGCTGCTGCCCCGGCTCGCCGCGCTGGCCGAGGCGGGAGAGGTACTCTCGGTCGGGCTGGCGCGGCGCAACCTCGTCGACGGCGTACTCTCCGACGTGTACCCGGACGTGCAGTACCGGCTGAACCGGGTGGAGGTGCGGTATGGGGGCCGCGTGCACGAGCGGCCCCTCCTCGACGGCTGGCCGCGCAGCTTCATCAGCCTGCACGGCGCGATCGAGCATCACTTGGCCCGCGCTCATGTCCTGGCGCGCTCGCAGCGCTACGAAGCCCTCGCCCCCGGCCGTGGACGCCCCGAGGAGGAGGAAGCATTGCTGCGCCCGTATTCGGATTGACGGCCATGGATCCCAAAGGTCGAGACCTTTGGCGGGTCGAGGGCGGAGCCCTGGCCTCCTCGGGGCTCAGCCCGGAGACCCGGCCGAAGGGCCTCAGGCCCTTCGGGATCCCGAGATCGCCTGCTCGTAGAGCGCCAGGGTCTCGCGCCCGAGGCTGGCACGGCTGAAGCGGCCTGCGGCGGTCAGGGCGCGCTTCCGGTAGGCGCGGCGCAGGGCCGGGTCGCGGAGCAGCGGGCGCAGGGCGTCGGCGAGCGCCGGACCGGTGGCCGCTTCGGCGAGGGGACCTGCTCCGGGCGCGCCGACGACGGCGCGGGCGCTGGCGTCCTGCGCGCAGGCCACCACCGGCCGGCCGTAGGCCAGGGCCTCCTGATAGACGAGGCCGAAGCTCTCGTAGCGCGACGGGGCGAGGACGGCGTGCGCCGCCGCATAGGCCCGCGCCAGCGCCAGGGCGTCGATCCGGCCGTGGGCCACGAGGCGGGTCCGGGCACTCTCCGACAGGTCCGCCGGCAGGTCGTCCGGGGGCACCCCGACGAGATCGAGGACGAAGGGCGGCAGCGCGCCGCGCGCCTGCTCCGCCCCGAGGATCGCGGTCGCGCCGAGCAGGAGGTCGAAGCCCTTTCGGGTCTCCGCCCGGCCGACGAAGAGCAGGCGCACCGGCACCTCGGCCTGCGGGTAGGGAGCGTCGCGGGCGCGGGCCGCCATCTCCGGCGGCAGGCTGAGGCCGACCACCGCCTCGGGCTGGCGGCCCGACAGGCGATAGGTTCGCGCGATCACCGCGCCGTGCTCGGGCATGTTGGCGATGAGCCCGGCGCTGCCCCGCACCTGCCGCCGCTCCAGCCGGTCGGCGGTCCCGCCGTCGAGACGGTCGCGCAGGGTGACGGCGGGATCGCGGGTGAAGGCGGCGGGCGTCGAGCTGCGGGTCACCAGCGGCAGGTCGCGGCGCCCGGCGAGCAGCACGGCCGGCGCGTACCAGTTCGTCGCCTCGATCACGTCGAAGGGATTTGCCGCGTGCGCGACGAGGACGGCGCGGCGGAAGGCGAGCGGCGCGGCGAGATGGCCGGCCGAGCCCCAGCGACGCAGCCGCGCCAGCGTACCGCCCGGCGGCAGCGCGAGCCCCACCACGGACACGCCGCCGACCCGCTCCCGGCCGGCGCGGTCGAGGGTGAAGACGGTCGCGTCCGCCCCCGCCTCCGAGAGGCTCTCGGCGATCTCGCGGGCGGCGGTCGAGAGACCGCTCGGGGCGGGCGGGTAGTCCCAGGCGAGCAGCGCGGTGCGCATCAGGCCGCCAGCAGGCGCCGGTAGATCGCGAGGTAGTCGCGCGCCATGCGCTCGGCGGTGAAGCGCTCCTCGAATCGGCGGCGCACGGCGGCCCGGTCGAGTTGCCCGACCCGCGCGAGCGCCGCGACGGCCTCCGCCTCGGAGGCGACGACGAAGCCCGTCACCCCGTCCTCGACGATCTCCGGCACCGAGCCGCGGTTCCAGGCGATGACCGGCGTGCCGTGGGCCATGGCCTCGATCATCACGAGGCCGAACGGCTCCGGCCAGTCGATCGGGAACAGCAGGGCCCGGGCTCCTCCCAGGAGCCGGCTCTTCTGCGCGTCGTCGACCGGGCCGAGATAGGTCGCGTCGGGCCCGAGCAGCGGACGCACGCGCTCCTCGAAATACGTCGGATTGCCCACGTCGATCGTGCCGCCGAGCCGGATCGGAAGCCCCGCCGCGCGGGCGACGCGGATCGCGGTGTCCGGCCGCTTCTGGTCGGTCAGACGGCCGACGAAGGCGACGTGCGCGCCGGGATCGCGAACCGGTTTGTAGAGATCGCGGTCGATCCCGTGATGGACCACGCCGGCCCGGTTCGAGGCCGGGATGCCGGCCTCCTGCGCCGCCGAGATCGCGGCCACCGGGAGATCGGGAAAGCCCGCGAAGAACAGTGCGCGATCGAGTTCGTCCACGCGCCAGTGCACCGTGGTCAGGCTGCGGCGGCGGCGGGTGCCGAGCAGGGCCGCATGAGCGAACTCCCCGTGGCAATGCACGATGTCGAACTCGTCCAGCCGCAACCGAAGGGCTTCGAGCTGCAAAGCATCCAGCACGGCCGCCACGCCCGGCGGTATGGTGTCGCAGCGTCCCTGCAGCGTAAAAAGGCTGGGATGATTTCCGACGCGAGGCAAATCCGTCGCACTGTCGGAGGACGCGAACAGCGTTACATCCACGCCCAAGCTTCGCAACGCCGTGCTTAGGTTGTGGACGACCCTCTCCGTGCCGCCATGATGCGTGGGGGGCACTGGAAAGATGGTCGGGGCTACTTGGGCGATGCGGATCACGCGGGATACCTCACTCAACGTTTCCGACCGTTCGCACGTCGGCGACCTCCGCGCGACACGCGGCTGATGTTCGTCCTGCACATCGCCCAGCAAGGCTGCCTGCGCGGCGGGGATGTCGCCTACGGGCTCACCGCCGACACGGGCGGCCACATCCGCTACCTGCTCGACCTGATGGCGGCCTCGGCCCAGGATCCCGGGCTCGTGCGGATCGTGGCGGCCACACGCCTGTTCCACGGCTGGCCCGGCCCCTCCTACGCCGTGCCCCATGAGCGCATCTCCGACAAGGTCGAGCTGGTGCGGCTCGCCAGCACCTCGCCGGGGTACCGCACGAAGGAGGAGATGCACGGCGAGGTCGCGAGCTTCGCCGGCAACCTCGTCGCCTGGATCGGGCGGCAGCCGCGCGCGCCCGACGTGATCCACGCCCATTACGCGGATGCCGCCGCGGCGGCGGCGATCGTCGAGGATCGGCTCGGCATCCCCTTCGTGTTCACGGCTCACTCGCTCGGGCGGGTCAAGGCCGCGATGCTGGGGCCGGCCGCCGCCGACCATCCCGAACTGGTGCACCGGATCGCCACCGAGGAGGCGGCGCTGACCGGCGCCGCCCTGGTCGTCGCCTCCTCCCGCGACGAGGCCGAGGTGCAGTACGCGGACTACGCCTCCTACGATCCCGGCCGCATCCGCGTCCTGGCACCGGGCAGCGACCTCGCCCGCTTCGCGGCGAGCCGGCCCGAGCCGCGGGTCGATGCCACGATCGACCGCTTCCTGCGCGAGCCCGGCAAGCCCCCGCTGCTGGCGCTGGCCCGGCCGGTGGCGCGCAAGAACCTCGCGGCGCTGGTGCGCGCCTACGGTGAGAGCCCCGACCTGCAGGCGCAGGCCAACCTCGTGATCGTCGCCGGCACGCGCGGGGACATCGACGCGCTGGACGGCGACATGGCGGCGACCATGCGCGACCTCCTCGTGCTCATCGACCGCTACGACCTCTACGGGCGCGTGGCCTACCCCAAGACGCACCGCCCGGAGGACGTGCCGGCGATCTACGCCTACGCCCGCGAGCGCGGCGGTCTGTTCGTCAACCCGGCCTTGAACGAGCCCTTCGGACTGACCTTGCTGGAGGCGTCGGCCGCCGGCCTGCCTCTGGTCGCCACCGACAGCGGCGGTCCCAACGACATCGTCGAAACCTGCGGCAACGGACTGCTCGTCGATCCGCGCGCGCCCGCCACCATCGCGGCGGCCTGCCTGCACATCCTCACCGACGCGGCCTTCCGCGCCCGCTGCGTCGCGGGGGGCGCGCGGGCGGCCGCGGCCTACGACTGGGACCGCCACGCCGCGCGCTACCACGCCCTGCTGCGCAGGCTGCTCGCGCCCGAGCCGCCCCTGCGGACCCCGCGGCAACTGCTGATCTCCGACATCGACAACACGCTGGTGGGCTGCGAGGACGCGCTGGGCATCTTCCGGCGCTGGCGCAGCCGGCAGGCGGGGCTGGCCTTCGGCGTCGCCACCGGACGCTCGTTCCACAGCGCGATGGCGATCCTGGAGCAGCAGGACAGCCCGCGCCCCCAAGTGATGATCACCTCGGTCGGATCGGAGATCTATCATCTCGACGCCAACGGCGTGACCTACACGGCGGACGCGGGCTGGCGCGGGATCGTGTCCGCCGGCTGGGACCGGCCGAGCGTGCTCGCCGCGCTTGCCGGCCTCGACGGGCTGGTGCCCCAGGGGCCGCTGGAGCAGCGCGGGCACAAGCTGAGCTATTTCGGGGATGGGGCGACGGCCCGCCTCGTGCGCGCCCGCCTCGCGCGGGCGGGCCTGTCGGCCGCCGTGATCCACAGCCACGGCCGCTACCTCGACGTGCTGCCCGAAGGTGCCTCGAAGGGCACGGCGGTGGATCACGTCCGCGCCCTCTACGGCTTGCCGGAATCGGCCGTGTACGTGGCCGGCGATTCCGGCAACGACGTCGAGATGCTGAGCACGCGCACACAGGCGATCATCGTGGCGAACTACTCCGACGATCTGGCGAGCAACGCGGCCCTGAAGCACTCCTACGTCGCCCGCGCCTCGCACGCCCGCGGCATCATCGAGGGCGTCGCCCATTTCCGCAGGATGCTGGCCCATGCCGGCTGAGCCGGAAGCCGGCGCGGCGAGCGTGCTCACGCTGGTGCGCGGCCGGGCCGAGCGCCTGCGCCGCGTGATGAGCGGGCTCGCCCGCCAGACGGAGCGCCCGCGCGAACTGGTGATCGCCTGGATGCAACCGGAGCCGGCCCCAGACCTGCCCGATCCCGGCTGCCCCGTGCGCCACGTCCTCGTGCCGGGCGAGCCGATGCCGCTCGCCGCCGCGCGCAACCGGGCGGCGGGGGCGGCGTCCGGCGATTGCCTGATCTTCCTCGACGTCGATTGCATCCCCTCGCCGACGCTGGTCGACGCCTACGCGCGGGCGGCGGCGCGGACCGAGGGCCTGTTCCTGGGCGAGGTGCTCTACCTGCCGCCCGAGGCGAACGCGCCGGGCAACCTCGACGACGAGAGCCTCGCGCGATGGGGCCGTCCCCACCCGGCGCGGCCCCCCGTGCCGGCCGAGGGCCTGCGGCGCGAGGCCGATCCCAACCAGCTCTGGGGCCTGTCCTTCGCCCTGCCGGCCCGGGCCTGGTGCGCGGTCGGCGGCATGGACGAGACCTATGTCGGCTACGGCGGCGAGGAGACGGATCTCGCCGCGCGGCTGGCGGCCACCGGCCTGCCGACCTACTGGATCGGTGGGGCGCGTGCCTACCACCAGCACCATCCGGTGCACGTGCCCCCGGTGCAGCACTTCGAGTCCATCCTCGCCAACGCCGCCCGCTTCCGGGGGCGACACGGCCGATGGCCCATGGAGTACTGGCTCGGCCAGTTCCGCGAGGCCGGGCTCATCGCCTGGGACGAGGACGCGCCCGAGATCCGCGTGCTGCGCCGCCCGAGTCACCCCGAGATCGCCGCCGCCCTGCGACCCGACGCCCTGTTCTCCTGACCTTTCTTCCCCGAGATCCGCCGAGACCATGCAGAAGCCCATCGCGTTCTTCGTCCACCATCAGGGGCGGGGCCATGCCAACCGCACCATGGCGGTGGCCGCCGAGTTCGCCCGCGAGCGTCCCGTCTCGGTGCTCACCGCCGGACCGCGGCTGTTCGACGGATTCTCCCGCGACGTCGAGATCGTGGCGCTGCCCGACATGATCGGCGCCGCCGTGCCGACCCCGCGCCTCTACGCCGAGCCGACCCCGCAGGTGATGCATTGCGTGCCCCTCGGCCTGTCCGAGATGCGCCGGACCATGCGCACGATCCTCGATCATCTCGACGAGCGCGGCGTCGGGTTGTTCGTGGTCGACGTCTCGGCGGAGATCGCGCTGCTGTCGCGCATCGCCAGCGTGCCCGCGGTGCAGATCCGGATGCACGGCGACCGCTCCGACATCGGCCATGTCGGCGCCTACGAGGCCTGCGTGGGCATGCTCGCGCCCTTCGACGAGCGGCTGGAGCAGGACGACTACCCGGCCCACTTGCGCGCCAAGACCTTCTACAGCGGCGGGCTGTGCACCAGCCTCGATCCCGTGCCGAGCCGGGCCGAGGCGCGCGTGAAGCTCGGGCTCGACCCGGCGCGCGAGATCGTGGTGGCGGTCACCGGCGGGGGCGGCAGCGGCACGCCCTACGCCCCGCTGACCGTGGCTGCCCGCGCCGCGCCCGACGCCCTCTGGCTGACGCTCGGCCCGACCCACCGCGAGGGCCACGAGACCGATTTCTCCAATCTGCGCGAACTCGGCTGGGTGGCGTCCGTCACCGACTACCTCGCGGCGGCCGACATCGTGGTGGCGTCGGCCGGCGACAACACCGTGCACGAGGTCGCCCGCGTCGCAGGCCGCCTGATCGTGATGCCGGAATGGCGCTACTTCGGCGAGCAGGGGCGCAAGGCGCAGGCCCTGGTGCGGCTCGGCGCCGCCGTCCAGGCTCCCGTCTGGCCCGGCGACCTCCAGGGCTGGCGCGATCTGCTCGCGCGAGGACGCGCCCTCGACGGCGAGACTCTGCGCACCCTCTACGCGCCGGACGCCGCCGCCCGTGCCGCCGGCTGGCTCGAAGGGCTGACCGACGAGCTCTGGCGCGGCGCGGCGGAACCGGCTGCGCTCCGGGTCGTCGCCGCGGGCTAGAGCGCGCTGCTTTCCACGGACACAGCAGCGCGCTCTATCTGTGTCATCGCACGATGATCTCGGAAAACCGGAATCCACTTTCCTCATCGTGCTCCAGGGCCTCAGCACCTCGTCCGCCATCGATCCGCCCGACCTCTCAGGACCCGAGCTCCGCATGCCCACCGTTTCCGTCGTGACCCTGGCCAAGGGCCGTCCGGCGCATCTGCGCAACGTCCTCACCGGCCTGCAGCGCCAGACGAGGCCGCCCGCCGAGTTCGTCGTCGCCGTCATGCAGGAGACGCCCTACGCCCTGCCCGAGGTCGATTTCCCCGTCCGCCAGATCCTGATCCCCGGCACCGAGCTTCCGCTGGCGGCGGCCCGCAACCGCGGGGTGGCGGCGGCGACGGGCGAGGCGGTCGCGTTCCTCGACGTCGATTGCATCCCGGCCCCGGATCTCGTGGCCGATTACGGGCGCGCGCTCTCGGAGTTCGACGGGCTGCTGATGGGCGAGGTCCTGCACCTGCCCGAGCGCGCCACGGCGGGCGACTGGAGCTGCGAGGGGTTCGAGGGACTCGCCGAGCGCCATTCGGATCGCCGCGGGCCGCCGGCCTCGGGCATCGAGCCGTGCCCGGACTACCGCTGCTTCTGGTCGCTCAACTTCGCCATGCGGCGCGCCACGTTCCTGGCCGCGGGCGGCTTCGACGAGCGCTACCGGGGCTACGGCGGCGAGGACACCGACTTCGGCAAGATCCTCGATCGGCGCGGCGTGGGAATCGCCTGGATGAAGGGCGCGCTGGCCTATCACCAGTACCACCCCCACCACATGCCCCCGGTCCACCACCTCGACAGCGTCGTGCGCAACGCGGAGCTGTTCGAGGCCAAATGGGGCTACCGCACCATGGGCCACTGGCTCCACGCCTTCCGCGTCATGGGCCTGATCGACGACACGCCCGGCCGGCCGATCCGCATCCTGCGCCGGCCCGGCGCCGACGACCTCGTCCTGACCGGCCAGCAGAGCCACCAGCCCTACACCAACTCGGCCTCCGTGATCCGGTACCTGGAGGCCAGATCTCCGGAGGCACATCCCGCGGCCGTCGCGTGAGGATCGCGCTGCTGGCCCATCTGCGCCATCCCGTCGCGCAGCCGTTCATGGGCGGCATGGAGGCCCATAGCTGGCAGCTCGCGGAGGGGTTGGGTCGGCGCGGCCACGAGGTGACCCTGTTCGCCTCCGGGGACAGCGATCCGCGCTTCGTCGTCGATCCGGTGATCCCGGTCCATCACGAGCGCAGTTTCCCCGGCCTGGAGCACCGGCGCGACGCCGGCCTCGTTGCCCACGTGGACGCCGGCTACGCCGCCGCCTGCGATCGGATCGCGGCGGGCGGCTTCGACGTCCTGCACAACAACAGCCTGAGCCGATTGCCCCTGGAGCGTCGGCGCACGGCGCTGGTGCCGACCGTGACCTCGCTGCACGTGCCGCCCTACGACGCGCTGCGCTGGTTCGTGCACGACAGCCTCGCCCCCCGCCACCGGATCACGGTGACGTCGCAGGCGCAGGCGCGCACGTGGTGGGCGGACGAGGCGCCGTCGCAGGCCTCGGTGCTGCACAACGGCCTCGACCCCGAGGCATGGCCCTACCGGGAACGCGGCGACGGCGGCGCCGTCTGGAGCGGGCGCATCGCGGCGATCAAAGGCCCGCATCACGCGATCGCGGCAGCGCGGCTGGCCGGCCTCCCCCTCACCCTGTTCGGCCCGATCGAGGAGCCCGAGTACTGGGACGGGCAGGTCGCCCCGTTGCTCGGCGGCGCGATCCGCTACGGCGGCCATCTCGACGGCGCGACGCTGGCCGCCGAGATCGGCCGGGCCTCCGTCTTCCTGTTCACGCCCTGCTGGGACGAGCCGTTCGGGCTGGTGGCGATCGAGGCCATGGCCTGCGGTCTGCCGGTGGCGGGGTTCGCGTCGGGCGCCGCCTCCGAGGTGGTCGGCGAGGCCGGCCGTCTCGTCCCCCCTGGCGACGTCCTCGCCCTGGCGCGGGCGATCGGCGAGGCGCTCGCCATCCCGCGCCGCGTCCCGCGCGCCCGGGTCCTGAGCCGCTTCACCCGCGATCTCTGGCTCGACCGGTGCGAGGCCCTATACGCGCAGGCGCGGGCCGGTTAGGGCACGCGCGACCGGGTGCCGCGACCGTTCGCGCAGCCACGACGGCATCGAAGCGCCCCGCCCCGCCCCGCCCCGCCAAGGCGCAGCGGCCCCGGCTGCCCGCGCAAGCCCGATCTTTCACCTCCTCCGACGCCCGTCCCGCCCTCGCGGCCCCACGCGAAGCGCCCGCGACCGCTCGATCTCCGGGGCCGGGCGCCGTTCTCTGGAAGCAACACCGCTCCGCCACGCCGGCGTGTGGGAGTGGTCCAGCCGAACACCGGATCCGGCCACACGCACCCTTGGAATGAGGCGGGGAAATACAATCGGAGATATCGATACTTACGCATAGACTACCTAGGCAGAGGAGATGCACTGGTAAATATGTTTGGTTAATGGGATTTATCCAGTACAAATGCCGCCTACATTAGTATTAATCGGTCCAATTCGTTGCGCCGAAAACCGACACATGCGATTGATCCGTCGTCGGCCCAACGGTGGTGCCGGCCTCACGAAGGGAACAGTCCGATGAAAGAGATCAAGCTCGACCAGCTGAAGACCCTCGCTGGCGGCGGCGGCCCCTGCGGCCAGGACAAGGGCGGCGGCAAGGCCCCGAACGACGGGCCGAAGAAGGACTCCAAGGGCGGCAAGAACAGCTGAGCCCCGGCTCGGTCGTCGAGCTGCGCCGTGCGTGCGGGTCGGGAGAGGCCGACGCGTCCCCCAACCCGCACGCCACCATCGCCCTCATCGGCCCGGGCGTCTCGCCCCGGCCGATGGGAAGCGCAGCCGGTGCCTCTCAGACACGTCCCGATGACCGGGACCCCTCCCTCCGGCCCCCACGGGGCAACGGGAGTTCCATGAGAGGTCTTGGGGGCCGTGCCCGGTCATCCGTTCATCGAGCACGGTTCTCGCGCGTCGTTCCACGGAGCAGTTCCGCCACGAACCGGCATCGGTGTCTTGGAAACGACCGTCACATGCCCCTCACCGAACGTCCGACCGTCGGCGTCTCGCCACTGCCGGGACCGGGGCGGCGGAGGTTTCGTGAGCGATACCGGAGCCGCACAGGTCGGCCGATCGCCATCGCGGATATAAGAGGGCCTCGCATGCTGGACGCCGTCCCGAACCTGGTCACCGAAGCGGTGATCGAGCCGGACGCCGACGCGCCGGCCGTCCCCCGCCGTGGCTTGGCGACTATCGACCTCGCCCATCACCTCCATCCCTTCGCCGACATGAAGGACCTCGCGGACGGGGGCGTGCGCGTGATGACCCGCGGCGAGGGCGTCCACGTCTACGACAGCGAAGGCCGGCGCTACCTCGACGCCTTCGCGGGTCTCTGGTGCGTGAACGTCGGCTACGGCCGCCGCGAGATCGCGGACGCGGTCCACGCCCAGATGACCGAGCTTCCCTACTACAACACCTTCTTCGCCACGACGACGGCGGCCACCGCCGGGCTCGCGGCCAAGATCTGCTCGCATGCGGGCCCGAGCATCAACCGCGTGTTCTTCACGAATTCCGGGTCGGAGGCGAACGACACCTGGCTCCGGATGGCCCGGCTGTACTGGGCGACCCGCGGGACGCCGGACAAGTCGATCGTGATCGCGCGGCACAACGCCTATCACGGCTCGACGGTGGCGGGCGTAAGCCTCGGCGGCATGCGGCACATGCACGAGCAGGGCGGCCCGGCCGTTCCCGGCATCGTCCATATCGGCCAGCCCTACTGGTACGGCGAGGGCGGCGACCTCTCGCCCGCCGCGTTCGGGTTGGCGCGCGCGCGCGAACTGGAGGACACGATCCGCGCCCTCGGCCCCGAGCGGGTCGCGGCCTTCGTGGCCGAACCGGTGCAGGGCGTCGGCGGCGTCATCGTGCCGCCCGAGACCTACTGGCCCGAGATCCAGCGGATCTGTCGCAAGTACGACATCCTGCTCGCCGTCGACGAGGTGATCACCGGCTTCGGCCGGCTCGGCTCCTGGTTCGGCTACCAGCACTACGGCCTGGAGCCGGATTTCTGCGCCGTCGCCAAGGGGTTGTCCTCGGGCTACCTGCCGATCGCGGGCGTGATGGTCTCGGATCGTGTCGCGGAGGTGCTCGCTGAGGCGGGTCCGTTCCATCACGGCTTCACCTATTCCGGCCATCCCGTGGCGGCCGCGGCCGCGCTCGCCAACCTGCGGATCATCGAGGACGAGCGGCTCGTGGAGCGGGTCCGCGACGAGATCGGACCGTATTTCGCAAGAACCTGGGGCGCGCTTGCCGATCACGCGATGGTCGGCGAGGCGGTCTCGATCGGGCTCATGGGCGCCGTGCAGCTCGTGCTCGACAAGGCGACGCGCACGCGCTTCTCGCGGCCCGGCGACATCGGCATGATCGTGCGCAACTTCTGCATCATGCGCGGCGTGATCGTGCGGGCCTCCGGCGACCGCATCCTCGTCTCGCCTCCCTTCACGATCAGCCGGGACGAGGTCGATCGCATCGTCGCGACGCTCCGGGAGGTGATGGACTTCGTGGCGGGCGAACTCTCGTCGGACTGAGGGCGATGCCGGGGCCCGTGCGCGTTCAACATATTTTAAATCAGTCTTGGCATGGTCCGGCATGCGGCGATACCGCGGGGCGGTGGGTCTAGTCGGGCCGCAACCCAGTCTAGAGCGAACCGGCGATGGATCGCCCCCATCGACGGCGGCCGATGCGGGACGCGTGCGGCTGCGGCGGACCGGGATCGTCGGCCGACACATCGACACGGATCGAAGGACGATCGCGCATGGACGGATCGGGAACTGAGGGCGTGACGGGTCCGTGACGCGTGCGCTCGCCATCATCCTGCTGCTCGCGCGGCTGCCTCTGCCGGTCCGGCGGCGGGGCTTGCGCCTGATGTGGCGGGTCAGCCTGCCGTTCCGGAAGGATGTCGGATTCGGCCTCGAACCTGTGGTGCGCCGGCACCTGAGGATCGGCACCCGCGAGGCCCGCAGCCTCGCCCTCGAGCACGATTACCAGGACCTCCTGCTGATCATGGAGTGGCACGCCAGCATCCTGCGCTCCCAGCGTCAGCTGGAGGCCGACGAGCGGCACATCCACGTCACCGACCCGGCGCTGGCGGAGCGGATCGCGGGGACGGGGGACGTCGTGATCCTGGCCGCGATGCACATGGGCGTGTTCCCGATCGGCATCACGGCGATGGTGTACAAGTATTTCCGGGGCCGCCGGCTGCTGGTCCTGCGGGCCCGCGACGACCTGGAGGAGAACAACGCGGCGATGGATCGCCTGCGCGCCGTCGCCGGCGAGCTCCGCATCCTCAACACCCGCAACGAGGAGGACTTCCTCGACGCGATGCGGTTCGTCCGCAAGGGCGGTGTGGTGGTGTCGCTGATCGACCTGCCGGAGACCTACGGCTCGCCCGCCGAGACGACCCTGTTCGGCGAGACGGCGGTGATCGCGATGGGCCTCGACGCGATGGCGCGCATGCTCAAGGCCGTCGTCCTGCCGATGACCGTCCACTCGCTCCCGTCCCGGGACGAGATCGTCCTGGGCCACCCCTTCGAGGTCTCGCAGACCTCGGCCCGGGACAGGGCCTCGCTCGCCCGCGCCATGGGGCGCCAGATCGAGCAGTTCGTGACCCTCGCGCCCTCGCAGTGGCACATGTGGACGCGCATCCCGGAATTCTTCCCCCGGCAATACGCGGTCGGCTCCGGGGCGAGACCGGCGGCGGCGGCGGGGGCGGACGCGGTCGGCCGGAGCGAGGCCGGGGAGATCGGGATCGGGGGGCACGCCCATGCCGCCGTCTGAACGCGTCGGACGCCTGCTCGGCCGCAAGCGCCCCAAGCCGCCGGGGATGATGAGCCGGTTCGAGGTCACGGGCCTGCACGAGCTCTCGTCCTCGATCGAGTTCCGGCGCGATACCGCCTCGACCCTCCTGGCGCTGTTCTTCCTCGTCCTGGCCGTGTTCCTGATCGGCGGCATGTGGATCGGCACGTTCTCCAAGCAGGAGACGATGCGCGGCATCGTACTCGGCTCGAAGGGCGGCGAGCGCATCGTCTCCACCGTGGACGGCACCGTCCGGAAGATCTGGGTCGCGCAGGGCGAGGAGGTCCGCGCCGGCCAGCGCCTGATGACCATCGCCCCCCACCAGACCTCGGCCGGCGACAAGCCGCTCTCGGAGGGCGCGCTGCAATCGCTGGCCGAGCAGCGGCGCAACGTCCAGCGGCAGATGGCCGACATCGAATCCGCGATGTCGCACGATTCCAGCGACCTGCACGCGCTGGAGGGCAACCTCGTCAAGCTCAACGAGACGCTGCGCCGGCAGGCGGAGGAGCTGAGACCGGCCCTGGAGACGCAGGAAACCGTCGTCCGCAAGCTGCACGCCTATCTCAAGCGGGGCGACGTCACCCGCGACACGGTGATCGCGCAGGAGCGGATCAAGCAGGACTACATCCGCCAGCTCCTCGACGTGCGCCTTCAGCTGACGCAGGTCGGCACCTCGCAGATCGAGCGCCGTCGCACGCTCCAGCAGAACAAGACCAACAACACGAGCCAGCTGGCCCAGCTCGGGCGCGAGCTGGCCGATCTCGACTCCCGGATCGAGCGCGCCAGATCCGCCATCTCCACCGAGGTGATCGTCGGCGCCCCCGGCACACTCGCGGCGGTCAACGTGCGCGAGGGCGCCGAGGTCAAGGCGGGCGACACGATCGCGGCGATCGGCGATCCGGGCGCGCCGTTCACGATCGGCCTGCAGGCGCCCTCCAAGACCATGGGCCTGCTCGCGATCGGCCAGCGCGTGGTGCTCAAGTACGACGCGTTTCCCTACAAGACCTTCGGCGTGAAGTACGGGCGCACGGTCGCGATCAACACCCAGCCCCTGAGCCTGCCGAAGGACGACGAGACCTCGCCGATGCTCGACATGCAGCTCGCCAAGGCGGGACCACGTCCGCCGCCGCAGTCGAAGTACCTGATCGAGGTCGAGCCCGAGGACAGGACCATCGTCGCCTACGGGGCCGAGCGCCCGATCCTGATCGGCTCGACCCTGAGCGCCGACGTGGTGGTGGAGCGCCGCCGCCTGATCGACTGGGTCCTCGACCCGATCTTCGCCATGAGAGGCCGCACATGAGGGGCCGCACGTGAGCCTGCCGTTCGTCTCCGACACGCCGCGGGTCCGCACCCTGCTCCAGGCCGAGCAGGAGGAGTGCGGGCTCGCCTGCATGGCGATGATCGCCAACGCGCACGGGCACGCCATCGACCTGCCCTACATGCGCTCGCTCCACACCATCTACAAAGGCGGCATGACCATCGCCGAGCTCTACGGCCTGGCCGGGAGCTTCGGCCTCGACGCGCGCGGTCTCGGCGTCGAGAGCACCGACGACCTCGCCGGGCTGAAGCTGCCCGCGATCCTGCACTGGGAGAACCGGCACTTCGTCGTGCTCGACCGGATCGTGCGGGGCAAGTACGTCATCCACGATCCGGCGGTGGGCCGGCGCACCTTCACGCGCCCGGATTTCGAGCGGCACTTCTCCGGCGTCGCGCTCGAATTCGAGCCCCGGGTGCAGCTGGAGAAGATCGTCTCGAAGGACGGCCTGTCGCTCTTGGATATCATCCGCTCCACGGGCGGGTTCAAGGCGGTGTTCTGGAAGGTGCTCGCCGTTTCGGTGACGGTGGGCCTGCTGTCGCTCGCCGCGCCGATCCTGCTCCAGGTCTCCCTCGACTTCGTGATCCCGCAGGCCGACCTCGACCTGCTGGCGCTCATCGCCGTGGGCTTGGCCATGCTGCTGATCTTCGAGGCGGTGGGCAACTGGCTGCGCGACATCCTGATCCTGCGCACCTCGATCGGCATGCAGCTACAGTTCTCGCGCTCGGTGGTCGGGCACGGCCTGCGCCTGCCGCTGCGCTACTTCGAGTCGCGCCATCCGGGCGACTTCATCACCCGGCTGAACTCGGTGGATCAGGTCAAGGCGTTCGCCGCCGACGGCATGGTCCGCTCGCTGGCCGATGCCGGGGTCTCGGTGATCTCGGTGGCGCTGATGCTCTACTACTCGCCGGCCATGACGATGATGGTGCTGGCGACCCTGGCCCTGGCGATCCTGGCGCGCACGCTGTTCCTGCGGCGCACCCGCGAGGCCACCACCGACGCGCTCACCGCCAAGACCGAGGAGGTCAGCACCCTGCTCGACGGCCTCGACCGCATCCAGATCGTGAAGGCGCACAACGTCGCCGCCCGCATCGAGCAGCGCTGGTTCGAGAAGCTGTCGCGCTATGCCGGCCGGGACTTCATCTCCCGGCGCATCCAGGTCGACACCCAGATGACCGTCCACATGGTGGTGATCCTGGGCACGGTGGCGACCCTCTACATGGGCGTGGCCGCGGTGCTCCTGAACCAGATGACCATCGGCATGCTCTACGCGTTCTTCGCCCTGCGGGCCTCGTTCTTCGCGATGGTCGACACGCTGACCATCAACCTGATGCACCTGACCGTGATCCGCTCGCATGTGCGCCGCCTGGAGGACGTGATCCAGAACGAGCCGGAGGTGACGGCCAGGGCCGTGACCATCCGCAAGGCGATCCGCCGGGACGTGGAACTCGCCGACGTCGCGATCTCGTTCGGGCGCGAGGAGCGGCCGGTGGTGCGCGCGGCCAACCTCAGGATCGACGTCGAGCGCGGCGAGCACATCGCGATCGTGGGCGAGTCGGGCTCGGGCAAGTCCTCGCTCCTGAAGGTCATCGCCAGCGTGGCGCAGCCGACCTCCGGGGCGCTGCTCGTCGACGGCCAGTCGCTGACCCGGTTCGGCACCATGGAGTACCGCTCCAACATCGGCGCGGTGTTCGCGGAGGACGGGCTGTTCACCGCCACCATCGCCGAGAACGTCAGCCTGTTCGACCCGGACATGCCGATGGACCGCATCCGGGGGGCGCTCTCGATGGTGGGGCTCGACCGCGAGATCGAGGCCCTGCCGCAGGGCATCGCCACCATCGTGGCCAACAACAATTCCCTGCTCTCCACCGGCCAGCGCCGCCGCGTGCTCGCCGCCCGCGCGCTTGCCCGGCAGCCACGCCTGATGCTGTTCGACGAGATCACGGCCAACCTCGACGCCGGGACCGAGAAGGATCTCCTGGAAAGCCTGTGCCGGATGCCCGGCGGCAAGATCTTCGTCACGCACAGCGAGCGGGTGCTGGCCTACGTCGATCGCGCCTACCGGCTGGAGGACGGCGTGCTCCGACCGATGGACCTGCCGGACTCCCAGCGGGCGATGAGCGCCTGAGCGGCGCCCATACGCCATCGTCCCCGCGAGCCTGGGGCTCCGGGGATACGGCGACGCTTTACCCAACCAACGCCGTGGAGGGGGACGCGGGACGCCGCGGAACCACTCGAAGCGCTTCGGTAACAAAGCCGGTTCCCCGGCGTCCCGCGGTTCGGGGCCGGGCGTCTCCCGCCGCGTCCCGGACCGTCTTGTCGTCGCGGTGTCTTCCCGGCGGTACTCGACCTGACGCTAAGACCTGGCCCGGGTCGACCGGACCCCTCCTCAAGAGCCCGCAGAACCCCGGCGCTTCAGAGCGAGCCTTCGTCGCACGCCGCCTCGTAGTGGACGGCG
>Ga0182229_1000005_pt1 | contig 58790 bp, 86 predicted proteins | sample G6R1MG_32_FD_129663 | JGI IMG/M metagenome (GOLD analysis project Ga0182229, IMG submission 129663) | Miscanthus phyllosphere microbial communities from Michigan, USA - G6R4_MAIN_07NOV2016_LD1 MG | ecosystem: Host-associated > Plants > Phyllosphere > Phylloplane/Leaf | place: USA: Michigan...
CGCCGGTGCCGGTCTACTGGACCTACATCACCGCCTGGGCGACGCCGGACGGCACGGTGCAGTTCCGCGACGACATCTACAAGCGCGACGGCGTCAACGTGCCCTCGACCATCGAGGCGCCGACCCCGGTGGCGAGCGCCGCCTCCACGGTGCCGGAGAACTTCGAGCCGGGCGACGAGGAGAACTGATCCTCTCCACCTTTCCCGCCGCCCTTGGGTCGTCGTAATCGGAACCCGCGCCTCTCACGAGGCGCGGGTTCTTCGTTTCAGTCAGGACACTCCCTTGGCGTTCGTCTCTCAGATCGGGCTCTACCTCGCCGCGGCGCTCGCGGGTCTCGGCTTCGTGGTGCAGCAGGCGGTCAACGCGTCCTTGCGCGGCGCCCTCGATTCGCCGTTCTGGGCGGCGCTCGCGAACTTCGCCGTCGGCACGGTGGCGATGCTCGCGGTGCTGCTGGCGCTGCGCGAGCCGGTCCCCTCGCTCCAGGCGATCGCCCGCGCCCCCTGGTACGCCTGGACCGGGGGCCTGCTCGGCGTCGTCTACATCGCCGGCTCGATCGTCCTGATTCCCCGGATCGGCGCGGCGACGGTGGTGGCCCTGATCGTGGTCGGGCAGCTGCTTGGCTCGCTCGCCTTCGACCATTTCGGCCTGCTCGGCGTGCCCGTGCACGAGATCAACGGGCTTCGCGGCCTCGGCGCCGGCCTGCTGATCGCGGGCGTCGTTCTCATCTGCCTGTTCTGAACGCGGCTCGGGTTCGAGTCCTCTAACTGTCGACCGCGTCAGCTGTTGATCAGGGCCTCCAGGCGCGGGTAGTCGCGCTCGATCGTGCGCGTCTGCTCGATCGCGGCCCGCGCCGTCAGGACGACGCCCTCCTGCGGGTCGAACACCACGCCCTCCGTCGCATGGGCGTAGGCCGCCATGCCCATATAGGCCCCGAGAAGGCCCGGCAGGGTCGACCAGTAGAACGCGTAGGCATGGCTCCAGGGGCCGCCGAAGTCGAAATCGTCGTAGGTCTCCACGAGTTCGTGAAGGTCCGTCGGCCCGCACTCGAACCCCGCCTCCCGCCCGCTCCAGATCGCCGGCAGATGCCCGTGCCGGGTCTTGAGGTCGACGTCGTGGAACAGCAGCGTGACCTTGAAATCGAGCTCGTCAAGGGCGCGCTGCCAATCCTGATTACGACTGATGATCCTGTTCGATAGGACAAATCCGTCGAGAGACATGATCGTATCCTCCCCTCTCCTGACAATCCGAGTGCACTTGACGAAGCTCCTGATCACCCGGCCTGCTCGGCCTGACCACGACGGCGCAGCAGGAGTTATGCGAGCGAGACTAGAACGGGCGCAGAGCGATCCCTCTTGCCGGTCGAACCGGCAAGACGGCCTTGACCCAAACACCGCGATCGACGTGAATCTCGATGACCGGCACGTTGTCGTCGATGCCGAGTTGAGCCCTCAGTTCGCTGACCCTTCTTGGCTCGAGGCGGGCGGAACCCGTTTTCAGATCCCAGACAGCGAGGATCGAGGCATCACGCGTGCGACCGTCACGCAATATGACGTCGGTGCGCACGCTTCCGTGCAACCCGTGTCTCACCGTGTCCGCCAGACTGTAACTCTCCTCGACACCGTGCTTGCCGATGCCGGGGAGGTCGAGGGCTCGAACCGTCGCCGCGAACTGTTTGTGGACGCTGATACCGTAGGAAGGCCCGAATCCCGGCCCCACCTGCTGGATGATATCCTTGGCCACATCCACCAGAACGTCGGTCTTATTGTCGATCCTGTCGATACCCGTCCGATAGACCCTCGTCACGACGACCTGACCGCCGCCGTCGGTCCAACGTCCTCGCTCGTCGCGCGGCTGATCGGGATCGAAGCCGGCCTTGAACCGCAACCGCAGTTTCAGAAGGGCGGCGCGAACCCGCAAAGCCGCCGCTTTGTAGTCCAGGCGCGCGGTCTGTACTGGATCAAGCATCGAGTCGAATCCATCGCGGGCTGGCGTTCTACTTTTGTTCTTGATTTATGTCAATCCATCGCTGGACATCAATCGACATTGCCCATCGAATCTCCCGGGTGGGAGCCGGATCCGTCCCCGCAGTTTCAAATTTTTTCCAGCCTCGCGGCAAAAACCCCTGCAGTTGGCCTGTCTCGTGGCAGCGTGTACTAAATGCAGCCTGAGACACGCCTGCTGGCGTACGCCACAAGCCGACGGGCGCGTGACGCCTTCAAGAACCAACAACGAGGCACGCCATGAGCGCCGGTACCGCAGACGCCACCGCCACCAACACCTTCTTCTCCGCCCACCTCGCCGAGACCGATCCCGAGATCGCCAAGGCGGTCGGCCAGGAACTCGGCCGGCAGCAGCACGAGATCGAGCTGATCGCCTCCGAGAACATCGTCTCGCGCGCCGTGCTGGAAGCGCAGGGCTCGGTGCTCACCAACAAGTACGCGGAGGGCTATCCGGGCCGGCGCTACTACGGCGGCTGCCAGTTCGTGGACGTGGCGGAGAACCTCGCCATCGAGCGCGCCAAGCGCCTGTTCGGCTGCGGCTTCGCCAACGTGCAGCCGAACTCCGGCTCCCAGGCGAATCAGGGCGTGTTCATGGCCCTGATGCAGCCGGGCGACACATTTTTGGGCCTCGACCTTGCCGCCGGCGGCCACCTCACCCACGGGGCGCCCCCGAACGTCTCGGGCAAGTGGTTCAAGCCGGTCTCCTACACCGTGCGGCGCGAGGACCAGCGCATCGACATGGAGCAGGTCGAGGCTCTGGCGAAGGAGCACAAGCCCAAGGTGATCATCGCAGGCGGTTCGGGCTACCCGCGCCACTGGGATTTCGCGAAGTTCCGCGAGATCGCCGACTCGGTCGGCGCGATCTTCTTCGTGGACATGGCCCACTTCGCGGGTCTGGTCGCGGCCGGCGTGCACCCGTCGCCGTTCCCGCACGCGCACGTGGCCACCACCACGACCCACAAGACCCTGCGCGGTCCCCGCGGCGGCATGATCCTGACGAACGACGAGGCGCTCGCGAAGAAGTTCAACTCGGCGATCTTCCCCGGTCTCCAGGGCGGTCCGCTCATGCACGTCATCGCCGGCAAGGCGGTGGCCTTCGGAGAGGCGCTCAAGCCCGAGTTCAAGATCTACGCGCGTCAGGTGATCGAGAACGCCAAGGCGCTCGCCGACACCCTGATGTCGGGGGGGTACGACATCACCTCGGGCGGCACCGACAACCACCTGATGCTGGTCGACCTGCAGAAGAAGGGCCTGACCGGCAAGGCGGCCGAGGCCGCGCTCAGCCGCGCCGACATCACCTGCAACAAGAACGGCGTGCCCTTCGATCCGCAGAAGCCCACCATCACCTCGGGCATTCGCCTGGGCACCCCGGCGGGTACCTCGCGCGGCTTCGGCGTCGCCGAGTTCAAGCAGATCGGAGGCTTCATCGTCGAGGTGCTGGACGGGCTCGCCGCCAAGGGCGAGGCGGGCGACAGCGAGATCGAGGCGCGGGTGAAGGAGAAGGTCCACGCACTGACCGACCGGTTCCCCATCTACCAGTAAGCCTTCCGGCCTCTCGGTCGGTACGGTAAGGAGCGGCTGCGGATCCACGATCCGCGGCCGTTTTCGTAGCCCCATCCGAGGTCCGCCCGATGCGGTGTCCCTATTGCGGCGGACCCGACACGCAGGTGAAGGATTCGCGCCCCAGCGAGGACGCGTCCGCGATCCGACGCCGCCGCGTCTGCCCGGATTGCGGCGGGCGCTTCACCACCTTCGAGCGGGTGCAACTGCGCGAACTCACCGTGCTCAAGCGCTCGGGCAAGCGCGTGCCCTTCGACCGGGACAAGCTCCAGCGCTCCGTGGACGTGGCCCTGCGCAAGCGTTCCGTCGAGCCGGAGCGGATCGAGCGGCTGGTCTCAGGGATCACCCGGCAGCTCGAGAGCGGGGGCGAGGGCGAGGTGACCAGCGAGGCCATCGGCGAGGCGGTGATGGAAGGGCTGAAAGGTCTCGACGACGTCGCCTACGTGCGCTTCGCCTCCGTCTACAAGAATTTCCGCGAGGCCCAGGACTTCAAGGACCTGCTCGGCACGCTGAGCGAGGTGCCCCCCGGCGACGGACCTCGGCCCAAGCGGCGCAGCCGCGCCGCGAGGTCGCCCGCGTGAGCGATCCGGCCGACCACCGCTTCATGCGCTTCGCCCTCGCTCTGGGGCGGCGCAACCTCGGGCGGACTTGGCCCAACCCCAGCGTCGGCGCCGTAGTGGTGGCGGATGGGCGCATCGTGGGGCAGGCGGTGACGGCGCCCGGCGGCCGGCCCCACGCGGAGCCCCCGGCGCTCGCCATGGCTGGCGAGGCCGCACGCGGCGCCACCCTCTACGTCAGCCTGGAGCCCTGCTCGCATCACGGCCGTACGCCCCCCTGCACCGATGCGATCATCGCGGCCGGGATCGTGCGGGTGGTGAGCGCGATCGAGGATCCCGACCCGCGCGTCGCCGGCCGCGGCCACGCACTGCTCCGCGCCGCCGGCATCCGGGTCGAGACCGGCCTGCTCGGCGAGGTGGCGGCGCGGGACAATTGCGGCCACATCCTTCGGGTGACGCGGGGGCGACCGAGCTTGCACCTGAAGCTCGCCCGCACCCGCGACGGCTTCGCCGCGCCGTCGAACGGGGAGCGGCTGCGCATTACCGGCCCCGTCGCCGACGGCGCCGTGCACCTGTGGCGGGCCCATGCCGACGCGATCATGGTCGGCATCGGTACGGCGCGTGCCGACAACCCGTCGCTGACCGTGCGCTTGCCGGGACTGGCCGGGCGCTCGCCGGTCCGAATCGTTCTCGACTCGTCCTTGCGTCTCAACCCGTCGAGCCGCCTCGTGCGCGGCGCGCGCGACGTGCCGACCTGGGTGCTCGCCACCCGCTCCGCCCCGGCCCACGCGCGTCGGATGCTCGCGTCCTTCGGCGTCGAGGTGATCCCGGTGGAGCCCGGGCGCGACGGCCGGCTCGACCTGCGGGCGGCCCTCGCTGCGCTCGCCGAACGCGGCCTCACTCGGATCTGCAGCGAGGGCGGCCCCCACCTCGCCGACGCGCTGGCGGCGGCCGACCTCGTCGATACCTGCACGCTGATCACCGGTCCCGGCCACCTCGGCACCACGGGCGGCCTGCCGGCGCTGGGTCCCCATCTGGACAAGGCGCTCCGCGACGGCCACCTGCGGGAGGGCGAGGCGCGCGACCTCGGTCCCGACCGCGCCGTCACCTACGAGAGGATGCCCCCGTGTTCACCGGCCTGATCACCGATGTCGGCCGCGTCGTCGCGGTCGAGGGCGACGGCGCCATGCGCCGCATCGTCGTCGAATCCGCCTACGATCCCGCCGGCATCGCGCTCGGCGCCTCGATCGCCTGCTCCGGACCGTGCCTCACCGCCGTGGAGATCGTATCCCACAGGTCGGGCTGCCGCTTCTCGGTCGATGCCGCCGCCGAGACCCTGGCCCGAACCACGGTCGGCACGTGGCGCGAGGGTACCCGGATCAACCTCGAGCGCTCGCTGCGCATCGGCGATGAACTCGGCGGCCACCTCGTCACCGGTCACGTCGATGGCACTGCAGAAATTCTGTCGCGGGAGGAGGTGACGGAAGCCGGCAGCACCTGGGGCGCAAGCACTCGCTTCACCCTGCGCGCACCCGCCGATGTCGCGGCCTTCATCGCCAAGAAAGGCTCGGTCTGCCTCGACGGCACCTCGCTCACCGTCAATTCGGTGGAGGGCGACGCCTTCTCCGTGCTGCTGATTCCGCACTCGCTGTCGGCCACCACCTGGGACGAGCGGCGGGCCGGCGACCCGGTCAACCTGGAGGTCGACCTGATCGCCCGCTACGCCGCCCGGCTCGCGGATTCGCGGGCCCCGGCAGGCTGACGGCGATCGGCCGGCTTGCCCGTCTGCCCGTTTCCGGGCTAACCCTCGCGCCCTCGCACGCCGCGCCGCAAAGAAGCCGGTAGCGGGTCCGGGAAACGCCCGTTCGCCTTCGGATCCCGACACATGGTCTCCCACAGCCGAGAGGCGTCCGCTCCGCTTCACTGCCCCGGCGCCCGCATCCTCGTAGTCGAGGCGCGCTACTACGACGATCTGGCCGACGCACTTCTTGACGGCGCCCGCGCGGCGATCGCAACGGCCGGCGCCGAGGCGACCGTGGTCACCGTGCCGGGCGCGCTCGAAATCCCCGCCGCCCTCGCGATCCTGCTCGACGCGGCCGTCCAGGCCGGCCGGCCCTATGACGGGGCGGTGGCACTCGGCTGTGTGATCCGCGGTGAGACCGGCCATTACGACATCGTCGCGGGCGAGAGCGCCCGCGCTCTGATGGACCTGTCCGTGTCCCTGCGTCTGCCGCTCGGCAACGGCATCCTCACCGTCGAGACCCAAGCACAGGCCTGGGCGCGCGCCCGCGTCTGCGAGATGAACAAGGGCGGCGGCGCAGCCGAAGCGGCGCTCGCGATGCTGGCGCTCAAGCGGGCGGCCGAGCAGGAGCAGGCCCGATGAGCAAGCTGTCCGAGCGCAGCGGCGCCCGCCTCGCCGTGGTTCAGGCGCTGTACGACATGGAGATCTCCGGCAAGGGCGTGATCGATGCGCTCGCCGAGTTCGAGTCCTACTGGATCGGCCGCGAGGTCGACGGGATCGAGCACCCGCCCGCCGAGACTGCCTTCTTCCGCGATGTGCTGCGTGGCGCGGTGGACGAGCAGCGCGCGATCGATCCGCAGCTCGATCAGGCGCTCTCCAAGGGCTGGCCGTTGAAACGCATCGAGGCGGTGCTGCGCGCGATCCTGCGCGCGGGGGCCTACGAGCTGATGTTCCGCAAGGACGTGCCCGCCCGCTCGGCCATCTCCGAGTACGTCGACGTCGCCCATAGCTTCTACGACGCCGACGAGCCCGGCCTCGTCAACGCGGTGCTGGACAGGGTTGCCCGCACGGTGCGTGCCTCGGAACTGGCGCTGCCCGAACGCCGCGGCTGACCGGTGCGCGCGGGGGAAGATGCGCTCATCGCGCGCTACTTCGCGCCGCTCGCCGGCCCCGGCGCCGACGCCTTGCGCGACGACGCCGCCACCCTGACGCCGAGCCCGGGCCATGACCTCGTGGTCACCGTCGATGCGATCGTGGCCGGCGTGCACCATTTCCCCGACGACCCGCCCGCCTCCATCGCCCGCAAGGCGCTGGGGGTGAACCTGTCGGACCTCGCCGCCAAGGGTGCCATGCCGCGCGGCTTCCTGCTAACCCTGGCCCTGCCCGACGACTGGACCGAGGCATGGCTCTCGGCATTCGCGCAGGGCTTGGGGGACGCCGCCGGGGACGCCGGTTGCCCGCTGCTCGGCGGCGACACCGTGCGTGCGGTCGGCCCCGCGCTGATCTCCGTGACCGCCTTCGGCGAGGTGCCTGCCGGCACGATGGTGCGGCGTCCCGGCGCCAGGGCCGGCGACCTGCTCTGCGTCTCCGGCACGATCGGCGACGCCGCCCTCGGGCTGGCGCTCCGGCTCGCCCCGGACGACGGCCTCGCCCTACGTCTTGGCGGCCGACACGCGGACGCCTTGCGCGAGCGCTACCTGCTCCCGCGTCCACGCCTTGCCCTTGCACCGGTCCTGCGGCGCCACGCCCGCGCGGCGATGGACGTCTCGGACGGGCTGGCCGGCGATCTCGCCAAGCTGCTTGCGAGCGGGGGGCTCGGTGCCCGCATCCGCATCGCCGACGTGCCGCTTTCCGAGGCGGCCCGAGCCGTGCTGTCTTTAGAACCGGCGCGGATCGACACGGTCCTGACCGGCGGCGACGATTACGAGATCCTCTGTGCCGTGCCGCCCGAAGCCCGCGACGCCTGCCTCACGGAGGCCCAGGCGGTCGGCGTACCGCTGACCGTCATCGGCACGGTGCTGCCGGAGCGGGAGACGGCTTTCCTCGACGACGACGGCGCCGAGCGACACTTCGAGACCGCCTCGTTCAGCCACTTCTGAGCGGGCAGTGATCGCTCACGGCCGCGCCAGCACGCGGTAGACGCCTTCGGGATCGTCGCGGCCGTCCGCACGCGCCTGCGCGAGGCCGGAGACGATCCGGTCGGCCACCGGGAGCCGGTAGTGCAGGGCGTCCCAGTAGTTCGTGTCCCGCGTGGTCACGGGAGAGGGCAGTCGGAAATCGACCACGAGGGCGCCGCGCGCGCGGCCGATCGCGGCGACCTGCGCCTTGCAGGCCGCCTCCCGAATCCCCTGGACCGTTCCGGGCTGCCCCTGCGCCAGCACGTGGACCGGCATGAAGGCCACGAGCTTCAGGGCGTCAGCAGGCATCTCGGCGAGCAATCCGTCGAGCCACGCCAGGGCGGGCATCGGGCCGTCCGCACCCGTGGATGACGGGGCCCCGCCCGCGGTGGCGGGGACCACGGCACCCGCGCGGATATAGGCTGCGGCGCGCACCGGGTCGTACCGGTCCTCGGGAGGCGTGAAGACGGCGTAGCCGTCGCCCCGGATGCGCTCGGGCGCGAGCCCGAGACGGTAGAGCGCGACGCGCGCGGCGGCCGCCACGCCCTGCCCGTTCATCTGCCGCAGCAGGCCCCAGGACGGGGTCGGCTCGTAGAGCCAGTCCGGAAACGGCAGGGCGGTGAGGCGTCGGTCGGCATCGGGCCCACACCAGGGGGCGTCGAGGGCGAACAGGACGGCCTTCGCCGGACCGGCCTGCAGGAACAGCCGAGCGAGCCGAGTCTGCTCGTAGGGCGTCGCCGCATTCATCGCGAGGTTGGCGAAGTTTGCGGGGAAGACGGCATCGAGCGCCTTGGGGTCGATCAGCCGGGCCGTCGAGGTGCCGAACACGGCCGCGTCGTAGACCCCTCCTCGGGCAATCTGGGGGTACATGAAGCGCTGGCCGGCCTCCATGATCGGTCCGGACGGCCGTCCCGGCGCGGCGCGTAACCCGTAGGGGTCTAGCAGCGCAACGCCTGCGATCAACGAAAGGCCGACCAAGACGATGCAGGCAAGAAAATCCGACGCGAACCGAGACCAGGGCCGCCCGGGGGTGGGCAAAGACGCGGATGCGGCATGGTGGGCGACGGTCATGCGGGGCCTGTGCCCGATGAGAATGGCCGGGGCGGGGCGTCAGGGGTTGTACCGCGACACGGCGCATGTTGACCCCATACCGGGGAGCCCCTATTGCGAGCCGCGCCTCCGAACAAACCCGGCCCTGCCGGAGAGCCTGTCGGGCGCGAGCGCGTAGCTCAGCTGGTAGAGCAACGGACTTTTAATCTGTAGGTCCTGGGTTCGAGTCCCAGCGCGCTCACCATCATTTTAACCCACCTATCCAACGACTTGGCGGGTTTTTCGTTGCCCGAAAGTCCCCCACCGAAGCTTGCAACACGCTGCAACACGACCTGTGGTTTTACAACGGGTTGCGACCCAGGGTACGTTGGTCGGATACCGCTCGCCCGTCGTCTACGAACAGGAAACCCAGCAGAAACCGTTACCCGAGCCCCTATTCAGCCAAGCCTCCTAACCGTCCACAGAAACAGGGCAATCCCACCGCGCTATCCAGAACCTTCCATATCCAGATGGCTAACGACGGGACGCCTTACCCGTGCCAGCCGTTATGGGTTCGCGACCTAGTCCATACAATGGCTTAATAGTATTCTGGCGGAAGGGGTGTCCGCCATGCAACTTTCTATAGCCGTCCAAACAAGCCATCATTTCGTCCAATCTCCTTCTTGCCGCTCCTGATCAAATCGGCCTACCTGTCCACAAGTGTCTAACCGCCCGGCGATGTTGTCGAGTGCCGTGGTGGGGAAGCTGGTGGGGAAAGGTGGTGGGGATGGCGAATGCGGCCAATCGGCTGACCGCCCGTAAGGTCCAAGCGCTGTCGGAGCCCGGCCGACACGCCGATGGCGGCGGCCTCTACCTCAACGTGACAGCGAGCGGCGCCAAGAGCTGGATCATGCTCTACCGCATGGCCGGCAAGCGGCACGAAATGGGGCTTGGGCCGATCAACGCCGTCCCCCTCAACAAGGCGCGCGATCTGGCGACAGAGGCTAGGTCCAAGATCGCGGACGGGGTGAACCCTCTGACAGAGAGACGCGCCACGGCCGAACCGGAAGTCGCTCCGCCGCCGCCGGTCACCTTCGCGGACGTCGCACTCACCTACATGGCCGATCGCGAAACGACGTGGCGCAACGAGGCGCACCGGAAGCAGTGGCGCCAGACGCTTGAGATCCAGTCCGCCTCGCTCTGGACAATGCCCGTTGCGGCGATCGGCACCGACGACGTTCTCGCCGTGCTGCGCCCCATGTGGCACGCCAAGGCCGAGACTGCCCGCCGCATTCGCGGGCGCATCGAGAGGATCTTGGATGTGGCCCGCGTCGGAGGTCATCGGCCAGCCGACAACCCGGCCCGCTGGCGGGGTCACCTCGACGTGCTCCTGCCGCGATCCGGCAAGCTCACGCGTGGGCATCACGCGGCGATGCCTTATGCAGACGTGCCGGTTTTCTGCGTCTCCCTGGAGATGAAACGCGGAGTCTCCGCGCTTGCCTTGCGGATGATCATTCTCACGGCCGCTCGGTCCAACGAAGTCCGAGGTATGGTCTGGGGCGAAATCGATCCGGTGGCGGCCCTGTGGACCGTTCCGGCGAAACGAATGAAAGGAGGGCGCATCCATCGCGTCCCGCTCTCGCCCGCTGCGCTGGCTCTGTTGTCTGACCTCCGACCGGCTGACGCGTCGCCCGCGGACCTTGTCTTCCCCTCGCCGCGCAAGCGAACGAAGCTCAGCGACATGGCGTTTGGCATGCTGCTGCGGAAGTCCGGGCGGCCCGACATCACCACGCACGGGTTCAGATCCTCGTTCCGTGACTGGGTAGACGAGGCGACCGACTTCTCGGGCGACGTGGCCGAAGCTGCCCTTGCTCATCTGACAGGGGACGAAACCGAGCGGGCCTATAGGCGTGGCGACGCTTTGGAGAAGCGACGTCATCTCATGGACGCCTGGGCGAACTTCGTGTGCGACGATAGCGGCGCCTCGTCCAGAATGCGCTCAAGATCCGAATGACGGATCAGGGTGGTGCCGCCGAGCTTGTAGGCGGCGATCCGACCGTCCGACATCATGTTGTAGATGGTCGCCCGGCTCACGCCGAGCACGGTTGCGGCCTCCTTCGGCCGGTAAGCCAGCGGTTTCAATGTCGCCTCCATTTTGTCGGGGTGCGGAACGATCCGTGCCTTAGCCATCCCGCGCCTCCGTCCTCTGGGCAGCGGCGTCGGCTTCGGCGAGGGCGGTGCGACCGGCGGGGCAGGGTCGCCCCAGCGTGACGGCACCTCTCGTGTTGCCGCACCATTGACAGATCTTGACGCCGGGTACGGCCGAAGCTTGCCATCTGTGCTTCAGGGTGCCGTCAGGCCAATGCGCTGGTGGGTCGCGCTCCGTCAGCCTAAGCATGCCCACCTCCCGTGCTCGGGGCGTCGCGGTCGGGCCGGATATGCGGCAGCAGCGGCGTCAGCTCGCGTTTCTCGTGAGCGAGCTTCATGCTCTCGCGCACGGTCTCGCCGAACGTGACGCTCGCGCCCGGAGGGACGGTGTTCGCCAGGAACTCGTCCTCGAACACCACGATGCCGACCTCGACAGCCTCCAGCTTCGCCTTGATGACGAGGGCGAGCGCCCGCCAGCGCGAACGACACGCCTGCTCCCATGCGGCCTCGGCGACGAGGGATGACCGTACCTTGCCGCGCTCGGTCTGCGTGAACTCGGGCGCCTCTGGGCTCGGCATCACAAGCCGGAACAGGATGCGCCGGCCGCGCATGGTGAAGGTGATGGCGGCCTGCGTGTCGCTCTCCATGTGCGCGAACTCGCTGGCCCCATAGCGCCGCACCGTGGTGCGGATCTCGGAGATGCTGCGGTCCATCGGGACCGACGTGTCGGCGGCGTAGCGACGGGTCACGGCTCGGCTCCTTTTTCGCGCGGAGCATCGCCCTGGCCCTCCGCCTGCTGGCTGTCGGGGGCGGGGAACTTCGGAGCCGCACACAGCATCGCGGCCCAGGCCGCCGCACCGGCTCGGTTCCCGCACGCGCCACCGCAGTTGGTGTAATGGTCGCCGGCCCGGCTCATGTTGGGAGTTGGGGCGACCGGAACGAGCACCCAACCCTCGGGCGCGTCCCCATCCCCCCGCACAGGGGGCACGGGAGCGGGGTCTGCGCGGAGGGCGGCGAGGACAGAGCAGACCTCCTCGTACATCCCCGGGCCGACCATCAGCCCGTACTCAGGATGGCAGTTGCCCCGGCGATCCTTGCTGATCCGCCTGTCTAGCCGCTCGATGGCGTCGGCCAGCGGCACGTTGAGGTGCCCCAGGTCGTAGCTTGCGATCCGATCACTGGCCATCGTGGCCTCCTTCCAGCGGAAGGGCCTCGACCTCGCGGGCGCTGTCGGACAGCATCTTGCCGGCCTGAAGGTACAGGCGGACGCCGTTGAAGATCTGCTTTGCCAACAGACTGCGGGCGATGGCGTCGTTCACGCCGATCTGGCCCGCGCGGAGCTGTTCGAGGTCGCCGGCAAGTCCGTTGATGATCTTGTCGAGGCACAGTCGATCGGTTGCCGGGGCGACATCGTAATCACGCGCGGCCATGGCGCTGACTCCATTGCATGCAGTGAGCTTTTCCAGACAGAGCCTCGGCGAGGGCGCCGATCTGCTTGGCTTTGCGGCGGTCCATGAAGGAACCCGCCGTCAACTTTGTCCGACTGCCGTAGTGGCTCTCGCAGTAGCGACAGACAGGCGGCACGACGCGATCGGGGCCGTGGGTGTTCCACCGCATCTCGATCTCGCGCTCACAGATGGCGCAGACGAAGGGCTCACTTGCCATCGTCGCCTCCGGTGAGTGCGGTGAGGAGAGCGGCGATCCGGGCCAACGGCTCAGATCCGCTGTCGTGATCCGCTCTGATGTCGTTGCCCTGACCCGGGCTGCGCAGCGGGTTCCACATCCGGCACCACGCAGGGTTGCCGAAGCCAGATCGGCCACTCTCGCGTGACCAGCCCGGTAGCTCGCGTTCGATCAGGGCATCTGCGGCGTCGATGCTCGATGTGAACTGCCCCCCATCCCCGAGCTGCCCGAAGTCGTACAAGGCGGCGCCGTGCAACGGACATCCCCACCCCCAGAAAGCCGCGAACAGCTTTTGGTCGAGGTGCGAGTCCGGCCCCTTGGCTTCGCGCACGCGCTCCAGAAGCCCCGCGATCTCGGTCCTGCTCATGGCGTGGTCTCCAGGGTGGTGCGGGCGGCATGAAGATCTGCGGACAGTCGGTCGATGACCTTGCTGAGCCGAACGACTTCGGCGTCGCTGGCACGCCGTGCCGCCACCTCTGCGGCTCTGTGTTCCGCGACCCGAGCAGCGTGCGCCTCGGCCCGCTCCGCCCGTGCCTCGGCCTCACGGGTGCGGGAGTCGGCGGTGGCGCGTTCACGCTCAGACCGGACTAGGTCGGCGGCGGTCGCCTCATAGAGGGCTCGGATGAAGACCCGTTGCGCCATCGCCTCGCCGGCCATCTCCGCGAGGGCGTCGCGCTCGTCAGACGTTGCGAGTTCGACCCCGACGTGCGGGCAGAGCATTGCGTCGTCCGCGCGGGCACAGCCTGGGAAGCCGCTGGGGCAAGTCGGCCAGTCTTCGCGCGGCAGGTTGCAGTAGGCGCAGGGGCTGCCGCTGTTCGCCAGCGAGGCGCGTAGGTGGTCGTTCTCGCGAGCCACCTCCGCGAGTTGGCGGCGCAGGGTGTCGAGGTCGGCTTGGGCTGCGGTGATCGCCTCGGCGGCTTCCACCAGCAGCTCGCGCGTCTCGAAGCGGCTCATGGCCCGCGATTTGTCCATGAGGCGGCTAGCTAGCGCATCACGGAGCGCTTGGCCCTCGGGGGCGGACGGGGTCATCGCTCGCACCACAAGCTATCGCACGCGGGAGGCGATTCCTCAGGCGGTTCGTATTTGCCGCGCGGGCTCTGAGCCCACTTGATGACTTCCCGGATGCCCTTAGCGCCCATGTGGCGATGGGGCCGATACATCGTTTTACCGATCTCGGACTCTAGTCGCTCAATCACGGCGACATCCGCTTCCCCGAAAAGCTTCAGGTCGTTGCGGTTTGAATTGATACAGCGGCACTCTCGGGAGCGATGCGGAAGAACCGAGATACCGGCGCGGACCAGTAGCGCGTTGCGGTCCTCGTCGGAGAACTCGGCAAACGGCGCGAGCATGCAGCGGTCGCCGTGGTTGCCGCTCTTGGCGAGGTAGCCGGGGAAGCTGGCGCGGTCGTCCACGGCGTTCTTGGCCTCAGCCCGGCGAACGCCCACGACGCAAATCGCGCGCTTGTCCGGGTCGTGCTCGGCAAGCCAGCGCATGCCCGGCTCGATCTTCAGCCGATACGAGCACCACTGGAACTGCTGTGTCGGGAAGCCCTTCTTCGACCGAGCCAGATCCGCGAAACCGATCGACATCGTGCGGTAGGTGCCGAAGCCGAGACTACGCGCCCACGCTTCTTTCTGGATGACGCGGTCGCCCCAATCGGCAGTGGCCCAGCCCGTATCCGAATAGACGACAGCGACGCCTTCCAAGTCCCATTCGTGAGCCCATTGGATGAGGGCGCAGCTATCGTTGCCGTAGCTGCTGAAGATGACGAAGCGCGGCGCCTGTATGGCCGGCTTGTCCACAAGCGGAGAGAGCAGGTCCGCCATCGTCCTACGCCTCCGCCTTGCTGGGGGGCGTGGGGGCGGCAGCGAGCATGGCGCGGTAGGCGTCAGCCCCAGCACGATTGCCGCATGCGCCGCCACAGTTCGTGTAACCGTCGCCGGCCTTTCTCATCGCGGGCGTCGGCTCGCGCGGAAGGAGCACCCATCCGTCAGGGATCGTCCCGCCCTGCTGATCCGGTGAGGCGATGGCGGCGCGCACCGCTTTCAAGGCGTTGGCCACAACCCCAGGCGTGGAATGGGCGGCGTCCGGAGTGTCCGTATCGGGCATCCGAATGAACCCGAGTTCGGTCCCGTTGACGATGAACTGGTCGGCTGCTGCGAGCGCTTCGCACGCTTGTCTCAGCGCCTCCCGCAGACCCACCGCCGCCACTTCGGGGGCCGGGGCCGGTGGGGTGGCTCGCGCCGCATTCACGCTATCGACGACGAGGCGGGCATGAGACCGCGCCCTCTGGGCCGCTTCCTCGGTGAGATCGAACAGGTTTACCCAATAGACGACGTGATCGACCTTACGCCCGCCTGGACGCGCCGTCCCGACCCAGACGGTTCCGCCGGTATCCTCCACGACCCAAGGAGGGTCCTCCCCCGTCCCGGCCTGTGGGGCTGATGGACGGGCGGCGAGGGCAATGCACAACCTTTCAAGTTCGTAGAGATTGTCTCTGGCTGCTGAAGCTTCTGGAGAAGAGACGCCGGCGTTTAGGCAAGCCAGCCGATACTTACGGATAACCGCTGCAACGACACCTTCGCTCAGATCGTCGGATAACTCCCCCGCCCCATCGCTAGGGCTTGCGGGCTGGGCGGCGATCAGGGTGCGGACATCGATCTGGCGGATCAGGCTAGCCAGCTTGTCGCAATGGGTAACTAGCTCATTCGCTTCGGAGCGGTTGGGTCTACCGGAAGGTATCTCGTTCCAGAAAGGCCACGTTCTGTACCTTTCGTGATAGACTTGCCCCTCTACAATCCGAGCGCATTCCTCCCGCAGCCTTTCGAGCCCCCGCACGTCATCCGGCACGGCCACGGGGGGCGGGGCTGGCGTGGCGAGGGGGGGCTCCATCAGGCCGGGCAGCCGAGCGCGCGCCTGCTCGATGTAAAAGCCGACCGGCTCGCGGGTGTCCGGGTCGAGTAGGAAAGCACACCCGTCCGCGACGTGACGCGCGAGGTACGTGTTGTCCGTCGTGACGAACTCCAGCCGATCGTCATCAGGGTAGTGGATCAGGGCCGGCGTGTAGGGCTGTTGCAGCTCGGAAGCCCCGGCCCCCATGGCCGCATCCTGCGTGTGGTCTGTGGTCATGGCTCTCGCACCAAGCTTGGGCCAACCCACTTGTTGAGCGGCCGGGTTGCGGAATGACGCTTCGGGGCAGGGCGGAAGCCTTGGCCCTTCAGCTTTGATCGGAGGGGGATGCCGAGGTGGTTCGCCTTCTCGCGCTTCGCTTCGGCGGCGCGGCGATGATCGTCAGCATCTTTGGCCGGCTTGCAGGCGTAGTGCGCCGGCCCGCAGTTATCGTCCGTGTCGGCGCCCCCTAGTTCGAGCGCCCGGATATGTTCGACGTACCAAGTCGCCTTGGTGCCATCGATCGGCTGGTTACACAGACAGCAGATGCCCGCGCTGGCCTCCCAAATGCGGAGTATCCGCATTTGAGGCATGGCCTTTCGCTTCGTGGTGCCGACGTCGATGAAAGGCATTAAGCTGCCCTCGCGTCTGGCGCTTCGTCATGGAAGACGACGCCATGCTCGGCGCCCCACGACAGCATCAGTTCGATCAGATCCGACATCTCTGCCTTGGACAGGTCGGACGACGACTGGCCGATCGGCAGAAAGCCGACGCCGTTGAGCGCAGGCACGAACTGCGTCTCCCGGCCGAGGGCGTGAAGGAACACCACCTTCCACACCTCGGTCGGATACCGCTGCCCGCAGTGCTCCTTCTGCGTGGCGATGTCCGTGAGCATCGCCCACATCCGCGCATTCTGGTCCAAGGTGCGCTTGGGCTCCTTGAACTCGACCCGTGTCCCGTGAGGCAGCTTCGCCACCCAATGGGCAGCGCGAGCGCGGACAGCTTCGCTGGTGAGGACGAGGAAGGCGCGGCTCATGATGCCGCCCTCGCTGCTGGCACGTTCCGTCGCTCGACTGCAATCTGCATGACGCGCTGGCGGTCGGACGGGATCAGACGTCCAAGGTCAGCAGAGACCTTAGGATGGTCGAGAAAAGCTTGAACAGCATCTTCCCCGGCCCGCTTCGCCAAACCTTCGATCATCGCATCGGCGATGCCTGCAGACTCATCGGCCACAACTCGCTCGTCGGGCTCATCAGCGACGTTGGCCTGATCCTTGTCGTAGAGGGCGAGTCCAAACGGATTACCGAAGGTCATGAGCGCACGCTTCATCGCATCCGTCTCGGCCTCCTTGATCGCGCTTTCGTAGGCTTGCCCGAGGTCCTTATCGATGCCTGAACCGTAGCCCGTACCGTCTCGGACCACCGTCCATTCCAGAGACATCTGATTGGTTGGCCGCACACGGACGCGCACTCTGCACATGAAGGCGACGCGATGCTTGCCGTCGACTTGCCGAGGCTCGCCGCACTCGCGCAATTCAACCGTCTCTCGATCCCAGGCATCGAACCCGAAAATTCGGTTTGCCTCTTCGATGACCTTCCAGCCTTCGATGTACGAGAGAGCTCGGCCTGCCTGAGAGCGCTGCCGAACGTGCCCGCGGTTGAGGGGGGCTTTGAGCGCGGCGACCTGTGTATCGGTAAAGCTCATCGGACGCGCACCGTCAGCGACGGCCCTCCGTTCGACATCTCCGCGCCAGGGCAGGGCTTGTCGGCGATCCAAGCGGCGATGGCCGTCTTGCTCGGCTCACGCTTGAGCACGCACACGTCGTCAGGAAGAGCGGCCTCGTCGGTGACGATGACCTTCGGCTTCCCGGCAGCGAGGGTGGCGGTGAAGTCTGGAGCATTGAGGCGCTTCAAGGCGCACTCGCCCATGGCCCAAGCCACCGCACCACGCAGCCCCTCGGCCTTGCGCTCCAGCCGCGCCTTGCGCTCGCGCATCTCACCGATCATCTCGCCGAGCGCCTTGGCGTCGTTGGCGATGTAGCGGGAAGCGCGGACGATGCGCCGAAGCCGGTCTTGTACGTCCGTCTCGGAAGCGAGGAGATCGGCGAAATGCTCGTCGTCTTCGTCGATCCCGGCGGCGATGATCTGCTCGGCGATCTGGGAGGCCAGATGCACATCGTCTGTCAGGGAGGTCATGCTGCCTGCGCCTCCCGCGCGATCCCGAGGAAGGCTTCGACCGCATCGAGGCTGTCGAACTGGCGGGGCTTGTAGCCGATGTCTCCGTCCGGCAGACCGCCCCGGTTGTTGATGTCGGGGAACACCTCCCACGGCTCGTCGGCGACCTTCGGACGGAAGGCGAGGCCGACGACTTCGGTGCCGCGCATGACGCGCAGGGTTGGCAGCGTGGGGATGGGAACGAGTCTGTAGGATGCGGTCACGTCACGCTCCTGAGCTGGAGTGGAACTGCTGCTGGTAGCCGGGGCTCATGGGAGCCTTGGGCGGGGTCGACGCTGTCGGATCAGCCGGCGGAGACACCGGCCGAAGCGCGATGCTCCTGTCCCGGAGCTGTGGGCCCGTGAGAGCGTCACGCTCTGTGGGGAGGACGAAGGGGCGGAGGACGGTCATCAGACCGGCTCAGCAGCCACGTTGGGCCGCAGCAGGGACGTCAGGACGGCCGGCAGATTGGCCTTGACCTCAACGGCGACGGGCGGCGTCCAAGCGGCTTTCGGCTTGACGTAGTTCTCGTAGGGGAAGCGATCCCAATCGACTTCGCCGGTCGCGCGGAGGTGGCGAAGGACGTCGACGACGCGAGCGGGCGGGAAAGAGTTGTCGGAGCCATACCCCTCCGGCCAGAAAAGGTCACCGGCCTGATCTTCCGTTAACCCGAGCTGTTCTTGCGCGTTATCAGCAGTATCATTTTGGCTGATACGGCCATAGAAAGACTGCTCTGCCCATCCGGCTATACAGCCGACCGTGCCGCACTGATGCAAGTCATCTACTATGCCGCTCTCGTCATCGACGTAGAACGCATAGCTTTTCATAGACAGTTGATCTGCCCGCAAGCTGGCAATCACGGCAATCAGCTTGTCGAGGTTGGCGTAGTTCAGTCCCATGACGGCTCTCCTATGCTGCCCGCCGAGTGCGAATGCTGATGACGTTGCTGGGGTGGGTGGACCGAGGCGCAGTCCAAGACTGATCGCTCTGATCGTCAGCCGAGAACACGCCTCGGATGGCGAGGAAGGTGAGGGCCGCAGCCGGGCCGACGATCACGAAGAGGATCAGGGCGACCATGGCTCACCCGGCCCTGCGGAGATTTACGACATCGCTGGCGCCGAGGCGGTTGCTCTCGGTGTAGTCGCCCTCGTCGGTGGGGCTCACGGCTTCCTTCGCCGCCGCCCAGATGCCGGTGCCGATCTGCTCCAGCACACGGCCATCGTAGGGTCCGCCAGGACACTCGTCGGCGTTGGTCAGTTCGAGGGCGCTGTCACCGAACGCGGCAAGCGCTTCGGTAAGTGCACTGAAGTGCTCGGCAACCGCTTTGACTGGGTTGCTCCCAAGCCGATGCACGGCCCCACAATGCAGGTTGGCAACGTCCTGGATCACGCTACCGAGGGCTTCGATGATCTGCTCTCGGCAAGCGTACATCGCGCCCATGGCATGTCCGTGAGCCCGCACGGTCGCCGGGCTTGAAGACGGAGCCTCGTAGATGAAGGGCGGAACTGAATTGAGGTCGAGCATGATCAGCCCTCCTGTGCGGGCGAAACGGGGGTGGGGGAGGCTTTCGCGAGGGCGGCGTCGAAGACTTGAAGGATGGCTGCGTGGCCGAGGTGATCATTGACACCGGCTACGGTGCGCCCGAACATCCTCGCGGATGTCAATTCAAGCGCGGCAATAGTATCTTCCGCTATGTCAAGAGAATAAGTGCACTTACTTATTGCTCCTAAGGCGCACCAGCAAACCGCGTCATCATCATCGCAATTGACGGGATAGCCCTGCCGATTACGCGCACCGTATTTCTGGGTCCACTGCGCAGGTTCTGCGATAAGCTTGCGAGCCTTGAGCAGAACATCGTATCCGGTGTTCATGCCCTCAGCCCTCCCGCCCGAGAGGCCGTCCCCGCGCCGCCGCGATCTGGTCGCGAAGGTGGGACGCCATGCCGAGGGAGCCGACCGCCATCAGGAGGGCGAGGCAGGCGAAGGCGAAGATCGTGGGAGACATCGCGGCCTCCCTCAATGCTGGAGGCTGCAGCGGGCAGCGACATCGGCCTCAAGAGCCGAGCGAGCCTGCTGAACGGTGGAGTAGGTGCCGATGGTTCGCCAGAACCGAAGGCCGCCCTGGTAGTCGAAGGTGAGGGCAGCGAACTCACCGCCCTCGTAATCGACAGTGCCGAGAACGAGGTCGGTGCCGACGTCGTAGGCGATGGCGGAGAGGGTGCTGCCGGACCAGCGTAGGGCCGGGCAGACGGGCTGCGGGGGCTTGGCGACCGGACGAAGCCGGGCGAGGCTTAGGAGATGGGAGAGGGGGGCTGCAAGCTGCATCGAGGCCATCCGGTTCGGGATGACCAACCCTAGCGCGGGACATAAACCGCGTCAACAGGTTTTGCGGGACATTGACCGCCAGACTTACGGCCGCTAGAAACGAAAAGCCCCGGCGGTCTTGCGGACCAACCGGGGCAGCAAACGGGTTGGGGTTTGGCGACCTCCCGTCTGTAAAGCGGTCAATAGCATTTCATGCGCGGCCGTTCCAGACGTGCGATCAACAAAGCCCCAGCCGGGATTGTTCGCGGACAGCAAGTGCCGCGAGCTTAATCCGCCGGGCGGTTAGTGACGCTGGCGGCGGCTGAGGCGGTTAGTCGCGCTCAGGATCAAGGTGGCTACCAGGAGCGACTTCACAGCCACGAGGCACCTGAATGAGAGATGCCTGAAGACAAGGCCCGCCGGCCCCTAAAAACTCTCTAGGTCTGCGCCTCGGCGGTGGCGTGACTGGCGGTAAGCGGCGACCGGCTCCGGCCTTCACTCGTCCCCCGTCTACGGGTCGGTCCGTGTAAGTGCGTCGGGGGCTTTCAAGCTTTTACCCGTCCCTTACGCGGGGCGACCTGTGGACGGATCACAACAACCCCACCAACCTTCACGCAGGTTTTTTAGAACGCCGCCAATTCCCCTCAGCAGGGCGATGTATCCACGTCACCAAGGCGCGAACTGTTACGGTAATTCCGTCATCGCCTTCCTGATTAAGCCCGACTGTTTTCGCCACAACGATGGGCTTTTGCCACCTTGAGTCGGTGCTGTCGGGCCAAAGTTCGTATCGGTCGTCCAGCTCGGTCCAAAACTTGGCGGTTCTCTCTACCAAGTGGCCTGCTAGCCGGCTTCTTTCCACGATAACGAGGTCGTCGTTGCGCAGATCTCGTTTGACCGCATAGAGATCCACGCAGGCGAGAACATCGCCTTCCGTTGCGACATTGTTGATACAAGTGCCGCGAACGATCAGGCCGAACTGCGCTTCAGCAGCATATCTCGCGTCCAAAGCAACGGGGACGGGATCGTAAAGTTGTTGGTGCTCGCTATCACTTTCGGCACTTCTATCGACTTCCAGCCAATTGCCAGCCGCCACTTCACCTACGACCCGTAGGCCGCCTCCCTCTGCCGGTTCTGCAGGTGACCGGTCATCTATGTCATAGGCTAACCATTCCTGAGTAGTCTGCAACCCAATGGCGAGTTTGCGGATCGTTTCTAACGTGGGTGAATTGTCGGGCTTGCGCTGAAGATCGCGGATCGCATCCGGGCTCATGCCGCTGTCGAGAGACGCGCGGCGCGCAGAGATGCCTAAGGCTTTGAGCCGCAGCTCAATCCTGCTGAGAAGTCCGTGGGTCATGAGCGGGAAGATAACCGCGCCAGAACGACTCGTGGAGCGGTTCGTTTCCCCTTGACACCTGCGGTTTATGTCCCGCATATGGTCAGACATGACCACGCTCATCGACCAGTTCCTGTCTGTCGTTGACGCCTTTCGGTTCGCGAAGGGCGATGGCGTCAAGCCGATGTCGGACGCTCGCGCATCGACGTTGATCTTCAACGACGGCAAGCGGATCGGCTTCCTTCGCAGCGGAAGGGATCAGGGCACGCGCAGTCATGAGCAGGCTTTGCTCTGGCTCTCGACGAACTGGCCGGATGGGGCTGTCTGGCCCCCCGGCGTGAAGCGTCCCTCTCGCGAGAAGGTTGCGGCATGAGCGCCGAAGCTGAGATCCGATCCTACGCTGAGCGCATCGTCCGATTGGAGATGGAGCGGCGCGAGTTGGCTTCCGACATCAAGGACGTGAAAGCCGAGGCCAAGGGCAAAGGCTTCAACGTAAAACTGATCGCGACGTGTGTTCGCCTGATGCTGCTGGAGGCCGATAAGCAGGCTGCCGCCATTAGCGAGCACGAAGAACTGGACCTCTACCTCGGCGCGGTCGGCTTGTTGACCCGCGCGGACGAGGGAGAGGCCGAAGAAACCCGCCGGGACGCTGGCGGTAGGGGAGAGGCCGACTACCCGGCCGCGTCTGTGCGCACAGACATCCCCGAACAGGACAAGCGTGAAAGCGCTTACGAGAACCAGGGAGCGGTCGCCGCCTCTGGGGCGGGCGGCGGAGACTCGGTCAACACTGTGTCGTCTCGCGAGGCGCCGCCCGCCAACATTGCTGAGGGTTCGCCACGGCAGTCGTTCGCCAGCAGTACCAGGGACGCTGCGAACAGGCCCCCGCTCGATCCGACCAGTAAGCTCTTCCCAATCTTGTTCAAGGCCCGCCACGGCCGCGATCCAGAGCCTGCCGACTATGTTGAGGCCGCCTGATGTCTCCCCGCGCATGGTTCTGGTGCCTTGCCCTCGCGCTCCCGCTCGATGCCGCGATCGGCTTCGGGATCTGGTCGGCGTTCGACGCGGCTCCGCCTGACTTTCCCTTTCAGATCCACTCCGCCCGGAGCGAGTGATGACTTCCCCAGCTTGCGCCCTCGTCGGCGCTACAGAGGCCCATGGCGGGCACTTCCTCCACGAGACTCCCGGCGCCGCTTGTGTTGAGCGTAGCGGCGCCGGCCTTTCGGGTCGGGAGTGGGCCATCGTTGCCATCATGCTGGCGCAGGCCGCGTCCTGTGCTGTCGGTGGCTTTGCGCTTCGGGGTTGGGTGGAGGCCCCGCTGTCGGATCGCCCGTGCACGACGCAGGGGTGGGCGCGATGACCCTCAGACTGCCCATGGACGTACAGGACGCGGTCGCCGCCGCCCTGTGCCAGCGCGAACCCTATCGCGTCATCGCTGAGCGGTTCGGCATCTCGCGCAGCTACGTTGAGAAGATCTTCACGGCCCGCAGAGACATCGTTCTGGCGGCGCGAGATGAGTTGCCGAAGAAGCCCCGCCCAGGCTTCGGAGTTGTACGAGACTTCATCATACCGCGCTGGGTTCCAGCCGATCTTCGCCCCGACTTCATTGACAACGCCATGCTCTACGGAGAGCAGCGCGCCGCTCGCATCGTGAGCCGCATGAAGGCCGAAGCTGCAAGGCCGGAGGTCTAGGCGATGGGCGAGTTCACGACGCTCTCCGGCGTTCGCCCGCAGACGGTCAATCGGCCAGCGATGCCGATCGTGGATCGGACCCTCGTCACTCCTCGCGTGCGGTGCTCTGCGCCGATTGCAGCGCAGCCGCGGGCGGTCATGGCTTTGCCTGAACTGCCCCCGATTGAGCAGCCAAGGATCACGCCAGAGGGGTTTATTCCGCCCAAACCGGTTAGGCCCGGAGAGATGATTGGCGGGCGGCGGATCGGGGAGGGCGAGGTCGTCTTCTCGATCGCCGACATGATCCGAGTCGCGGTTGAAGCGACCGGTATGCCGAAGGCGCATCTGCTCTCGACTCGTCGCCAGAGCCGAGTGGTCAAAGCCCGGCAGATCGGGATGTGGCTGGCGAAACACTACACCGGTCGATCCCTGCCGCTGACCGGCCAAGCTTTTGGCGGGCGCGATCATACCACGGTGCTGCATGCGGTTCGCCGCGTAGAGCACGCCATCGTTGCGAACAGGATCACGGTCGCCGCCGACCCTGTCGAGGTCGCTCGCGAGCTGTGGTCCGTCGATTGGCCGAGGGTGCCGAAATGACGGTTCCTGCGTCCGCTCTTACAGAGCAGTTGCGATCCCCTGAGCCGCACTGGTTGGTCGATAACACTCGTCGTCTTTGGCGGCGCGGCCTCGACACAGTTGAGATCGCGAAGATCCTCAATGTCGATGAGAGCCGCGCATATCGCGCTTTGTCTCAAGCGCAGGATGCTCGTGATCGTCAGAAGCGAGGGCATGCGTAATGTCCTCTGCACAAGTCCAGTTTCAGTTGTTCCGGCACGCGCGCCGGGCGGGGATTGCCGTCCCCAACCCGGTTGCGTCGCTCGGTAGCATAGGGGCGCACATTGACCTTGCCGGGCCGGTAGCGCTTTCCGCCCTCCCTCAGGGCGCTTTCGTGTTCCGCAAAATGGGTACTCGGTCGGATCTCCATCCGGTCCAGCGTTGCGTCTCTTCTCCCCTCGTCCATGGCCTGTGCGCCCTCCGTCCGTGCTCACAATCGACCACGGACGAGGCTGCAGGTGTGCAAATTCTCTCTTCAGAAATCGCAAGCCGGTTTGCACGAGGCGCAAATGGTTACGGCTGAAGTCATTCAGGCGAAGGCGCTCGCCAACGAGATGCTGCGCTGGGAAAGCCGCGGCCCTGGCGACACCGACAACGCGATGCGTCGCGTCGCGACCCGGTACGGCCTTGAGTACGGCGCCCTCTGGTCGCTGCGCTACCGCGCGCCGAAGCGGATCTGGGCAGACGTCGCGAACGCCATTGCCGCTGCATACGAGAACGAGCGCCAACGCCAAATCAGAAAGCTCGCCCATGAAGCCGAACTTACCGAGGCCGTCGCCGCCGGGGCTCCCTGCCATTCTGTGGAGAAGGCTCGCGCTGTTCTTCGACAGGCAGCGGATGCGTCTCCTTCGGTGGCTCAAGCACAAACGGCAGATCTAGTCCGCTCAGCAAGCCATCGGGGTCGCCCATGAAGCGCGTTTGCAGGCCCGTCACCTGTGTCGAGCGCAATCAGATGCGCGCTCTTGCTCGCGAAGGTCTGTCGGTTACGGCTATTGCCGCACGCCAAGGCAGAGCCGCAGCTACGATCTGGCAGAACTGTCGGGACATCTTCTCGGCATTAGCCGAGCAGCGAAGGTGGGCTCGGCAAGCTCTCCGCGACAGGGTGATCGAACTCAACACGCAAGGACTGTCCGCCGAACAGATCGCAGATCGGCTGAGCCTCACTCGTGCCGCCGTGATTGGGCTTGCTGGCGGCAAGCTGCGTAAAGGGCGTCAATCCGATCCTGCCCGTGCACGTCGTCTGCTTCAGGCCGTTGATGCAGCCGAGCGCGGATGCCGTGCGGAGATCGCCGGTCGGTTCGGTTTACCCAGCGTCGCTGCGTTGAACTACTCGGTCTACATCGCCCGTAAGCGGTTGGAGGCTCACGCATGATCCTCCCCGATCACATGATCCGTGCCCGCGTGGCGGCAGACGGCCTTCACATGGTCGAGCCGTTCGTCGAGCGGACCGTGCACAACGGCATGAGCTTCGGCCTGTCGTGCGCCGGGTACGATGTCCGCTGCAAGCAGAAGGTTGTGATTCAGCCCGGCTACTTCGCGCTGGCGTCCACCGTCGAGCGGTTCGCGATGCCGGCCGACGTGCTGGCCGTCGTGCACGACAAGAGCACCTGGGCGCGCCGCGGTCTGAGCGTATTCAATACAGTGATCGAGCCCGGCTGGGTCGGCTTCCTGACCTTGGAACTGGCGAACCACGGCACCGATCCTGTCGTCGTGTCGGCCGGCGATCCCATCGCGCAGATCTTGTTCCATCAGCTCGCCGCGCCCGTCGAGCGCGCCTACGCGGGCAAGTATCAGGATCAGCCCGACCGCCCCGTAGCGGCGATGACGGAGGCGTGCGCATGAGCCGCGAACTTTGCCTCATGGCGATCGATCCCGGCGTCACAGGCGCGGTCGCGTTCTTTTTCCCCGATCGCCCTGAGCGCATCGCCGTCGAAGACATGCCGGCTGCCGATGGCGCCGTGAACGTTCACGAGCTGAAGCGCGCGATCCAGTGCTACGGGCCGACGTTCGCCGTGGTCGAACTCGTCAATGCCATGCCGAGCATCCCCGGCAAGGGCGGCCAGCGTCGGTCTATGGGCGCTACGAGCGCCTTCAGCTTTGGCGGCGCCTTTCATGCCGCCATGGCGACCGTCCAGTGCTGTGAGGTGCCGATGCATCTCGTCATGCCGAAGACGTGGCGCTCACACTTCAAGCTCAAGGGCGGCGACGAGGGCAAGGAGCAGGGCAGGGCGCTCGCCCTCCGGCTGTTCCCGGCCTCGTCCGACAGGTTCGCTCGCAAGAAGGATCACAACCGGTCTGACGCCGCTTTGCTGGCTCGGTTCGGCGCGGAGACGATCAATGGGTGAGCGCACCTGCCCTGTCTGTCACGGCCCAATTCTTCGCCGCAGCGAGCGCGCCCGGTTCTGCTCGGGCATCTGCAAGGACGCGCACTGGAGCACTTTGAGGTCTACGGCTCGGCAGGCAGCCGCATCACAGATCCAGACCCCGCAGGCGGGGAGGGCGGTCGGTTGAGCGTTCGCCCCCGTCTCACCGCCATGCCTCATCAACTCCTAGCCCGAGAGGACGAGGAGCGTCGGAAGCAGCCCCAAGGCCCGGAGCAGCGCATGTGCGACGCCTGCCACACGGCCCAGGCCTGTTTCGGCTTCGGCAGCTTCAAGGACCGGGACGGCTTCTGGGCCTGCTCTGATCCTGACTGTCGCAAGGCCTGTCAGATTGCCAGCCAAGATCCTCGGGCGGCCGAAGCTCTCATGTCCCGGCGCAGGGGAGAGGCAGCATGACCCTCACCTATGGATCTGTCTGCTCAGGCATCGAGGCCGCCACCGTTGCGTGGCACCCGCTCGGCTGGCGCCCGCAGTTCTTCTCCGAAATCGAAGCCGCCCCTCGCGCGGTCCTAATCCACCGCTGGCCTGGGGTGCCTCTGCATGGCGACTTCACGACGATCCGCGAAGGCGAGTACGGTCCAATCGACCTTCTTGTTGGAGGCACCCCCTGTCAGGACTTCTCTGTCGCGGGGCTCCGAGCGGGAGTGGCAGGCGAGCGTGGCAACCTCACGCTCGAATTTCTTCGTCTCGCTAAACGCCTTCGCCCCCGGTGGGTGGTTTGGGAGAATGTCCCCGGCGTCCTTTCAAGCGTATCCCACGTCGCTCCCGATCCATGTCCGCCGCCGCCACCAGTGGATCTGGGATGCGACGGAGCGGAACTGGAAACTGAAGACGAGTACAGCGCAGAAGAGTTACACGCCTTCAACTCTTTCTTGGCCGGACTTTCAGAACTCGGGTACGGGTTCTCTTACCGAGTGCTGGACGCTCAGTACGTCCGAGTGGACGGGTTTGGACGGGCTGTCCCTCAGCGACGACGGCGTGTGTTCGTTGTCGGACATCTTGGAGACTGGCGCCGTGCCGCAGCGGTACTTTTTGAGCGCGCGTGCCTGCGCGGGGATCCTGCGCCGCGCCGAGAAGCGGGGGCGGGAGCTGCCGTCGACACTCTTGCGGGCGCTGACCCAGGTGGCGGCTGGCGGGTGGGAGCCGACGAGGCCGCCGCCGGTCAACTCGTTGCCGAGCAGTCCAGACTTCATCTGCAGGGCCTGCGGGGAGGAGAACGCAGCGACGTGGTGGCCGACGTGCGAATGGTGCGGTCACGAGCATACGGAGGCGACACCGCACGTTCGCGGATGATCGCGGCGCCCTTCGCGCCCGCCATCAGCGCCAGCAACCCCTACGGCGACCATGAGAGCCGGGAAGGCCCTCTGGTCGCGCACAGCCTGCGCGGCGAGGGCTTCGACGCCAGCGAGGACGGCACCGGGCGGGGCACGCCCATCGTGCCTGTGGCTGGCACGCTCTGCTTCAACGGCAAGGCCGCTGGTAGCGCGACGAGCCAGGACGCCGAAAATGGCATGCTCGTCGCCTTCGACACGACGCAGATCACCAGTGCGCTGAACCGCTCGGCGCCGCAGCCCGGCGACCCGTGCCATCCGCTCGCAGCCGGGGCGCATTTGCCTGCCATCGCCTTCTCCTGCAAGGACCATGGTGCTGACGCGACCGACGAGGGTGTGACGCCGACCCTGCGTGCCATGGGCTTCGCTGAGAGCCACGCGAACGCAGGGGGCCAACTCGCCATCGCCCAAGGCTGGGCCGTCCGTCGTCTCACCCCCCTCGAATGCGAGCGCCTACAGGGCTTCCCTGACGGTTACACCGCTGTCCCCTGGCGCGGCGGCGTCCTCGCCGATGGCCCTCGTTACAAGGTGCTGGGCAACTCCATGGCGGTCAACTGTATGCGCTGGATCGGTCGGCGAATTGAGGCCGTGGACGCCATCGCGGATGCTGAAGCTCTCATGTCCAACCGCAAGGGGAGGGCTGCGTGAGCATCGCCTTGCTGATGAAAGAGATGCGCGACGCTGGGGCCCCCATGGAGGCCATTATGATCGCCGTCGCCGCCGTCGAGGCTGTCGAAGCCAAGCACGCCGCAGCGGAAGAGGCTCGTAAAGCGGGGCAGCGGGAGCGCACAGCGAAGCATCGGGCAATGCAACGTGACTGTAACGTTACTGAAACGTCGCAGCAACGTGACCCGCCCCCCAAGAGATATAACTCAACCCCCCACCAAGATCTCCCCGCTGACCCTAAAGGGTCAGCACCCCGCCGGGGTTCTCACCGTCAGGCTTCGCTCTGCCCTGACGATTTCGAGCCGAAGGCCGCTCACCTCGCCAAAGCCGCCGAGCGGGGTCACGACCGAACCTTCGTCGTCGCTGTCCGAGACCGGATGCACGGTTGGTCCCACGGCAACGCCCATCGGCCGATAGCCCGGAAAACCGATTGGGACCTGACCTTTCACGGGTTCCTCGACCGAGCGCTTAACGAGGCGCCGTCGCCGCACGCGCAGGCCAGGGCCAGCCCTGCCGGCAGGCCAAAATCCGCCCAGCAACAATCCCTCGACCGAGCCCGACAAGCCCATCTCGAATTGACGGAGGAAGACCATGGCGAAGGCGCTGACGACCCGCACGACGCCGGGGCACGTCCTCCCGATGGCGGATACCGAAACGGACACCATCGTGCGGGGCCTGACGAACAGGCTGGAGGACAGCTCCGATTGGCGCCGCCGCGCCTTGCCGGACCGCCTCGCCCCCACTGAGCACGAACGGCAGGTGATGACGGCTCGCGTCGAGGTGATCGACCGTTGGCTGGCGCCGAGCCGCAAAGCCGCGATCATTCGGGCTGTCGGGACGGTCCGCGGGTTGATGGCGATCGCATCTTCGACGGGCGATGCGGACCCCCTGGACGGCTATGCGATGGTGCTGGCGCCATTCCCCGAGCCCGTGATCGAAGACATCTGCCGACGCTTTCTCGACGGCCGGCTCGGCAACCGGGTGTATGCTCCCACTCCGGCCGAGATTGCCCATGAGTGCCGCTTGGCAGTGGCTGAGGCGCTGGCGGAGCGGGGCCGCATCGCCCTGATCCTCGACGCTGAGATCTATACCACGCCGAGCGAGGCTGATCGCGCCAAGATCGAAGAGCTTCACCGCGAGTACGTCGAGGACATCGCGAAGCGGGCTCAGACCCGGCCGGAGCCTGAGCCTCTGAAGGCGTTCCGCGATCCCACGGTCCTTGCCGACCTAGAGTCCCGCCGTCTCCGTCGTGAGAGAGAAGGAGAGGCAGCGTGATCGCCCCTCGCATATCCGATCATGCCCTTCTGCGCTGGATGGAACGCGCACATGGCGTCGATGTCGATGCATGGCGCGAACTCATGCGGCAGGAAGTCCAGGCTTCGCTGGATGCGGCGGGGCTTGAGCGTGTTGAGACCGGCCCTGCGTTCGTCATCGCCGCGACGGGCGCTGCAGTCGTCACGTACCTACCAGAAGGCTTCGATCTCAGTCCTTTCGGCATGGGGGTCGGCATTCCACGCCGGGCCAACGACGCCGAACAGAGTGAAGCCGCTTAGTCCCTCCGTCCTGTCCCGAAGGAGTACCGTACTGTGATGCAAGCCGGAACCGAGACGAAGAGCAAGTGGCGGGCACGGAAGACTGGCCGACCGAAGCAGTCAGGCGAGCGTGAGCCGTCCGGCAAGCTACAGCGGGCCAATGCCGAGGAGACCGTGAAGCAGCGTCAGGCAACCGCGATGGCCCAGCCTCACCGAAAGCATCTTCAGGCCAGCCGCCGGATCAAGCTCCAATCCGGCGTCGCGGACGGTTCGCGTGGGACTGATGATCTCCGCGAGGCGACTGATGGATGCCGAGGTCCCGCCGATCAGCGCGCCTCGTACGCTTTCGGTCGCATGAGGCTCCAGGGAGAGCTTACCAAGGTACAGCACGACGCCCTGCAGCATTGGCTGGAGGCGTTCGTTCGCTACAGCCGTGCGCTCGGGCTCCCGCAGGTCCACTACGGCAACTGCCTCGCGATGAACGTCGGCGGAGGGCACGACGGCGAAGAGCCTGATGCGAAGGCTGCTACCGACCGGGCCAAGCGTGCCAAGCTCTCGTTCGAGGCGTTAGAGGCTTCGATGAACGATCACCTTGGATCGGGCAAGACCGCCGCCGACGTCGCCTTGGTGCATGTCTGTCTCATGGACAGGGAGCCCATGGGAGCGATGGCGGGAGACCTCCGCATGGCGGCCAACGCGGTGGATCGGCATTTGACGGGAACTATCGGAAGGCGTGTTGACAATGCATTCCGCCTATGAGACTGTCCGTATTGCAGAGAGGCGTTCTGCGTTCGCAGCGCCTAGGTTTCCGCCTTGAGCAGCGACATCGCGCTGGGGCAACGCAAACTGGCCGGAGCTGCTGAAATGCGGCTTAATCCTCACCTTCGGGTGGTCCGGCGAGTCGATCAGCTCCAGGCATCGCGCCGGGGCAAGCAGTTCGATGCGGCGGCGTGGAAGGACACGCTCCCGAGGAGGCAGCAGGACCACAAACGGCCTTGGGCTCCACAATCAAGCAGTGGGCGAAACAGAAAGTGGAAGCCGGTTTCGAGTCCGGCCCGCATCGAAGCCCATCCTCCCCGCCCGCAGCGGGAGAGACGAGTTCTGGTGGTGACCTGTGAGGCCCTTGTAGGTCTGAAGGTTAGGCGAGATCCCTGGATACCAGCTATGCTGGCCGAAAGTCGCGAAGCCTGAAATGGCGGCCGGTCACCACCGGAACGAAAGCCCGGCCCGTCTCCGATCCTTCCTCACGAGGCGAGCATGAGAGAATTTCGGCAGAAAGCTCTGGCGTGGGCTGGCTTACTCGGGCTGATCGCGGCGGGTGGATTGCTGCTCTCGCTTGGCCTCGCTGCTCAGAAAGCGCTTGTGCTACAAACGATTGCGCACTGACGCCCCGAACCACGTCCTGATCCGAGGGTAGCGGGATGAGCGACTTCTTGCATGTCCTGCTGCTTTCTCAGGTCATAGGCTTGATCGTCGTTTTGGGGGCGCTTGCGACATTCCTAGGGTTACGGGCGCTGGGTAGTAAGTTGCGGAGTGAATCGTGACGTCTGGAACCTCAGAAGTACGATTAGGCGAAGACGGACGCCCGGTTGGGGTTCTTGAGGCCGAGTGGATTGCCCGAGCCAACGAAATGGCAGAGGTGGTGAGCCGATCCGAAGTTGAGTTCTTCGCTGAATTGCGACGCCGTCAAGTTCTCCGTCCCCGATCCGATCGCCACTACGTCGGCGAGGAGTAGGGGGATGGTCCTTGCGGCTCAGGTATTTGTGGCGGTGTGCTTTGGTGTACCCGCCCTGTTCCTCTTTGCGGTGGGGCTGACTGGCTTCTTCAATGCGGCGAGGCTCGCGAGTCAAGATCAGCCCGAGGGCGTTTTTATCCCCCGATTGGTCACTGCCCTCGGATCTTTCGTTGCGGCTGGCGTCGTTTCTGCGCTTGGCTTGCTGGTTCTGACATGACCCACCACGCCGAAGACAACGTGGCCGAGCGCGGGACGGTGGCGTTCGCACAGCGGATGGGGCAAACGATTGCCCTTCCTCCTACGACGGACGACCAGCGCAAGTTTATCGCCGGCTTGGTCCTGACGACCGGAAGCTATGACCCGAGCTACATGGTTCGCGGTCAGACGCCCGAAGAGGTCGAAGCTCGGCTTCGTCACCAGCCCACCCAGCCTTGGAACGGCTACGACCGCCGCATCACCCACGCGCACGGCGACAGAGCCCTCGTAATGGGCCAGGGCGGCGTGAGAGAGATCTGAGGGCGCCATGGCGGACGTTGTTGAACTGCCCGTCAAGCTCACGGTCGAAGGTCTCGACTCTGCTGTGAAGGGCATGGAGGCGCTGGCTGTCGCCGTTGAGCGCGCCAACGACGCTCTCGACAGGCTCGGTGGGCATGAGCATGGCGGCATTACCGTCAAGGTCGTGGGGAGTCTCGCCCTCGTCGAGATCAAAGCATCGGAGGCCGCATGACCCGTTCCGACCTCGCCAAGGCCATTGCCCACGAGATCCCCGACTTCTCCGCCTCCGATGCCGAGAAGGTGCTGAAGGCTCTCCCGGCTGTGGTGAAGACCGAACTGATGGCACGCGGTGAAGTCCACCTCCCCGATATCGGCAAGCTACACGTCAAGGACGTCGCCGCTCGCAAGAGTCGCAATCCTGCCAACGGCGCAGAGATTGACATCCCGGCTCATAAGGCCGTGCGCTTCAAAGCGGCGAAGGCGATCAAGGTCGGGTAGTGTATGGCCCTTAACCCGCAGCAGACGCAGTTCGTCGCCGAATACCTGATTGATCTGAACGCTACGCAGGCAGCGATCCGGGCCGGCTACAGCGAAGACACCGCCTACTCCCAGGGTGGGCGACTGTTGAAGCATGTTGAGGTGGGCAAGGCCATCGCCGATGCTATGGCCGAGCGTTCGGTGCGCACTCGCGTTACCGCTGATCGCGTTTTGACCGAGCTTGCCCGTATTGGCTTCTCCGACATCCGGGCCGCCGTCGCGTGGCGTGCTAACATCGCCGAGACTGGTGAGGAGGATGAGGACGGCGCGCCCAAGACGCGAGCCTTCAATGAGGTCGAACTGATCGGCAGCGAGGAGATCGACCACGACGCTGCTGCGGCCATTGCTGAGATCAGCCAGACGAAGGACGGCGCCCTTAAGGTGAAGATGCACAACAAGGTCGCCGCTCTTCAGGAGATCGGCAAGCACCTCGGCGTAGCACAGAAGCATGAGCACGAAGGCAAGGTGGACGTAGGGACCGATGCTTTCTTCGGAGACCTTGTCCGCACAATGGAGCTTGCTGCCCGCCTCAAGTCAGGCGGTGCTGGCGGCGAGAGCTAGGTGGATTGAGCGATCTCGCCCGGCGCAGATCGCGCCTGCCGGTGACGACTGGTCAACATGGTTGATCCTCGCCGGCCGTGGATGGGGGAAGACCCGCACCGGCGCCGAGGACGTGGCGTGGTACGGGTCAAGCAATCCTGGAGTTCGTATCGCGGTTGTGGCGCCGACCTATGCCGACGCCCGAGACACCTGCGTCGAGGGAGAGAGCGGGCTTCTCGGCGTCCTGCCGAGTGAAGCCGTCGAGACGTGGAACCGGTCACTTGGTGAACTGATCCTCGTCAACGGCTCGCGCTACAAGCTGTTCTCGGCCGATGAGCCGGATCGGCTTCGTGGCCCGCAGCATCATCGGGCGTGGTGTGACGAGCTGGCGGCTTGGACCAAGCCGGATGCATGGGATCAGATGCTGTTCGGCCTCCGGCTGGGCGAGCATCCGCAGGTGGTCGTCACGACGACCCCGAAACCTGTCCCGCTGGTGCGCAGGATCGCCAAGGATGCCCGTACGCGGCTGACGCGGGGACGGACGCTGGACAACGCGGCTAACCTCGCGCCAAGCGCCCTGGAGCAGTTACAGGCCCGTTACGCCGGTACGCGGCTCGGACGGCAGGAGTTGGAAGCCGAGATCCTTGACGACGTGCCCGGCGCGCTCTGGACGCGGGCCATGATCGACGATGCATTGAGGCCGGTTGATCGCCCCGACATGGCGCGAGTCGTCGTTGCGGTAGACCCGTCCGGGACAAAGGGTGACAGCGACGCGGGCGACAGCATCGGCATCGTGGTCGCCGGCAAGGGCAGGGATGGTCGAGCCTACGTGCTGGCGGATCGCACCTGCAAGCTATCCCCGAATGGGTGGGGACGCCGCGCGGTCGAAGCTTACAACGAGTTCGAGGCGGACAAGATCATTGCGGAGCGCAACTTCGGCGGCGCCATGGTCGAGCACGTCATCCGTACCGCCGACCCGTACGCCCCCTACGAGGAGGTCGTCGCCTCTCGCGGCAAGTCGGTTCGGGCCGAACCAGTAGCGGCGCTATACGAGCAAGGCCGCGTTTCGCATGTCGTCCACCTGCCGGATTTGGAAGACCAGATGTGTCAGATGGCCGGTGACGGATACCTCGGCGAAGGGTCGCCTGATCGCCTCGACGCGCTCGTTTGGGCGCTGTCCCACCTGATGCTCGGTGAGGTCCAAAGGCCGCTCATCGTCACCCGCGACCAAGCTGCGGCATTCGGCGCCCCGCGAGCCCGCCGCTTCTGATGTCGAGACGGGGAATGAGGCGAGCCCGTGCCCGCGTGGGCGCGCCGCCGATCGAGACAAAGACATCTGTGCCGCTGAAGGTCACGCGGGAGCACGTTGCGGCCTTCCGCGCTGCCGTCAGCAAGGCGGCCTACGTCAACCCATACGAGGCCCCTAAATTCCCGCCCGGCAGTCATGCCGCCACGCTCGCCCAGGACGATGCGCTCACGGCAACCGGTTCTTGGGCGAACGAGGTTCTGGCTGCTCAACAGGTCGATGCGGCGCTGGAGGGTCAGCACTTCCTCGGCTACTCGGTCCTGTCGGCTTTGGCACAGCGGCCCGAGTATCGCCGCATCGTGGAGACGATCGCTACCGAGGCGACTCGGAAGTGGATCAAGCTCATCAACCGGAAGGGCGATGAGCAGACCCAGAAGCGCTTGGACCTTCTAACGGATGCGATGGAGCGCTTGTGCGTTCGAGACGCGTTCCGCAAGGTCGCCGAAGGTGATGGGTTCTTCGGTCGGGGTCACCTCTACATTGCCTTGGACGGCGACCAGATCGGCGACGAGGCTCGGTCCCCCATCGGGGATGGCAGGGACGGCGCCAGTCGGCAGAAGGTCCGCAAGGGCAAGCTGTTGCGGTTCCAGCCGGTCGAAGCCGTTTGGGCCTATCCTCAGGCATACAACACGATCAGCCCGCTGGAGGCGGACTGGTACACGCCGCAGATCTGGAACGTTCAAGGTAAGGGCGTCCACCGCTCTCGGCTACTCACGTTCGTTGGTCGCGAGGTGCCGGACCTTCTCAAGTCGGCCTATGCCTTCGGTGGGTTGCCGATGACGCAGGTGGCCCGCCCCTACGTCGAAAACTGGCTTCGGACCCGGCAGAGCGTGTCGGATCTGATCTCGCAGTTCTCGGTCAGCGGCGTCAGCGGGATGGATCTCGCCAACCTGCTTTCGTCAGGGGCTGCGGACAGCATCGTCAACCGCATCGATATGTTCCTCGCCATGAGGGACAACCGCGGCTTCATGGCCCTCAATCAGGGGGAAGAGTTCTTCAACGTCTCGACGCCACTCGGGACGCTCGACAAGCTTCAGGCTCAGGCTCAAGAGCAGATTGCCAGCATCTGCGGCATCCCGTTGGTCAAGCTGCTGGGTGTCACGCCCTCGGGTCTCAACGCATCCTCGGACGGCGAGGTCCGCGTCTTCTACGACTTCATCCGTGCCTACCAAGAGAAGCTGTTCGGCGAGAACCTGAAGCGGGTCATTGCCATCGTTCAGTTGTCCGAGTTCGGTGACGTGGACGATGACATCGGGTTCGAGTTCGAGCCGCTGTGGCAGATGTCCGAGGGCGAGAAGGCCGATGTGGCCCTGAAGCGGGCTCAGGCCATCATGACCGCAGAGCCATCTTTGCCCGCCGCCGTTGTGCTCCGCGAGTTGCGCGAGATCGGCGACAGCACTGGGACGTTCACGCAAATTACCGACGACGACATCGACGAAGCGGAGGCCGAGCCGCCTCTGCCTGAGGTGCCCGAGACCGATGCAGGTGAGCGAACCGACCCCGAGCCGCTATCGCCTGACGTCCCGCGCGTGCCCCGCGTGCTTGAGGCCGCGGAGTAGTCTAGCCCTCGACCGCGCGCCGCCTTCCGCCCGTTCCGCCTTCAAGCGGGCACAGAAAATCGAACGGGAGTACGTCACTCGGCTTCGTCGCGTCGCGCGGCACATCGCCGAGCTAGTCCGCGAGTTCGACATCGTGGATCTGGCCGGCGCCACGCAAGCCGCCGCAGCACTTCGGCGATATGCGCAGATCCTGACGCCGTGGGCCAGCGCGGTCGGCGAGCGCATGGTGACGGAGGTCGCGCAGCGCGACGAGCGGTCGTGGTTTCAGATCGCGGATCGCATGGGCAAAGCGCTCAAGGACGAGATCCGCAACGCCCCGACCAGCACGGTGATGCGGACGCAAATGCGGGAGCAGGTCAAGCTCATCACGAGCCTGCCGGCCGACGCAGCGCAACGAGTCCACGACCTCACCGTAGAGGGGATTACGAAGGGCTGGCGAGCCGATCAGATCGCCGCCGAGATCATGAGAACGGGCGAGGTCACCAAGTCCCGTGCCGACCTGATCGCGCGAACGGAGGTCGGTCGAACCTCGACGCTGCTGACGCAAGCCCGCGCCGAGCATGTCGGCTCGACCCACTACATCTGGCGCACCGCTGGCGACAGCGACGTGCGCGCCTCTCACAAGGCTCTGAACGGCAAGAGCATCGCTTGGAGTGACCCGCCTGAGTGCGACCCGGGCTATCGGGCGCATGCCGGGGCGATCTTCAATTGCAGATGCTTTCCGGAGCCGATCATTCCGGATTAGCCGATGCCTCAAGCCTCTGAGCTAACCCGGATCGCTTTCGATCGGGCCTCCGCCCGGGTGTTCGATGCGGACGGTCACCTCCACGTCAAGCGCACCGCCATCAGCAAGGCGTGCGTGAACGAGTACCTGGGGCGCGAGATCCCCGGCTACGAAGATCTCGGGCTCGACGCCGAGCGTCGCTACGCCTTGCTCCGCCACCCTGACGAACTCGCGCGCGGGTCCGAGACGTTCAACAACAAGCCGCTGCTGTTCGACCACAACCCGATCAGCGCGGACGAGCACGATCACACCCGCACAGTCGGGTCGATCAGCAACCCGAGCTTTGAACATCCCTACCTCTACGCCGATCTGGCGTGCTGGTCGGGTCCTGCCATTCGCCTGATCGAGGACGGATCGCAGAAGGAACTGTCGAGCGCCTACCGCTACACGCCCGACATGACGCCCGGCACGTACGAAGGCGTCCGATACGACGGGGTCATGCGAGACATCGCGGCCAACCACGTCGCCCTGGTCCGCAAGGGCCGAGCCGGCCCCGACGTCGTCGTCGGTGATACAGCACTAAAGGATATCCAAATGCCCGCTACCGCGCCCACGCGGTTCTCTGCGTTCGCGCAGGGCGCCGTCTCGACCTATGCCCGCCCGAAGCTCGCTCAGGATGCCAAGGTGGATCTGCGGCCCCTGTTCGATGGCCTCACCGCCAAGAACTATCATGCTCGCAAGCCGCACCTCGCTCTCGCGCTGAAGGGCGCCCTTCACGGCAAGCTCGCCAAGGACGCCGACCTTGGCGACGTGGAGCAGATGCTGGATCGCGTCGAGGAAGCGGTCGAGGAGCTTCAGGAGACCGTCGCGGACGTTCCCGAGGCACCCGTGGCCGAACCCGACGCTGTCGATGACGCCAACGGGGACGTGGTCGCCTTCCTAGAGGGCAAGCTGTCCGAAGAGGACATCGCCAAGGTCTGCGAGATGCTGAAGAGCGATGGCGCTCCCCCGGCCCCTCCGATGGCCGGCGATGACGCCGACACGCCCAAGCCCGCCCCTGCGCAGGACGCTGTTCCGAAGGCCCCCGACATGAAGAACTACGTCCCGCGTGCCGCCATGGATGCCGCGATCAAGCGCGCCGTGGCCGAGGCTACCACGCAGGCTGCGGCCCATCAGTCCGCGTTGCGTGCGGCGGAGCGCTTCGTGCGTCCCTATGCCGGCGACCTGCCAGCCATGGACAGTGAGGAAGAGATCTACCGCGCCGCCTGCGACGTGAAGGGCATCAAGCATGCCGGGATTCACGTCTCGGCGCTGCCCACGCTTCTGGAGATGAGCGCCAAGGCTGCTCAGACGACCCATGCCGTTCGCAAGGTCGTGACGCAGGACGCCGCTGCCATCGCGGAAGCCGCGACGGCGTTCCCCCACATGACCCGCCTCGGCAACTAAGGGAGGCCTGAGACATGCCCACGACTTTCCAGACCTCCATCAACGTCGTCCAGGCCCCCGGCCTTCCAGGCGACTTCGCCAGCGCGGATCCGCACTTCAGCTTCGTCACTTCGGGCGGCATCCTCGTCGCCGGTGCCGGTGGCGTCACGGTCGGCTGCTTCGCTTGGGTGAACGCCGCTCAGAACGTCGCTCGCTCTACCGGCACCGGCGCGCCCTCCGGCTTCGTGCATCGTGAGATGCAGGCCACCATCAACACCTTCCCGGCCGAGTTCGGGATGACCATTCCCGAAGGCCAGCGCGTCGGATCCATCATGGCCGGCGGCTGCTACTTCGCGAAGAACGCCGGGGCCGGTACGGCCGCCCTCGGCATGAAGGCCTTCGCCAACAACACGAACGGCTCGGTGTCGTTCGCGGCTGCTGGCACTACCGTTGCCGGTTCGACTGAGACCAAGTGGTTCTGCGTCGGCTGGGGCGAGGGCGGCACCGGCGGCGCCGGCGAACTCGTCAAGATCTCTCACATCGCAATCGGCTAAGGGGGCGGACACATGAAACTCGCATCCATCCGCCCCACCCTCGAGAACGAGTGGGGCATCCATCTGGCGCAGGACGCGGAGCTTCTGCCGCGCGAGTACCGCCGAAACTTCGACGTCGCTCTCGATGCCCAGCCGACGCTGGTCACCACGGCGAATTCCGGCATCCCCGGCTGGCTCGCCAGCTACGTGGATCCGGAGGTGATCCGCATCCTCCAGACCCCGAACAAGGGCGCCGAAATCCTCGGTGAGGAGAAGTCGGGCGACTGGACCACCGAGACCGCCACCTTCATGGTGGTCGAGAACACGGGTGAGGTCGCTCCCTACGGGGACTGGAGCAACAACGGTCACTCCGACGCCAACGTCGATTGGGTCAACCGTCAGTCGTACCTGTTCCAGACGGTGGTTCAGTACGGGGACCTTCAGGTCGATCGCGCTGGCCTCGCTCGCCTGAACTGGGTCGGAGAACTCCAGACCTCGGCCGCGGCGACGCTCGCCAAGTTCCAGGACTACACCTATCACTTCGGCGTCGCAGGTCTTGCCAACTACGGCATCCTGAACGAACCCAGTCTCCCGGCTGCGCTGACCCCGTCCACGAAGGCGGCCGGCGGCACCAAGTGGGTCAACAACGGCGTCGTCGTTGCCACCGCGAACGAGATCTACTCCGACATCCAGGGGATGGTCCTCGACCTCGTGAGCCGCACTTCGGGCATTATCCAGAAGAGCGATGCGCTCAAGCTGGTGATGGCTCCGCAGAGCGACGTGGCTCTGATGCAGACCAACCAGTTCGGCATCAACGTGCTGGACCTTCTGCAGAAGAACTTCCCGTCCCTGACGGTCGTCACCGACCCGCGCTATGCGACCGCCTCCGGCAACGTCGTCCAGCTCTGGGCCGACCGGTTCAACGGCGTGCGGCCAGCCGTCTGCGCTTTCAACGAGAAGCTGCGCGATCACCAGATCGTCCGTATGCTCTCGTCCTATGCGCAGAAGAAGACCTCCGGCACCTGGGGTGTCGTGGTCAAGGCGCCGATCGCCGTATCGCAGATGCTGGGGGTCTAAGATGCCCGGCACCGTCACCGTCGCGTGCGCCCTGCCGCACGGCTTCCGGATGCAGGCTCAGGAGGAGGTGGTCATTCCAGCTCCTTCGCGGGAGGACGCGAACCGGAAGGAAAAGATCTTCCGCTACAGCGGCCCCTCCGTCGTCATCAACGGTCCCGCCCCGAACCGCGATCCGAAGCGGATCATGGATGGGACCGGTGTTCTGGTGGCTGGTGGGTTCGCCATCACCCCAGGGGTCGATAAAGACCTTTGGGAGAGGTGGCGGGAGCAGATGAAGGACTGGCCGCCTCTTGTGGCCGGTCAGGTCTTCGCCCGCGAGCGCGAGGACAGCGCCAGAGGCGAGGCCCGCGAGGGTAAGGGCGGAGCCAGCGGTTTCGAGCCCTTCAACCCGAGCAATCCGCCGAGCGAATTCGCCGGCAAGATCAAGACCGCCGAAAAGCAGGGAGGCTGACCATGGCCAAGACCGACACGGTTCGCATCCTGAACCGCTCGCATACCACCATCACGCTCACCGAACCGATGCCGAACCCGGACAAGCCGGGCGATGCGCCCCCGTTGCGTTCGGTGGCTCTCCCCGGCAACAGCACTGTATCGGCCGTGGATGCCGAGACCTACGGCGCGTGGAAGGCAGCCAACCAGCACCACACCTTCCTGACTGGCGGCCTCCTTGAGGAAGTCGGCGACGACTACGAGGAGACCCCCGAGGCGTTCGGCCATGAGCCGGCCCTTGAGGCTGCCGCCAAGGACCGTGGCGCGAAGAAGGACGCCAAGGCCGGCAGCCTCGTCGAGGCCGACGCGGGACAGATCACGGGCGAAGAGATGACCCCGGAGAACAGCACCCCGCCGGGTGACGATCCGGGCGAGCCGCGCCACGCCAGCCAGCCCGGCGAGCCCGAGCCCGCCCGACGTGCCCGTCGATCGTAACACCTTCGTCGCCGTCTTTCCGGAATTCGCCGATCTGGCGAAATACCCGGAGGAGGCGATAGGGTTCTGGATCGTCCAGGCTCGCGACCTCTACCCCGAGGATCGCTACGGCATGCAAGCCGATCTGGTGACGATGCTCTATGTTGCTCACAATTTAGCGCTCGGGGCGATGGCGGGTGCCAGCGGTGGGTCGGCGGGGTCGTTCGCTCCCGTGTCGTCCAAGTCGGTCGGGTCGGTGTCGAAGTCGATGGACACCAGCGCCGTCACGTCCGCCGGGGCCGGTGTCTGGAATGGGACTGCCTACGGCCAACGCCTGTACGCTCTGCTTCGCGGGTTTGCCGCTGGTGGGTTCTATCGCCCCAGTGTGCGGGCCAGAGCCCTGGCCGCCCGAGCAAGCTACCCGTACCGCTGATGTCGGTGAAGGTCGTCAGGGACCGCTCGGGGGAGATCCTGAAGGCGATCCGCGCGCTGACGAAGAACCAGGTGCTGATCGGCATCCCGGCTGAAGCATCGGACCGTCAGCCAGAGCCCGGTGAGGCGGAACCGCTTAACAACGCTCTCATCGGCTATCTGATGGAGCATGGTGAGCCCGCGCAGAATTTGCCGGCCCGGCCTCATCTCATTCCCGGCGTTGAGGAAGTTCGCGACCGCATGGTGGCGCAGCTTCGCAAGGCCGGGGAGGGGGCGCTGTCGGGCGACCTCGATGCCATCAGTCGAGGCCAGCACGCCGCCGGCTTGATCGGCCAGAACGCGGTCAGAGCCAAGATCACGGATGGCGGGTTCGCCCCGTTGTCGGAACGCACGCTAGCCCGACGCAAGGCGAAGGGTCGGACGGGCGACAAGCCACTGATCGACACTGGTCAGTACCGTCGCGCCCAGACCTACGTTATCCGCGAGAAGGGGAAGTGATGGGCTACTGGATCCCCGCAAACTGTTCCCATCTCGACAAGCATCATGGCTGCGCCCATGCCGAGCGGCGACGCTCCAAAGCTAACCCGTTGCGGTGGATTGGGCAGGATCGTCCCCCGTGCATCTTTGCGTTAGCTGAATTCAGTCGCGATGGGCGCGACAAGGCATTTTGCAGCCTTCAGGATCCCATCCCCCGACCTCCTCCGCCTTATGGCAGTTGGTCAGGATCGAAGGTCTAGTGGCCTCACTCGACGTCTCCGATGTCCTCGACGACCCGGACTTCCGCCGCGACGACCTCGTGCTGATCCGGCGCTACGTCGAGATGCAGGACGACGGCCTCGCCACTGGCCTTCCCGGCGCGATCCTCTTCTCCGGCGTCGTCATCCCGGATGGCGGCAAGGATCTCGTTCAAACTCCAGAAGGCAACATGGTCTCGGGCGACGTGACGGTCTTCACGCGCCTCATGCTGTCGGCCGGCACGGGTGAGACGGACGCGGACCTGATCGACGTGGACGGTGATCGCTATCACGTCGTCAACGCGCAGCCCTACCGCTTCGGCTCGGGCTACACGCGGGCCGTCTGCAAGCAAATCACGATCAACCAGACGATGATCGACGGGCAGGGCAGTGGTGGCTTCCTCGGCTAACACGAGCGCGACCGGGGGCTATCTTGCCCCGATCGGCGAGCCCCCCGCAACCGACGAAGATCTCGACGCCCAACTCCAGGCCCTCGTGGCGGGCATCACCGGACTGGACGGGCGCTACGTCCGCCCCCGTTGGCAAACGACCGATACCGCTAACGACACGACGAGCGTGACGCCTCGCATCCCGAACGACACTCGCACGAACTGGGTAGCGGTCGGGGTCATCTCGACGACGCCCGACGATAACCCCGCCCTGATCCACAACGGCTCGGGCGACGGCAGCACGACGATGCGCCGGCATGAGACGATCGAGGTGCTGGCGAGCTTCTACGGCGCCAAGAGCGACGGCTACGCCTCGTTGTTCCGCGACGGCCTCTACATCAGCCAGAACCGTGAAGTGATGCTGTTTCAGGGCCTCGGCCTGATCGACGCCGGCATTGTCCGCCGCGTGCCTGAAATCGTGAACGTCAACAACCGCCGCAGAGCGGATCTGTCCTTTCGCCTCCGCCGCTGCGTGGAGCGCACCTACCGCATCCTGAACGTCCTTGAGGCCGATGGCGTGATCCGCGCGGCCAGTGGCTCGACTGATGGTCCCGTGAGCCAGGACACGCCCTTCCACGTCGAACAATAAGGCACTTCCATGGCTCAGGGCCTCAACGTTGGCGAAATCGTCAACGTCACGCTGACGCTCGCGCCCATCGCGGCCGGCTATCGCAACTTCGGCGCCACAATGCTGATCGTCTCGGACGACTTCATCGACGTCGGCGAGCGTATTCGGGTCTACTCTGACGTAGAAGGTGTTTTGGCTGATGCTGGCGTGGGCTCCCCCGCCGCAACGGCTTCCGGCCTGTTCTTCGCTCAACTCCCGCAGCCGAACCTCCTGCATATCGGGCGCTGGGCGCAATTCGACACCAAGGGGGGCTTGCGCGGGGGCGTCCTTACCCCGAGCCAGCAGATCCTCTCCGGCTTCACGGCTATCACCAATGGGTCGGTGAAAATTCCGGTCGATGGCACGCTGCGTACGCTGACGGGTCTCGACTTCTCTGGGGCCACCAACCTGAACGGCGTGGCGTCGATCGTTCAGACGGCATTGGCGGCTGTGTCAGCCGGCGCAACTGTCCGGTGGGATGGTAACAACGCACGCTTCGTCGTGACTTCTGGAACGACCGGCACGTCCTCGACGGTCGGCTACGCCACGGCCCATACTAGCGGCACGGACGTTTCAGCGCGCCTTGGGCTCACGTCTGAGGTTGCCTCAGCCCCGGTCAATGGGCGCCTCGCGGAGACGCTGGCACAGGCGCTGGCGGCGCTCGCCGATATTTCCTCGGAATGGTACGCCGCCGTCGTTGCAACTGCCATGCCGCCTAGCACGTCGGCGCATCTCGCGGCCTCGGCCTTGATCGAGGGGATGTCGCAGCGGCGCATCTACGGCGTCACGTTGACCGATACCGCCGTCCTTGATCCGACTCGCTCCGACGACTTCGCTTCGCAGGCCAAGGCGCTGGGATACGAGCGCACCTTCACGCAGTATTCCTCGTCGAGCCCCTACGCGGTGGCGTCCTTCATCGGTCGTGCGGCCACGGTCGATTTTGAGGCCAGTACCACTACCATCACGATGAAGTTCAAGCAGGAGCCCGGTATTGTCGCCGAATACCTGACCGCGACGCAGGCTGCCGCTCTCCAGGCCAAAAACTGCAACGCCTTCGTCTACTACCAGAACGGCACCGCCATCATCCAAGAAGGCGTGATGGCGAACGGGTACTTCTTCGACGAAGTGCAGGGCACGGACTGGCTGACGAACGCGGTTCAGGTCGATGTCTACAACCTGCTCTACCAGTCCACGACGAAGGTCCCTCAGACCGACGCGGGCATGAACCTCATCGTTAACGAGATCAACCGCACGCTGTTGCGAGCCGTAAATAACGGCCTCGTCGCGCCGGGGCAGTGGAACGCTTCAGGTTTCGGCCAACTCCGTCAGGGCGATACGCTGAAGGCCGGGTTCTACGTCTACTGCCCGCCGGTCGCCTCGCAGCCGCAGGCGATCCGCGAGAAGCGCACGACCCCAAGCATACAAGTCGCCGCGAAGCTCGCGGGCGCCGTGCATAAGGCGAACATCGCCATCACCGTGAACCGCTGAGGCCAGACGATGCCGGGCACCTACGCATTCCAAGACTTTCTCGGGGCCTATAGCGGCCCTGGCGGCGTCGCTGATATCTCGTCCGGCGGCATTGCCGAAGAAGGCATTACAATCGCCTTCGATGAGGATAAGGCCACTAAGACGAATGGTGCGGACGGCGACTGGATGTATTCGCTCCATGCGGCGAGCGGCGGTATGGTCACGGTGCGCGTGTTGAAGACCAGCCCGCTCAACGCCTTCTTCGGAAGGCTCTACAACTTCGAGACGTCCTCAGGCGCGAACTACGGCCGTGGCACCTTCACCGGCCGCAACGTCAGCACGGGAGACGCCTTCGTCTGCGACGGTTGCGGCATCCGCAAGTTCCCCGACAACGTGAACGCCAAGGAAGGCGGTACGAACGAGTGGGTGTTCATGGCCGGTGTGATCGACGTCACTCTTGGCGATGGCAACCCGGCCTTGGCTGAGAACGGCGGCATCTGATGGCCGAGTTCACCATCGACGGGATCGCCTACAAGACCAAGAAACTCGATGCGATGACCCAGTTCGGCATCGTGTGCAAACTCGGTGCGGTGTTGGAGCATGTAAAGCCGGCGATCCAAGCGATTGCCCACCACTCCACCGCCCAGCGTCTAGCGGAGCAGTCGGGCGAAGCCGGCCCAGTAATGGATCTCGATGCCTTTGTGCCGCTCGGCCGGGCGCTCAGTGCGCTCCCCGACGAGAGCCGAGACTACATTGTCGGCGCCGTATTGCGCTCGACCTTCAGGCAGAACGGCCCGGGCTTTCTACCCGCGTGGAACGCGCGCGATAATCGCCCCCTGGACGAAATCGATTTTTCGACGCTGATCCAGATCCTCGGCCACGCGCTCAAGGACAACTTGGGAAGTTTTACGCCCGCCCTCGCCTGAGCTTCAAGCCGAGCCGAGGGCGCGTCGTATTCGAGACTGCCCGCATGTACGATGACCTCGACTATCTGATGCGCCCGGTCCGTAAAGGCATGTGCCGCTACGAGAGCCTGAAGAACGGGGCTCTGGACCTTCTCGACATCGCCATCATGAACGACGCTCTCGACGTCGAGGCAGAGAACCAGCATCGTTATGCGGACGCCGTGAGGCTGGAGCGTTAGTCCATGGCGTCCGACTTCATCAAAGAGTTTCTGATCGGCATCGGCATTGCGTTCGACGATGCCGGCCTCAAGAAGTACAAGGACGCGACGGACTCGGCGGCGAAAGGCGCCAAGAAAGTCGATGACGCTGACCGCAGGCTTGAGAAAGAAGAACAGGCTCGCCTCAAGCGGCGGACCGAGGCGAGGGCGCAGTTCAGCAAGGCTGTCGTTGCCCAAGGCGTCCTGATAGCCGATGCACTAGAGGCTGCAGCGAAGGCGGTCGGTCAAGCCGTTTCGGGCATCGCCTCCGGCTTCGAGCAGATCTACTACTCCTCGCAGCGGACCGGCGCGTCGATCGGCAACCTGCGCGGCGTCGCCTATGCTGTCGGTCAGCTAGGGGGTTCCTACGAGGGAGCGCTTCAGTCAGTTGAAGCCTTCGCCAAGCAGATGCGGACCAACCCCGGCTACGGGGCCATGGTGCGGTCGCTGGGCGTGGCGACGGAAGCGAACGGCAAGCTGCGTGACACGACGGATGTCCTCACTGACCTCGGCAACGTGTTCGCCGGCAAGGAGTACTACATCGGCTTCCAGTACGCGCAGGCGCTGGGGATCGATGAGCAGACGTACCGGGCGCTGCGGGATCAGCCCGAGGCGCTGCGGCGCTACAAGGAGGAGTACGCTAGAACCGCCAAGACGGTCGGGCTGAACAGCGAGGAGGCGGCCCGGAACTCCAAGGAGTTCATGCAGTCGCTGCGCTCGCTGGGCACCTTCATCACCACAGCGGCTGAGAAGCTGCTGAGTGATCTAGCCCCGGCTCTCAAGGGCGTCATAGACCAGTTCCTCGCCTACGTGGCGGCCAATCCCGACTTGGTTCAGCGCACGATCCGCGCCATTGGCGAGGCCGCCAAGTTCGTCGGTGAGCTTCTGAAAGAGATGGCCGTCAACGGACGGGCCTATTTCACCACCTTCGTCGAGAAGGTTGGCGAGTGGAACAAGGAAGGCGGCCTGATCGACACGATGGGCAAGGTCGCCTTGGCGATCGAGCGTATCGTCGGTGCGGTCGGCAGAGCTATCCAGTGGCTACGCGATCTTGACCGCGCAACCGAGATGAAAGGGCTGAAAGACATCGCCCGGTTCCTCGGATGGGTGGATGGCAAGACAGCCCCGGTTGTTCAGCAGGGGCTGAGTCAGATTGGGGCGACCGACCGCGCGACGGACGCTTTCTCGGGTTCCGGCATTGGTTCGGCACAAGCCTCTGATCGAGGCGGCGGGGGCGCCCCTCCCGAAAAGAAGAGTTGGTGGAAGCGGCATGCGCCGACGTGGCTTGGTGGCGAGCCCGCATCAAATGGCGGAAGCAGCGGCGCCGGTGGTACTAACAGCGGAGGCGACGGCTCTGATGACGTTGATGTGAACGGCAAAAAATATAAGTATGCCGGGTTCACAGGCAGCGGACGGGGGCGCATCAACTCTTGGCTGCGGTTCCTTCAGACTTCCGTGTCTGACGGTGGGCTTGGCATGCCCCTTAACAGGGCGCGCGTCGTCGTTGCGATGATGCAGGGAGAGTCAGGGGAGAACCTTAATCCGAAAGCCATCGGCGATAGCGGCACGGCGTTCGGTACAGCTCAATGGCGCCTGGATAGAGCCGCGGCCCTTCGGGCAACGGCGGCGCGGATGGGAACTGACTGGACAGACGTTAGTGCGCAGCAAAGGCATCTGCGCAATGAGATGCTTGGCAAATACAACAAAGTTTATAAAGAAATATTAAACGCACCTAGCGATGAAGCTGCGCTCTATGCGGGCATACGCCGCTTTGAAAACCCGGCCCAGCCAGAGTTGGCCGCAAAATTCAGGCAGCAACATTTGAACAGGCTGCAGAAGTACGGGCTGACAGGGGACGGCGACAAGGGGCCGACAACAGCCAGTTTCTCTCCTGACAAGCTCGCCGATACGATGAATAAATACGATTTTTCTCAATCTAAGCCAGGCACTGTTCCGCTCGGCGCAAGTTCTAACGACAACAGCGTTTCAAACTCTTTAGTGTTGGCGCCGAAGACCGAGATCCATGTCAACGGTGGCGCTGATCCGAGTGCGACGGCATCCGCCGTGGCGGGGGCTCAGAACAATGTTAATAGCATGAGTCTGCGCAACGCACGCTCAGCGATGCGGTGATCAGCGAGCCTGTATTGACTTCAGGCGTATAACACATCGCCCAAGTGCCCAGGCCTCTCCTTGGCGATTGGGCTTGTAGGCTTCGACGTCGTAACGAGCGCCATCGGGGATAGCATCGGCGTCTATGAGTATCTTCCCGTTTTCGGCGCTCCGCTGGCACGGGACAGACATCGTACGGGACAGAGGTTCTACGGCGGCCTCCTTCGCGCTCGGGGGATCAGCCTTGGGCATCACGAGCGTCGGCGGGGGAGACTTCTGCGCAATGTCGAGAACCTTGATGCACCCGTTCAAGCATCGCGAGGCGGTCACCTGAAGCCTAGAGGCATCCGTACCGGACGTGACGATCTCCGCCGTGGCGGAACCGTGCGACCATTGGAAGGTGCAAGACGCCGCTTGAGGCGAGCATGACGCCGTCTCGGGATAGCGATCGCAGATAGCGGCGGCCGAACCGCATTGCGAGGCATGGGCCTCGTTGTGTACGGGGCGCCATCCCTTGCGAAGCAGCAGAGATCGCGCCTCCGCATAGGGCATGTCCGCAAGTACCTGCGTGGCCGAGGCCGTTGAAAGCTCGACAGACAAGCACAAGAGTGCGGCGGCGAAGGCGAGAGGATAGCGCATCCGCAGGAATGTATTGTGCGCCCCTGCGTTGTCGAGATGTGACCGGGGTGCTACGCCTCTTTTCATGCCGCCGGGTCTGCCTGATCTCCCTCGAATGACCCCGCAAGAGATCGCCACGGATCTCCGAGACGAGGCCGACGACATCGCGCGCGATCTGGACGACGTGCCGCCACACGAGACCATCGGCGGCCAAGCCGCTCAGACGATCGAAGAGTTTGCCGAGGCCCTGACGCGGATTGCGGAAGGTGCCCCTGACCCACGCGGGATCGCGGAAGACGCGCTGAGCTTGCGCGCTCCGCTTCGTCCCTACGGCGATATAGAGACAACCGTTCGGAACCTGCTGAAGCCTCGCCGCTCGTAGGTCTCCCCGCAGGGGCATCCATGGCAGCAGGCTTGTTCGGAGAGATCGGCTTCGCGCTGATCGCCGGCCCCTCTACCTCGTTCGGCGGCATCATTCCCGATGTCGTGGTGGACGAGGTGGCACGTGACGCCCTGATCATCACGGATCACCCCGTCGAGCGCGGCGCGGCGATCACGGACCACGCCTTCAAGCGTCCCACTATCCTGGAGATGCGGGTCGGCTTCTCGAACTCGTCGGCGGGCGCCGAGGGCTATGTTGATGCGATTGAGGAGGAACTTCGGGTTCTCCAAGCGCGACGCGAGCCGTTCGAGATCTTCACCCCGAGGCGTCGCTACCGGAACATGCTCGTCGAAAGCATCATCGCTCCGCGCGACGAAAAGAACGCCAACGCGCGCATTCTGATAGTCTCCTTCCGGCAGATCATCATCACCTCCACGAAACAGGCCGCCAACGCCGCGAACAGCGCATCGCCCGCGTCCAATACGAGCGATCAGGCGATGCCGCAGACGACGGGCGGCGTGACCGACGCAGGGTCTCAGCAGTTGCAGGCGCCGCAGGCCGGCTCAGACGCGTTCGGCTCCACGTTCTCGCTGGGATCGAACACGGACTTCACGGGAGCGCCGGCCGGCTCTGGCCTCGTTGCGTCGGGCGCTGATGCCGACACCGGGGATTTCGTATTTAGCGACGGCACGACGGTGCCGGGCGGAGCGGCGGCTGGGGCTCAGGGGGGGGCGCCTAGCGACCTCGGCGGCAACATCGGCATGTTCGGGAGTTACGGTCCGAACGCCTTCCGTGGCAGCTACGCGCCGGGAGCTTTCGGGAGGTAGCATGGCGGCGGTCATCTCCCTCGTGCCCCTGTCGCCTCAGGCGCAGGTGTTCAGCCTCGACATCGGCTCGGTCACGTACCGGTTCCGCGTGATCTACGCCGACTCTCCCGAGGGAGGATGGCTTCTGGACATCCGCGCGGCCGACGACACCCCGATCGTGTGCGGCATCCCGCTTCTGCCGAAGTCCAACCTCTTGGCGCAGTACGGCTACCTCGGCTTCGGGTTCGGGCTGTTCCTCCAGAACGTGCGCGATCCTGATGCGTCGGCCGCCTACGGCGAACTCGGGGGCTCGGCCAACCTCTACGTGCTTCAGGTCGCATGAGCCGACAGTACAAGCGAAGCTGCCAAGTCACCCTTGAGGGGGAGGGCGGCACGATCGACATCATCGCCAACGAGGACGATGTCGGAGATCCGAACACGGACTCGCTGCGGGTTCGCTTCCACGTACAGCATGCCGAGTTGGGGGTGCCGCAGCACGCCGAGATCGTGATCTACAATCTGGCCGATGCAACCGAGCAGAAAATCCAGAAGGAGTTCACGAAGGTCACGCTGAAAGCGGGCTACGGAGGAAGCAACGAGGTCGTCTTCAAGGGCGAGTTGATCCAGAAGCGTTCGTACCGGGAGAACCCCGTCGATACCTGCCTCGCCCTCCTCGCAAAGGACAGCGACCGCGCCCACAATTACGCGACGGTGAGCAAGACGCTGCCGGCGGGCAGCACCTACAAGGATCAGGTCGATGTCTGCGCCAATGCGCTGAAGGAGTTCGGCGTCGATCCCGGCTTCATCGCCGACCTCGGGTCGAAACGGATGCCGAAGTGCCGCGTCATGCACGGCATGGTCCGCGACCTCCTTCGGCAGATCGGACAGGCCACCAACACCGCTTGGAGCATCCAAGGCGGTAAGCTGCAGATGGTCAAGAACGATGGGTTCATCCCTGGTGCACCCTTCGTACTCAACTCGACCACAGGCTTGATCGGGCGACCGGAACAGACCCTTGACGGCATCATCGTCCGGTGCCTGCTCAACCCGAAGATCCGGCCCGGCACCCGGCTCAAGATCGACCAGAAGAGCATCAACCAAGCTGCCTTCAGCGCTGCCTACACGGCCGAGGTCACCAACAGTATGATCCCCGGCCTTGCGACAGATGGCATCTACAAGGTGCTGTTCGTTGACGAGGACGGAGATACGCGCGGACCGCCTTGGTACACAACGGCAACGTGCATCAAAGCCGCGGGCGGGACACTGCCCATTGGCTTGGCGCAGCGCGGGATCGCGGACCCAGGCGACGTTCCCAGCAGTACTACCAACAACGTGACATGAGGCGGTAGATGGATACCCGCGACCGCTACCAGATCGACGACGAGACGCTGCAGACGTTGGGCGAGTCCGTTCAGAGCCGGATCATGACCATGGTTCCGGTCAAGGTGATGAAGGACAGCGACGGGCACACGGTCGGTATCCAACCCTTGATTAAGTGGGTGCAGCGGATGCCGGACGGCTCGCAGAAGCTGAACGACTATCCGCCGATCACGGACGCTCCGGTCAATTTCGTCTCGGGTGGCGGCACGACTTTCACGCATCCCGTGAAGGAAGGGGACGAGGGCTACGCCCTGATCGCCTCCCGCTCCATCGACGTCTGGCACGAGAAGGGCGGGATGCAGCCGCAGGTGGATGCCAGGATGCACGACCTATCCGACGCCATCTACTGCCCCGGCCTCCGCTCGACGCCGCGCAAGCTCAAGGACGTCTCGACGACCTCCGCGCAGATGCGATCCGACGACGGGAAGCACATGTTCGACATGCACCCCGAGAACGGTCCGAAGATGTCGGCGGACGGAGGCAAGACCGTCATCTCGGCTCACCCGAAGGACGGGATCGGCATCAAGACTGCACTCAAGCTCGCCGTGGACGCGACGGGCGGCATGGACTTCAAGGGCGCCGCCCACTTCAAGGATGCCGTAACCTCGGCCACGAGCTTCGGCGCCCCTGCGCTGAACGGCCAGACCGGCGGCGGTTTCCAAGGCATGCTAGGCGGTGTTGTCGGGTTCTTCCTGGCCCTTGCCGCCTTCACGGTCCTGACGGCCACTGGCGGCCATCCTGATGCGCTCCAGCGCGCCTCCTACGCCCTTGCAGCGGTCGTGCGCTGATGCGGGTGCGCAAGGTGACACCGCGCGCCCTCGACGGGTCGGGGGGGGATTATGTGTTCGGTAGCGGAGGCCAGGACTACTGGCACGATGTTCCGGACGCCCCTGCGCAGCTCTGCGCCAGCCGTCTCCATCTTGAGGTGGGGCAGTGGTTCTTGGACCGGTCCGAAGGCATCGACTACCGCCGCCGCGTTCTTGGCAAGCGCACCGAGGCGACGCGAGACGCTGAGATCCGCACCCGCATCCTCGGGACGCAGGGCGTGACCGGCATCGCCTCCTACGGCTCCGTTCTCAACCGCGACATCCGAGGCTTCGTGGCGACGACGACGCTGAACACCGCCTACGGCCCCGCGCCGCTCAATGAGCCGATCTGACATGGCCGAGGTCCCCGTAGCCACGGTTGACGCGACCGGCCTGCATCTGCCGACCTACGACGAAGGGCTGACGTATTTTCAAGCCTCCTTCCGGAGCATCTACGGCGAGGATGTGAACCTTGAGCCCTCCACGCAGGACGGGCAGTTCATGGCGCTTCTCGCGACGGCCCTCAAAGACGCGAACGACAGCGTTGCCGCAGCCTACAACGCCTTCTCGCCGTCCACCGCACAGGGCGTCGGTCTTTCCTCCGTCGTGAAGATCAACGGGCTCGTCCGAAAGGCGCCATCCTACTCTACGGTCGATCTGCGCATCGTCGGGCAAGCCGGGGCGTCCCTGTCGAACGGCGTCGTCTCCGACGAACAGAGCCAGCGCTGGAACCTGCCGGACCTCGTGACGATCCCCCTCTCGGGGGAAATCACCGTTACGGCCATTGCCGCAGATGTCGGGGCTCGCTTAGCGAAGGCCGGCACTGTCACACTGTTTGCGACTATCCAAGCCGGATTTCAGTCAGTTACAAATCCTCTGGACGCGATCCCAGGCCAAGCTGTTGAGCAAGATCCCGAACTAAAAGCGCGACAGACAGCCTCTACGGCGCTGCCCTCCCAAATGATGCTGGAAGGGTTGATGGGTGCCCTTGTCGCTCTCCCCGGCGTGGAACGGGTCCGTGGGTATGAGAATGATACAAGCGTACCCGATGCCGAAACGGGCATCCCAGCGCATGCCATCTCCGTCGTGGTCGAAGGGGGCGATACTGCCACGATTGCGGCACTAGTAGCCCGCAAGAAAGCCCCCGGTGTCGGAACGTATGGGAACGTCGTTACTACGATGGCCGATGCGTATGGGATCCCACACAGTATTGCCTTTTTTCGACCGATACCTGTTCAGGTCGCGTTCTATCTGACGGTTCGAGCCTTTAGGGGCTATACGTCTGATGTCGATGTATTGGTCCGACAGGCATTGTCCGACTGGACCAATGGACTTGGCATAGGAAACCGCCTAATAATTACGAGGGCCTATCTGCCCGCGAACCTGAACGGAGACATTGCGGGATCTACCTACGAGATACTGTCGATGAGTGCGTCGCGCGATGGCGTGCCGCCTGAAGCCCCAAGCGATATCGAGGTCGGCTTCAACGAGGTCTTGGTCAGCGTTCCATCCGACGTCCGTATCACGGTCATTGTCTAATGGATGTCGCCGCCCTCCTCGCGCTCGTGCCGCCATATCATGCAACGCAACCGCGTTTCATGGCTATGCTGCGTGCGACCTTCGCGCCATTCGTGGAGGCTGGTGGGGTAGCGCGATCTCTCCCATCGCATTTCGACCTCGACACAGCGATCGGCGTACAGCTCGACGCTGTCGGGAAGTGGATCGGCCGAGCACGAACGGTTCCTATCCCTCTCGCTGGCATCTACTTCACCCTCGACGATGAACGCCGAGGGTTTGATCAGGGCGTCTGGAAGGGCCCCTTCGACACTGAGGTCGGGATCGTCTCGCTTGACGACGAGGTCTATCGGCGTCTCTTGCGGGCCAATATCCTGGCCAAGCGCTGGGATGGCACCGTTCCCGGCGCCCAGGCCGCGTTCGACACGTTCTTCATTGACCCGGCTACGCACGTCTTCGTGCAAGACAACGCGCAGGTGCCGTTTCCTAAGGCCCTTTTCTCGCTCGATGCGGCGGGGCAGGGCTTCGATGAGGGCGTTTGGGGCGACGGAGAAGAAGCGGCCAGCATCGGCGTCGTGGATGTCTCCATGACCATCGGCGTATCGGGCCGCATCCCCGAGCCGGTCATCGTGGGGCTGCTCGCCCAAGGCGCCATCCCAATCAAGCCCGCAGGCGTCACCACGACCTACAGCATGGTCACGGTGAGCGACACGCCGCTGTTCGGGTTCGATGTTCAGAACGAATTCGTCTCCGGGTTCGACACCGGCTCATGGGGCGCCCCGCCCGAGCGGGTCTTTTCAGCGTAACGCTTCTTCTTGGAAGACAAGGACTTCTCATGGCTGGCACCAACCAGCTCGTGCCCTTTGGCGTGGGCGCGGGCGCTAACGTTCTGACCCCTGGGGGGTGGAATGCCCTAGGGGCTCGTCAGAGTGGGTTCGCGGCGGGGATCGCCAGTTCCCAGCAGCTCAACACCGCATGGCGACAGGGCTCGCTCGGCTCGGCCCTGCTGGGCTCCTTCATCGCCGACCACGGTTATGACGCCCTCGACGATGGAGACATCGACGCGCTCGTCGCTAACTTTGAAGCGGCGCTCGTCGATGTGGCGAATGAAGCCGTGCCCGGTGTTCAGCGCGTGCACTTCGGGCAGGATACGGGGCCGACGAACGCAATCGTCGCGACAGTCTCCCCTGCCATTACCGCGTATGAGCCCGGCGCAATCTACAATATCCGCGTTCTCAACGCGAACACGGGCCCTGCGACGGCCCGCCTGAACAATCTCGCGGCAAAGCCAGTCGTGCGCTCAAACGGTCTTCCGGCCCGAGCCGGCGACTACAGCCGCGTCGCGGTCCTGACTTACGACGCCACGTTCGACAGTCTTGTCCTCGTCAATCTGGCGCAGGAAATTGCACCGCCTGGATCTGCGTTCACAGGGAGGCAGAGCCGGTTCGGTTATATGCCAGTGAATGGGCAAACATCTTCGCTGGAAGCGACATTTACTACTAGTTATGCTGGCGTTGTAATGTGCATCGCCACCCTAAATTCATCGCCGCAAAATGGAAACATAAGCACTAAGGCTGAGATCGTCGTGGACGGACAATTGGTTGACGCTCCGGCGGATAGCATCGCTGGAGCAACTACGTCGATCGCTGTCGCCACAGTTCCACGATCTGCCAATGTAACTGTTCGATCATCTAGTCGAGCAGATCAAAGTCCGATCTTTACGGTCTCGCAATACCTCACCTACATTTTCGCTCCGGGTTGATCCATGCTGACCTTGCTTCTCGATGAGACCGGCCGAGGCATCGGTCGCAGCGACGCGACCGGCGTCCCTGGCTACACCCCAGGCCCAAGCGAGGTGGAGTGCACGCCAGAGCAATACGCCGATCCGCTTGCCTGGATGCGCAATGCGAATGGAGTTCTGATCCCGGCCCCGCCTCTCCCCGAGCCAGTGCCGGCCGCCGTCTCCTCGGCGCAGGCCAAGATCCAGTTGATGCGGGCCGAGTATTTCGAGCCTGTTAAGAACTCAGTCGAAGCTATCGGCGGCGAGGTCTTGATCTGGTTCACGGATGCCAGGACATGGCAGCGGAGCAACCCGCACGTTCTTGAGATAGGAAAGGGACTTGGCCTCAGTTCGGGCGAAATCGACGCCTTGTTCCGAGAAGCGGCCAAGATCGACGCTTGAGGACAGGTCGCAATGCCGACGAACATCCTCGACATTCAGCCCCGCGAGCAGAACTTCCGGACGCAGGCGAATGCCGACTGGCTGGACGGGCTGCTGATCTGGCAGGCCGGCGCGGGCGGGGTCGTGGCAGGCGCTGCGAACGCCGGCAACGGGGCTTTGACGGTGGCCTCCGTAGCGGCATCGACGGCCCTTGGTGCCCACATCGTTACCGTCACTTCCCTTGATGGGGTGCCGAGAATAACGGCGCAAGATCCTGCGGGGAACGTGACGGCTCGCGGCGTGGTCGGGCTGCCCCTCTTCGCCGGTGGGGTCATCTTTACGGTGAGCAGCGGATCCAAAGCTTTCGCCGTGGGGGATACATTTGCGGTCGGGGTCCTGCCGGTGCCTATCGACATCGCCGGCATCCAGTTCGATCTGCAACTGCGCTCGGCGAAAACGGCAGCGAACGTTCGCTTGACCGCCACCTCCCGCCCGACCGAGCCGAGCATCCCGGCTACGATTGCTGTCGGGACGCAAGGTGGGCAGATCGCTCTGCGGGTTCTGTCCCCGGCCCTTTCGCCCGACAAGCTGCCTGTCGAGACGTATGTCTACGACATCATCGCCTCTGCTGACGGGCTCAAGGTCCCTGCCTTCTTCGGCACGGTTGAGCACGTCGCAGGCGTGACACACCTCCGGTAACCGGACGCTCTCCATGGCTCTCTTGGACGGAACGGGTGGCATTGCCGCCGTGATCCCGCTCGTCGGCCCTCCCGGCGTTTCCGTGCGCGGCGAGGTTGGCGAGAGGGGTGCCACAGGGCGTGACGGCGCAGCTGGTCCTCCTGGCCGTGTCGGGCCGCCGGGTGCCGGAACCACCCGCACGGCAGTCGCGGCGGGCCCTATCCCGGCCAGGACCAATGTCGTCGATGTCGGCGACGGGCGATGTGCTCCAGCGGACCCCAGCAACGCCAACCATGCAGGCAAGCTGTTGGGCTTTGTGGCCGGGTTCGTCGCCCCCGAAGGGACGGCGACGATCGTGGCCATAGGCTCGATCCAGAATGCCAGCGGCGATTTCTCGGGAGGCGATGCGCTTTTTATCGATGACGGCTCGACGGGCGGGCCAATTGGGGGGCTGACCAATCGCGCCCCGACATCTGGTTGGACCCAGCCGCTCGGCTCTGCCACCACGTCCTCGGACATCATCTATCAGCCCGGTCCGTGGGGGCTTCTGTCGGATGGCACGCCACTTGTCCTTGCGGCTGGGGGAACCGCCCCTCAAGCGTCGGATGCAGCGGCTGCCCAGGCCGTTGCAGGCCAATGGCTCGACCCTGCCACGGCACCCAAGGCCGCCTTCACTCGGGCCGACATCACCGGCCCGGCGCTGCTGTCCAGCCGGGACCGCGTGACGGGTCGTGACATCGACCTACGCGACTATGCGGGCTTGGATCTGACCAACACCAATTCCATGACCTCGCTCATCAATCGCGCCTTCGCCGACGCGATCCGCGAGCAACGCGAACTGGTCATTCCGCGCGGCGTGCTGGCGATCGACGGGCCGCTGGTGGGCTACGGCGGCGCCTTGCGCTTCAGGGGTCACGCTCCGCGGATCAGCAACTTCAAGCCCGGCAACTACCCGACCTTTCAAGGCTTCGGTACGGGGACGTGGTTCCACTTCGCTCACACCGGGCGCGGGATCACCGTGGATACGGCAGCCGATGGGATGCCGACCGCCGACACGGGGTTCGTCACGGGACACCGCTTCTCGGGGTTCGGCACCTTTCGGGATCAGGGCGACCCAACCGTCTCGGGATGGGCGCCGATCAATGCGGATTTCGACATCAGCGTCCGCAACGGCGAGGCGATTGTCGATGCCTACACCCTGAACACGTCGCGGTTTCTGGAACTCTACAACGCGGGGAAAAGCCAGTTCAGCCTTCGCGGCCAGCCCCTGATCGAGGGCATCCGCGCGCTCTACAACTACGACGAGATCACCGGTCATGTCGTCGCGTTCTGGCCGTGGTGGTCCTTCCATCGCAACGTCAAGCGCTACACCAATTTGACCCGGATCGCCCTGCGGACGGGTCGCGCCGATGGGCTGATGGTTCACAAGCTCTTCGACTTTCAGGGCTTTGCTGCGCATCAGGTCGAAAACGCCACGCCCGTCATGGCAACCGATCCGGTCAGCGGTCAGCAGTATGTGCTGTTCCCAGGCAACACGACGTTCGACTCACATATCGGCCTGATATACGGCGACTCGACATGCTACACCCTCCTGGTCCAGCCGGGGTGCGAGCTGGCCCGGCTGAGTTATGGCAAGGTCATCGCCCAGACCGCAGACGCGGGCGGATTGGAAACTCTCGACGACGGAACGACTCCCGATCCTGTCTATGTAGGCCGGCAAGTCTGTCCGATCCTGTGCCTTTCAGGCTTTTCCGACATATCGATCGACAACTTCAGATCGGATTTTGCTGGCTCGTCGCACGTCAACATCACTGGGGATCATGCCAGGGTCGCGATCCGCGACACGCTTTATGGCGGGTGGAACCGAGCCGACGTCTTGGCGCCCGGTTCGACCCCCGCGACGGATTTCCCAGCCTTCTCAATATCCACTTCGGCCCCGAATGCGCGGATCGAGATCGGTACGATGCGGCGGCTCAACGGCGGCTCCGGCATGCGTCGCCCGATGCCTGTGTTGGGCTATGGCGCCTACCTGTCCTCACAGGACGCCAGGACGACGCTGGTCGATACCAACGCGCCGGATGTCGGCTTCGTGACGACCCCGCATATCACCCTCCAGGGAACGCAAAGCGTCGATACCTTTGGTCGTCTGGCGCCGGGGAGGCAGTTCAAGGTGCTGGCCGTCAACGGCTACACGCTCAACCACAGCGATATGCTCAAGTTACCGGGGGCGGCCAACATCGTGGTCCGGCCGGGCGACACGTTCGAGATCATCTCGGACGCATCAAGCAACTGGCGCGTGACCAGTTATCAGCGCGCCAACGTCCCCGTCCCGGCCTGAAGGAGGCTTCCATGACCGCCACGTACCGCAAGCGCGCCCTGACGGTGGAAGCCGTCCAGATCGCCGCCGATACGGATCACCCGAGCCTTGTGCCGTCGTGGCTTGATGGCGTCACCCGAGCGTGGCTGGCCCCCCTGGATCAGCCCATCGGCTACATGAAAGCCGTCCAAGGCAAGGCCGTCCTCACTCCCGAGGGCTGGCGCGTGCCGAACGTCGGCGACTGGCTGACCGTCAACAAGGACGGGGCAAGCCGAGTCTACTCGCCTGAGGCTTTCGCTGAGACGTTCGCGCCCACGCCCGCGCGCTGACCCCCGGCACCTCGGCTCTTCCAAAACTTCTCCGATCTGAACCACAGGACCTCGCTCATGGCAGGGGAGAATGGCGCACGCTTCAACGGCTTCAGCGGGGGCGCCAACGACAAGCCGACCTACATCGGCGTGGTGGATGCCCTTGAGCTTGGGCTGCCACTTGCGAAGGTGACGGAGACGGGTGGAACGCCTCGTCCGATCCCGGACGTGCTGGCCGCGAAGCTCGATATTGAGAACG